>Ga0210059_1000011_pt1 | contig 126926 bp, 76 predicted proteins | sample Ectturendosymbi2_FD_188042 | JGI IMG/M metagenome (GOLD analysis project Ga0210059, IMG submission 188042) | Ecteinascidia turbinata endosymbiont from Florida, USA - Sample 2 (SPAdes) (version 2) | ecosystem: Host-associated > Tunicates > Ascidians > Unclassified | place: Key West, Florida...
ACTTGTGGAGATCGTAGGGTAACAGGCTCATTGCCCTCTGGGCCTCCAATAACGATTCGAACTCCCGACAATGTCACTAGGGTTCAAGAGTCAGTCGGTCGGAGTCCGAGCAAATCTCTGCGACGAAAGAGCCAAGGAGCATGTACTCTAGGACTCTTCTTGACATATTATTTCTGATTTGAGGACAAACAGTTGCAGATTATAAAATGTTATCTTTTCACCTTTCAATAGATGTAATCATCATTGTGGTATCATTTAAAATCCTGGATTTGTGCCCAATCGCTTTGTTTCAACAATTGTGAAACACCCTGTATATAAATTCATGTTCCTGATGACCAAAGACTTTTTTTGCAGAAAAAACACTTGCCGCCTGCCATTGCGCCAATTGAAAAGTGTATCAAATATTGTGACCACAGCTTGAATGCGGTGAGCTTTCTGTAACATCTATGAAAAATACATTTTTAGCTGCCTTTCAGACAGCTGCTTTTCCGTTAGACTGCACGGCTGTCAGCTGAAGAGCTTCCTATGCATTTTGCTTGCACTCTGAGTGTAGTAGGCTTAATCTAGTGTTGCAGCATTTGGAAACCCATAGACCCTTACTGGTAATGAACACAATTGTTACAAAACATCCAGGTTGTTTTGAATCGGATCCGTAGAATTCATGCTGTTGTTTTAATACGGCATTGCTAGACATTTAGATCTGCGTTTTAATTTTGCAGCATTTGCTTGTGCATAGAGCGTTAGGCAAGACACATCTTTGTTGGGATTGTTGTGATTCAGGTGTTGATTTTTCAAAAAATCTCCTTGAAATGTGTGAACGCAATTACAAATTGCAAGTTTTTTCTTGTTTTGACTACGAAATTGTCTTTTTGTTGCAATGTTTTACTGTGCTGAAAAAAACTTGCAAAAACATTTTAACCGTCCACAAGAAACGTAAGCTTACACACGTATGAAATCTTTTATCTGTTTGCGATTACGCCAGTAGCATAGATGACTGACTCACGCTGATCGCGCAAGTATTTGTGTGATAACTTTCCAGTACCTTATCCTTTGATTAAAAAATAACTTCTACGATCTACAGTGCGAGGAAAAGGGTTCGGGGAACATCTGATCGACGTCACTATAATAAGGTCACGTGAACAATTCTAATGCAAGTAATTGGGCGACTTTTGACTTTTCCACAAAGAAATTGAACACCTTTTGCTTTTCCATTAAAATCAACTTCAAAAGTTTATTTTGCTTGTATACATCAGATCTTCGCTGCAAATTGGTTTCTTTTTACAAAGTTAGAAAAAGAAGGCAAACTTTGACTTGTGTTGTTATTTACATTTGTTTCTGTTTTTAGTCCTGTCAACATTCTTTTCTTTGGCTGCGTTGACATCAGTGGATATGCAATGTTTCCTAAAAGACTTTGAATAGCGGTGAAAAGCCCAAGAATTTTTCAGTGCAAAGTTATTTTGTCAACCTTTCAAGTAAAAACTCTGTGTTCGATTGTGACGCAGGGTCACAATTTGTAATGATTTATTGGATTTTGTTATGATTTTATTCCTAAAAGTAATTCATGCATGCAAACCAATCCGTGCAGCATTAACACTGAGATGCTGTTTCTGATGGCTTAAACTGGTACGGACGCAACCAATGCTTAGTGACAACAGCACATTGCGCTTGACGAATGACCTGTGAAGTAAAAATTTCCGGCGAGTCTACGTGCATTGCAGGTTTGCATAGCCTAAAAAACGCTTCCTGTGTATCATACGGTATCTTCTAAGAACGTCGACGCCGAGTAAGGAACCCTCTGCAGTTCGTCGGTCTTCGAAGCGCCGTGGTTTTATTCTGGCATCAATTCGATTTTTCAACTGTGAAGTGATCAAAACAGAAAATTCTGACCGGTGGTAGCATTTCGTGAAGCCACTAGGCCTTGCGCTGTTTGCATTATGATGATCATTGGCTTATTTGTTGCAGCAAATGTACAGTATATGACTCATAATAAGAAAAATAAAGCACGACGTAAGAAATCGTACTTAGTCGTCAAGATGACAATTTCAATTTGTTTGAATAAAAAGTTCCTTAGAGTGAAGTCGACGACAAAACAAGAAAACAATCGAACTTTGAAAAGAACAGTTTTTATCTTTTATGTGTTCACGCCCTAGCCCCAGGAGTCTACAACAGTTACAACATTTCCGAGTCTTTGAATACATTGACAGTCTATCTATTTACTCTGATATATCCTACCACCCGCAAAAAGCACCAAGTATTTTTGGAAAGCGTGTCTACGATAACCTCGTATTGCAGCAAAGACTTCTCTTAGAAAGAGTTTAAGAATCCAAAGGACATGAACTTTTTATACAGATATGAAATTGTTTAATTGCTAAAGCTGCGAGGAACGTTAGACTGCAGCCGGATATGACGTTTTGCTATAGAACACAAGGCGGAAGATTTAGCAAAGAACGTTTCATTCGTCACATCCTGCTGAAATGTGATCGTCCATCGATTACGTGATTGCGCACAAGCGCTATTATGACTGATTATGATTAACAAGTATAAAACCCACTTCCGATTGCTCTAATCATTGCAGATGAGGTTTTAATGTTGAGCGGTAGTGGTAACTCTTTTTTGATGCTGCGATAACAACAATATTAATAAAATGATTGATTTAACCGGTTTTCCAGTGGCAATTTTGTTTGTCTTTCTGGTGTGCTTGTGGTGGAGAAAGAAACGGCATCCGCTATTCCCGCCTGGATACACTGGAATTCCCATCTTTGGAGTGGCCCCTTACATTACGGAGGAACCATGCAAGGTATTCAAGAAATGGAGTCTTGAGAAGTTCGGTCCCATCATGTCAGCGAGAATCATCTACCGGGATGTTGTGATTCTTAACACATTTGAAGTCGTGCATCAGGTTTGTTTTCTACGTCGAAAGTGTGCTACAAGAAAAACAAGAATTGTTCTTATAAGTACTTCTGTTAGTGGCTGAGCTTGATATCTCTGTTGCTTGAAGTTTCAATGAATAGTTCTCATGTAACGTTCAAGAGCTACACGCAATGGCATGTGAATAGAGGTTTCCGTTGGGCGTTGCAATCACGCTGGTCCGTTGTATGTTGAGAGCTTCAAATCTAATTATTGCTTTACTAACGTTGTGATTTCCTATCTTTACTTTATCTTTCCGAATTTGCCACTGATGAAAGAAAAATGATGGATCGATGTTTGTTGACGTTTTGAAAAATTTGGTCCTAAAAGCATACATACTTTCTGATACACTAGGGGTTTCCAAACTACGGCCCGATAAGACATTTCATCCGGCCGCACAGGAAAAAATACATTTACGAAGCATTTGTTGATTTGGTAGAATGTAACGTATCCCAAAGCAATCACATTACGTAAGACGTCCGGCCCTCGAACTGCTGCGCAGTAGCCTGTGGCCCTCGGGCAAAAACGTTTAGAGGCCCCTGTGATACACAATTAGAAGTTCATTTCCCTATGAGTGAGTCATTGTTTTTTGTTGACGCACCGTGGTATCGGGTTTGGTTTTCATTTGAGGATGTTATCCCCCAAAGTAGGGACGAACTTGAAGCACCATAGCCTCAGTATATTGTTTGTGTCCTTTGTTTCAGTTGCTCGTAACCTTTCTCTGTAGATGTGATTGCGAACAATTGCTCCGTGTACGTTAAGAATAATGTCATTCTTTGGGGTACCAGCAATTAAGATCTTCGCTAAGGAAATTGTCGAGTGTAACCCCAAGCAAAACTTAGTACCTCCCTTTCCAACTCATACTCGCCTTGTTTTAATCGGCATTAGGTCTTAAAACTCTTTGAAAAAGGCATGTTTCTGTGCTTTTTCTTAAGTTACAGTGAAAAAGGTTCATTTCAATATAAAATGCAGCATCGCTGGGCCTGTGGATGTTCTCTCTAGCCCGGGGGAAGGCAAACTTCTACTAGTCCAGTCTGACCTATCGCACTCCTAGTGCGTTTGGCCTAATCGCACTTGCTACGGAACCAGAACAAGGCCAATGCCTCCTTTGCCATTCTGTCATTCCTGTTGCGTTTATTCTGTTACACTTACAGTTCATTATTTGTGCAATCCCGAGATTCTGTTGCTTTCCAAACCTTACAATGTTACTTTATGTCTCAATCACGTCATCTGTGCATATTAGAATGACTCAGAAAGACAGTTGCGGATACTGTGCGCGGGCGTTCGTGGGTAGGCTTGTGTTGCGTAATCATTAGTGATGCTGGTGTTCTGCCACCTTCCACTATGAGCAGGAGCGTAACGAGGAGGGAGCAAGGGGGGCACAATTCCCTGGGAGCTGAATCAATATGGGGGCGCCGAAAAGTCCCAACAACGTCACAAGTACTTTCTTCAACACAGTACGTTTGGTTCCGAAATACCTCAGATTCGTGCATGGAGTGGTCAAACTTGCTTCTTGCCCCGGGCGCCATCAACCTCGTTACCCCTTGGCTGTGGGGCAGAGATGACCACGGAGCAGATGTACAGGAGTGGACTCCTGTGGAGCTTGCATTTTACGCCAAAGCAGGAGTCGGACTCAAAGTTTTAAGTTCTACTCGGAGCACCAGCCCGGTCCGGAGTCAATACTAAGATTTGTCAAGCACCCAATAAAACTCTTTCAAGAGACTTAAAATTTCAGCCGTGATGTTTGTTGTGGTCAGACAGAATGGAATACATTGAAACGTGTTTTCTCACCAACCTTAATGTAGTCATATATCACTATATTGTGGCACTAGGTGGAGCAAGGTGCATATAATGATGGTGCTCTGATATGTTAGTCTGCTCTTTAGTTGGCTATGGCAATAGGTTATGAACATTTTCATCTCCGTCGAACTGTCTTGTTATAGCCGGTTGTTTAACACACGTTATATTGCTGGTGAAGTATACAGTGAACACTGTCACACTCTGCATGGCTTGCTTTAGCGTTTCTTTATTTAGTAATACAGATTAATTATATCGGTATCATTATCAGTGAAAAGTATCAAAATTTATACTGTGGTCATCACATGGATTGGATCTACGACGGTTGTTGCCAGGGATAACGGAAAGCAGGTGCATGACGCGGGCGTTTCCCCCTCTTCCCTTTCATAGCGTGAGCTGAGGTGCATTTTAATGAAATTATCATAGTAATTTCATGGCTCATCAAGATCTAATTGAAACAAATTTATTGCAGCTATTCGCGCACCCAGAAAATTCAGAATGGTTTTCTATAATTTCTGGTAATATTTTTGAGGTCAACATTGTTGCTGAACGAAAACAAGCATAATTGGTAACGCTTTTTTATAGGTTTCCGTGGCCCTTAGCTCGTTTCCTTCCCCCTGCCGTTGTTCCGGCGTCCCTGCGTGATTGTTGCTGCTATAATTACCGTTTACGGTCGTGCGTCTAGCTAGACTGTGTGAACCTTAAACATTTCTTTAATCGTATTATTATCCATTTTTCATTTTTTCGGTTTTTGGATCACCGGTGGTCCACCTGGACCTTGTTGAGAATCACTATTATAAGGCCAAACGTGGTTTTCAGGAAATAAGTTGCAGATTAGAAATTGGATCAATTGATGACATAACAATGGTCATTATGCGTCGTTAAATATTTCCATTCTCTAGGTGTTGGATGTTAAAGTGGGTAATTTCAGCAGTCAGGAAAGATAGTTGTGAAAGTGTACATGGAGTCATTTTGAGTGTTTAAATTGCGGAATGTGGTAACATAAGAAAATTAGGCCAAAATTAGACCAATTTTTCAAAAATTGCTGAAAGGTCAAAAAATTTTTGCGGCCATATCACTTCTGAAAACGCCCAAAATTTCATAATTTTGCCGCAAAAACGCCAAGTTCCCAACCCTGTTTTTTCCTGTATTTTTTTCAAACTGTTCATCTCAATTTATATTTCAAACTGTAGAAAAAAATATTTTTCCAGTTTTGGTTATTTAATTATCAGCATATGATGATTTAGCCAGAGTTTTGCAGTTTTTAAAATGTTAAGAAACACTATTTACTGTCACGTACATGTTTTCAGGCTTTCGTTAAACAAAGTGCTCAGTTTTCTGGTCGAGCTTACAACCCCACATTGTCTCAACATGGAGGAAATAATGGCCTTGGTCTCAAAGATTATGATCCAGCGTTCAAGACGCAAAAGCACTTCGCTTTGAAAACTCTTCGCGGGTGATTGTTTGTTTTAGTCTGACACGAAACGCTTTTTTGAGAATCTCAGTTTTTTAAAAGTTACTATTTTGGAGTGAATCTCTTTCGTTTTCGTACTGTATTCCATAACCTTCACATACAAAACTATCACTAAAGCCCAGCATAGGTTCAATGCTATTTCGCTGGTGCAAGGGGAAATTTTACATACGATTTTGGTACCGACATAGTCCAAATATTAAAAGCAGAGGAGACCGTACGCAAACCCCTTGAAATACCTGAACGACTTTAATTCCGGAGAACCAGGATTTTTGTCTTAAAGTTTTGCATCCGTCAAACAAAAAAGTCTTTGTATTATTCTAGAATGGGTCTTTTGCTCTTTATGACTAATTAGACAAAGTCTATTCAATTTAAATGAAGGTCGTTAACGTTCTGATAATTAGAAATTAAAAAATAAATAATTCGTTAACGTTCTAATACGGCGGACGAATGGAAATCTAAAAGTTTCTTCAGAATCTCCTTGAAATGATAACGCTTCGTGCTGAACATTTCTGAATTGTTGTTTTGAATTTTGTATATATGCTTGAATTTTCAGCTTTTACTTATAGGTTTGGCTTTGGGCGCAAAGGTATGGAAGACATCATCAAGACCGAAGCTGGATGCCTTATTACCTTTTTCGAAAAACATTGTGATACACAAACGTTCAGCACAAAGGTAAACTATATGGTGAAAAAACTGCGTCACTCTAACACAAAGCTGAAGTTTTGTTTCGTTTTGTGATTCATGTCAATTAACGATATTTCACAGCATCATTGAAGTGAATTTTGAACCCAAACTGACTTTTTTTCTACACTTATGTTTTTGTTTTTCCACGTTTTTCTATGCTCATGTTCGAAACTTCATTGTTTTGGATTAGTGCGTACAAAAATCAGATCGCCTTTCAAATAAGAAACTATCTCTACTTTTATGCAGCTATACCGAAAAGTCCGGCAAGCATTAAGACTTTCTTTTACTTTGCTATTCCGAACGCTGTTTAACAGCTAACACAATCGAGGTTCAGATCATGTCCTTTTAAATTCATGAGCGTTTTTGTACTTCGCATTACTTGAATTGCATTGCATGCTTTTCAATGCTATAATGCTTTCCCATCACTAATGAAACTGAAATGACCTTACCCATGAAAGTTGAATATTATGGACGTATCCGAGCCATGACACAAACCTGATGGTAACGTTGCAAGAATAGAGAGAAGAGGTTTAGTTCAATCCGCCACGTCACTGCTGACATCAAAACGTGAAACGTTTGACGAAACTTCGGTTACTATCTTAGATTAGGATGAACCAATCTTTTGGCAAAATCCACTTTATTATCAAAACGTTGAAACGATTAGTACTGTGCCAACATTTTACCGATTATTAATTTGGTTTTAAGTGTTGAATTGACGTGAAAGTTTGGTGGTTTTAAGTGTTGAATTGACGTGACTGTAAACAGATTCATCGTAATCTAATTTCTGCAATAAAAGTTGTTTCAGAGTGAATAGTCTCCAAGTGGGTTACAATTGCTTAAAAATGTGTCAATCAGGCCTAAATTGTATGAGAAAAATTCACCTGCATTTTGTGTACTATTTTTAGGAATCTTTAAAAATGACAGAGAAGTTAAAATTCAAGCAACTCCTGATCTCAGTCGTATAGTTCTGACGTGACATGTCAGCAGATCGTCATTAAATGTGTCGTTTATTTGTCTGAGCTCTATTATTTTCTAAACAGGAATGGCTATTCAGAGCGGCTGTCAACATTATCGCTAAAATGGCTATGAGCATGCGCATTGACTATGAAGACAAATCCTATGATAAAATTCTTGACCATTTGAAACGTTTGTAAGTATTCATAACAACCTTTCAGCAATCCGATTGTCTGTACAGTAAACAGAAAACAAGCTAAAAATAGGCGGTAGACGGACATTTTTGATACTTTAAAGATATCAAACTAATATTTTCTGAGATCGTAAAAATGTTTTTGTAAAAGTCTACTTCAGTGAAATTTTTGACTTCAAATTGCAGTACTTGTTGCATATTTTAAAAATAATTATTTCTAAACCATGAGGTAATGCTAGAAGTGCACATAAAAGGCTTGACACTCACGTAAGCAAAAACAGCTCACGTTACGCTTAGCATGCTTTTATTATATTGTTTAAAACGAATAAATTTATGCAAGTAAAAAAACTTTGATTTCAGTGAAACTTGCCATGTCATAACACCTGGAATAATATTACCAAGCAAAATGTTGCCCTCGTTCTGCTAAAAGTTTTACTAATTTCATGACAGTCGGCACCTAACAAAAGTTTCTATGTATTTCGTTTGTTCCTGAAAAAAGCCTGTTAGGCACTGGATGGATATATAAATCATGTAATGTAATACATGTACCGGTACCGTAGGTTTGGCGATGAGGCAGATGGAGACATGATAGGATTGATGAATATTTGCGACATTCTAAGATTTTTTCCACCATTTAGTGGAGCGCACAAAAGGTTTGGCGAACGAGACCAGAGAGTGTTAGGTAAGAGTTTTTGCTGTATATCTATATATTTTAAATTTGGTGACGGCAATTGGCGGCAGGCCGAAGCCTGAATTTTGCTTCTTGCCGAGGCGGCTGAGGTGAACGCTCTTGCCCAAATAACGCTACGGCAATTCAATCAGCGGCCGTGGATCTAACGCACAATCTACCAATTGAGAGGTGGACGCCACTGAGCTATTGCCGCCCCCAGCTATTGCTGTGTATTAAAAAAGGTTTTGCTGAATTGTCTTTCGCCACCTGTATAAACCAGTAGTTCCAAAACTGTGGTACCCAAAGGACTGCAAGATGCTTGGCGGATGGGCCTGCATTCTGTTTTTTATTTACAAAAAAATATGTTCACAACTATAGTTTTTACTTATGGGGTTTTGATAATAAACTCTTTGATTTTTGTGTACTTCTCTTGTTGGATTTTGAAAATGGCAATTGCAATTTGTCACAGCCAGTTTGTTCACGTTGCATTCGTATCAGTTCTGGTTTTCCAAACTTTTGATCGAATCATATTTGGTAGATTGACTTTTCCTGAAACAATGTTGTACCTGGTGACAGTACGGGACCCATAATTGGTAGGCGATCAGAAAAAGTTTGAGAAACACTGATATAAGCAATCGTTCATCACAGCTGTTATAAAGTGTCGCAGTATATTTTTGTCAAAAGCTGTAGCCGCAAATTTATGTTGTGAGCAGGAATTTTTATCGCGGTATTTTGTAATGAGTAGCAACTTTGTCTGCGGCGAGTTCAAAAAAAGAAGAAAAAAGAACGAAAACGACGCAAGAGATTTCACCAGCTTGCAGCTTACATTATCACACTTTCCAGTGATTGTTGGAGTTTTATAACCAACGCAAAAGTATCTTGAAATTTTGGCATCAAGTTGCTGCCGCTGAAACAATATTGAACGTTCCCAATTAATTTCATAAAGCATTGATTAGATCGCAGGAAACGATTAAATCTCGAGGGCAAAGAAACAAACGAAACCCTCAGATATGTTCTGAGGGTTCGGTAAATTAGTGTAGCAGTTTTGTAGTTAATATGTACTGTAACAGTATAAAATGTTCACAAAAGCTTAAACTTTGGGACATTGAAGTGACCTTTCCGCTGCTCTACTTACTTGAAAACAAAGCATGATATTTGTATTTCGCTCGTAAGCACTTCTCCCTCTAAGAAAATGTTACACTGAGCAAATGTTTGTTTTAGTGTGCATTCAATTACGCAAGCACATAGACACGCAACAAGTGAAGCATCTCAAGCGTTGCAAGGTCTATGTCATATGTGCACGATATTAAAGTTGGAATGTTACAAATGCGCGAGAATGAGATTTCAATGCGCAAACGGTCTTGGCACTGCGCAATTGCGCACCTATGAGGAATATTGCCTGAAAAACTTGTAGTAAGGCTATACCAGTGGCTCTCAAACATTTTGTCATCATGTAAGGTTTTCTACTGTGTCCACGTAAGACTTGTTCCAGAAGACCTCAATTTGCTCAAATGTACATGCGATTAGCAAATCACACAAATGAATTAACGAAGCAGTTTAATGAGGGTCTGCAACTGTTTCTTCTCTATACGCTTGTCTAACAATGTCTATGAGTGGCGTTAAACTCACTCGACACGGCCTACTTTTTGTTGCGAAATGTTGCGTCATTTTTCGTGCTCTTTCTCCTTTCTACACAATTGGCCGCGAAACAACATAATTTAATTTAATACAACAGCTGTGTAACTTCTCAACTGCGGGCCACATTCAATTATAGCGTGACTCAATATTCGAAAGAGACTTGTAATTTGCGCAGTCGCATAATTTGACTCAATAAATTTATCTCACTCTGAACTTCGCATGTGATTTGCAGACAGGAAAGCCTTCCCGGACCAAATACTGAAATTCACTGGTTATGAGTAAAACCCATTACTGAGGAAACAGTGAAAATTTGTATGCTGTATGCGGCAAATCACACAAAGGGTTTTGGCTATAGCGATGCGCATCAGCAACAGTGCTTCTCTCAGATAGGCAGGATGTCATGACAATGCTGGAATTCTCTAATAAAGGCTGTCAATACATTGACGCTTTTACTCTATCGTGGTATCAAAACAAATGAAGGGATAAGGTTGTTTTTCTAACAAATCTTCAGCATTTAATGCGCAGTTATTCTTTGAACCATTTGTTTGTCGGTGATTGCAACTCATAAAATCGCAACTTTACTGGTATCACGCTTCTTGCCATCATATAGCTTTCTTGCTAAACTGCTGTTAGTTGGCTAATATGATTGCTACACCCCCTGTGGTAGCTTGCGCCATCAACAATTTTGATATGAAACCATGTTTTGGAGTGTTTCATATTTCACAGCGAAGTAAAGTATACTTAGCTTGGGTTTTCAAACGACGAAAGAATAAACAAAACCTATAAACTAGACCACGAACCATTATAAATATCTTAGAAGCATATTTATTGGCCTACGCTATTAGGCACGTGTTGGCAATACCACGTTAAACGTACAGTTTCTTTAACAAGGTCGTTTTTGCTGCAGTGAGGTGAAACTGTCCTTGCGATATCTTCTTGACCTAAGAAAAATCATCTAAAATTTATCACCATGTTTATGAATTGGTTTACGAGAGGTGCTCATTCATTTCTTTTGTTCTCGTTAGATGTGTAAACCAATTGTTTGCTACAGACTTTCTGCGGAAACGCTTAAATGAACACAAACAGGATTTTGATCCAGAAAATCTAAGAGATTTTGTTGACGTCTACCTCAATGAGCAGCGGTCGGGTACCGGAAAGAATGCTGACAGTTTTACGGTAATTGCAATCTTTGTCGTGTGTTTATTTTAAAAAGCTGGGAAATACCAAATAACAGATATTTGCAACTTGAATTTTATTCAACTTTTAACAGTACTGAAGATGATGAAATGTAACGATTGTTTGATTTTAATCGAATGCGTTTTCAGGTCTGAGGATGAGCATATTTAGGTGAAATCGATTTCCTATCAAAACCTTTCGTTGATTCAATAGGGACACCTTTGCGGAATCTAATTACTTGAATAACAAAAAGCGGACGTACGAAAAACGTTGGTTAAAATTAAAAATCAAGATTATTGTTTGAACTTCCGACAGCACATTTTGTCCACTTTATAACACTCCTTTTAAGAATTTTGAAAGAGGCTGGTTTTTCTGATAGAAATCATTTTTTTCAGGACGATCAGCTGATATTTTCAGTGCGGGAGTTTTTTGTTGCTGGCACAGAAATTGTCAGTGGCGTGCTCAGCTGGTTGATCATTATTCTACTTCGCAATCCCCAGTATTACCAAAAAATGCAGGAGGAAATAGATCAACACGTCGGTAAGTTAACGGTTTTAAACATTTAACGGCGGATGTTAGCAACACTGCAATTAAAACAAAGTAATAGGCTAGATTTGATCCCGGTTGGACAAGTAAATTAACCGTTTAGGGAAAAGCACTTGCCAAAATAAAATTTTGTCATTGCTACCCTTAAAATCATATCTGAATAACGCAAACAATTGGCAATTCATCAACACGTCCACACGAATCGACCAATGGACGTCTCATTTTCAACGTTTGAAAACTTATAATTAATGAAACCATAAAGATCATGTTTGTGCAACCAAAAATGGATGTCGAGAGCATGACAGGATTACTTCATATGCTTTTCTCTACTTGAAGAAAAACTATAAGTCTTTAAAAATTAACGTGATAAATCTTTGCAGTTTGCCGAATTAAACGTAATGCTTTTTCAACTCAGTTGGGTTCTAACTCATTCCATCCGTGTATTCTTCCAACTGTGTGACTAAACTCTACTGAAAGGAGAGAAAACTCGGAGACATTTCAAATGTCCCAATTGTTTCAACTACATTCATATTTACATTTTGTGCATTGATATCACTGCATAAACTATTGCTTCTGTCAAAAACTGAAACATGTGTTGTTAATTTTATTTTGAAGTTAATCTTTGCTTTAAAAACTAGCTACAATTTAGCGACATCTATTCACTTTAAAAAATATAACGCAATCATTCAAAATAGAAAATGCGGTCCAACATTAAAAATGAATTATGATGGGTTGACGAATTGACATGATATGCAAGTATGTAATTTTGACCTTCCAAAAATCACGAATTGGTGCTTGTACAATGGATGTGACCACGGTTAATATTTTTAGGAATACTGTAGAAAATAACAAACAACTTCAAACAAGATCTGAAATTTCGCTGTCATTGTATGAGATTTTTGACAATGGACAAAGGTGCAATATCGTGTTAACAAAGTCTTATATTCTGCAGAAAATTACGAACCTCAAATGCTAGAATTCCTGCATTTTAGTTGGTGCAATATACTGTACATAAGAAACCAGATAGTGTTTTCAATCTCAATCAACCTGTCGCAATAATTGGTCTGAAATGTACGAAGTGTTTATACGCAGGCATTATGCGTTTTATACTATCATCACAAAATTATATTAAAGCCGCTATGAAAATTACCATCTTATCAGTAAATATCATTTCCATAAACTACACGAATTGTCAGTGAATTTTTATTTCATTCCACTTCATCATGAAAACTTACGATATACTGTAATCTCAATGAAAACGTATCACTTAGGGCTTTAGTGACACAGTTTCACTTTGATTACGCAGAAGGTGACGAAACGCTTTCCATGTCGTTACTGAAAAGCATGCCTTTCACCAGCGCTATGATTCAAGAAGTGCATCGTTCCAGAACGGCAGCTCCTGCATCTATGATTCATAAAACTCTTCAGGACAGTGAGCTTGGCGGATACATCATACCAAAAGGAACGCGGGTAAGTGAAGCTGAGTGATATCACTGCAGTGATGAAAAAGCTTAGACTGGTTCTTTTGTTGGGAAAACATTAGCAATTACCGGAGGGTTTCACAAATAACTGTAACTCTTTCAACAGCAACCTCCATATCGATGCGAAAAATGAGGCCTTGCCGGTGTCACGTTGAAGCTACTAATTCCTTGCAGAAAAGTTTTATACATTATTTGTTCGCTTACATTGAAATCGTTTGCTCACATTTCCGTAACTGCGATTGTTATACACGTCCCGCAGACGAACTTGTCCAAACATATTAACTGTTGGATGACTTGCAAAATACGCCTGTTGTGTTTCTCTTTCTTACCTTGAAAAGTTTCCACAGACCAAAACAATATGGGGTCAAGCAAGATTTGGAATTCTCTCTCTACGCGCTTAAGAAAAACGTTATTTTTGAAATAAGTTGTCCACTCGATCAGTTCTAACACTAACTAAATAGAAATATCTCTATAATTCTTAGAAAGACTTGATGATGCACGCAGTGAAAATAGTCAAAAATGAAAAGTTCAAATGTTGGCTGTTTTTTAGTTCCCATCGAAAAACTATCCACAAAGAGATACATTTCGTTTCTAGAACTTCAAGAAGATTGTGACTCATATCAGCAAGTTTTTTTTACTTTGAAAATGGTAAAGTGCGCTTTACCATATTCAACAAATCATTTTTAATATCTATCGAAAGGATTCATTTCACAACCAAGAATTAGATACTATGATCCTATTAGAGTATATGCTATATTTCGCCTACTGAGTACGCATCATCAGCTCTTTTTCAAGAACTGTAAAAGTGATTTTTATTGCGTTTCCAACGCAGGTAGAAAAACGGAAGCAAATGCAATGTTCGTTAGATGAAATGAACGTGCAGCTATTGAGTTCGGTTAGTACAAGCATGCTACCTGAGCAACTTACAAATGTTTTAATCGATCTTGTAGGTTGTGGCCAATTTGTGGGGAGTGCACAATGATCCAAAAGCATGGCCCAATCCGGAAAAGTTTAATCCATACAGGCACATCGACCAAGATGGAAAATTTGTTCCCTCAAGCAAGATCATTCCTTTTTCAGTTGGGCCAAGATTTTGTCTCGGAGAGAGCCTGGCCCGTGCAGAGATTTTTATTTTTCTTTCAAAATTACTTAAAAATTTTACCATCTTACCGGATGAAAACGGATTGCCATCATTAGATGGATTTGCATCAATCGTCTACCATCCTTTTGATTTTCACGTCAAGCTTCAAAAAAGAAATTGAACATGTGACGCATTCAAGGAAGCGTACACAATGACTTGGTCAATGCTTTTTTCCTCCGTGTATTGAATGCATGTCGATGTTGTTATATGACTCTTAAACAGATCATTGTTTGTTAAGTCGTTGTTCGCGCACAGCTGCCACTTAAGAAATCACAGACCAGTTGCTGTACATAAATATAGATGATTCATATTTTGTACTATTTTTCTAATTTAATTATCGGTGTTTACTTGTGCTTTGAATGCTGTAAAGTCTCAAGCAACAACTGATGCTTCGAAATCATAACATTCGAGTTTTGTTTTGTTTAAAGCATTGTATACATTTAGTAAATATGAACATGCTGTTTTTTTTCATGTGAAAGCTGGTCTTGTTTATTTGATGTGCACAACCAAGGCTTCCAACAAACGTTGTGCAAGGCAGCACAATAGTTTTTTAAAGCGTCCGGACCCCGAGGTTATTATAAAATTTTCTCGTTGATTAGAGTTATAGGTTTCAACCAAATCTACGCGTAAACTCTCAACAATTTATTTCAATGATCATATAACAAAATATCACAATTTAATACTGCAACAAACATCAGTGTTTACGATTAGAACCAGGCATGGACAAGTCGCTTAAAAACATTCATAACATAATGGGTGGTTTCAAATAAGAACTTACAAATTTTGTAACTGGAAACTGCAGGTGAAGATGATTTAACTAGGACTGTCACATTCAATTAGTATCAATCCTGTACGGTAAAAACACATTTATCAAACTTTGGCCACTGCACCAATAACACTCAGCGCGATATCTGCAAGTGATACCCACATCTGTCTTTGGGGGTCACTCTAAAAACTATGCGCAAACGACTTTATCCTTGTCTATACTTCCTCGTGTTCTGTCTTAAAATTTCTAACAGTTCTACATGAACGCCGTGGTTCTTAAGGTTAAACGGAGTTTTTTTTTTATGTAACACAAAAATGTCGCAATGCTCGTTACATAAAACACTGAACTTTCGATCAGTTTACACACCCAGTAACCTACGATCACGGAAGTTATTTTTCCTTTCGTGGCAGCAACAAGACTGTTGTGGCCAGGTTTGGCTTAATAGGGTATGCGTTTGCTAATGAACAAATAACAGTACGATTTCTTGAAACTCGAATTCAAGCAATCAATAGCTGCTCCGCGAAACATTTGCTGCTTCGCCCCGAACTAACTCAAGCTTCCCTTGAATTGAAATGCGGGATATCACCATAGAGAAGGAAAAATTGTACGACGGTAAATCGCCTTTGGTCTAGCACAGTTATTCTAAACGTGGTCCTACTGGCCTATGTCGCACAATGCAAATGCCTTGCCGCTGCTGCAAACAGCACAGCAAAAAGCAACAACACTGATTGATGACACGACCCTATATTTTAAAATGTGCTTTACATATGACAAGTCCTAGCAACAAACATTTCAAGCAATACAATTTGCAGTGCTCCCAGGAGCCTGTGACCAATGATACCGCGTACGAATCTTTTACTGGTTGTGATAAGCTTGTTATAGCTTCGGGTTACCGCCTCTTTCTGATGATATTCAGATTTTATTGAAATGGCCATTTTGAATTTGACTTTGCAAGCAAACCCGCGACCAGATCAATATCTTCTCCTCCTTCAGTCATCGTGTATTGACATAATAGTCAGAAAATACGTTAAAAACATGTGAACACACTTAAGACAACAGTTTACACTGAAGATAACTTTCTTCCTTTGTGAAGCAAGAGCGACTGGTGAGCCAGCACCACTGGTTTTGAAGATAAGATAAAGCGAGAGAAGCACGGACAGTTCCGCCTTCTCGCTGGCCTTACTGTGGTCAATCCGAAATATGTTTCCATAAAAGTAGAGGTCACTAATTTTTTTTCACAACGAGCGGATAACTGAGAGACTTCAAGGGCGTGACGTATCCATAAGTCTTCCAGAGTACCTTGGCGTCATCATATCGGAATTTTCTTTACTTCAAACGGGGCTCACTAAGCTTTTTTCTCAAGGGCCAACCAACTAACTGATAAAATCAGTTGGCAACAAAGAGAAAGCGGTCGAAGTGCGCTTTATCAGTGTGTAACTTCTGACGTAGCTCTGGTAACTTGAGAGTCATGTTGATTCTGATGGCTTGTACTTTAGCAACGCGTGGTGAGAATGTTGCGCAACCGTAATATGTTGTGGTGGGTGAATAACGATTCCGGCGCGGAGCTGGAGCAGATGTGGAGGCCGAGTGGCAGCTGTTCAAAACGACGCTGTATGTTCATCTGTAGCTTGGTTATGCGAACGGAAATGTCTCGATGTGGCGAATACTGGCAAAAACGTAATCGCGTGTTGGAACCAGGAGGTGAAAGATGAGTAAAGAAAGTAGCCTACAAGGCATGAATTCACAAGAAAGGCGAATCTTATTTGCATTAGCGGTACGCTTAGGCCAGAAACTCCGCAGCACTCACGGTGAAAACAGCGAAAATTCAATCTTGGGAGAATTTTGGGAATGAACTGTATTCCAATTACTGGCAAGCCACCAAAGTGTTCTGGCATATCATCTGGCGTCTTCGCGGCAAAATATCCAGTGTTGTTCAAAGACCACGATGGTGTCGTACTCAACAATGAGGAGGACATCCTTGGCAGATGGAGTGAGTATTTCAAGGATCGGCGTGATCCAATCACTTTCACACCATCCGACAGACTGGACATACTTTTCGGGAGGAGATACCATCATTGCAGCGGACATTTCCCTATGGCTGTCAAAACGTTGAAGGCTGCTGGTTGCGATGAAATCGGAAGAAACGCATTTTCCACGCTATAGGTTTAGTTTCATAATCTTGATAGCAAAAATTTATTTCGCTGCACGTCCAATGTCCACAATAGCAAATTTTGAACAACTACATTAAATATCGCACTGCTTTCTTAGTTTCTATTATTCCTTAAAACTTGAGTAGAAATGTTTAAAAAATTGTTACAGTAGCTGTTTAATGGTCCGTCAAAAAGCGACGAAAACAACAAATGCTATGACATCAGGTAAATCACAAATAAACGCAAGCGTAGTGTGTTTGAAGAATAGGTGTTTTTGAAATTAATCGTCATCGTCATCACGTCTGGATCAAACACATCGCAGGCTGCCAGAAAGCAGCATCTTGTGTCGAAAGATATCTTTCGGCAAAACTGAAAATCGCGGAAAAGCAAACACGTAACTTTACACTCAAATTGCAAATGTGCGGCAAAAGTTTTGCATCTATTTCTTTCTATTTACTTGTTTCGCTTAAGCGCACGGGCCACATCGCAGAAGTTAGTGAAAGAACACAAGAATACGGATAAAAGTATAAGCAGCTACGCTTTGTCACGTAGCACTTACTTCAAACATGGCAAGAAAATCCAACATTTTACCAGCTAATAAGGTTTACGCCACCAAACCTATTAAGAAGAATCTTCTTTCCGCAATTTCCCTTGGAGTGGGTTCCGTATGGAATTGTGGTTTAACTTAAGTGTTTAGTCGAGATTCCAACCGTCTCATGGTTACATGACGTGGGTTGTTGCAAGGAAATTGCTGTGCGTGTTGTCTTTGTTGAAGGATCTGCTGAAAACAATAAAGCATTTCCGCATATTTCATTTACGTAACTTTGACAAGTGTTGTTATTTGCAAAGCTGAGTTTAAACATGTACTGCATAGGTTTTGCATCATAAAAACGATAAACGTCACACACAGCCAGTTCGACAAACAAGAAAAAATCCAAGCAGAAAGCTCAATAGTCGCTTCCCAGTTAAGCATTGCTATTCACAATGATTCCCGTGCATGTTAATGAAGACAGTGTAACTTGCAGTCATTTGCTGTTACTAGGCGAAAATTCCCGTCTTTAGAACCCTTGATTGGCTTTCTAGTGTTAGTGGTTGACAATTTATGGCCCAAAAAATCAAAATTAATTAATTAATCCTCTGATAATCCCCAGGGGATTCAAATAGACAATATTAGATTGTATTACGTTTCTACAGGAATTTCTTTGCATGCAATTTCAGAACTGAGAATACGTAGTGTTACGTGACATCGGTTTCCTATAAAAGAAGTTTACCGATTGATTCGCTTGTTTGCAGTGGCGTGGGAAAGGTGGGGGGCTCCGGGCGGCGCTTTCTGGAGAGCGGCAAGTTATTAATGGAAAATTAATTTTTTTAAGTAATGTTAGTTTTTTTCTATTTTTGTGCTTAGAAACCCTAGACTGGCAACCTAAAAAACTAGGAAATGTGGTTGCGGGATGAGCAAATTGATAAAATATTCACTCAAAAATCTGGACCAAATCCAGGCTGCTAAAGTACCCTGTGTTTGTCTTGAAATCTTTTTTTCATGCTTTTTTACATGCTCTACACCTTCCTCCCCACCCAAAGCCATTTCGCCCACTCCAGTCCAAAATCATTTGGACAAAGGACAGAGATGACATTTGGCCACAGGCTAGCAAACATTACTGGTCCGGTAATTCGAGATTTGTGTTTTCCTCCCCTTCACTCAAAATCTGATAAAAAGGCTCTTCATAAAAATACGGTAAATATTCAAAGCTAGCTTAATCCTTTTCTCCTATAATTCGATCCGTAGCCCCGCCCCAAATGCACATCATTACATCACCCGGCACACCCATTGGCATTGGCGACAAAGATATCTTGGCACGTTTCTCATGTTATTTTTTAATGTGCAGCAGTGGGAGATTTTCAGTAAACAAGTGCCACAAGCAATAGTCTAACCACTCGGACGTGTAAGTGTTTAGTGGGCTCATTAACACTAATTTTGGCAGGTGAAGTGAAGAACTCTGCAAAGGTGAAGTTTCTTAGTTTCAGTGGAACTGATATTTTTCTGTATGACGCATCGGAAAATGGCGTTCTTGAAGTGAGATATTGCATTCGTGTGTTTGCGTAGCTAATTTAGAACTCACAGGTTGTGGTGGGCTTGAACTGCAAGTAGGGAAAATCAGTGCTAGTGGGTTTCATAGAAGGTTTGTCTCCTTTGTTCAATGGTGCACTTAACGTTTGTAGTCACAGAAAAGTCATTTCAACAAGAAAAGCTTGCAAAAGGTGGTCCTCTGTTTTTGATAAATTAGACGCCATCAACCTTAGCCTGAAAACACATTGCAAGCGCAAAACGATATGTGTGGATATGATTTTGGCGAAGGCTTTTACGATAAGAGACGTTAGCCGAAAACAGTTGCAGAACTTGGCAATGGCTGTACTGAATAAAGTTGTTCAGTGCGATCACCTTTGAAATTAATTTGTATTCACCGCTGAGCAATTAAAAGGCAGATGTCCGACGCGGCAGGGTTTTGTGATACAGTTTTCGAAATAACAGACGTCTATTATTAGAGAAATAAGGTAAGGAATAACACTATCAACGTATAATTGGAAGAGGCCCTACCCAAGAGCTAGACAAGTTTGCAGGTCACGATGGAGGCTGCAAGCCAACACTTCTCAAGCAGAGCCGGTTTGAAGCCGATTTTACTATTTTATCAAAATAGGTCCTGCACCTTAAGAGGGACCCGCGCCTGTGGCGACAGAGTTAACGTTTAAATCCTTTTAAATACTCTAAGAAAAACCACCACTGAAACGTGAAGTGAACAATGAAACGTTCTTTACATTACTGAGATTAGCTTATTAAATTTATTATTAAAGCCTAGCATATGCAGTATTCATACTTTATTTTAGCTAAAGACGGAGACACTACAAAACATACTGTATTAATATAAATAAATATTTTTACATCTGTAAAGTAGGTATGCTGCCAACACTTCTCTTAATTTTTTGTTTGATTCCTGGGATTGGTAAACCATTAAAGATAAGTTGCGCTGGTTATCGTAGACTGAAAGCCAACAGCTAATAAAATTTAACGAAATATGCCGGGTCCATAGATGCATATGCATAGGTGTAGGGGCAGGAAGATTTTTGGGGGTGCGAAGGATTTTTGCTCAAATTTTCCCAAACTTGCTCGAAAACTCCTCCAAAGAAGATAACCTCAAAATAAACTAAAGCACTTCAAGCACCATTTTTGTCCAAATTTGACTTCCAAAAAAAAGACATCTGCACTTCGATTTTGGTTCCATTTTTGTAAAATCAAAGCACATACAGCGATTTTCCGAAGGCATTCACACATTTAGCCCACTTTCCACAGATTTTTCCCAGATGTTCAGTGATTTTGCCTGGATTTTCACCAAATCGAAAGTTTTGGGGGTGCACGTGCATCCTTTGCACCCCCCTCATACACCAAGTGTGCATATGTGAAGAAGGCAGAAAAAATAGGAAAAGTAATGATGAGAAAGGTGGCCAACAAGCAAAAAAAGCATGACCATAATTGAGAATGAAAAACAAGACCCATGTCAATTTGTGAGTGTTTAATCTTCAAGATACTTCATTATTCCTAATACCTTTAATAAGCACGAATAACCCCGGCAGAGTACTGTGCCACAGTGCGGAGCGGCAGCGCTCACATAAAGCACATCGATATACACCTTTAAACGAGTCGATGCGCGTTAACACTGGTTGCCTGCGAAGTACACCCACGTGACCTCCTTGCCAATTCTATCTGGCATTACCCCACCTGAGACGAGGCGCAGTCAAGGGCGTCCGCGCAGAAATTTTTCCAGAGGGGGCAAAGTCGACATTTTGCTTATCTTTCTCAGGTTGTTGGCGATGCAACGCAAATGGTCGTATACAAAAAATAAATGTCCAGTGTTGCGACAACAGTTGCATACAGTGTTTTCCTTGTAAGAAAATTTTACACTGAGCAAATGTTTGTTTTAGTGAATGTGGATATTTTAAGACTGAGTTAGCAGAGTTCTAAATCAATTACAAAGTTGGTGAATTATTACAATAGTGTAAAATCTTCTAAAAATAACAAACTACCGCACATTTAATTCAACTAGTTTATCCTTGTTCTCGTGCTTTACCAATGTTTTGAAATGTTGCAAGTGGAATTGCGAGATGTGATTTCACTGCGCAAATGGTTTGGTGGTACTGCGCATTTGCGGACCTTGAGGGGAAGAATTGGTTGCAAAAATGCGGTTTGTTGGCAGCAATGCTTTTTTACAAATAGTATAAACCACGGGTGGGCAAACGTGTTCAATGGAAGAGTCATTTGCAGAAAACCAAAAACACAAGCGAGCCGCAAAACCAGTGTGTAGTGTCATTAGAAATAGGTAAAGAATGCAAGTTTTACATTAAATGATCTAGACTAATTGTCAGTATTAAGTTTTTGTTTGATTTTCTAGTCTCCGAAAATCTGGATAGCATGTTGTTAAAGCTGTACGAATTAATTCTCCCAAATGGTATTTTTCAGGGTTGCACGATGGTTTGATTTTAAGAACTTCATTACAGAGAACAAAACATTCACAGCAATATGTGATGCTATACACAGAAATGAGTTAGTTATACACTGGTATTTTAGTGCAGTGTGTCATTGACTGAAGGTTTTTTTAGCCAGATTTTCCGTTTCGGTTAGTTTTGTTTCTACAGCAGACAAGTTTGTAAAAAACGGTTAACTAACTGGACGGCCATCACCGATAGGTTAACATTGAATAGATTTACAAGGAATGCAAAGCATCGCTTTAACTCTTGGAAATGGTGAAATCTGGCTTGGAACTCCTCCAGTAGTCTTACAATTTATTTTAATATTCTTCCACTTTGTGGTCTGCAATTGCGTCTTCGATAAAAATATTCATTCGCATTCTGACGTTGAGAAAATGGCAGAATGCTTTTGACAATATCTGTCTTTGAAAAATTTTAATTTTCTTGTGGGAAGTAGCCTAATTGGCGATTTAGGTTCACTGCCATTGTTATCAAATCGGACAGACTCCCCGGTGACCATTGTTCCCTCCTAAGATGCGCAACTGCGCGGATCCATCAGAGCATTTCCGCAGTGAAATCTCACTCTTGCGCACTCACAACATTCTAAATTTGATATCGTTTAATACATCGCAAAACCATTTCGAAACGTTTCATCGGTTGTGTGTCTATATGGCTTGTGAAATTGCATGCGCACTAAAACAAACATTTGCTCAATGTAAAACTTTCTTACGGGGAACACTGCTGGTGACTAACTTCACGAACTTGTGTAAACACATTGACAAATGAAACAAACGTTAAATATGAGGCAACAACTCTCTATTAATTTGAGACATTGCTATTCATCTAGAAGAGCCACGCAAAATATGTCAGCGTCCTGCAATTCGCCCACCATTGGTATAAACCTACGTGCCTTACCGCTATCAGTAGTCACTGTTACGCTGCATACCTGCCACCATGTCTGTGTTCAATAGCTACATGCAGCAAAACGCCTACCACCGTGACTTGAACTGCATCTTCGAAGATTTGTTGCAAAATCTGTTATTGTTACGCAACAAAGGCCAATAGTAAAACAATTAGCTGCCGAGTTTCGCAACCTGCCTCTGCAGGGAAGGAAGCGGATTTAGTGAACTGCAAGCTCATAATTGCATGTTATCAAAACGGTGAATCCGACTCTTGTGCATTGTCAGTGTCATATCGGCAAACAAACTTTCATTGCAAGAATTAACCCAACTAATCAAAATTAAACTGCTGATTTCACGTTTTCCAGAAATTTTTGCTTCTTGTACCCAATTTTCGGGGGGGAAAATGCCCGTTTTCACCCCCTGTGGACGCCCATGCGCAGCAGCACTTCGCTGAAAGCAGCGCTATAAAAGTGTAAAAAGTCGTGTGATTATATTGCTACTATTGCACTATATCTACAATCCATTTAACAACCTATTTTACATAGATTACGCGCACTGTATCCGGCACTCCAGTGACCAGGCAGTCGCGGATTTGGCCCTCGGGTCACAAGTTTGGCTATTCCTGTATAAAGCTATTCACACAGGCACATTGTTCACACTCACAGCAATGTATACTTCAAATTTGTGGATGCATTGCTACAGATTCACCCGGCCTTCTTTTCACACAGTATTAAACTACGTGACTTTCCGCTGTCAGCAGTCACTGTATCGCTGCATTACCTACCAAGGTGTTTGCGTTCAACAGCAACATGCGGCAAAACGCCTAATCGCAACTTGAAGGTTGAAGTAAACCTTTCAAGATGTGCTGCCACGCTATTGTTGCGCGATAAACACCAATAGCGGAAGAATCGCCTCCCATCTTCGGCAACGCAAGGGAGCGGATAAGAGTGAACTGTAAGCTCACCACTGCATTACGCCAGAACCAGTTCTTATGTTGTGTGAGTGAATGTCATACCGGCAAATTAACTGTCATTGCAAGAAATAAATCAATTAATCGGAATTGAACTGCTGAATTCATGTTTTCTAGAAAATTTTGATTCTTAGTCCCAATGTCCAGGGGGGGCAGATGCCCGTTACCCCCCCTGCGGACGCCCATGGGCGCAGTACTTCATGCTTGAAACTTTACACCAAAGACCTCAATCCGAAACATCTCCGACATGAAACTCTGTACCTTGAAACCTCCTAAACGTCTCCGCTCCAGGAAACCTGTTAGGTCCTTTGTGGAAGTGTTGTCAACTAACGGGGAACCACCCACACCAATCCCTCCAGCTCTCCAATCCTTCATTCCCACTTTTGGCCCACAACCGCAAGGCTGCGACCTCCCCAGAAATGCCTGGGTTCAGCTCAACCGCCTACGGACTGGTGTTGTCGATTTGCGGCCAACATGAAACTAATGGGCCTGTGCGGCTCAGATTTATGTGAATGTGGCAAGGTGCAGACTGCACACCACATCCTGCATGATCGCACCAAATTCAAACCTCCGTGCCACATCTATGAGGTAGACAACCCTGTTCTTTTGAAATATCTTGCTAGATCAAAGTTCTGACCAACATGTACTCTTGTTTTTGTATACGAAAGAAGCACGAAACATGATCTTATTTCATTTAAATTCTTGTAAGCAAATTTTGGTGTGGAAAGGGCGGCACTTTTATGTAGGCCCGTAACCAGCTTGGGACACCAGGTGGGGCGAAGAGTTTTCTAAGAGGGGCCCAAATTTTTGAACTATGTCCAAAATTTTCAAACTATGTCCAACACATTTTTCTAGGAGGGGCAAAAAATTTTTAGGGGGAATTAACCCCCCTGCGCCCTCCCTGGTTACTGACCTGCTTTTATGGTCGGCCTCGGGCGACATTTAGCCTCGCTACGCCAGTGCTTTGTTGCCACCTTTGTGAAGACAAGTTGAAGCTTCTCCACAAGTGAACTGTGACCGTCGTTCGGTGATAAACCAAATTTTACGTCTAAAATCCCAACCGGTGTTTCCCCTGCGGTACTTACCCAACAAATCTGTATCTCACCAAGCGTTTTCCGCGCTGCCTGGTTTGTTCCCCTTCGTTTCGAAGGTACGCTTGTCGATCACGCCTGGTTGAATTTTGATAATGCTGTGGACTTGGATTTCCATCGTCTGCCTAGATTTAAACTTTGAAAAAGTCCACTGAAACAAGAAAACTTCTCTGATGGGAAAGAGCAGGTTTACCTGGTACTCGATGAAAAGTACAAAGTTTACGTGAAATGAATAAGCTCAAAATCGTTCATTGCGGTCATACAGACCGCCAAGTATAAAGTCATTGTGACTCGCGAAAATTGAAAACCAGGTAGAAGTATTGGAAGACAGTGGTTGGCACAGCAATGGTTGCCATGGGCTTACAGTTGTTGCGATAGGATTGACCCAGAGGTTATCGTCAGTATTTGTGCATCAGACGTAGAAAGATGCGATGCGTTGTTGAAGGTTCAACATGATGTTGAAAATAATTTTTTTACAATGAGAGTCTTGTGATACAAAAAAATGGATTTAGGGCGCATAAGTTAGGTGGTATGCTCTTGCAGTCAAAATATTATTATAAGCTGTTTGTAAACTTTTGCTTAACATTTTGACATTAGTTTAAACCAGGGCCTCCGGGCCAGGCTCGTAACCACGTCCTAATTTGGGGAAATACATTTTCAGGAGGAAAATATTTTTGTTTATATTATATGTTTAAAACAAATATTTCTGGGCAAAAACAAAATCTGGAAAGCCTAAAGGCAGGAAAAAATTGGGGCATTGCCCCAAAACGCCCCATCGTGGCTACGGGCCTACTCCAGACTACCGCCCACGGGCCAAATCCGGCCCGCGAAGCCATTTTATCCGGCCGCAAGGAAATTTTGTCAATAATGAAAAAATAATATATTTACGAAAAATTTGTTGATTTGGTAGAATGCGACATATCTCGGAAAAATCACATTGCGTAAGATGTCCGGCCCTGGAATTGTTGTGTAATAGCTTATGTGGCCCTCGGATGAAAAGCTTGGAGACCCTCTGGTTAAAAACCGTTCAAATCATCCACTATCTGACGTACTGCCTTGCTATAAGAATTGTGAAGATAAAACTTGAGTAATATAATTATATTTTTTGTGTTATAACTTACTTAATGGCAATTGACCGAAGCTTAATTTTGTTTCTCTTGTCGAGACGGTTGAGATAAAATCTCTTTCTCAACAGGGTAAGGCAAATACTAAACTTAACTCTACGATGTTCAGCTAATTCATCTAAATACGTAGATGGTCGTCAAGCAAGGTTTTAGTGCAGTGGTTCTTAACCGGGGGGCGCGCCTCCCCAGGGGGTGTCAAGAACTTTCAAGGGGCCGGGAACCCTTACGCCCACTACAACATGAAAAATGTGATCAGTGAATGTAACAATGGCTACATTTGCTTGTGAGCTTATTTAAAGTCAGGGGGGTGTGAAACAAAGGACAATTACTTAAGAAAGCGTGGGAGAAAAAAAGGTTAAAAACCACTGTTTTAGTTGTATTTTCGTGTTGGTCGTAAAGCAAGGTTCTACTGTATCTTGAGAGAGCTTTGGAAAGTTTTACGATACCGTTTTGGTCTCTTAAAAAACCCTAAAAACACTGACTGCGCTACCTGGTATTAAAAGCTACTGGGAATTTTGTAGAACTTTGATTTCACGTAGATGAATCATCAAGCATATGTGGCAATTGCTACGTGATTTACTTCACGTGACTTGGTGAGGGATTGCTTTCTCCCATTGTTAGCCCCTGAATGAATCACATGTGTTATTCCATTCGCTCATTTTATTAAATTGCGTTTCGCCACCACAGTGAAAGTTTTCTAACAGTATAATTTTAACCTGCAAATTTACTGCAATTGTTTGAGTGACAAACAAGTGACAAGTGATCTACAACGTTCACGCGGTATATTAGACTTCCATAACCCGTTTGCTATCAGACACGTCTTTCAAGTTAGTAGAAGCTTACGTCATTCTTGTGATGCCATAGGAAGTTCTCTCTCACTATTTTTTTCGTGCGCTTGAGAATTTATTCAAATTGCCTTTCTAGTACTTGGTTGTGCCCCTGTTGGGAAACTTTAAGACATGCTATAGCGTAAGTCAGTTATCGTATGACACTTCATGAAATCACTTATATAAATGCAACGTTCAGAGCTATTTTCAGTTTAGCTTACAATTAGTTACGTACGTTCAGTGGTCTGTGAACGGTTGGTGCAGTAAGATTTGAGACACGGTTGCCGCTCGGGATATCCGATCGCAACAAAATGGTGCTGTGACCAGGATGTGAAGGTCGTGCGAAGTTCAGCCTTCACACAAAGAACGTGCGGTCGGTGCGGTTCGTTGTGAAAAGGAGGGGATGTTGTTATAACCTCTCCAGTGGTGTTGCGTTGATTGTGTGATTTCCGATCGCAACAATATCATTTACAAGCGGTGGAGATGAGATCTTTGAGAAGAGTAAACGGGGCGACACTTCGTGACGAAGTGCGCAGCTGTGAAATCCGTAAAACCCTTTATATCGGTTGCCTGTAAAAGGCGGAGCTTGGTGACGGAGGTTTGATGACGTAACCGCAGTGGAAAAAAGTTGCGTTGCAAAATAGAAAAAAGGAAAAAAAGTGAAGAAAAAATATTGTATCATTGCAACTTAATATGCGTTTCCCCCAAACATGAAATACATGGAAGTTGGGGGTGTTTAAAAATTTTCTACATTCACAACTGTTGAAACCTATTTTTTTGTCCCCGAACCGTTGTGGAACTCAGATAACCAAAAATTATCAAACTTCAAAAAAGATTTTTTTTACCGTAGTGTAACATCACCTTTTGCAGTAAAATTATTTTTGCTACCATCTACTTCTCATTTTTCAAAGAAAAATATCAGTTTTAACGACTCCGGTTACGTCATCAAACCTCCGCCACCAAGCTCCGCTATTTAAGGAGCTACGCCTTTTACAGGCAACCTTTATATCGAGCCACTTTTTCTCCGGACAGAGAGATCTCAGTTACGATGAATCAGTCACGTGATCAGAAAGTCCCTGGATAGATTGACGAGGCGAGTCCTGCTGGCTACACCCAAGGGATCCCGGCCCAGGAGTCGACCAAGGACCATGTGGCGTAATTACATCTCCGACCTTACCTGGTCCGCACTTACTATGGAGCCAGTGGAGTAATCAGGTAGTTCTGAACACCGTAAAGTATTTCAAGTCTTCCTACAGAGCTGCTATCCCCGCGGCCCTCCTCTGCGAAATACCAGGTGTGAAAATGAATGAATCAATGAATCAATGAGTTGGCTGAAGCTACCAGCAGTGAGATAGCGCTTCGCGGAAGTATGTTTAACCTTGTAAGGTGTTTTCGCAGCGTGCACATCTTGCAGGAGCGGTAATTCGATCACTGCTTGCTGCAGCACTCGACAACATTTGCATGGCAGGCCTCTTGACGCATGATCGTATTTCTGACCAACATGACTACAGCATTTCAAAATAAACATAAATATATTTGCCTTAGATAAACAGTTTCCAAGATATCCGTACACTATCGGTATCGCAGATAGGTTCCGTCGGCAGCAACATATATGAATCATCAGCTGGAAAAAATAATTGTAAGTAGTTGCCCAGTTGCAGTTGTCGAGTAAGTAATGGCATTAGATATCAAATGCCCTTGGTGGCAATCGTACTGATACTCTTGAAACGCCACTTACCTGAAACTGAATGTTACAGTGAGCTTCTAAAATGTTGCTTTCAAAGTTTATATGAATAAAAAAGTTGGCGTCGTGTTGTTAGAGGAACTATCGGCGATACATAGGATTCAGGTTGCTTTGAACGAAGAAACGTGATAGATTTCGGCAAACTTAAAAGGGCAGTGCGGAATCGCATCTTTGAAAATTCCCGTATGTGCTTTTTGTGGGAAAAACTGCTAGTGATGAGGCACTACTAGTTCCTGCTTCTTCAAATGTAAAGTATTTGTTTTCTGTATTGGCAGCAGTGTTTCCAGAGTTGGAAGAAATGAACATTTCAGCAAGCGATTTGCTATCTGTGAGATTTGAGCGCGATGTCGGTCGGTTGCATTTCTTTTTGAGGTGATTTGTCAATGAAAGACGGTATTTACGGAATTTAAAGTAGTGATAGAACTTATCGCTTAATAGCAGCAGGTATAATTTCACAGAATTGAGCCACAGATCCTCTAGTCTAGAGAAAGTCTCTAAAAGGCACATTTTGCTCAAGATATCCGAATATCAAAAATGCATTTGGAAACGGTTGAGCATTTTGTAGCCATATTCTATGTACTAAAACAGCAACCTAGAGATGTCAAATTGTTAGCAGAGACCAGACATTTTTGCATCTCTCTGAAAGAATCAACGGGTTTTTGCTTGGCGAACAGGTCAAGTTAGTCAGCTGCAGCATGCAGCAGTTAGTCAGCTTGGTGTTTCAAGTTGTGTTCTCATAGTAGATGATAATGATGCTCATATGTTTAACAGCTGAGTGGCAACCCGAAAGTGCTAAATGATCCAAAGTATTCATTCTGTGGACCTTATTTGCCAGTTTTAGTTTTTCGTTCGGCGGGTTTTATATATCTTTTTGTTCAACGCGCAAAGATTAGCGTTTGCTGATATGAGCGCTAGTACTATCTTAAAACCGAACTACGTTAACAGTACAGAGTGAGCAAAACATGATAATAAAGGACTCACACTCATTGCAAATACAAACCATTGGTTTGCGGTTACTTGCAGCTGGGTCACACGGTTTTTGACGTACGTTCTACCTGAAACATTAACATCGGCGGCACCATTTGGGAGGGCGCTTCGCATCAGGGGCTTGATTATTGGGCATTCGATTTTTTAACAATGCAGGAACAGACGTAGTTTCTTAAGACGAACATCTGACTCTGATCTATCGACAGAATATTAAGTTTGCCAACATGCGTAGGTTTTCGGGTTCTTTTCATACTGAGAAAACGTTGGAATTTATCATTGAAAGTTTATCTGAAATAGGTTGTTGCCTACTGTAATATCTTCTTAATTGCAGGAAGATGGATTTTAAGCAGTTTGCACTAACCTTTCAAACACGAAGTCCTTTTTCTTTTCAAGACATACGCTGAGCGTAAGTCGCAACAGCAACCATCAACACGTTGTGACAACTTCAAGGCAGAAGCGCAACACATGCGAAGCAAATAGCCTTTAAAGAAGTCACCAACAAAAATATTTGTGAAAATCCTGCCATTCACAAACTTTAAACTGAAAATGTTATTGAAATAATACAATCCCCACAAAGATGACAAACAAGTGAATCAATCGGCTAATTTAAATAAATAGCAAATCGATTTACGCAAAACTGCGCATCCTCAGTCTTGAAATCTGATTCAAATAGAACCTAATAGAAATCTAAAACAATCTATCATATTATATTTGATTACGATTTTAGGACTGAGGATGCGTAGTATTACGTGAAATTGATTTACTGAGGATGCGTAGTATTACGTGAAATTGATTTCATATAAAATAATTTGCTCGATTGATTCGCCTGATAAGCCGGCTGATTCACAGCTATAAGCTGGAAAGCTTACAGCAAACTTAGAGCTTTTAATTGTCGAAGGGAAAATTAAAAAAACGTTTTTATTTTTTATTTCTACTATTTGTTTATTGTGGAGACAAGTATAGTACCGTATCATAAGGTCAAAATTTGATACAATCGATAAAACAAACTGCAGCGAGAGGACGTTTGTTTGAAATTCTATGCGATCCATAATATTTCTGAAAACCATTTTTAACTCTAAGTTAGCTTGAGTGTATCTAAGCTAGATTTATGTGACCAGAGAAACACTAAAGTGGTATTCAAAAAAGATGTTTGTGGCAACATATATGGAATAGTTTCTGGAGAAAGGCTGTGGTAGTTATTTTTCAGCATATTAACCAGTAAGATTTTCAGTATTAATTTTTAAATTTCTTATCCCCAGTTGTGACACTTGGTCGTTCCCATTACGTTTCCACTACTCTTTTAGTTCACTTACAGAGTCTTCCTCGATTTTGTAGCATAATATGTGTACAGCTTTAATTGGTGTAGATTCGTTGAGTCGAGTTCCTAGCTACAACGACCTTCGAGAAGACATTAATGTTAACCTATCGAGTTATGACAGCTCAAGCGCCAGCCTATCTAGCGCCAGCCTACCAAGCCGGCAACATCGAGAAACGTCTGGGCAATCTTCAGGTATGTATTTCTGTCAAGATTGAAAAGTCATTTGCTTCTTCGCAGTTATGTGTCAATTTACTCAGGTGGTTTTTGTTTTTCTGTCACTTATTCCCGTCTTAACAAAGACGTCAGTTACCGCTATGCTTGTACATTAAATTACAAACAATTCCTGGTATTATATCTGGTAGATGCACTGTGAACATGCAATCGTGGTTATACCCTATTTAGAACATGAACGTTGTTGCGCAGGAGACAGTTCGCTTAGGCCAGGGCCCAGGGGTCCTCAACCTTTTCAAACGTGTGGCCCAGTTAATAAACAAACAGTGGTACCGTGGCCCAACGACTATACAGTTTCTGCAAGACCATTTTTTCACTCTTTCCAAAAAGAGTAAATGGTGACACCTCAAAGGGTGTTCCAGTCGGCTTCCTTGAAAGCTTGCACCAAATCCGGAGCTTCTGATTGTCACTCCAAGCTTTGTAGTTGTAACACGCACATTGCAATTTCCCTGTAGGTTTTTCCTAACTTGTGCAGTAGGTGGAAGTTCGTAGTTTTATTCTCCTAGAAAAGAAAAATGCTCACATTTTTTATCCCACACGGGAAAATTTGATGCTTTAAAAGCGGTGATATATTATTGATATTTTTTAGCAGAAAAACTGTAAATGCTGCCAAAAAAACGACATAAATTGAAATGTTTTGAAACAAGCAGTGAAAATATTAGACTTGCAGCATCAAACGTTTCAGTTTCCGATTTAATCTCGTATAGGCTGGCAAAGTCAAAAGTCTTTTTTCTATGCATTTTGAGTTGAAGGAATGTTTCGTGGTCACGTTTGTTTTGATACCGATTGTTTAGATTGTTCATTTGAATATAAGATAGCGATGAATCATTTGCATTTTATTGACGTCATTGAATTAAATTATTTGCTTTCAATGGATCTAAAAATCCTATCGAACAAATTAGCTTTTGTTTGTAACCACACGCAGCGAAAATTTGCAATTATTAACTTATGATGGTTTTGTGTTTTTTCCCGCCTTTGGTCATAAAGTCTGAACTATTTTATGGAGTTCACTTCATGACAGGGGCACATCTGGTGGGACAGGATAGATAATTTTAGTGGTAATTAGAATGCGACCCTGTGCTTATGAGCCAGACACTCACTAGCATATTTTTTACGTTATTTTAGCTCGGTTTATAACGTTATCCCTTCTGACACTCATTATGGTTGTTAACGTTACTCGTCTTTTAAGCAATTATCTTGCAGGGGTCGTCTTCATCAACTCAGTTTTTCACAGGGAGAAATGAGATTTTGTTTTTCACCAACATTTATTCTGTACAAGCCTCAACTCTCAGCATACAATAAAAGATCACACTCCTCACACATTCAACAGACAAGAAATCACAGATACACTGAACAAATGTTTGACACACAAAAATATACTTAACCCTTTGAAATTTGGTTTGAAAAGATCCACCGCCATGTGGCCTCCCTAATTCAATCGCTGCAAGGTTGGATCCGCCGGTGCACGATCTCCTGGGTTGTGTCTGCACCATGGATCATGCTTATGATTAATTTTTTTGGCCGAAAGTGCGCAGCTGTTTGTACGTTACTTCAGGCACGTGACGAAATTGCGCAGTTCTATGTTCTGGGTAGTTCTTCAACGTGGGTAAGGCCCGAAGAAAGGTTTGAGAAAATCGGGTGGCGTTCATGCTTCAAAGGTATAACTGAAGTGCGACATGGTAACAGAATGGTATGGTAACTTAGTATTTAAAAAACTCAGTTATAAAACATGCTCAGAAGCATCAAAAGTGCACGAATGCATAATGTTTAGAGCAAAATTGATTTTACAATGAAACTGCATTCACATTTGCATCTTGGAAGAATACGTAAACATTGGGCGATGTTTCCAGATTGCTCGTTGGCAGCGCGTATGGTATGACGCATTTAAGGTTGTTTATGCGATAAACACGCTGGGCTGATTTTGGTTACACAACAGAAAGACAATTCGTATCTTGTCACAGGGCAAAACGGAAATTTACAATATGTAAAAAAACACAACAGTGTAACGCAACACGAATTAAATTGTTTGGCCAGAGTATCCCTTGTTGTTATTCTTTTTCAGTAGTTTAGCAATGCACTTCTTTTTGCAGTTCCAATTGTTATAAAATTTCCATAATTCCTTCTTTGTTGATCACATTTCGGTCTTGATTGTCATCCGATCATTATGTAGTTTAGTTTGATGTTGGGATTAGGTAGTCTCCCAAAAATCGCCAAACACCCAAATTCCAGTTTGCAGCAGGATGTTGTTAACATTGCGCCAACCCATCAATCAATTCAAAAAATATATGAAATTTTGTATATGTTGCTTGCAGCGGATTGCTGCATGTAAAAAAAAATTTGGTATATAACATCGTACAGCGATACTTAGCTGTTCTTGAGGTTAATTATTTTTTCAAAATCTTGTAGCCATTGTGTACATGTCCTCAATTTCCTTTGCAGTTAGCAACGACAAACGTGGAGCTGCGCCTTAATTTTAAATAACTTCAGCCAAGCAGGTTTCCCAATATAAAATAAATTATAGAAAAAATTTCTAATCTATCAAATCAGCAAAAGTGTATGAAATAACGTCAAGCAGAAGCAAAATAGCGGAGCGTTATGCGTGTTTGTAGTCCCAAGACTTACCGCATTCATCAAAATAAGATTGAATGCAAATTTATTGTAAGTTGTGTTCGTGATGAAGAATTGCTCTGAACCATTTTTACACTTGTTTTTTTACTTGCCGAATCATTCGCATTGTTTTGTCGAAACATATTCACGATGTATTAAGGATCACTTCTGCCTTATCGCGAGGAAGCGTATCGTCTCTCAACTTTTGAAGACGCGTTGGAAGGAATAGATGGCTCGCTTTTAGCAAGATGTGGTTTCTATTTCAACAGCAGCTCACGAACTGTGACTTGCTTCAGGTAACTTAACTGCATTTAGTTTCGTTTAAAATGTAAAAGTCACTTTGCGCAAGTTGCCAGTAAAGCACATGATGTTTGTAAAAACGAGCGTGAGATTTCTGTAAAATGTAAAACGGTAAAATCGGAAGGGTTGCAATGGCGCCAAAGCTGAGAACGTTAATCGGGACAGTGGTGTGGTTTTGCCACAAACCAAGAATTCGTGTTGATTTCATTACAGCAATGTTTTAGGTCCTGATTTCACGAATCAAGGTGCTTTATTGCCACGCTTAAACAAAGCTATCAGTCGTGATAATTCAATTTGGTCGAATAAGATTATTCACCATTGTCATATTTTTGTGTGAAGGGGTAAAGGGTCAAATGAAGTAATACAAACTAAAATTGATTGCACGTCGCTCTTGCTCACAGATGTTGGACTATTTCGTTGGGTTTCTGCCAGAAACTATGGCTTACTTTCTTGATCAGTATTTTGTACCCTGGGGTTGGTGGAAAAGTTGTGGAAGGGGATTTCGTTTTATTCATAACAATAAAGGCTGTGGCAGTTTAATTTTGAGTTCCATAACTCTCCACGGGTGTTTTTCTTGGCTTTATTACACGATGTGTTTATGCTGCTAACATCTTTTCCAAGCAGAATTAACATGCTCTGTTTCGGAACCATGCCTGACGTGCAGTAAACGCCGCTCATGGCATGCGATGTTTCCCTTTTTGTATTGAGCGGTTCAGATGGGAAGCATGTGGTTTTTGCAGAAATACCAGGTACTCTTAGAGTTTTGACTGTCACGCTGCATAAAGGGTCGGCAACCGAATCTTTTCTTTTTGATCGATGACCCATGCAAATGTTGGGCAGCACTGTTACAGATGATTGCACTGCTGTTGCTCTAAATTCTTCTGATAGACGTTAATATGTAACGCTGTTTAGTTAACTTCAATCACTTCCATTGCTTGAAATGATACATGGTCCTTGAAAGCCCTTTCGTATTAATTTCCAAATGTTATTCTACGTTTTTTTCACAATTGGCAGATACAAAAAAATTTTTCATTTCAAGGTTGGCGTAAAGACACTGCTTTCTTGTGTTGATACCAGTCTCTTTATGTGCGAAAAATCCCTTTCACGTATTTATTTATCAGTATCTTTCCAAAAATTTGGAATTGGAACATTAAAAGTTAGCACACAAATGGAAAAAGCGAATGGAAGGTTGCAAAGCATCTGGAAAGTTTAACTTTGATTAGTTGAACATTTGCTCCATCCAGTATGGCTAATACTTTCGTGTAATAGCAGTTGTGCACAAGCTGATCTCGACATGATTTTAGAAACACTTGTGCTGTTATTTCAAGTTGTGGAATCACTCACGCGTATCACACACCGGAAAGTGCAGCAATGTACAGGCATGAGCCCAGCTGTGCGTTTGTTAACGGAACTGACGCAACAAACGTCCGGATTCAAAGAGACACAGATCGCTTACGGAGCGCTGCTTCAGCATCAGCTGTTCGAGCCACTGAAAGACGAAGAACTAATAATCAGCAGCGTTCAATCTCGCGCTCTTCTAATCAAGAGAGTGACGCAAGATTGTTAGCTCGCGGTGCAAATCGAAGCCCTGTTGAGGAATTTGCACCGAATGTCGGGGAACATTCCGCACCAAGCAGTCGATACACACCGTCTCGGTCGGGAGAAGCAACTAATTCAAGAAATTTCCAAGGATATTCGTTTAATAATGCGGACATTAGAGGAAGAAGCACTTCAAGAGGAGGTGATATGTTTGTCAATCAGGTGGGAGAAGAACAGGAGTACGAAATCCATCGAGAACGTAGAAGACCAAGGATACAAACAGAAGTTACTTACCAGGTTTGCCACCAGTTGTGATGCTTCAGGCCTGCTTGAATGTTTGTCGTTGTGATAGCCGATGCTTGTAATGAGAAAATACTGAACACAACCGTGTGTTTTTTTCAGTTTAAATGTATGGCTCTTTCTTTATTAAAAACGCTCTGAAAAAAATTGTAGGCGCGCATATTTGAGAAAAAAACTGATTGTTCTTATTTCGCTTTTTGGCAAAACTTGCTGTGTGTAAATTAGATCATCTATGATGTCATGCAAAACGTTTGCAGTCATGTTTATACTCTTATCTTTGTTAGTTAGAGTACTGATCAAAGTCAGGCAAAATGCATGTTGCACAATGCATCATTTTTATGCAGACCATGGAACAGAGGGAACGCGCACAGCGATTTCCTTGCAACAACCCACGTCATCCAACCATGAGACGGTTGGAATCTCGACTAAACACTTTTCGAACTTGGCCACCATTCCATACGGAACGCCCTCCAAGGGAAATTGCCGAAGCAGGATTTTTCTTTATAGGTTTGATGGAGTAAACGTTTCACTTTCTCGGTATATAGTAGTTGTTATAAGTGTTAGAAGTGAACATTCCATAAAGACATAAAGCTATGCTTGCCGTGAAGATTGCATAAAGATAATGCTGTATGTGTAGCTGCTGGTATGATTTTAAGCACTCGCAGCACAATTGCTTTTGAGTAATTTTTGTATTATTGTGTGCAATTTGTCTCAAACTCTTTTTGGGACTAAAGTTATTGGTGTTGTGGAAGCTTGCGGTGAATTTATGCTGCATAAGGTAACGGTGGTAATTCGGTTTAGAACTGTCTCTTCATACACATTGTGTTTGTATCTTTTTCTAAAGTAAATGATGTCATCGCGATCATCGTGTTTTGTTTCGGTGTCAGTTTCAATCAGCTTCTGCAACCTCTTTAAAAACTTTTTGAAAGTTCTTAGCAGCCATAAAGACTTACATTTGCAAACGGCATTCAGTGTAGTCGATGACAAGATGGCAGTGATGAGCGATGGTCATGCAAAAGAAAATTTTTTTCTGCTTCTGCAAAATATTGAAACCAAATTGGTTGTAAAACAAATGATTCTTGTGGTTTCTAAACCCGCGTTTTCTTTCTGGAGCACTTAAAATTATGCTTGGTGATTTGTTTAACGGTTCAAACCTTGCAAATTGGTTGCTCAGTTGAATGGCTCGGCCCAACTGTTTTGAAACGTTTGTTCAGCGTTTTCATTGTCAAAAAAACTGTATCATACTGATGCTTGGACGCCCTCATGTGGTAACTCATTCGCTAGATTTTTGTTCGCTAGGTTTCTGTGTATAGCAAACAGTAGTGCACTTCTGCTGATGATCTAACAATTAAGAAAAATAATTTTGGAGTTTTGACATAGCCGCATGTAAACATTTACCGTTTTGCAAGGAAGAATAATGAAAACCAAATGAAAGAAGAGCTCTTTATCAAGTTGTTTACTACATGTAATGTAGTGGTCAACACCTGTCAATCATTTGTTTTATGACCATTGAAATTGTATCGCAGCATTAGATTGTGAATTTTATGCTTTGTTGCGGTATAAGGTGTAAGTTACGCATGAGAAGTTTTTGACGACATCCATTATTGGATAAATGATCTTGTTTAATTTGAAAAGTAATTGAGATCTTCGAACGACAGATTTGTTTTGATCTGTCAATGGTATTCCTTCAAAGCGCTGACGCTTACTCTCGCAACTTCTATTTCTTTCAACAATTCGCACCTAATGCCAACAGGACCTGACGATGAAACCCTTTGTTTCTACTGCGGGGGAGGTTTGGAATCGTGGGAACGAAACGACGACCCGTGGGAAGAGCATGCGAAGTGGCATCCTGCGTAAGATCCAAAACGCTTTCTTAATGTTTATATTTTTATTTACAGTTTTGTGTTGCTGTCCTTTATTTTCTGTAATCTTGTTTGTACCCTAAACCGCTTTGTTAGTGCCAAAAAGCGACAATGACACGAAAATATTAGAGATCGGCACAAAATGTGACGCAGCAGCCTTTTAAACTGCTGCCACTGCATTCAAACAACTGCTTTCCAGTTGTGGAAAACTCGCTTTCTCTGGTAAGTTTGATTCATCGTACATCTTGACATGTGTAGGTGCGAGTACTTGATCCAGCGAAGGGGACTGGATTACATACAGCAAGTGCAACGAAGCCGATCCGACATTCGGCGACGAGACGTTTCCAGACAAACCAGACAGGTTATTGCAGGGAACCAACCACGTACAAATATTCGCTCACAGAGCACGTCGTTTGAGCCAAGTACACCTCCCCCCGACTTCCAAGTGTTCCCCCCTGTGTCGTGGGAACGCGAAGAAAGATGGGATCCTCAAGGTGGCCATCGCGTCACTTACAGAGCCCCGGGAATAAACTTCACAACTACCAGACCAGGACAACCCCAGGAAATAGTGAATTCTACTATCAGTGGTGCATTAGTTAACACAAGGCGACGAATGACGATAGATGAAGCAATGAGGTCGACTATGGTGGAACGTGCAAGAAGCATGGAATTTCCAGAAGAAGATATTCGTGAAGTTGTGGAAAGGTTGGAAGATGCGATTTAATTTATTCGTTAATTTCCTTCTTTTTGTATAATTTGAATTTTCACAAACCGTGACTCAGCGGCAGAGTGTTCGCCTTTCATCCGAGAGGCTGAGTGTTCGACTACAGCCACTTAGTGATTGGTCACAGCGCTTCTTGGGCAGTAGCGCAAAACTCAACCACCACCAACAAGTGCAGCATCCAGTCTCAGTTAAGACATCCAGGCACAGACTTTCCGCCAACCGCCGACACCCAAATTCCTTACGTCTGCGATGTTCTTACAAACAATTCAGCGCACGTAACAAAAATGACAATGAAATTTGCTCAATCGCGAACAAATTTCCTTGAATTTTTTGGAATCTGGCGCAGTTGCTTTTCACTAATGAGAGTAGATGCGGAACAATTGTTCATCGTGTTCAGTCAATTTCATGCCAATAACAGAAGGGCTGGCATGATAAAAGCAATCGGTATGCACCTGGGAAATTGATATCCAGTCTAGTAACGGTCAATGTGCTCATGGATATTGATGTTATTGATAGTTTGTTTTAACCACTTCGACTCTTTTAGATGTCGAGTTTCTCGATGATGTCGCGGTCTGCTCAAAGATTTGCAAAGAAGGGAGCCCTATGGCCAATAGAAGTTTTCTATCATTGTGTTTGATTTACTGAAGTGACCTTTTTATTGGAACAGACGCATCACAGGCACAGGCCTTTTTTACACGTCAATGAATGATCTGTTGGACGAGTTACACCTTCTGCAGTCACAGCGTTCATCAATCGATTCAAATGACAGGGTGCCAATTGTTCAATCAGGACCTGAAGAAATTCCTTCTAGTAGTGAGTAGATTAAAAGCCTGCGCTGGAATTGTTTATACAAACTTTTGTTGGCTTTAGTAAAATTTGCAGATTTAGGCCGATGTACAGTGGGGTAAATGTGTAAATTTGAAGTTTTAACAGCAACTGGCATAAAATCAGTTTTTTCACAAGACAAAACTCTAGTATATGCCTTCGTCACAAGCATTTTTAGTGAATATCATTCTTCATTGTTTATGAAAAGTTTCTAACTGCGTTTTTGATTGCTTTTAGGTCTATTTGTTCGCGCAGAGTGTGTTAGAAACTTTTCTTGTCAATTGTAGCGTACATTTTCAAAACGAGGCTAAATAATAAGAGTTGTTTATTTAACGAATTGCTTGTTTTTCCAAACACTTTTCCAAATTGTATTTTTGCTTTTTACATTCAGTGGGTAACAGCACTATTTTGGTAGGGTTTGGCAAAAAAGGGGTAAAAAATCAGTTGATAAATCATTATTCCACATTCTTATCAGCGTTGATGTCAAAAAGTAGAGTTAGAATTTTGCTAGGTAGGTCGCAGAATGGTGAAGAACCATAAAACGTCTTGCATCTTTCTAAAACATTTACCTCTAGCTATCTTCATTTTAATCTCGCTCTATGTCATTGATAAAAAGGAATTCTGTTTCAGGCAGAAGACAGAGTGATTCAAACATGTGTAGAACATGTCGGACAAGACCAGCCGTCGATGTCTTTTTGCCTTGTGGCCACCTTCTCATGTGCGCGATGTGCAGCCATTTCTGGAATAATTGCCCCTCGTGCAACCTGGCCATTGAAAATCGAATCACAGCTCGTCGCAACTGAAGCAAGAAGGCTGTTTGGTCTTATGTAACAAGACCAAGCAAGAAAGGTGCGGGTGTTATAGCGATACATCCCGCCACAAGAAGAGCAGAAGCCGAAGTAGGAAGCGATGTTTGAAAGTCAGGCCATGAAGAGGAGGGACAGAGAAAGTAACGCCGTGAAGAAGAGGTTGGTATTAGCAAAGAAACAAGCCAAGAAACTTTGATTCTCGTGATGTTATCTGGAACCTGTAGCTAGTGCTTTCAATCAACTCTTCAAAATCAATTGGAGGATATACTTGTCAGATAAAGGCTAAATTGCTTAGAAACCAGCGGTGGAAAAAGGGTTTTGTCGTTATTGCGAGAGCACTCTTCACGCAGTTTGTGATAGCGGAATGACAATTCAAATCTTCTCAATTGCACTATAAAATCTGAGGCAAAAAATCGAGAAAAAGCTGTTCAAGCACCCGTAGCTTTGCTTGCTTGTTGAAGCGTTGAAGTTCATTCCTAGCTTTCACAATAAGGCAAATTGTGACAGACGTCATACGTAGTAGGTTCGGGAGATCATGTCTGAAAAAATTCTTAAGAGATTTGCCGGGTTGGTGACGATTTGGTGTGTACGATACGTTGGTGAATTTTCTAGATTCAAGCCAACCAAAAAGGTTTTGCTGACTGATGGAGAGCAGGCACTTGTTGGTTGACAGAACTGGGTCGACAGAAACATCTTAGTGTTTTTTGCTTTCAAAAAATGTTGGGCCATTTGTTGCTATGCATGTCCGTACTTCTAATCGTTCTGATACCTTCAACGTTTTTTAAGTTTAAGTTTAAGTTCAAGTTGCATCGTTGAGTCAAGCTTACTAGCAAGTGAAACTAAGAGTAGTACTAGCATTTGCCACTTGTTTTCTTAAACACACGGTTGTCGGACGTGCTACGTGAATTGAATTTTACATACGTTTGACGAGAAAATTTCCTCCTGTTTACAATTGAAATTATCGACAAGATGTGAGTTGTTTTGGTCATAATTAAAAGTAACTTGATCAGTGCACAATGTTCTTAATGCTACATGTCGAAAACAACAGGATTATCAGTCACCGATGTTAACAAAATGAGCCGCTTAAGGGCTTTTAAGTGGTGCATAAAACCGCAAAAGTCTGGGAGTAGAAAAGGCATAATTTGATGTACTCCTGAATGTGACGTAGTACGTTAACAAACAAGATACTGCTCAGTTTTTGCCTGTAAATTATGTAAATACATGTAAATAGATCACATCGACAGCGCAGGAAATCTGTTAAACCTGGTCAGGTGACCCTTATTTTAAGCAATGCAGCGAAGCAGTAACTATATTCTGCTGGTATGACAAGTCGTTTTTTTATACATTTCAGTTCGCATTACCAGAATAAATCTTTAGTAGACCAACACCTAATAGCAAAACGTTTCTAAATATCATTATAATGTGGTTTAACAAATTTTAATCGTCTAATTAATGACAAAGTACATTTTTCATGGAGAAAACCGTTTGTCGCCAAGATCTTTTTAAAATATTGTAGAAAACGTGAAGCGTGATACTTTTTTCAGCCTACAGCTGTTTTTCTCTAAATTTGTTATTTGTAGGTTTTTATGGAAAACTACAATCAGGGTGAAATACCACATCAAATAAACATTTGATTTAGCGGCGTTTCAATGACTAATACATATTTACCTCAACCATAAAGCTTCTGAGCGCTGTGAATGCAAAACTTTAGCGAGTTTCAACGGGAACTTTATTTGCTTAAAGTGAAACCGATTCGTACAAAAAATGCCGTGTTTTAATGACAATGACAATGACAATGAACATGCACCTATTTTAAGACTAACACTTCAGACATATCTGATTTCCCGAAGAATTAAAAATGGCCCCTGCAACAAAATATTGCCCGAATGGAAAACAACGGGTCACGTGTTTTGAATTGTAGAAATATCAGGCAATTCGATTTTTGACGCTTCACTGAAATCAACGGGTATAATTATGTCATGTTAAAAAGGACAAAATTTTCTGTTTTGTATAGCCTTTGGGCTTAATGAAATTTTTAGCTGTGTTTGTGACATTCCCCCAAAGCATTATCTCTCTTTTTCGAACCGTGCAGTGTTCTAATTTACATAAAATGATGTTTTTTTTGCTTGCCAGCGAAGGTGCCATGGAGAATAACATGAGTTTATTTAATCGTAAGGAATATATCTGCATGTCTCGAATGCAAGGTCTAGATTTTAGCGTTGTATTTACAACTGCTTACATTTTTTATGCAACAACAAGTTGTCCATCTTGCGTTTTCTTTGTTACCGGACTTGAACTCTCCCGGACTTGAACCTTTCCCTGATTTGAAACTTACCTGATGTGAACCACACAGGAAATTGACGAGTGTTGTCATGGATCATGAGTGATTGCATTTGTAAAGCTTTTGTTTGCCCCACATGAGTTTAGAGCTGAGAAATCCAGGTACAGGTGTACAGTTTGTAGTCAATCAATATTTTGCGACAAGCGCGGGATATGAAAAGAACATATTAGTTTTCTCGTGTTGTTCATTAAGTATCCGTGCAGTTTTGCCCAGAACGTCACCACAGAAAAATATCTCACAGACTTTAACGTTTCAGCAACAACAGGAATTGCTTATTTTTATGCCATGCAACGTGAATGATGTAAATAGCAATTTTGAAACATTTGAAGTTATACTTGTGTCATCGTCAGTGATAAAAGCAGTCAAATTGCCATTCGAAGTTAAAAAACCATCTTGCAGATATATAAAAAATGTCTAAATATTTTTCATACTCTGATGACATCTTAGTCCTCCATGTTGGACACCGTTGCTTCAGTCACTAAACTTTTAGAAATTTTTTACGATTGTCGTGTCTTTAATTTTCTGCAGCAAGTTAAAAGTCGTTACGCGAAGGCTCTTTCATTTAAATCGTTTTTGTTTAGATTCTTCCATTTGCGCAGTAATGAAATGAACAAGTGCTGTAGTTTTTAAAAAGTACAAAGCAATCAACTTCGAAAATAAACGTTTTAAATTTTTCTTTCCGCGATATTTAGCGAGCATTTTCGTTTTTCAACACCTTGTGTAATGTTGTTTTAATATTTCGATCGTCGTTTTTGATTGCAATACTGCAACAAAGTCAATGCCATAACATCATTGTGCTCATCATCAGCACGAACACAATTTCTTCGCATCACTGAGGCTTATTATTCTACACTTTTATTCATGCAGGAGCACTAATGCTATGGATCACTTCTGCTAGGTTTACACACAAGTATGATTTTCTTAATATCGTGTTACCTGATGTTATCTTCTGTGTTTGTTGTTTTATTCCAATCAGAGAAGAAGCGCAAATTGCATTTCGAATATCTAATTTTTGCTGGTGTTTAGGATAAAGGTTCATTTCATGTTTTTGCCTTGCTTTTATCACGTCTTTTTTCTGAATGCTTTCATTAAAACATCTTTAATGTTGCCTTCACGTTCCGTGAAAAGTATGAAAAGCAAAGTGAGCAGCAACCACACGATTCAGCAACATGACTTGTTTTGAAAAAAAGTGTGTGGAGTTTGTTTTTCCGGGGGATCAGTTCTTGACGTGAACACTGCATTGAGCTGATCTCTATAAAAGTAGCTAGTTTGCAGAGCTGTAAAAATAAAGAGTTTTTATAGAGACTTCTAGAGCATTGACGTATTTTTATTCGTGAACGCGACGAACTTCGTAATTACAGGTTGAAGAAAATCTTTCGCAAGTTTTGAAACAGCGCTCGCAAAACAGCCTTGGACCGTAGCATTCATCAAATATGCATGGGGCGACTAACCTGGAATTGCGCTTTTATCTGTCTGCACCCGTGTGATTCAGAAAATGACGCTTGCCTAATGCGCAAATGTGCTTGTTTGTGGTAGGAGAATGCTCCTGTACATAAGCAAGTAGAAAACAGCCTCATTTTAGTTTAAGATCAATATCACAAACACTTTTCGGTTAGATTTTGGCGAGGCTTGTTGATGTGCGTTTTTGGAGCGTCAAGAAGAAGCTCCATTGTGAAGACCTTGACAACCTTACCAGGGACTTTGTGGAATGGCATACGTTTTGGTCATATTTTAATTCTGAACTTGAAATTATGTTACTCTGGGTTGACATACAGTTACACATGTTCCTGTATCTAGTATGAATTTGAACGGAAACAAAACAAATCTATTTTGTGATGTGGCAAACAGTTACGGAAACATGATGTCCAAAGATTTTTTAAGGAAAAAAATAATGTAACAAAATTTAAAAAAATCCTTTTTAGATTTTTTAATTTAAAAAACAACTTCTTGATTTTGCTACATTTTCATCATTTTTAGAGAAACTTTTCCAAATTTCTCGTCATGTCCGACAAATTTTCATTGCTGCATCACTGAAAAATGAAAGAAAATTTTGCTTCCAGGCGCTCATGCATTCGACCGCAAAACATCGATGGGGAACCGATTTACTATCACAGGCAACATGAATTGTGAATTATCGCTGACGGGCCGCAAAAATTAATTAATTTCATTTTGTAATCTACCTTTGTTTTCCCAAGCAAAACAAGAAAGAGGAAGCTATGTCATTAAGCGAGAATCGTCTCTGAACTTACTGTCTTCGTATCTGCTTGTCATGGAGTTTTTGTGTTCTAACTTGGGTAATGAAAGTTCTTCTGCAGACCATAATAAATGTTCACGCAGGCAGCATTTCGCCCGCGACCGCAGGCCCATCTCTCCCGTAAAGATTTAAGGATTGAGGATTCGTAATGTTACGTGAAATCGAAAAGCGTGCTGATAGATTCACCCGCTTGCCTTTCTGGAGACCAATTACTTGAATACAGATATGTGCAAGTTTGAATCATAGATGAGTATTGTGCTAGACTTAGATTGGACTGGGTCTGGACTAGTAACGATTTTATGGAGTGGGACATGATCTGGACTATAAATTGCTTCAAAATTTTAGGATCAGGAGCGGATTTGGGCTGAGTTACGTAATGAGCTGCATTTTGTTGATTGTTTGGCTTTGGGCAGTGGCGTAACTAGAGGTTTGAGCCAAGCGGGAAACGCAGCTGAATAGGGCCCATTGGCCACTGTAGGGGCCCATCAGCCGACATTCAGAAAAAATAACTTGAGAAATGGAGGTGATTCCGGATGTGGTTGGATATACTAAAACCTTAAATCATCGGAAAATACTCCGAAAAACGCAAAATAATCAACAACCTACTGAAAACCAAAAGAATACTAAAATCGAAATATAAACTAAGCGGAGCCGGTTTTTACATTTAGCTTTCCAGGGGGTCGATTTGCCCTCTCGGCCCCATCAGTTGCGCCACTGTACTTGGGTTTTGCATTTTTTTAAATTTTTGCCTGTGTTTGGACTTGAATGAGTTTCAAAAATTCAGGAATATGGATCTGGATCGCAAAATCTGACAGGCCGTACATCTCTAGTTTTAATCATCGCAAAGTGATGAAAGCAGTGCCCAGCCGGCTGATTCCATGAAAGCTTGCAGCAAACCTTGGCATTGTGATTGTCTGTAAACTGGTATTGTGTTATTTTGTGAACGATGTTTTCTTTCTTCCTGATTCATACCATTAAACTATTGGTGAAAGTAGCCAATGCGTTATGATTAATTCTCGTCGGGTTTGTTGACAATATGTTGAAACAGTTAAAAAAAGTCGAACTTTTCTTCAAAAGCTGTTTTCTTTCTTTCTTATGGTCAACAACTCTGACCACTCTACCATTGGTTTAAACCGATACTAAATTGAAGTCGTTTCAAATGAAGAAAAAAATGAAGTGACATAGCGCAATAATTTGGACATCAAACAGAAGTTAGTAACAAAGCACAACATCAGAGAAAAACAAAAAATTCCGTGGGCATGCTTATTTTCAGGTAGGAAGGGGTAAGTACTTAGAGGGGTGAAGGATATTACAGGAAGAACTGGCACTACATTAAAAAAATAGCAAAAAAATACAATTGATGGAAATATGATGAAAATGGAAAGCAACAAAGCATGTGATAAAAAAATCAAAAGACATTGGTAAGAGAACAAGATGTTTTTGTGTTGTTTCAAATAAAAATTTCAAGAATTTGAGAAGACAATTTATGACGAATATACATCAAAGAAAGGTGACACAGAGATATTTCCATTATGGTTAAATAACATTTTTGCGAATTAGCAAGCCTTATTTTATCATTGTGAACTGATACAATCATAAAAAAGTAATTGTCAAAGTGTTCAACCCTTTCACGGTTATTAAAATTATGCATAAATTTGACGATTGTTTATGTCAATCAGCGGTGTACAACGTTTTGCTACTGCCGGCCGCATTACTTTTATTTATATGCAGTACGGCCGCCAATGAGTTCGGGCTATATTCATGAGATACTGCTAAGTGTCAACCAACACAGAACACATTCAAACATAAATTGCGTATTCATTCTATAACTCTTTGTGACATCACCACCCAGATTGTTACGCATCGTGTCGAGTGATTTTCTTGCCTTGCGTTTGTTTTGCTTCAATATACGCCAGCACGACCGTCAAATCTTATATGTGAAATTACATGTGAACGGCCGCAAATGTCATTATCGAAAGCCGCAGGTTGTGCACCGTTGATGTAAATGATCCCGGAATTTTTTTAATTCGGTACTTAGAATCGCTAATAACACTTTTAAGGAGTTTTTCCAGACCTCTAGACGTATTCCGCAATCTAATTTGAGGAAGTGAAATAATTTTCTTGATTTTTCTTCAAGTATTGACTATTGAGTAAGCCAGACAAAACTGAAAAAGAGCAACGTGAACAAATTTGAGCACAGAAATGTTATCGTAGTGTTTCAAATTGAAAACTCTACATGATTTGCTTTAAAGTGTGGGTAACCAACTTGTCCATTTAGGGCTTCCAATTCACTTTACATTAATAAAAACGCGAAGATATTTAGGTCATATTATTTTAATATTGTTTGCATTAAAATACATGTACACAGAAAACGTTTATTGTTAGCATGAAATGACTTCTGGAATAATTGCGGTATAATTTTTTAGCACGAATCCGTGGTCAATCTTTCCGGTTCATCATTTGCAAGTTTATGCAGATTTTATTGTTTTCTCCTGAAATTTGAAGATGGATATTATGAACGTATCAACGTTCTTAAAGTTGGAGGCTTTAGCATTATCATTATTATACAGAAGAAATAGTAAAACCCCAGAACAAATCCATGCGGAGCACCTCATGTTGTGTTTGTGGAAAACGGTTTAGTATCTGATATTCCAGTATAGTGAATCCGGTTGCTTAAGTGAGAAGCAAGAAGTTTTAATGGTATTCCTCTTACTCCATAAAACAATTTGTGAAGTAGGACATTATGATAAATACAATCAAAACCTTTGCTCAAATTTAGGAGCAATGTACATGTTAGTAGAGTTTGTCATTTGTGTTGCAAATTATGACATCATACAGTAGAAGGCAACAATTTCAATTCAGTATGAAGAGTAGTGCGAAAAGCATGTTGCTTAGTGCCTAAAATGCAATTACTGCACGAGAAAAAAGAGTACAATCGGCTGTAAATCAAATATCTATACAGGCTTACTTTGGAGTGGTTTGGAAGAATGGATTTTGTTGTACATTCACCAAATTAGGAGATTTGGAAGTAGTTCCAAAGTAGTTTCCAAATTTGGAAGTGGTTTCAAATCTCTCCAAACTCTTTGAAGCATTTTTGCTTATTGCTCTACTGCAGTTGAAAACACTCTGTTTAGTGCTTATTACTTGCCAACGTATGCTTTTCAAATTGTGGATCAAGTCTAACACAGTGGTTCCCAACCTTGGATCCTTTTGACGTCTCATGGATCCTTTTGACGATTTGGCTGAAAGCTGTGGATCCCCTAACAAAAATAGTTAACTGTTGCGTACAAGTAGTCTCTACTAGATAAGGCTATCATCCGGTTTGCGAGACAAAAATCATTAATGTTTCATGGAACGTAACAAATTGACATTGTTGCATAACAATTGAAATGCCTAACGAATTGTATTGTGTGTAAAAAGCGTTGCTAAGGGCGGGACAATTGCAAATTGCATACCATAGATAAAGTGAACAAACATGTGGTGATTCACATGAACCAGATCTTTTGTTGCCCTGTAGCCTGGATTCTAGAGCTGCGCTCGATTCGTTGTCTTTTGTAAACTAGATCACCAAGGCGGGTAGTTTGGTATTTCGCTATTTTGCTTTCACCTCATACATACAAAGGTCATGGACCCCTAAAAATCTGTCTGTGGACCTCTGGGGCTCCAAACACTGGTTTTAATTAAACGCTTTCGCGTTGCCTACAACAATGCCTATCGAATTCTGGATTATATCACCAGGAAAGTAACTGTTCGCCCACATCAAGTAACTTATTTCGTCAAGATATTTGATGCCTTGATTCGGAAAACGTGTATGCTTTTGTTCAGAGATGTGCATCTTTATCAAACTGTTTTAATCTGCTCACTTCAATTGTTTAATACGTTTCAGAAATATCTGAGTTAAACTTTCTCTGCCAAGCTTAGATTCTTGTGGATCTAGTACCTGACCCACCGAGAGGGCGGTTGCGACCGGCACTCCCTGCGCAACTGTGTCGATATCTGGCAGCTCTTTCCCACGTATATACATTATCACACGAGTTGAAACTGGACAGTAGCAAAGCTAATTCAACTGCTGAGGAGCGTCGACTCGATAATCATCAGGTTCCTTTATGGACCTGGCGTCCTTGCACTAATTTGTTTTTCTTACTGGAACACTAATTATCACCAAAAAAATCAACTCTACTCCCACTATGCAACGCTTCTGCATGACGATGACCAACTGCAGTCACTACTGATGCTTTGTTTCATTGTTTGTACCCCTTCAGTCTTGACCACGTGTTCCAACTAAAACCTACCAAGTGATGAATTGTGCGTTCGTACTTTAGCACCCTTGTGTTCTAACTAATGTGATGTGGACCTTGTGTTTGTGCCAAATACCTAAATAAATAATTTGGCTCAAACACAAGGTCAACAAATACAATAAATCAAAGTTACCATGAAGATGAAATATTACCATGACAATGAAATTTTAGCGGAGAGTTTGGAAAACTCTGCTGGAATTTGATAAGCGTTTGATGTTGTTTTGCAATTTAAAGATGAAACTATTTGACTTAGGTGACCAGTAGCGGTAAGTAGAAATAAACCAAGTTTGAAAATTAACAGAAGTTGGTACATATGCCTAATGTATAGTGGGATCTCTTCAAAACTTCAACACACTTTTGCAAACCCTGAAAAATGAGTGCTTTTACTGTCAGGAAATCCGTAGAATCGTTAAAACACTTTAACATCGATTCACATTCTTTTGTAAAGCAATTCCATTACATAGAAACAACCATTTACTAGTCGATCGGAGCGGATAATATTTTGCGAACCAAGTCGACTTACCAGTTGTAACAAGTTATCGAAAGTCAAACAGTAGCGTACGCAGAAAATTTTCATGGGGAGGGTTTTCATTCAGCGGCATATAGTGGTCATTTGTATTTGGTGTGCGTTCTTTGTTACGTCACAATTTGACGTCATATTCATGTTTTCAAACCAACGTTATAACGAAATTTGTTGACATAATAGTCGGATTCTTTCTACACGCACTTCCCTGATTTTATGTGTCATTGAACTGAATATATCAGCGGTCCAAGTTGGAATATCGGAGGAAAATAAACTCAACGCTACGACACAGCGTTCATAACTGCAAAAATATCAAGTTGCGTGTTAAAACAGGGAGTAAAACACACTCATCAATGTGTCAGAGCAATTTACAACGGCAAAATGAGGCTGTGCTAATGTCTTGTCGAATACGAGCAGTCGAGCATAGACAATGTGCGGATGGACTGGCTGGCGCACACCCCGGTTTGCAAGATCGAATCTTGCTAAACTACACAAGAATTGAGAATGCGCATAGAGTACGCATAAAAATTTTCAATTTTTTGTTATGTGTGGAATTCCAGCAAACTTTTAGTTTTCCTTTTTCCCTGCTGAGACATTATCAAATGCCTGAATGCTTCTATGTTAACAACTGCTGTTTTTGAGCTCGCGCAAGTTCTACCATGCTACATAAATTGATAACGTAGCCAATGCGGTCAATGCTTGCGCTGATCAGAACCCTGCCCCTTGCGTACGGCCGTGAAGCCAAGCATCTTAAGAACTCAGCTTCATCAAACGGAAAACATTCGAAAACGTTTGCCTATCGATAAAACGTCTGAAATCATCTAAATGTTATAGTCAAAACGTTTGACTGATTTTCGAAATCCTGGGCATTTTATATTTTAAAAATTTAGCGCGAATAACTTAAAGAAAAGAGACTTGAAAGACGAGAAGTGAATGTTTTACATTTGCTGTGACGTTTCGAGGAATCTGCCTGCCATGCTCTGCTTTCATAACTTTACGATGATTCAGACTTGCACATGTCCACATTTCAGCAGTAAGTCTCACAAAGTCGACGCATTCGATTCAACCAGGAAATTGTTTTAATAGGAAATCGATTTATTTTTTTGGCTCAATTCCAATCTTAAAAACTGAACACAAGATAATGAACAATGTCACTCAAAGATACTCATTGTCTGTAGTGGTCAAATTTGTCTATCGTATTACCCTGGAATTAAATCAAGGTGCATTTAGACTGAAACGCTTTAAAAGTTCTGACAAGCATGAAAAGTGAGAAGTGACAAAGAATGTTATGAAGTGTTCGTCGCTGCGACAGTGTCATTCTTAAAAATATAAGTTCATTTATTGATTGTGTTAGAAAATTTGACTAAAAGACACAAAGGCTGCACGCCAAACAAGTTCTCGAAGACTTCTTCGGAGCATCTGCCAGTTAATTAGGTTCCATCTCTATGGAATTATTGGTCTTCTTGGCGAACATCGATCTCTCTTCCGGCCAATATGCTTTGCTGTGAGGCTGAACCTAATTCAAACGTCCTGATGAGCAAACGAAAAGCACAGTAAAGTAACAATCCCGACGAATCATATATTGGCCTTTTAATTAAGTTTAACATTTGCAAACATGGTTTGTTTAACGAATGGCGCAGTACGCAGATCGAAACGTTAATTGGAAGTTTTGCAGACTATGTAATGAACTGATTCAAACCGTGCAATGTTTCGTTAGAAGGTCTGTGAATCTTCATCGTTGAGCTTAGTTTAAGATAATGCATAGCTATTTTAATGCTGTTAATTGGATGTATTCGAACTACTCAATTTTTTGCAGCGCAGTAAGTAAACGCTGATATTTGAAATAAGCAAAAACAACGGAGATGTGCTTGTCAAAAATCTTTTTAAGATTTAACTTCACATTGCAAGACGTCTGCAGAGACAAAACAGAGCTCACAATTTCATTCGCATTTGTTTGCAACGTGGGCAAATGCGAATTATGGAAGAGTTAGAGTACGTCAGCATGTTTTGTCAGTAAGTTTTAGCGTGAAGTTACAGCAGGCGCAGGTTTCGGCCAATTTGTTGCATTGCTTTCACTATCTCTGCTTGTCACCAAGATTGAAGGCGGTATACATCAGTGAAACGTAAATTACTTTTCAAAATTTTTTCGTTAGTGTTGTCAATAATTGATGAGAAATGGCCAAACTGCAAGTGCGCCGAAAAACAACGCCATTGAGGTACAAATCTGCACGTGCTCAGAAGATATGTTGTCCGACTTAATCGTCAGTGTTGTTGCAGTCAAAGCCATGAACATCAATTGTAGTTACTCTATAAACTGAAGTTAGTCTCTGTTACAAGACATAAATTGTATTGGTAAATTCAGTTTTTCTTGCATGTTTTTTAAAAATATGAAAGAGAATACGAGGAGTGAAAAAATAGGGCATAGAAGAAAAATATTGCATGGAGTATTTTAAACGTTTAATTTTCTGATCAAGCAGCATGGTAGGGTTTGAAAAAAGCGTGTGTCTTTGATGAAACATGATTTTTTGCTTTCTTTGAAAACCTAAAGATTAAGAAATTGATGAATAATTGGCCACGATATATTTCCCAACATAATTTTTGTCAAGCAGTGAATGATGCAGCAGTTCTGGCTACAACTGGTCCAACATTTCCCTGCAGTGAGATTGTGTCTTACAGCAGAGGATAGCTACACTTTTATTTCCAGTGAAAACTGTTAACCCTAAACGCATTTTTATCTTTACTTACTGCAGCTTCATTGATATCTTTTTTTAAGTATACGTTTTGTTTTACGAAAGTTCTATACATGCTTTGGATAAATACATTTTACTTTGTGCCAAATTAATCATCTAACTGAAATTACTTCTGCATTTCAGAGTACGAAACTAAACCGTTGTTTTTCTTGCGTGACCAAGTCCAATTCAGGTGAAAATGGCGTGGTGCTCTATTTCCTCAAATTAGATGTGCCATTTTAATTTTACGAGGTTTGTCAAGAAACATTCATCGTTATCAGCGGTCAATCGATCTGTGCGATAAATAGTCAAAGAAGTTTAAGAATGCGACCTTTTTAACAGGATGTCATTCCAAAATTATCGTATTATTTACTGGTTGAATAGGATGAGGACAAGTTTGTTGTCAAAACTAAAGTTGCTATTGTAACGCTATTTTTACTAAGGGTGTGTCTCATCAGAAAATACCCCAGGCGCATTTGGTCGAGAAACACTGCAATGGCCAAAATATTTTTCACAAGACTGGAAAAAGACATCACTTTTATATTTTTTGAACAAACACTATCTTGAACACGTCCTTTCGCAGTGTAAAAAAAATTGTCGTGATTAACTTTTTTGGCTGATATTATACTAATAAAAGCAACTCATAACCAGAGAGAAGCATAATTCCAACAGCTAGAGCTGGTACATTACTGGAGAAAATCACCTAAAGGTCATTTTAAGGGTAATCCAAATGTAAGGACGCCTAATATACGTTTTCAATGACGCTTCTTCTGCAGTGACAATTTGTGGACAAACTGGTTTTTGTGCAAGAACGAAACATGGCGATTTATGTTAAATTATTCGCTAATATGTGCAGTGTAAGTCGGCAGGCACCCCTCCTAGTTTCATTAGGACGTTTCTTGAAATCTGTTTTGCAGCGTAGGTCGTCGTTCCTCTTGTATTGCGTTGAAGAAATACGAATCTGCTTTTACGCCAAAGGAATTACTTTATTTGACAATACCTTTGATAGCAAAGTAGCATGGAAAAAAGGCGTCACCAGTTCATCTGGCAAACATGCAATAGGCATTGATTGTTAACCGAGCCGAAGCTAATTGACCGATCTAATTAACACACAAAAGTTTTCATATTAACTTACACCTCTAGTCTAATTAACGCAAAACATGTAATGAGTTCGTTGTACTCGATTCACCTAGACTTGATCGTTTTTTACAAAACCATGGTGAAAGCGATTAAGAGTGACTTCGTCTGAGGTGGATCGGACGAAATGAATCTCTGCTCCATCGGTCTGTGCGACAAATAGTCAAAACGACAATTAATCTTGGATTATGGTAATTGGACACCACGGCTGCGTTTTGAACACAAAAGAATCGTTTCAATGCTGAAAAACAGGAAAGGCCGGAAAAAATTAAACATTACATAAGCTTGAATAACCTACCGATTGAGCAGACCACACAATGATGCCCCTCGATTGATCGATGCGTGATATTGCTTTTCTCGCGTGCAGGGTCGGTGCGATTTCCGCTCTTGTAAAGGTGGATCGCATTGTACGTGAAAAAACGGCATGGTGATCCGATCCTCAGCGAGACACGGATCAGTTGAGCAAAGATTTCTGCAAGCTTGTTAACTGCCAGCCAACAGAATCTTTGATGTGCTGACGTTCCGATGACTGATGCAGAAACATGTGCGATTTGGCGCATCAGGCTCACACAGTGGAGTTGATTCAAGACGTTACTGCAAACCGTTTTTTTTCTGCAGAGTTTGGCGTTAGGCTGAAGCAAATCTATCTACGCAAAGTTCACAGTACTGTAATGAAGAAATTAGTTGCGCAGTTAGTTTTATAAGGGAAACGAGCCCGATTTTAGTGAAGCATGGCTCAGTTTTTATAGTTCCACTTTGGACGAAAGAGCGATGGAAACGCAGAAGTTATCACTGACTTTGCCAATTACGATAGTACCATCATGTGATGGAAACAAACTAACTAGCAACACTGTATGCGACTACAACACTGCTTTGCTAAAATACGTAAGATTGATGCGTCAAAAACGAATGCCGTGCATCGAAACGTACAGGTTTCGTGATAAAATATTTACAGAAAAAAAAACGTTTTCATTACAGTACAAACGAAATGGAAATCGGATTAAATTGCTTGTTGAATTTATAGGAAAACACCTCAGTTCCTGTTACTAAAGTTGTGAGAAAGTGACATGTATTTATGCTTGTTTTAACTGTGTTCAATAATAGTTTATACTAAATTGAATTCACCTGACTAAAGGCATGCGCTTCTAATCAATCATGGAAATTTTGTTTTACAATTTTTGGCCAGATTTTAGCTTACCATAGAGTCACACCGTTCAACGTCTGCTTTTGAAGAGAGGAATTATAAATTCAAACGATTTGCAAACGCATGCAATGGGCAAGGTAAGGTCTTGGTTCTGGAATGTTCTTAATTAAAAACTGACTTCAGATCACTAGTGTGGTACTTTTGCGTTGAGCGTTCGTTTCATTTTAAGCTGTTTAAAGCCATCGTTTCAGTGCCACTACTCGGTTTGTGTGTTTAAATTTTTTATCGGTTACGTATGCTTCGTAGGACCAAGCCTAAACCATTTATTTATTCTAGGATGTCATCTTGCGCATGAAAAAAGAAAAATTCTGCTTAAGCTTAAAATTACCACATAAAAGCAGTAACGTCAACGCGGAAAAGCAAATATTTACTGCTGATTCACTTGACAACAGGCGGGATGAAATTATCTGAAAAGCGTCGTTTCCATGTGCAAATATCTATGTTTTGTTGCTGTTATTTCCTGGAAATTCAAGCAGATGTTGCTTGGATCACTCCAGACACAATAAATACACCGGCGTTCAGATGAACACATGCGCCAGTCCATTCCTACCACGAAAAGGTCACTAAACGTCGCAAGTGACCCGAACAACTGCGAATGGCCTATTTATAGAAGAAAATCGAATAGTCAGTTCAACCTGCCCTCTTTGTTTAGGAGAGGGCTTATCCGGTAGAGAGCGCCGGAAGTAACTGCCCTTGCTTGACTCAAGTTCCTATTTAGTAAATTACTACAAGGTTTATGACTTTTGGATCATAGAGTTACACCAGGACAACAGTTATCTTTTTTAAAATTGTGCCAAATTTTGTGGGTGAATTTGTAATTGTCATTGCTCTTCTGCGCGAAGATAGATACTAACAATAGATGTATAACGTTTCTTTCACAAACTTTGAAACAAGTTACCACGTTAGTGGGAAAAGGTTCGAACACTGGTTCAAGCCGTGTTCTCGAGTGTGCACTGAGTAAGCTGTAATTATGATAACATGCTTTGGCATTTAATTTACAATTCTTTATTCGTGGACAGTAAAATAGCATATTACGTTGGCAAACCACAAATTACAGTTCCGATTTTTCAGTTACAGAACACACAGCTCTTTTCTAGCCCACATCCTATGGGCGCCAAAGCATTTTTTCCTACCGTCTACAGAAAACTGCGGCAATTATATGTTAACACAGCATATTGCCACAGTTAAATTTTCGTCTTTTGTTTCTAATGTACCACGTAACAAGTCTCCACGAAGATTGCGAAGTCGAATCAATCAGTAAATTTTTTAATAGGAAATCGATTTCACGTAACTCTGCACATCATCTGTCCTAAAATCTTGTTCAGATAGATTCCTCTATATTATTTGAATAAGATTTTATTTGAATACTATTTTAGGTCAGAGGAATGCGTAGAGTTACGTGAAATGGATTTCCTATTAAAACAAACTGCTGATTGATTCGACTTCGTCACCTTTGTGGAGTCTTTGGTTACTTCAAAACAGATATGTGCAAGCCTGAATCAGCGCAAAGGCATGGAAGCAGAACCCAGTCGGCTGATTTCTCGAACGCTTGCAGCAAACGTAGAGATTGTTGTGATGTACTTGTTATACACTGTACCTCTATGTGATACCGGTCCCAATGATTTATTCGTCTTTCTACTGTCTGCAAACACTTTGAGAGCCGGCGTACTATATATTCGTACTTCGATTTCGGCCTAAAAAACAGCAGTTTTCGGTTGCCTTACCAACGCCCTAGCTCCTCCGTTGATTGCGCTAGAGAGCTGTTCAAGGGCTCAAACGCATCGGCCAGTCTAGTAGATTGCACTCGAAAAACAATTTTTTGGTTGGGGGGTGCGGATTTTTTGTGACTGACGTCATAGTGAAGTAGTTTTAGGGTCATTTTGGCTCATGTTGCCAGGGTTTCCTTGGAATACGAATAACTATAATCAGGGAAAAAGGCAAGATCAAATCTTCATTCTTTGTTAGAGTATTTGAAAATATGTTCAGCGCAAAACAAGGCGTTAAGTAAACGTCTTAAGGATACTCTACTGATAAAGACATTTAGCAATTGAAGTTCGTTGAATCTGATTCGCACTGAGAATGACTGCGGTGTTTTCTTTCTTACTTTATTTCTTTTTTGATAAACGCAAAATCTAAATATTTTCTTGAAAGTCGCATTATGGAAAACACTGCTAAACTTGCAAAGTTTTATTTTTTTGTATTCGAAGGTATGCCTGATTAATGCTGCACATCTCTTCTGTTTTTCAGATTATTTTGTATGAAGACCAAAACTTTGAAGGTAAAAAACTGGAATTAACAAGTGGAGTTCCCAAACTTTCTGCACATGAGTTCAACGACATAATATCTTCCATCAAAGTGGAAAGTGGCGTGTATGACCATTCTAAATATACTTTCTCGATATGTGTTATTTGTCCGAATCTTTCGTTCAGTCATAACTTGAAAAGAAGTTTTTTCAAACTTTAATATACGTCGTCTCACAACAAAACTTAAACCAAAAATTAGAGTATCGGTTCATAATTGTTCTTTTGAAAGAATTTAAGAATTTTGATTACCGTGGCAATGGCTTTGTTGTAAGCAATCATCAAATTAAAAGGAATTAAGGTAATGAACCGATTTTATCAAGTACTTAAGTTCACAGCTTTTTATGTCGTAATCAATCTTAGGTTACGTTTTCTACGAGCAGTATGGGTCATTGTAACGTTTTTGGTGATTAATACCTGCTTTGAACAAATTCCTTGCAATGTTCTTCAAGCTTAACACTGCTGAAAGCCTCTGAAGACAAATTTTCTTTACAAATGAATGGCTTGTAATCATTGTAATGAGCAAATGTAAACCAAGTCATTTGCATATTTAATAACTGAATCAAACGAAACATTATTAATTGTCACTCTGCGGCTGTTCATTAATTTCTTTTGACTTTGACACCTTATGATGAACACAAGTGCAATGATCTGTGTTACAGTTCACAACGCCATCAAGTTAATGATCAAATTAACAGTTCGCAACGCCATCAAGTTAATGATTAAATTTTGTTGCAGTTGGGTAGTCTACGACGACGAAGATTTTTCCGGACCGAGATACAAGTTGAAGCCAGGGGAATATCCGAATGCCGAAGCATGGGGGGGTAGAGATGATGAGTTGTCCTCCGTCAAGCCTGATCAGTAGCAGCATCTTCAAACAGAAAGTCGTATCACAGACTTTGACAGGAAAGCATCTTCCGATTTCTGATGACGCACATCACTGCTATCTGTTGTATTGCACATGCGCATCTTTCAAGGAACGTTGCGCTGGAATACGTTGACACGCTTGATTAAATAGATGTTTCTTGTTTGCAAAACTTTTCTTCTCTTCTAAACCAAATCTACTGTTACTGAGTTTTTAGAAATGGCGAAGAAAAGCACGCCAGTTAGAAAAAAACGTTTATGAATTGTGAATAAAATGACTCTGCTGCAACATGTTATGGAACGAAAGAAATATGCCAACTGATATGTGGTTCGATACTGTCTACGTAGTTTTGGAAGCTCGTGTTATTTCTTTATTGGTTTAATACAGGGCATTACAGTACATCGTTTATTCTCGTGGCAACTATATGACCACTCGAGGTTGTGGTTTCTGTGAAAGAGCGTCAACAAAACTCATTTGCCGTATACTCTCTGCTATCGCCACGTATATATCATTTTAGGACCGAAATGTCCGTGACCATAATGAGTTTGAAGTTCGCAACATCAAAAGGAGTTGAAAGAGAGTTGGTATAACACCTTTAGCGTGACATTTCACCTGTCAGACTGTTTTGTCACTTCGCTGCAATATTAAAGGGAGTTGGAATAACATCAGCTAGTGTGACATTCCTGCAATTGCATAATGAAGGGGTGGCCAACTTGTCTTCGACTGGGATCGACTAGAAAAATTCTTGATAACTCGCGATCGACCAGCCGGTAAGTCGGTAGTAAAGTCACAGGTACAAAATGTCATAAAATGCAACGTTTTTCATTTTTATGTACTTTCTGAAATATTGATTGAAAATGTTCCTTTTAGGTATCTTGTCAATTCAATGCAAAATCAGGCGCGATCGACCAACTTAGACTCGGCGATCGACCGGTCGATCGATATCGACGTGTTGGCAACCCCATGGTAGAGTGTATCGTGTAACGTCTTCATTTCCACACGCAACGTGCTAGACTTTAAACATGCATCGCAGTAACAAGGAACACACAAATGCATGAAAAAATACGAGCGTATATGCGTGGCGATAGTAGAGAGTATACGGCTCATGGCGCTAAGACATTTACTTTGATGAAACACAAGAGTATACGACACATGCATGAATGACGCTATCGTGATTATTATAATGTAGTAGGCAACTGCGACGACTTCCAAGTATATCGATTTAAAAAATGCATGAGGGAGTGGGAGGCTGCGAAGGACCAGGGATCATTTAGGCTGCAGACCTCCCAAGGACGAAGCTACTTTAATATAAAGGGAACAGTGTATAAAAGTAAGTAAAACAATTTCGCTCTGGGTATAAAGTTTAATATGTGCAATGCGATTACATGGTTTATTGAAGCAAAATGAGTTGCAGGCAAATGTAAAGCAACCAGAAGGAAATGGTTTAAAGTTGTCAGATTAAACATTTACTGTTTTCACATATTGAGAAATATTCGTGAATGCTAGAAAGGAATTGCGTCAAAGTTATAAACTGGTACAGCACTGTAATGGTGTCACGAGTTTGAAATAGGTTGAGAACTAGGCGTCCAATTTTGCATTGTAGAAAATAATTCGCTGTCAATGCATGCGTGAGAACGGAAATTCGTTCGAAGTTCAGCAGGCATACGAGTTTGTTTTCGCTTTGCACCTCTACATTAGACTACTAGAGGCATCCCGCTGCTTCATACAAAGGTTTGATGCGACCAATCTTGGTGAACGCAACGAAAACTAAACGATATAAATACAACGGAGATACTTCATGATTTGACAATTTTCCACCGTAACAGAGAATAACTTAACCAATGCACCTGGTTTATGTATACCAATAAGAAGACAAAGTATGTTCCGAGTAATATATATTTCTTATACTCTGCGACAAAGAATATCAAACAGTTTTGTTTTTTATTTCTGAAGGAACTTTTGACCAGATTTCTGTTGCACTGTATGTTATCATCATTTTAGCACCCGAGTTTTAACGTGCTTTTGGCAAAGCAAATTGTCGCGTTTTGATTTTTCTTGTATTATACCGATAAATGATTATCCTGCCTAAATATTCATTTACATTAACAAATTTCATCAGTTCCTTATGTACTGAAATGCCGCGACCGAAATGTCCGTGTCCAAAACGGCCAGACCGAATCGGCAAGACCGAAACGGCTCAGACCGAAATGGCTCAGACCGAATCGGCCAGACCGAAAAGTCGTGTACCCCGGTAGGACTGAGCTTCGGCCAGTCTATTCAGAATAAAGTAATTTTCTTGCAATAATGGCGATTGCAACTGCAGTCATCATCGATATCATTTGTAACTTCTAAAATGCAGCAGATGCATATGACACAATCGATTGGAAAGGCAGGTATTACACAGTGTGCACTGACCGTTTGAGAGCTGGTTTGCGACACCAACCTGTCGAATTACCGATTTGACTACGTAGCTACAAATCGTTATACTCTGAAACATCTCGCTGGCAGCAAGCGTACTTTCGCATCCTCGACCATATAGCGGAAAGCAGCAACTTCGACGGTTTTTGCGTGAAGAGGATTTCGATACCTCCTTGACGTCAACGAATTTCGACATCATCACACAGAAATGCCAGAAGTTCTTTACCAATAGTTTCCTACGACATTCCAAGTCCTTGACAAAATCTTTCCTAAAATTTATCTTAAACATTCTCACACTTCTCACCTATTTTTGGTCTATATGTTTATCTTATCTTGCTCTCTCCAATTCGTGTGTTCGTTTCCGTCCTTCGGGCTGAACTTACTGTAAAACAGCTTTTCACTCACTCAGCACCTCAGGAGGAGGTTGAATATGCAGCTCAACCTGAAGTTGTGGAGTCACCCCCTGCTCCAGTGCTCGTGAATCTGCAGTTTTAAGTCAAGCCCTTCAGAATAACTAAATAAATAACGCAAACATATAAACAAGGGACAAGGGAAGTAACAATAACGTCAACAGTAACAACCGATTATATCAAATATGTCTTGATAACAGGCAAGAATGCAATTTATCACAATTCAATAATACAACCTAGGCAAAGGTAAAGGTTACTGTTAAATACTTGCAGATAGGACATAAATACAGGAAAAGTGGAGAAATTTCTTATTGTTAGATGAAAATCAATTGAAACCAACTGTATCAATTCACAAAACCGAAAAGCAGACGAAGCATACCAGACACGTGTATAAACGGAAACTTGCAAATAAGCAATGTGATTTAACAGTGGCAATTACGTTGAATAGTTTATTTTGTAAATCTTAGGTATAATTGTTCCAGAGCATGGGCGTCGGAAGGATTTTTTCTAAGGGGCCAGTAATGGATTTTTCCAAGGTGTGGCCAGAAGGATTTTTTTCCAGGGAAAACTGGGGTGAAAGTTTATTTTACCAACTCAAAAGTAAGAGAAAAACACTTTTCTACGGAACGGTTAATAGGAAAATATCAGTGCACAATCCAGGGGATGCCTTGTACACCTCTGCCCCCCTGCGACGTCCATGGTCCAGAGTCTTGGTTGTGTGTACTATGCAGTCCTTTGTGTTAAGATTTTGTAGATGAAATTGCAATGAGATTATATCAGTAGATATTCTAGTAAGCTAATCATGTCTGATATATTTTTACATAAGTTATATGATTCTAGCACGGGGATGTGAGTAGCTTCAAATATTTAACGAATGCAGTGTGTTGAATGAAGCGATAGCCTGCTGGCTTTAGTACATCACGACTATTTGTCACGGTTTCCGGTCGTTATGGTGAACGTTTTCCGCTGTTGTTCGTCATTATTCTGCATTAAACCGTTTTGTGTTACGTTGTTATGACCTCACATTCAAGTGTATTGAAGAGTTTGTTGTATATCTGAATATAATCAAGGGTATCGATTAAACTTAAGAGCTCTGAAGGACAGTTATTAACTGACAAATTTTTGAAAGCATGTGTTTCGTTTCGCTTTGGCTTCGCAACCTCAAGATGTCAGGTTGCTTAGATGGGTGGTTCATCCGCGGTCTTGCATTAAAGGTTGATCACTCACCTAGCAGGAATCTCCATGGAAGTGTAAGCTACAACGTCATTAGTTTGTTATCTTCACTAGAAAACATGTCATCACAGGTGGAAGAAATTACTTGTTCAGTAGAATGTTTGGTGCGAAAATACTATTGCTGCGGACTTAAAATGGAAATACTTGAAAAAGGGCTTTAAATCAATTTTTCAAACAATTTTCAAGGGGTTGAAAAAATGGACGTTGGGATGTAGCTATTATTAAGGGATTTGCAAATAGTTATTTCAGGGATGAGTGCAGTTTGGGCAATTTTTATTACGCTGGGAAATTCAACTTGTGCCACAAATTTATTAAAATGTTAGATAACCATGAAGATAAAATATGAATAAACGGATTTAAAAATTTTTTGTAATTTCATAAGTTTCATGTAGTCTTGCAGATGAAATTATTTGGCTTACTTCATGAGCCGTGGGAAGTGGAAATGTACACAAGTTGGCAAATGATTCATTAAGGAAATAATTGAAAGATGTAGGGAGAGGGACAATCTTGGAGGACATATTTTTGCCATAGAGATGTCTATCAGGCAAAGTTGAAGTTTTCGTATGGTGTTTTAATTCTGCGAAATAGAGCTACTAAATAAGAAAGCCTACAAGCCATTAATTTGTGGTTTATAGTTGAGCTAAAGCTTACCACAGAATATCAATTAAAGCGGTCAATCACCGGTCAAATTTGAAAATTTGCCAAGTACATTAATACTTCGTATTCCGAATAGTAAACGATGTGATTGAGCTGGCGCTTGGATCGGAGAAGCTTCTTCAATAGCCAGGGTTTTTTAAGCTTTGACCTTGGTGATTGCTAGCACATTTGGAGAGATCGCAACTATTTTATCTGAATGCTGAGATAGTTATAAAGCGAGTTTTTAGTGTATTTTTGTGGTTGCGCAGTGAGGTTCGTTTACATTTTGAGAGACCGTTCAAAAATTTCGTGAGACCGTTTCGATTGCATTGTCAATAGGCATGATTGGAGCAACACATCTCATTCCGCTAAATCTAAAAAATACTTGGTCTTGCTGCAATCTTTTCATCCGTCTGCCCTTGTTTCCGGTCTACTGGCAACTGTGGTTGAATATAAAACGCATAAATCTGCAGTACACTGACTACAGTAGTCCTAAAGAATATATGTCGGACTGGCTTTTCGATGTTACATTGATTGTTTGGAACTTTTGATGGCAACAGATAATCAGTTACTTTGCTGTCCTGGTTGCTGATGGTTTGAAATAATGTTGTAAGCACTTGGTCATTTATCAAAGCTCAAGCTTTGAGGATGTGAAGTCAGCACTGCAGGCTGTTATGATGGATGAAGTTACATGTTAGATCTTCAGTAAACAAAAGTCGAGGATTGCTGTTCATGCTAGCACCTGAAAAATACCGTTAGTAGAATGCTTGATGAACGATATGTTTGATGAAGGTTTTACGGGCCCCAAAACGCTCTCGATCGGGTAACATGTACTTTTCCTAAACTGGTTAGTCCTAAAACAAAGATGAAACTGAATCGTTAAAGCGTTGGCATTTTGGAGAAGGCAGTCGATCGAAATTAAATCTGGTTCGATTTGGTGTCGTGGATAAGTGGGCTCAGGCAATTCGGCTGAGTGTGGCCTATTTTTAGAAGTAAGTGTGAGTGCCGAAAAGTTTAGAAAAGAATACTTCTTTTGCCCGAGATAAAATTTACAGACTTGTATAAAAAAACCTAACGCGATGTGCAGTGCTTTTAGTTTCTTAAGCTTGATCGTAGATTTGTTATATCTACTTTACTAAATAATTTTGCAGTAGCTTGCTCAGGCTATGCTATCTTATTTTTACGTTACGGTAAAGTGTAATTGAGGTAAATATGGAACACAAATGAATCTGTGCAGAAGTCGGAAAAACTGCAGGAAGTGTCTGGCTATTACAGTACCGTCCGAATTAATTGACTCAAACAAAAAACAAGCAGCTTTTCAGTTTTTATGATTTTATTTCAATAGCACAACTTTGAAAACAGTCTTAGCAGTTGATATGGCTTCCTTTGTTCTTGATGACTTGTCTAATTCGCGAAGGCATAGATTCCACCAATTTTTCACATGTTTTGGTGATTTCTCCCCCCCCTGTACAATATAGAAACTATAGCCTCAATCAGCTTGGTTGTGGTGGTGCAGTCATATTTCTGTACTTCTTTTTTTCTATAGCCCACCGGTTCTCAATCGGATTCAGGTCAGGTAAGTTACCAAGCCATTTTAACACTGCAATGTTATTGTCAGATAAAAATTTTTTCACTTTTTTTGAACAATGGCAGGGTGCTAAATCTTGTTGAAAAATGCCCGCATCACCAGAAAAAGCCTTTTGCATATCTGGAATCAATTTTCGTCGGAGAACTTCGATATACTGGTCACTTTTCATCATTCCTTGGACAGGAAAGAGCGATCCAATGCCTTTGTAGCTAAAACATCCCCAAAACATTTTTTGGGGGGGATGTTTTGCCTGTTGGTTGAGGTGGCATGGTTTTACCCTTTCTCCCACACTCATCCTCACAAAGCGAGAATGCTTGTCTCCGACGAAAAAAATGAGTTTCATCTGAAAACATTACCTTTTTCAAATCAGCCAAAGTCCAGTTTTTGTGTTCTTTACCCCAAGCAAGTTTTTACTCTTTTTAAGAAATTACTCTTTTCTGCTTTTTCAGAATTCTTCGAGCAACTCTTCCAGCTTTAATGAGACGTCTTTTCATTGAAGTGTTGTTTAAATGAATTCCATAAGCCATCATGTCTCTTTGTAAATCACTACTGGTCTTCCAGGGATTAGCAACACTGAGTCGATGTAGCATTTTATCATCCCTAGCAGACGTTTTCACTTTCGGCCATATTTCCCTTTGCGTCTTGGAGAGGTTGTCCCAGTTTCCTTAAAGCGTCGAATAATTCTACAAACTGTGGACTGACTCACCCCAACCACACCTGCAATCTCCATTGATGTCTTCTGACAGTGCCTATGTAGAGTAGGAATACTTTCACGCTTTTTGGGGGTTGTGTCAGCCAAAATTTCAATGATACACCTTCTGATTAGGATATCTAGTCAAAATAACGATTTTAGCAAGTTACCTTCAGACAAATGTACGGAAATTATGACGTCATAACAAGAATTGTGACATAATGATTTAAATTTTTCCTCATCCAAGCTGGACTGTAATGCTATTCAGCAATTCTGCAGGATTTAGGTGATCTAGTTGTTGAGTTTAAAATTGGAATTATGTCTTTAAACATTAGGGAGGTTAAAAAAATCTTGCTGAGTCAATTAATTCGGACGGTACTGTACCTAATGCCTTGTTAACACAAACACTGATCTTTATTTGACTAGTGTTAATTAACTAGTAGTTTTGAAACAAAAATGTGAAGTTTTACAAACTGAAGCAAGGTGCGCTGTTGACAACAGTATTTTGGCTGGACAAATAAGCATTCAGTGTTCTTGTACTTCTTGGAAAATCGCACTTACAGTCGGTTGTTCGAAGTTTACCGTCGGATTTCCAATTAAAGTTCCAAGAAAATAACTTCATTTACTTTAAACGCAGAATGTCCAAATCTCAAGCAATATGTGTAAGTGCATCACACCAATGCAGCTGCGCTGCATTGCACTAATGCTCCCGGGGCATCATACTAGAGTATCCATTGCATTACACTAATGCGACAGGAATGTAGCTGACAGGTGTTAAGCAATGAATAGCTCGTGCTTTATGAAGTTATCGAATGATAAAAACCGACATTTAATCATAAATGGGTTTCCACCTGCTCCGAAAAAGAGGAGAAATTGACGTGATCAGGATTTAAGCGGCCGTGCTTGGTTTCGGCTACGAAAATTCGTCATACAAAAAATTCATCAAACCGTGTTTTGTGCAATCATTAAATTGTGTAAATCACGCTCCAAATTTTCAACGCTCAATGCTGTGGGTATGCTATTGCAAATCCTTGAACAGCGTGAATGTCCCAATAGCTTAACGCACTATCGATGCTTGTGCTTAGGCGTAGAAGTCTCGATAGTTGTAAAGTTAAAACTATTATTTGCTACGGCTTTCCATTTTTACTTTTTTTTTTAAGCAAGTTTGCTGAAATGTCAAACGCAAACCCTAGCTTATCGTCAAAAATTTGATACAGGCTTCCCTGATTACAGGATTTGAAATATATTAAATGCTCATTTTTTATACATGCCAATGTTATGCACAAGTGCCTTGACGTGCACCAATAAAGGACTTAAAAATGGGCAAGTTATTTACAATATGAATTCAATGGCACTGCAAGCTATGACACTTGTTATGTCATGAACAGGCGTATTACTAAAAAAAGAGAAAGCCATTGCAGCAGTATGCAATAGAGTAGAGCAGTTTGATATACTTTTACAACTTGTAAGTGATGATCATAGAAATCATTATTCTCTTTTTCTAGCTGTCTTTGACTAATCATTAATTATTCAAATCAGCTCAGGATGCCGTCTATAGAAAGTAATCCTATTGGTAGTTGCTAGGTTTAGTATAATTTTAACTTAGTGCCTTTCCACGCGAGAACGCATGGGTGCAATAAACGCAATCTGTTGGGTAGAAATGTTTTTTTATTGAACCGATCATTTGTCTCGAACTGAAATTTAATTGACTTTCAGATGTTAGAGATGCCTAAAGCTCTTGATTTTAAAACGTGGAGTCAGATTCTATTGTGTCCACCCAATTTTTAAAAGATAGGCATGTTTAAATAGGACATATAACATACTTCGTGGTTACGGCACGTTATGTTGTTCACGCCCCAACAAATCTTCTAGGTTGATTTCGATTCCCGGTCGGGTCATACCGAAGACTTTGAAAACGGTAGTTGCTTCCTGTCCAGCCTCATACCAGGCGCTGTGACATTCCAAAGTCGTGTAAAAGCGAGAATGTCGGAACTGAACAACATACTGCAACGTCCAAGTCAATATGGTTCCAAAATCTAAAACTATGAAAATTTTGAACGAGCACAAGTGCCTATGTCGAACAGCAATATCGAGACAACTTTTCCGTGCCTAATGAAAACGACTTACTTGTTTTTTTTCCTGTTGGCGCAATCATTTCACGACGCATCGCAGTAGGAAATGAAGTCACAAAGATTTCACTTATACTGCAACGCTGTGCTCACGTGTAGGAAACACCAGGGGGATTTTTCGACAGATATAGGAAACGGTTACTCTTCTTCGATTGAACAACTTGTTCTTGCTGTTATACTTACTTCACACGTGCATACCTCATACCTTCCACCCATGGGTTGCAACATTGAAAATGCATGAAGGTTAAATGCGTTTTGTCAGTTTTTTCGTTCAAGTCTGCACTTTTTTAATGACATTTAAAGATGAAGACAATATAAAATAAACCAATTGTTTGATAACATTCAAGAGCACGAGATGCTAAAATCGTGTAAAAAAATCTTCCAGCTGTCTATCACATAGAAAAACAACTAAATTAAGTTCACCAGTATAAATGTATAGTGGTAGAAGAAATAAGAATGTGTATAAAGCTGTATAAGATGTTTTGCTCTGTTGTTAAGCAATGTTATCGATAGTTTAGACTTTTCCAGTGCCATTTGCTGAAGCACCACGTAAGTAGCTGTTTAACAATCTCCTCAGCTAACCTCCAGTGTTTGATGAAAATATCAAACACAGCTTGAGCCACCACCATTTTCACATAAACATGTTTGTTTCACCACCACCGTCCTACAGCATACACTTCCAACTACTGTGTTTTTTAAGGTGAATGCTCTTTTCGGCTGAAAATTCTGTAGTAGTACTTCAATTGTATATTAAAAGTAAAATATCTCACGCTTACGGGGAACTTATCAATTTATCAAAATCGTTGCTCGCAGAGATGAAAAAGTACCAATTAGACAATTCGGAATTAGGGCGTAAAATTGGTCGGTTTTGTTTAAAACCGCAAACCTCAATTATCAGTAGTTGTTCTATTCAGGGATGCCGCGAGAAAAGACATTTTTCTATATGTCGTTGAAACTACATTTTGAAAATGTCATTAAATCTTGAAATGAATTGCTATGGGTTCGCCACTGGGTGTTGAAAATTATTTTTTATTTGTAGGGTGCCGCAAACCTAAAAAAGTTGGGAAACATTGCTATAACTCATTTGTCGATGGGAGAGCTCTTCCCTCATTTTCTGCCCACTCCGTTCAATTCTACTTTTCTGCAGAAGCAGAACAGGTTTGGTAATTTCTTGACTGTCTCATTATGCACGATCGCTACGTGATTGGCTGACGCTGTCATGCATCAAATTGAAAGAGACCCCAGGGTCTCGTTATATCGGGAATAAAATGATCGAACCTCCATCAATCGTACTCTGGCGATTTTTTTCAATTGAGAATAAAAAACCAACCATAGCAGAGATGAGGTCGTTAAATATGCTTGGATTCTAACTTTCGATCATTTCCAGACTGGAGTTGAAACCATTCATCAGCTCTGGTAACACATGTAGACGCATTCACTTTTTGTTTTTCTGTTTTTTTGTTCAAAAATGTTTCATAGACAAAACATGGCTGTTTTTTGATTACTTTTTGCAGTAAAATTCCTGCAGAACCTTTCGCAATATCAGCAAATTTGAAGACTGAAAGCATTATACCACGCGATTTCAGGCACAACGCAATGCTGCAAAACACTTGTGCTTTCCCTGTCACCAATTATTCTCGATTGAAAGATAAAGCTTCTTTGCTCAAATGATCTGTCTACCAGAGATGCATCAAACATGTTTTTAGAAGCAAAACCTAAGCATGGGGAACGACTAGGGTAAAGCCGACAACAATTGCGTCAGTAACAGACAGAAAAATACGAAAGGTTAAAATTGCGGTTACAGTGCTGGAGTGCACGCAATAAATTTAGATCAGTGGTTCCCAAACTGTGGTACGCGTACCACCAGTGGTACGCGAAGGCCTTCAAGGTGGTACGTGAGACCCTTCTGTTCTTCTACAGTGTAGAAGTGTAGAATCTACACAAAAAGAATACATTTCGTTTTCATCGATGGGGATCTGTTAACAAATTCCTGCATTTTTGTGTACTGCCCCTATTAGTTCCGAAAATTGTCCATTATAATTTCTCGCAGCCATTATCTTCCTGTCACATTTGTGTCAGTTCTGGTTTTCCAAACTTTTGATCGAATGATATTTGGTGGATTGAGTTTCCTGGTGAAAGGTGGTACGTGGTGACAGTATGGGGCCCACAAATGGTACGCGATGGGAAAAAGTTTGGGAACCGCTGATTTAGATGAACGTCCCATGCATTTTTTACATGAATACGGTTTTACCAACTAGTTATTTGGTTAAGTAAAACACAATCAGTTGGATGAATCCCTCCCAGTTAATTTATAAAGAGTGTGTAAACCAAACCAATTTGGGCTGCATAATCTAGTTTTAAGCCAGGTTCTGGCATAAAAAATTTATGGCACGGAAATAGTCAGAAAAGTCTTTTCGTCAGGTCTGACATGAAACCTGTGTAAGCAGAGACCTTTGATGCCTGTGTGAAGAGCAGCGCATCACATTCGAAAAGTATGTCGGTGGGTTGGCATACAAGGTTAGGATGAGGCCAGATAGATCAATAATGCATGTTAGTTACTTCGTACATTCCTTGGTTTTTGCGCATTCCACATAAATGAAAACTTCCTTTGCAAACTTCAGCGCCATATATGATGTTTCTTTATTGAATCTCAAGCCATTTTGAGTAAATCATTTCAGTTAGCGCGAGCTGCAGACCTTAATCAAGAATTGATTCTGCGTGAAAAAAATGACCAATGTCATTTCAATGGTAGGCGGCTTTCACAAAAAATGATGAGGATATGTGAAGAGGAATTTTTTAAGTAGGTAAATTCATAGCCTACAATCAAATGCTAAAATCTGACAAGGGAAAGACGAAGTGCTTTTAACTGAAAAATAGTCTTGTTTATAGCTTCTACTTAAAAATATTCTACAAAATTTTCCTGGTTCAAAAAACTTATAAAAAGCAAAACCTTGATGCAAATACCACCTCGCACATTTTTTTGCTTTACATTGGAGTTGGATTGTTACTAAAGCTGACGAGGGTTTTTCTTATCAATCCGTTTATTTCCGTTAACAACATCAGAAGTATTGTTCAGTTTTTGCAACAATCACTCTGTAATGGCTGATGAATGTTTTTTAATGCTCGAAAGCTTGAAAAATAAGTCAAAATTACTCTTGAATGAATTCGCAAAAATTTGGATCACTGCTAAGACTTATAATCTTAACTAATGAATGGTGCATGCTTGGGTGATGCATCACAGAACCTTTGCAGTTGTAACCAAAAGTGCAATAGATTTTCATTTTTGTATTCTTTTTTACGCAAATTCAGGAGCCTCATTATAACCCCTCAGAAAGGTGCTTATCGACAATTCCAGTTACTATTACGTCCTGTAGAGGAAGGTAGCTCAGCTGAAGAAAAAACCCGCAATCTACGATTTCCGGCAATTCTTTTATTTGGTTCGGTACGCCAGGAGATTAGCAGCATAACTTAGACAGTTAGAAAGATTTGTTGTTCTAATCTAGGCAGTCGATTACCAAGCGACATGCCTTTTTTTACATGAAGGCATGTGCATGATTTTTACATCCATAACGTTACTATTGCAGGGTTTTGTTTAGAGCGTTACCCTGTTTCTGATGCCTAATTGGATGAAGGCTTGGTGTCTACCTACAGACTTCCAACATCAAATTATTCAGTTGAGTGGCTACGAAAGGTGAAATGACGGCATAGCCAATCAATCGATCAAAATAATTGAAATTTCGGTACTTGTTGTTGATTCATCACGCGTTCTACTTCATAGAAAAATTGATCACCGCTTCTGCAAGGATTATTTAGATCAATAGCTAGCGTTTTTGGTGAGTTCCTCCGCTCTTATCAGGGAAACCTTGGATCAGTCGTAAGGCACTGACATATTGGTCAAGCGGAAAAACAACTTTGGTCACGAGACTCTGCCTGGTCATAGTTCATCCCAGCTTGGCAGACAAGTACAGCACACTGTAGGTATCTACAGGAAGGCAGCTTGCTATTAAATTCGAACGTGCTGCGTTGAATGCTACAGGATGCTGCACAGCTACATGGTAGGCTTAAGTCGGTGCTAGAAGTTACTGCAAGACTCAAAGCAAACGCTCGATTCCCTTAGATCAGTTGTTCCCAAAGTGGGCGGTACCGTCCCCCTAGGGGGGTGAAGCAGAAATGGGCGGTTGGGGGGCGATAGGAGATCCAGTTAATACTTACATTTCTATTGTCTTACTAACTTTGAGTGACCAAATGTCATTAAAAACAGTATGATCAACAAACATGTATGTATGTAATTTGTAAACAAAAACTTAGCGTTTTGGAAACAAAACAGAGGTGAAATGCTTGGAGATAAATTGATGAACTGCAGTTTCCATCACTAAAGGCAAGCTGCACAGTAAAACTGTTCTCCTCTATAATTAAATGATTATGATTGGAATTTTCGTCAGCTGTACTTTTTGGCACGGGTAAACTGCCACTTAACAATGCCCGTTTCGTTACAGTGACTATCACTGGTCAGGTTTGAGAATGCACGCTTGCACTTAGACTCAGCCTGTAACCAAAAGTGTGAGCTAATTTTGGATGGAGTGGTTCAATGATCACAAATATAATAATAACCTTGTACGAGTTCAATTCGAAAGTAGAAAGGCAATTTATATTTTTTTACAGATAGTGTTAGGTGCCAACAAGAATAAGTTACCAAAAGGGAATCGAAAAGATTCTGGAAAAGAGAAGTGTGTTTCAGAACGCACTTTAGCTTGAGCAGTGCCAAGGAAATCCAGGGATAGAGAAATGGTAGAGCCAGTGGACGACTGCAAGTGTCACGGCTAAGTTCAAACACTTTGAAAATATGCAAATTAAATTCAATCCAGCACTGCTCCGAACTCAAAATTTACTAAAAATGTGGCAGAGTATTAATGGATTGATTGATCAAAGGACACAAAAAGGTTTAGAAGTGTTCTGGTAAGTTTAGGCAATGTGGTGCACTCTGATAATGATGAAGAGACTTTGTACGCCTGTTGCTGCACACAGAAGGTGACTGTCAAAGGATGTCATAGATACACTATCTTGGCTGTCACAGTCCACAGATACTGTATCTTCACGAAGTTCAATGAAGTTAATTTGCAATTGCAGGGGAATGGTTTTAACATCATTAAAGATAAATTAGCAATCTTCACCTTCTTGTCCACGTTTAATACTGTTCAAACGAAATCGCGCCCTTCATGAACTCTAGCAGTTTCCAAATCATTAACTCTAACAGTTTCCGACTGCTAAATGAGTTAATTTACTAAATTAAGTGTTATAGTGAAATGCATCTTCGCCCTCATTCTTGTTTTAATCATTTTCAAACATCCCAAATAAACAAAACGAAAAAATTGTGTTGATATGTGTGCTAGGCACGGTAGGGGGGAGATATACATTTGTTTGTTAGAAAAGGGGGCGCTAGCCAAAAAAAGATTGGGAAATATTGCCTTAGATCAAAGGATTGTCTTGGAGTTGCGTTAGTCAAAAATATTCTGCTTGGGGTAGACATTTTCCATTTTGGGTGACGTACATCAAACATCTAGTGAAGTTGGCTTTGAAATAGGAGTTCAAGGCGAAAAACATTTTCAACTCGTGCCCGCTTTAGTTACAAAAAAGTAAGCAAGAGCAAAAGGTCGGGAATTGGGGTATTTTTCTAGACTGTCAACAGTTTCAGGGCAGTAGACGTAAATCTTACTGCTTTGGAAGAAACTTCCGCAGACACTAGTTTGTTTTATATTGTATTTAAAAGTAAATTCAGCTTGAAAGAAATAAAAGAAGTCTTGTGCCAAAAATAGGGAAACGTGGAAGATTTGCATAACCTTAATCAAATCGGTTTTCAACTCAAGCACTAATCGCAAAAATTAAAGACGTTTTGTGCTTTTATTTATTTCTTTAGCCGTAGTTCAGAACTTTTGCATGAGCAATAGGTTCCTTGATGTTTTAAATTTTACTTTGAATTCAGCTAAATGTTTAATTATTGTTGATCCTGTACTTCCTCACTCTACTGCAATACTCCACTACATAAAATTAGCAACTATTCCTTGATTTAGCAGCCATTCGTCGTTTCGAAGCAATTATTCAAAAACGAACAAGAAGAAACAAGATTTATGAATCCAGATTAATTCAAGCGTAGCATGTCATAAATGCTTTTGCACGTAATTGAATGAATACGTTTACAGAAGCTAGGCATAATCTTGGAATATACTTGGTAAATGATTCAAAACTACTAAGGTTTTTGCAAAACTATTCATGATTCAATTCGCAGCGTTTTGTTTTTCTCCAATCCATTTAAAATTGGGATAAATTCAGAACATTTCCAAGGGTAATATGAATAGTTTTTAAAGGTTTTGTTAGTTTTGTTGAAGTTCAGAAACTCTTTAGTAGTATGCGTTCCCAAACGTAATTGCAGTGTTGAGTTTGACCGTAAATCATTTAAACTTACTTTTGAAAAACCGTGGTAGAGGGTGTTTGCTGAGCGAAGTCCTGCGACGCATGTTAGAAGAGGTCACTCACAAGAAATTTTTCATTTGCCAAGGCTTTAAAAAAAAATTATCTCAGACTATTGCACAAAAAACATGCGATTCTTTGCAAAGCTATCTGAATAAAAAAGGAAAAGCTGCAAGCGGGCCAGCAAACCTGACTGTTTGTCCTATTGTCGCCACATAAAAGTATACGGAGTTTTGATTACAAACGCGATATCCAATTCGGCAAAATATACTCTTTGCTGGCATGGATTAACTTCTGTTTGTACCCAAAGCAACTGTTTTGCAGGAAAGTAAGCACTAGGCACAAGAATAATAGTTCAGAAGCTTGATAAAGAAGCACAATGGGCCGTGCTTCAAACGAATCTTTGTGCATTTTAGCTTATGTGGAAAGACGCCTTTGGATTTACGCTATCAAGTGTGGTATTGCCGTTTTTGCTGTGGCAGGTAAGACAACATGTACAGAAACTAAATGACCTTGTATCGCCTTATTATTGAGAATTTTCACGGTAGTTCTTCAATAACACTTTGATTGTGTTGGTTAATATTTTTGAAAGAAAACTCTCAGGAACACTGTTCTTTCCGTGTGCACAGCTTAAATTAAAGTTTTCGCAGTGCAAAAGTCGACGATATGTATTGACAAGCAGGTAGCGTTTCACCTCTTACAGATTGAATGGCAATATTGATGTAACATTTTTTAAGAAAAAGTTGGAATTTTTTGTCTTTTTAGTTATCTTGCATGTGCGTCTAACTTTAAATTTGAGTGGTATTATTACTCAACATCTGGATTACAGTTCTACTTTGTAGCACGTAGTAACACTTACATGATTTGAAATTAGGTTATTTCTCTCCTTTAGTTCCGTGTGAATTGTATGTAATCAGCACAATTAGCAATGTGTGTTGACAATCTTCGTTCTATGTGTTACTTCTAAAAGTAGTCGTGTAACGTGGTTGATTGTAAGATGAAAGAAGATTGATTATTCTCCAAAACATCATGCAAAATAAACCCTTGTGCTCTTCACCTATTTACACCAAACAACTCTTTTATAAACCCATAAGTGAAACATGCTGGTTATAATGAATTTTTGGGGTTAGCGGCGGCAATAGCTCAGAGGCAAATTGTGCGCCTCTCAATTGGAAGATTGGGTGCTCGATCCACGGCCATTGTGTGAATCGCCGTAGATCTTGAGCAAGAGCATTCACCTCAGCTGTCTAGGCAACAAGCAAATTATCGGCTTCGGCCTGTGCCGCCAACTGCCGTCACCAAAATCAAGTCGAGAAAAGAGGTGCATAGTTTGAACAGTTAGTTTTTCATAATCGTGAAATGTGTAGCCACGGTAGTGTTAAATAGCAACAGGTTGTCTTAGTGAACACTCCCCAGATGCTTTGTGGAATGCATATAAACGAGCGCACAAACATTCCTTCCTTACCTAGGTCCCTTGTTTGGATATTATTTTTCCAGTAGATGTGCTTGTACGAACAGTCAGTTCCAAAGCATACATTTTACAAAGCGTAGATGGCCTCTCAAAGGTCAGCCAAACATATATTTCAATACTAGCAGATCTTCACTGTTAATTATAAACACTTTCTTTCAACTGATTATTCAAAGATCTCATGAATTGCTTTGTTCTAATGTGTTAACTTCGTACAGACCCCATTTTCTGAAAACAGATGTTGAGTTCGCCAACAGTTTCCAAAATCTCTGAAAAACTAATATTGCTACAGTCAGTGTGTTCCTAAATAGATTTTATTCTGTTTTTACAGATTTTTAGTTTTCTCAATTTGGACATTAAAATTTTTTTCTCTGTATTTAGTTGTGAAAATCATTCAGTAAAACATTTCTAGACAAAGAGGAAAACCTTAGAAAGATTTGTGAGTTTTTATCAATTTAATCTAAGTTTCAAGTTTTTGAGCATCAGCGGTTCTCGCCAACATATGTCAAACTTACTGAAAAATGCCACCAGACAAAAGCTTTATACAGTTTTTAAAATTTCAAACGTGTGTGCACTTCATTTTGGTTAGACGACATCGGTTCTTTTTATATTTAAACTATTATAATCATTCTACAATGGCTTCAACTTTCAAGTATATATCCTATATTTGAAACACAAAACAATGAGCTCACTGAAAAATTGTCTAAATTTACTTCTGCAAAATCGAAGGTTAGCTGGGTTGGAATAAGTCAGTGCTTCCAAAACCTTTCAGGACTGCGGCACCCACTGGTGAAGGCATAGCAAGTTGCTTTACAGTTTGATGACATTGTGATAATAGTATTTTTAATGATCTATTGAAAAACGCATTAGTTCGCGGCACCCCTGAGTTTCGTAACTGGCACCTCAGGGTGCCGTGACAACCCGGTTTGAGCCGCTGAATAAGCCACTCATTAATCTTACGCAATTATTTTAGTCGTTATTGACCAAGGGTTGTGTCAAAAAACTTAGCCTTAAACGTTTTATATATAATATTGCAATTCATCAAGCTGATGTCTTCAAGTACTTGAGCGCTACAGATGATAATACATCGTCAGGGGTACATGACCCTGGGACAGTTTTGTGAAACGTTTCATAGGCATGTGACGTTGTGCTCAAACAGAAGCACTTTTCAAGTAGTGCTCCTTATATATTGCTGTTGTTTCAATGACTTTTACTATAATTTACAGTACCATTGATCCATTAGTAGGCTTTATTTTCCACATAAATGTCCTACAATTCAACAGCATAAAGATTGTAGTTCAAAATAAATCGCAATTGCAAACTTGATACCACATGCATATGAATTTTATAAATTTGATGGCAAAGGCAAAGTATTGTTCGGAACAAGCTGAAACACTTGACTTTTTTGTTTGATCCAATTGTTGCAATTAGGTCTGTATATGTACCTGCCTTCACATCAAAATGTCAAAAGTAGTTTCAAAAGCGTTAGCGTCATCCAATATTTTTGTGATCTTCAGACATTGTTGAATGGTAACTCGTTTCAGGAAAATCAACACACTTTTTATGAAATGCTTTCTTTCGTAAATTCAAAAATATTTATGGCGTAAAATTGAAGTATTCGCAATGCATTAAATAGCTTCATCCAATGCATTAAATAGCTTCATCTTTTTCCACTTTATGTTGCGTACAATGATTTTCTTCATTTTCAATCTTGCATTTCACCTGCGTGAGCCTCCAGTGCATTTCACACTTAACACACTCACGGTTGTTTATACAATTGAATTATTGTTCATGGGTTAAACTAAACCGGTGACTGCAGTAGAAACGGTCAGTAAATTATTTGTATATAGGCATGCTGATAATAGAAATAAACGCAAATCGAAGATTACTTTAGCATGTTTTTATAACAAGATTTCATCACTCATCGGAGTAATAATTTTTTTTCATACTGTGAACTTCTTTTTCAAATTTTTACTAATCGTTAAAATTGAAAAAATAACTGTTTTTTTGATCACACAAGCAGACCATCTTTGATAGCAAAGGAAACTTCATTCACATGCTTTTTCACAACACTTGTCAACACCTGGAAGGCTTTGCTTTTATTCTATATGTGAAGAAATATACGTGAACACAACTGGAACTTTTCCAAGGCAAATTAAGATCCAAGTTGCCAACAGAGCTCCACGGCCTTTAGCACTAGTCGTTTGTTCTAAAGAACTACTAACCTATTGTTCAAGTTATCATTCTCATTATCGCACAACAAACATCATAGCTGTGTCTCCTTAAACTATTTAAATAACACTAAGGAGAACATCACGAAATTCTGGAAAACCAGCCAAGGTATACGTAGCGATTAACATACACTTGTAGAAATATACGCAGTCACGTGACGGTTGTTTTACAGGCAGCAAGGCAAATGTCAACGTTTCTATTTTTTGCTTCTTCAGGGAACTTGATTATCATGGCAGCGATACTGCAAAATTGGAAATGCTTATGCCGACAGCATAATTTTTATCGATACCTTCTGTCCTTAATTGCAGCAGACATCATTAGTGGCTTTACACTCTTAATACATGCCCTCTTTTGGCTTATCAACATGAGCGTACTTGGCAAGTAAGTACGAACTGATTTTTGAACCCGGTGATTGTGTTACAAACATATCATCGCCTTTAAGGATTTTTGCGTCAAAGTTTTTTTCATGAACTTTTTGTTATTGTGTGAATAGTAACGCCTGCATCTGTCTATGACTTGTTTACTTAACCATTTTAATGTTTTATATGTTTGCATCATCAAGTGAATAATTAAAAAAGTGCCAACTCCAAGCGAAGCCGAACGTTTAAACAGAGGTGTTTCAAATGAGTGGGGATAGTTTTATGTGTGAATGATCACACAATAGACAAATCCCAGTGTGTTCACTGTGGTTCGTAAAACGACTCTTTCGACACGATAGTATTAAAAATAAAAGTTGCATGATCAATTTGTGGGTTGCAAACCATAGCATTGCGTTGAATCTTTCAGCTTCTCTAAACGCTTTTCCTTCTCCAAGAGAACACGCATGAGTTTTCGCAAAACTATATTGCAGTCAATGGTTTTAGTTTTTCTTAGTTTGAATTTTTTTTTCAATTACCAAACTGAACAGCGTTTGAGCATCTCCTCCAATCACAAAACAGAAGCTACTTTCATCGCCAAATTTTGAAACACTCGCGAACGTGAGCAAAACTTTCTTCATCCCGGACCGTTGTCATTGGAAGTTGGTGGTTCAGTGTACCACGCTTGCACTTGCTATATTTCCCTCCGGACTAATTGGGTTAGGTGGCGACATTCTTATTCTTTTGTTGAATGTGGCCTCGCGTTATTCTGTTGGTCCCTAACATTTAAAGCTGACTACGCACTTGGCCCCGTTTTTCCGTTTGTCATACCTAAATCAGGTTAGGTCGGTTGCTTACTATTAGAAAAAAATAAGAGTATTTGCTCTGAGACATATAAACAAATTACTTTCCTTGCAAACAATAGCATAGCGTTGAATGATATATTTTCGATTTTTGTGCATAATCATATTTACATAAAGCACTGTCTTTGATGGGGTAACCTACTTGCAAAAATGCAGTGGTAGAACAGTCCTGCCAAAAGCGGCATGGGAGAAAACTTTAAATAAAAATAAGACGTGTCTTGCTACTATAAAAACACTTAGAGATTTTTATGCTGAAAACACAAAAAATGAGAATATGTTTACCGTTGTTTTGGTTCCACAAATGAAAACGCATTTTCCTCTTCACAAAGGTAAGGCTTTGTTCTCAAGCGTGTCACAAGGCGATATCACTGGTGGAAATAAATATGAAGTTATCTGCAGTCGAGACCATAACAATGTTATTTTTACAACAGCGTTAACTTCACCGGTGAAACGGTGGAAGAAGTCCTGAAGAACTTACTTACTGGGATCTCGAACGCGAACATATTTGCTTCTTTGGCGGCAGCAACACTTCTTAATTTGGTACAGATTTTTCGTTTGGTTGATAAATTGTGCAATGGACTGCTTGGGGTTTTGTTTCATTGTTAGTTGAAATTAGCGAGGACGTCATTGGGTTCACATTTTGACAATGCAATGTAACACGCTTAACCTTTGCTTCTGCTGCAAGCAGTTAAAAATAAAAAAGATAAAAAAATTTCTAATTATTTGACAGCATATTGCGTAACTTCATAGCTTTTAGAAATTAAGACGAAGATACTTTAAAATAATTGCTGAAAAAAGTGTTTTTGCGAGAACGACTGCCAGATGCTTGCAGAGTGGGCATACGTACAGTCTCGGTCAAAACTTTGCAGGTAGTACGAGCCAATTCCACACAAGCTATTTCCAGAGCAGCAGCGGTAACCGATAATTCAAGTGTTTCTTTTGGGCTGGCTTCCTGCTTTCGTAGTCCAAAGATCACATTGTCCCTTGTCTGTTCTATTTGGATAGCAGCAACTGCTTTTGTACTGCTTCCGGTTTTTTACCACTGCCATTCAGGACTGGAGTACTGTGTTGAGCGAAACACATCTGGATTTACTGATTGGAAGTTTTTGGTGATGGACAACAACATGGTTTTGGATGCCTTAGGTATGAAGGTCTTTACATTTGGTGGCTGATTGTTGATAGCTAGTTTCATGTCTACTTTGGTTTCTGCAGTATTCTAATCAAAGAATAAACATACGTTTCATTTATGCTTTGAAGTAATTATGTTCTAAATCAGTGCTTCTCAAACGTTTCCATCTCGCGGAACCGCAAGTAATGAATTTATATTTTCGGACGCCGAATACTCCAAACTGCACTGTTATCGGATTGACGCGTGAGCGATTCGTCGCCCTTGGCTTACCTTCGTGAACGCACTTAAGAGCTCGATATTGGAGCGTTTTGCACTGCAAGGAACTCGAAGATTTGCTTCGTGCGCTTGGCCTACGGTATTGTGAAGGCTGGGAAATAGGTGAAAATGAAAAGGTGAAAGCTGATTCCACTACAGAAAGGTGCTTTTCGTAGGTGTAGTTGAAATCATCGAGACGTGATTTTATTTAGTGTTGTCCGAAAAATAACAGCCAGCAGAGAAAATCGTAGAGAACTGCTGGGCGATGAGGTCATGAAAACCGCGTCACATCGTAAATGCACTCTTCAAGTGACTAATAGAATTTGAACAGCTTCTACAGGGCAGGAAATGGGAGTTTCTTTTCACATTGCAAAGCCACTTTGTTGATTTCTCTCAAGATCTTTAACTAGTCTATTCTCTGCACTAGAGTGTCAAATATGAGGATTAACAACACTTTGTAAGTCGTAATCTATGAACAGCAGGTACTGCAATTCATTAAATTGCAATTGTAACCTATTTCCCAAACTTTTAAGACACATTTTATGCTACTCCATGTATTCCATTATGAACTGAGGAAATCATAGCCACATAACAGGATACAAAGTTCAAAGTATAGCCTTTAGCCTACTGAAGTCATCCACTTCCAATATTGCATATTTTGCAGAGGTTGAATCACTCAACTATACCATTGTGTAATGAAAACCTATTAATCAGTATTGGTGTAATAGTCCTTCAGCCCAATATCTAATGTCTTGTAACCTACGGAATAATCTTTCAGTTTGCTTAACCGATTCAATTTTACTGATTATTTCCCTAACTAGGTGTAGTTCGCCTACAGGCAAAACTATTAAATAAATTAATCCGTCATTTTTGCTACAGATTTGCTTGAATAGTCTAATCTGTTCCACGGTAGTGGTTTTAGCATCAAACTAGTACAGAAAAGACTGCCTAAGACTTAATACAAACCACCCAACCTCTTTTTGGCTCGAATCCCTTATTGTGGGATTTCCAACCTACATCTGCTAGTTGGATTCGCTGAATCGCATATGGTTGAAAAAATACGCGCTCAAGCAGCTCGGTGAGACACTCACGGTCGTGCTTGAGTGATTTATGGGATTCCCAATCCAACGCGAATCCGATAACAGTGCAGTGTAAAGTGGGTAAATGAATAAAACAGTGGACGACCTACACAATTTTTTTTCTTTTTACTGTATTTTGGTTCAAACGCGTGCATGGACCCTTCAAACGCGTCCATGGACCTTTGAGAGTTTCATGGATCCGCAGGATAAGTGAAGAAGCGGCTTCCCTGCGCACTTAGGCACTAGGCTAAAGGAAGCTCCCAGTAGCTTTCGTGCTACTAGGGATGTTATGCTTAGCGCGTCGCATGTAGCAGCCACCGCGCTGCTACATAAGAACCCATGTTCCAATTAAAAACTAAAAATGTCGTAGTTTTCAAACATCTGACAGCAGTAAGTACAATAAATACTTTGTTTGTACTTAATCCCACGGCAATAGCGCAAATAAATTGTTGTTTGTACGGCATGGTACTGCGGTTAATAAAAGAAAGGAGAATGCGTTTTTAAGATTTAGTTGACATATACCTGCTAAGGCTGTTACTCTTCTGGATAAACTGACTCATAATCGTGGAACACATTTTTCAGAACATGCGGAGGCTTATGACTGCTCCGCGTTGAAGTCACCAAGTCGACGCACTTACCTGCTGCTGCTTAACAGCTGCAGCACTTTGTTTTGTTTCCTGATGATACTTTGTAACCTGGTCACTACCTGTACAAAGACTCACGTTCAGCGGGTAGGAGCCATGCATTTGCATATGTTCAGTTAGTTTTTCGTATGTTTTTCCTAAAACTGTCTCTTAAAATTCATAGTAGTTTTTACGAATAACGTTTTTTCATCATATAACAGCATTTCCTTTTTAGCCCTAACGAAGATATTTGTATCAACCATCGAAACGTTGGATGTTTTTTAACGGATTTTTTGTTTTACCGCCAGTAGAACCAGTTTTATTTATCGACGTCCTAACGTCTCCGAATAAGAAAGATGTTTCACTGCATTGCACACCCAAAATTGATGTATATTCTCGAGCAAACTTTTAGACAACTGCGTTTGAGCATTGCCAGTTATTGTCTGTGCAAGGTCACTGACAAAGTTAACAGTAGATCCGATCAGTGAGTAAAAATCTAAGCAATGTTTTCAGTTCGTCATCCTCACCAAATATTTTTTTTAACAAAGATACTATGACATGAAACACTCCTTTTTACTATCCACTGTTCACACTGATATTGCTTCCGTAATGAAGGGAGCTTTTAGATTTACAAACAAATTCTATTTTTTTCTTCTTTTCTGTCTCAAATTGCTTTTTTGTCTTTGTACATTGATACTAAACTTGTTTTACAGTCACAGAAAAACGTCTCACTTCAACTAACTGTATTGACATCAAGCCGCTCACTTTCGTTTTCTATCTGTTATGACATAACCTTCAGGTTCGAATTAGCTCGTCGTCTGGAGAAATTGAAATGAAACTGAAACTGCGCCACTCGGTCGGAGTGACGAGGGATTCATCCTCCATCTTTGCTTTTGCCATCACGCTGAGCATGACGATTTCCTCCCTACCTCATATCATCTTTACCTTCATGACAGAAGGAGGTATATGGCGAAACCCGATCGAGTTTGCATTTCAAGTAGTGATATCAATGACTTTGCTAACTTTCTCGTTCTAAAGCAACGGCGAACATGTGATTTCAATTCTTTTGAAGATAAGATTTGCCGCACTACAAAAATAACAAATGTGTTCAACATATTTGCTAGTTACCATCAGCATTGTTAAGCCCACTTTCACTTTTATCAGCCCCTGAAACTCTTGCTCCGAATATATTCGAACAAATTTTTGAACAAAAATGTTAGCTTTTGAACTGAAACAGCTCTCTTTATCAGCCATTGACAACATGCTAATTAAAACTGTTTCCTGTATTTGTATTTAAAGTTCAAACTATTACAAATAGCACTTAAGAAGCATTATAACAATACGTAAAAGCAGAAAACTCCAAAATTTGTGAATTTGATCAAATTTGACATTCGGTGCTTCTAACAAAGTGTTTGTTTATCAGCTGCTGTTCTCACAGCAATTCTGAAGCATTGATTTTCGAAAATTCTCTACCAGGTATTATCTTCAAACAAATTGAGAAAGTGCATCAAGCAAAGTTAAGCATTCATATATGAGCATATTTTTTAGGTACTGAACTTTGAAACTGCGTGATACAAAATTACATAGATTTTGAGTAATGGTGTGTATCGAAGTTTTGCTATTCCTTTAAAAGAAACACACATAGATTATCGCTTTATTGGATTTTTGGTTCACCATAGCTATTAGAAGAAGTTTTTTGAAATAAAAACTGTAACTAACAAGCAATGATTGCGGTGACTCTTTTCATCAATGGATCGTAGATCAACATGGTGCGTGTAGCCAAGAGGTGCATGCCTGAATTTTAAGTGCACTTGTTCCCGACTCAAACACTTTCTTCTACTTTGGCTTTGTTGTTTTCAGGCTCCGACTACGACCGCCTGCACTACTCGCACTTGTTTAACGGACCTGGCGAAGAAGCCATTAACCTTTTCACGTACGCATCATGCATTGTCAACCCTCTCATTTACACCTTCACATTGAGTCGGGTGCGAACGGGCATTTTGCTTCTTCTAGAGCAAACAAAACGGAGGAATACTAGAGAGAGCTGTGGAGATGGTAAGCGAGCAGTGGCTTTTAACGACTTCAGGCGAGGTCTAGTTCAGTCGTCTGCGTTAACTGCCGCTCTTTTGGTTCACATGCTTGTTCTTTGCATCCAGTGCAGGAGCGGAATTGCTTAAATTCATTCTAACACATCTCATTTTTCGGCCAACAGCGGCTGGTCTGCGCTACACCGGCTTCAAAGCAAGCGAACGAAAGATTATCAAGTCCGCAATGCCTCCTTTGCGTTGACGCACTGCGGTGCAGGTGGAAGTGAACGAAAATCAGAACGCTGAAGTTGGAAAAGCTAATATCGTGCTCATTGGACTTTGTGAATAAATGTTAAATGATTTTTCTTATCTACAAACCAATAAATGAGAACATCAACCATTGATATTCACTTGTAATCTTTGATTTCCCGTCACTTAGTATCTATCAAATACGTTTTATCGTTGAGTCTAAACGTTAGCCAGCAAAGTCCTACATTTCTTAAAAGATGTTGCTCACTCAGCGTGAATTCCCTAGTTCGGACTTGTTTGCTTATAAACAGGTATGTTTTGCGACCAAATCTTTTTTCCTAGGAATTTGATAATTTGCTACTCGTTTGCTTTTAATTGGTGCACGAAACCTGTAGGCAAAGGAAAATAAGAATCGTTTAAAGAATAATGCTGTTTCTGTTCACTGGCAATCGATTTTGCAGTAAGCTGGTGATGATGATGGTAAGCAGAATTGTAGAATGTATGTTATATCGAAACAAGGATCAATTTAGATTGATTTCAGGAAAGCAAAGGAGTTGTTTTATTGGTTTATTTCAGAGTTAAGAAATTGAACAATATTATGCCTGTTGCATTTGACAATCGGTGATTTTCGTGAAAAAGTAAATTTGCAGCAGAAAACCTCAGAAGATGACATTTAGAAATGTAAGGAACCGAAACTACGCTACGTTATAAACTTTCGCTGCTGATATGCTAGAAATACGTACAAAATGTGACACAAACCACTTTTATTTGTCAAATCAATTTAAAAGTCTTCATTTGTTGAATTGTCGACAAAAACAATCAGTGAAAATTGGTGTCAAGATTGTTCAAAGCATTTTTTCAACTTTAAAAAAGGAAACACGCGCTATCATGTAACCTAGCCAATAAAAACATTTCAGCAAAACTTAGTTTGAAGCGATATTGAATCAGCATTGATATGTCATAAAACAGTGTCAAGCTGTTGTAGAATATGTGCCTTGAAAGTAAATAAAATATGTCGGTTCAAATTTCTTCCATGCCACAAAACATGCATCTTGATTACCTAGCTAGCAACTTAAATGAGACGTTGGAACTTATTGCGTTACCCTTTCCTGTTTTATTTACAAAAAATGGTTTCCATATTACACAAAGGTACACTAATAACTTCCAAACTTTTGAAACTGCTTTTGTGAGTTTTAATTCTGAAGTCACTGCTTAAGTCACCCTTATTTTTATTAGAATTTACACTTGGCAAAGAAAATCACCTTTAAGCAAGTCTTGACCAGCTCGTAAACGTGTGTTTCGTTATTCGTTAGTACAGCGTGGAATAAAGATATGATAAACGTGGTTAAGGAACAACGGAAAGGGACAAGAGTTGCAGCAATGACCTGATATTATTTTGTGTCTTTGATGTAGAAAGAAGGGAGAAGACATGATGGAATAACCTTTACATTAATCTCATGAAATTGGACGATTTTACTGAATACGTTGACTCCATTGGCTTGAGATGAACTCTGAGTTCATCAGATTGAGTTAAGAAGAAAATCTTTCGCTAAAAGAATAAAGCGCTCAAGCGTTTTATGACGCAGGGTCACCAATTATTACATAAATTGATGTAATAATTAATGGAGTTTGTTAAACCTCTACGCCTAGAATTATGCGATTGTGCAAAACAATATGTGCAACGTGGACTTCGAGATACTGTATTGTTTTGACGCTCTGAACGTGTGCAAAACACAGCCAAAGCTTTGTGACATAAACACACTGAGTTTGACGAATGATCTGTGACGTAATACTTTCCGGCGAACCTCCGTGCGTTGCAGCTTTGCAGAACCGAAAAACACTTGCCATGTAAATATGCTCTCTTCTAATAATATTCGCATCAAGTAAGGGAGTCTCTACAGTTAGTTGGCCTTCGAATTATCGTACCTTTTATTCCAACCAAGAATTGCGCTATGTTGCCCGCTGGAAGTTACCGAACACGGCATTATGAATTCCGTACAACTTTTAAACTCGGGTACATGCAGGATCCTATGCTCTTGACATACTAAAATTACTCGTTGCTTAGTCGCTTCCACTGCCTGACTTTGTCCCGAAAACCGCAGAACTAAGAATTGATCGCATCGTTGGTAAAAGTCACAAATGCGGAGCAACAGGTATATATTTGAAACCCTTGAACTGTCATTGTTTTATCGTAGTATCGTACTGTAGCGTCTGTTGTGAATATCGACCAGGTTTCTTTGCCATATTGTTGTGTTACATTCTAGAAACACGTATTATGCCATTCTGGACTTAGTCAACAGCGTGTAAATCATTACACTGTGTAATTTTTACCATTGCCGGCGCTCTTTTCTTAACTCTTGAGGTAAATCAAGAAACGCTTACTACATCACCACACAATAAATCATATAATAGTCTATAAAAGTCCACATAATAAGTCTTGGGGTACGGTGTAAAAGAGAAGACCTGTTTGGACAGCTTGTATTGTTGTCAAACCAACTACTGCCGCCACCCTGTTAAACGCCTGTGTGGGTCGCTAGCGACCCGAGCGGAATTTTGCAAGAGTGTATTACCCATATCAAATGGATCACTACTTTCATACTCCTTGTATTCCTCAAGATACTCGTTGGCATTGCTTTCATACACACCAAGTTTTTCTGTTTGTTAAATTTACAAAAAAAGTAAATTTTTTCCGAAAAAAGGTATGGTCGCTAGCGACCAGGGTTGCGGAGTCGGAGTCGGAGTCGGAGTCGTAAGGAGTCGGAGGTTTTTGGGTGGAGTCGGAGTCGGATTCCTAACAACACCGGGAATCGGAGTCGGATATTTTTGTCCGACGCCGAATCTCCAATTGGATCATTTTTTACACCACACTCTTAAATTAGGAATTCCTGTTGAAATGGTACAGTTTCTTTTGAAACTTTTGTTGAAACAGAGATTTCTTGCTGTGCACCACCACGATTTCCGTTGATTTTAACGACCAAATTCCATTCCTTTTGTGTAAGGAGTCGGAATCGGGAGTCGGATATTTGATCTCCGACTTCGCAAACCCTGCTAGCGGTGCATTTTAGGTAATAGTGCAACAGTTTTTTTCCAAGCGCATGTCGTACGAGCCAGCAGCGAAGTCAAACATTTGGTCCCGAGGGCCACATGCGCCCCACGAGGTGTTCCCGTGCGGCAAGCGAGATGATTAGCTGGGCAGCGTCAATAAGTTGTGACGACAACGATTTTGCGACGTCGCGTGTTCGGCACGTGCAGTCTTACCGTGTCCAAATTTTAGCCCACTAAATCAAATGGGTTAGACATCCTCGATGTAAACACTGATAAGTTGCGGGCAACACAAACGTGAGGAGTTTTTCGACAAATATATACGATGTAATTCATTATCGGTCTTCTCAAGATTCCATCTTGGAAGCCGGTGCCCGGCTGATTTCACGTTTCTTGCGTTACTTAGCAACTCCATAACATAAATCCACTTATACTGTGTCACTTAGTAACTCCATAACACTCCAGGCGATTAAGCTAGAGACACCAAAGGTTTCTAAGTCAAATTTTTCCGAGGGCCAAATAAAGACTAATAAAGTAACCTGAGGGTCGCATTATGACACTGACGCAACAATGGCGGTATCTGAACCTTACTAGAACCACCAGAAACAGCTTTTACATCCTATTTCCTGTGGAAGGCATCATGGGTTATAGGCAAGGTAAATTATTTCCAGGCCTCTCTACATCCGTTTATAAGGAACTTGTTCACTCGCTAGCCGAGCACTTTTAAACACAGGTCAGTAAACCAAATAACGCACATATTAATTATTTGAAAATTCCCAAAAAGTATCGTCAGCCACACAAAATGCCCTCGCGGGCCACATGTGGCACGCGGGCCGCGTGTTTGAGACCCCTGGTTTCAAACCCTGTCACTTAACCGAAGTTGCTTACGCAATATGCTGAGTCATTATTTTCTAAAGCGCGTGGAAGGCATTTCGTAACTTTCGCGACAAAATTACCGCAGATGTCGTCGTCATTTTATTTTCAATTCGTTTCAAATTTCGGCCTCCGTTTCGTTTTGAAAGTGGAACACAAATGCAAACAGAGAAGCAGCGTGGCCAAGCGCATCCGCTACACACTTTCCATGACTGGGAAAAACTTACCTAGCACTACCAACATATAAATCACGTAAGTCTCTATTGTTTTAGTGCAAACGACCTTTAATCGTACATTGAAATTTTGCAATGGCATTCTTTGCGTTTTTCACCAAAACGTTTCATATAAATGATTCTTATGCGTTCATTGGCGAGTAAATCATATTTCATGTTTAAGCAAGAATGCGCGATTTTTGAGATCCGTGCTTCTGTGCAGCCGGGTAATTTCTTGTCATGGGAACGAGGCTGCTTAGTTGCTAGAGCAGAAGTTTCACTGGAAGTTTGCTTACCATGCACGGGCCGAGATCTATGTCAGTGTGGCAGAACTTCAATATCGGGTTTATTTTTGCCGTGCTCCGACATACAGTTTTGTGCACCAGTTCAAACAGCTTTAGGGCCTGGCTTGATATCTGAATTTTAGTTACGATGTTAGTATCTGAAATCTGATTAGCTTGAACTGGCCCACCAATCGATAAACAGTTAAGATTTGAGAATATTCCGAATGCCGTCTTGCGCATGATTAATGTCCAAATTTTGCATTCCATAAACATTAAATTTACATTCACAGCTTAGAGAAATTGTGTTTAAACTATACTAGTATGCATTCTTTCAACAGTTATTTATTACCCGCTTTCCAATGATATTATTTCACCACATTCATGAGTTGCTGTTTAGTATCTCACATTTTAATTACCGTAGCCAAACTGATATATTTTTTCTTGATTGCTCACGTTTTGTTTCAGCCAAATACCTGACGAAATTTTCTAATTTTTCTTCATGGAAAACCACGATAATTTTGGTACCAAGACCAGTCACATTAGATTTTGATCGTTAGTTTAAACTTGCGACGACCGGTTGTTTGTTTTTGTGTCTTTCTTGCATTACGTCATTTCGTTTTCATATTTAATTGCAGGGTTGAATGATTTTTGTTGTGCTTGTTCCTTCTTTATTCATTCCACACAACACCGTGTACATTAAATTGGTGATATTCCATTTTACGTGGGTGGCACTCCAACTGCGTAATTAGGCCGCTGCTCTGCTCTTGAGAAGAGCGTTGTGAGCGATGTTCGTGAATTGCGCTCTTGGCACGAGCTGTGACTGTCGGAAATCTATCTATCTACTATTACTCTTTGCCATGCAACTTTGATTGGCATCTGCATTCCTGGATTTTGCCTGAAGGTTGTACTTAACTTGTGCGGGAAGACTACGAGTCTCGAATCGGTCGTTAAAATCTGCAGCAAAACGAAACTTTCTTAGATTATCAGGCCATTGTTAACATGATTTAAACGGGCTGTTGTTAATTTGTTTGATAGCGGGTCTGGGTTTCATAGTGGCATAATTTTCGCCGGATTGTCTTCTCACAGAAAACTGCTAGCTTTGATTCATGTTTCGATAAACTGACGTTGAAAAGTACCGGCGGACATAAATGAACACGCCTGGCAACTACGAATTTATTCAATGTGAGATCGCGTTTACAAACTAATGCTTCTATTCCGCTGCACACAACTTCATGAACGAGAATACGATTTCTGCTCTTCCGGTTCATCTGATTTGTTAGCTGAGCTGATACATATCTCAGCTATTATCTTTTCATTACGAAACAAGTAATTGATTCCTTTGTATTGTGTGTGCCTAATCGCCAGGTAATATTTTTCTCTACGAACAGCAATGCAATCTATAACAACCTAAGCTTTGTGATGCTACATCATTCACCATCTGAATAGTGTTTGACATGACATTCTCACGCAAAATTTTGTCGGTTACAAACAAAAAACAGAAGCGGGTAAAGGCAACGAGAAATACAAAATTTAGTGAAATCCCACAAGAAGCGTTGCAATACTGGACAAAGCTTATTTTCTAAAACAATAGGAAAAACTATTTACAGGAAAAGCATTTGTCAAGCGTACAGCAGCTTCTTTATTTAATTATAAAAGACATGTTCAAAAAATTTCGTCTGAAGAGAAGTGGTCAAGTCATGAATAAAAACTACAAGGTTAAATTTCAATGAACCCATCAAGTATAAAGCAACGTAGGAGAAATGGTTGATGGTGTTACTAAACCAGAAAAGCATGTTTCAGATAACCAAACAAACAATGTCCAAAACTGGGAATTGATGTTCGTGCTGTTGTATTTTTTGTCCGCAAGAGGCTGGTAAGCGTCAATTGGAAGCAATAAAGTTTCGATAAATCATTTGCAGCTCACTGAGCTGACCAAGTTTTAATTAAGATCATCGTATTCATTGCTGGACGACACTAGACCTTTGGTGTCGTCTGTACCAGCAGCGTTAGAGAACTGTCGTGCCCCCGACGTTGCTGACTTGAAGAAGTCGCGGAAGGAAACAGAAGGCAGGTGAAGTGAGTAGCTGCCCTTGAGCCGGTTGGTCTTGTAAAGGAAAAGAATGCCTATCACCACCAGGAGAATCGCAACAAGCACGCAAAGACCTGCTGTGAGTCCAGCTGAGCCAGTTCCTTTTCTTCCTGGAAAACCAAGTCATAACCTCAGGAAAACGAAACAAGTGCAGAGAAAGATATTGCTCAATTGTGTTGATTTGCTATGTGGCATATGAATAACATTTGTATCCAAGTGGGCGTTGTGATGTATGCTGATAGAGCGAAAACGTTTTACATGACATATAATACACGGGCGCGAAAAGTAAGTATAATACTTTAATGTCGTGATACATTCAGTGTTAGCACACTGTCCATTACACAAGACAAAGTGGTCAGCTCTCTTTAATCCAATTTTGCTGCTTTTAGCCACATAAAGTCACACTAGACAAGTCGACCAGCGAAAAACTGAATAAAGGTTCATAAACAATTTACTTGGGGTTTGATTCTGTGAAACAATTGATTCAGGCTTTATAAAACTTTTTTAAGTAATTAAGGAAGTTTTATATGCATTAATAAAAATGGCAATCAATCCTTCAATAAAAAAGCTTTGACTGACATTTTAGCTTTCCTGGAAAGTTTATTTAAAACTATTTTCACTTCCTTAGTTTTGCAATTTCCTGTAAAGTTTTAAAATATTCCTGAGATCCCATACACTGTCTATTGAAAGAAATCCTTTCTCGGAAAATATCAGACACTAAGATCTTTCAATATACATATTTCGCCTACAAAGTGGGCATCATCTGCTCTCATTGAAATATAAACCAAAAACACTAATTCATATTCTTGCTGTTTTTTGTGGAAAGAGATCCTATACACTTTATTCCCATACATTCCCATACATGAATGCATTCCCATACATTCCCACATTCCCATACATGGGAAAGAGATCTCACATACACTTCCATTTTTGTAGAGATCTCAGACGCTTTCATTCTGGAAGCGATCCCATACACTCTCACTTGAATTTTTTTATATAAACATCAGTTTAAAAAATTGTATGCAGTTGGCAGTGATGGAATCAACTACAAATCATATATGCAAGTATGATTAACTGCAGCATGACAAAATAGTGGTAATTAAATTGCAATCCACACTTTTTCAAATCGAGTAATTGCACTTGCAGTTGAGGTTGTAAATGAATTCGTAGATGGTATGATGAACATTTTGTTTGTTTTGTCATCTGCATCGTGCTTGTAAGAGCGATGCCCACAACCTTTAATTTTAGGTGGTAGCATGGGCGTCGGAAGGGGAGGAAGGCGGGGCCTTGGATCTTCCTTGGATTTTGAAATTTAGATCAAAAAAGGTTGTTTTTTTGGTTTTGAGTAGGAAAAATCAAATTTCACCACCTTTGGCCCCCCCCTGAAAAAATTTAGGAAAATCCCCGAGTGGCCCCCACCTGGAAAAAATCCTTCCGACACCTTTGGGTGGTAGAACTAGGTTTTAGTTGGAGGATGACATGCCGGCAGATCATTTTGGGCAAGCTTTTATTTTTCAACAATGCTCATATATTGTATGAAGCCTTGTTCATCAATATTAAGTACAAAAGCTGCTGATTCCGTTTTTCTCCATATTGTAATTATAATGCAACTGGGGATTCAAGCAACTACAATCACAAATTCATACGAAATTTTGTTGAGTAATTGCTATAGAAAATTTGTGCAGACATGTAACTGTCATTGCAAATATACTTCAGAAACGTACAGTAATAAAGCTCCTTCGTTATTTGTTATGCACTCAGGTGCAGTACCTAAGATTGTTTCAATATTCCGTCGCAAAAAGTATTTGTCAACTACCCAACAGTACCTGCTGCGGATGGAAGCGTTGGACTGACCCCTGGATTTCCCTGGTCACCGAAGTTGGTGATTCTCGGTCGTTTGCACACAGTGATACCCAACCTTGTGCACGAGGTATCTCTCCACTTGCTGTATGGGACTGTTAATTCGGTACATTGCTCCTGAAACGTAAAAAATAAACGTGCCTGTTGATAGGAACGCGTGGTATGACAGGAAATCGCATTCCTGTAAATATAGGATGTAGATTCCTTGCTTCAGCATCAAGACACCGCAATGGTGACTCAGCCGAATCTGATCGCAATTTGCTTTGCTAGGAAATCGATTTCGCGTCAGCGACGCATCTTCAGTTCAGCAAATTTGTAAGCAAAGCTTACAAGTGAAATGACGAAAAAGACCAATGCAAGATCAGAGAAGTGCGCCGAATACTTGTCTCACATATGGAAAGTGGTTACCTAAATACAGATATGTGCAAGTTTGAATCATAGCAAAAAGATGAAAGCAGAGCCAAGTCGGCTGATTCCTCGAAAACCTAGAGCTTTAAAATTGTAGCTGCTGACAAATTCACATCCATGGCAGAAAAACGCTAGTGACGGTTTGCTACGAGTGTAATCGACAAGGGCAAGTTGGCACCACCAGTTTTGCAGTTCCGGTTATCATAGCAAAACTTCCGTTACCTGTAACTTACTAGCCTAGTATTTCCAGCTCTTAGTTTAGTTTGGCTGCTATCAACAACCGACTTTGGTGTTACTGTAAAATTTCACGCTAGCTGAAGCCAAGCTTCCTGAAAAATATTGTTTTTTTAACGTTAACCTTATGACTGTCCATTAAAAACAATTCATAACCCAAAAACCACAAAAAATAATTAGCAATTCATGAACTAAAAGCCACAAAAATTAATTAAATATTGAATTAATTCCGAGGGGATCAATTGTATAATTTGTTGGTTTGGGGCCATAACTTGCTCACCACAAAGGCAAGAAAGCCAATTACGGGCTCTGAGGATGCGGATTAACCCTGCAGGTGCTTCGTTCTTGGCATATAATTCTACTGACCAACCTATGGTAGTGAGCAAAAAACAGTTGGTCTGAAAGTTCCTTTTGTTGATCAAGGTTCTCGTTTTCCATAAATGAAACACACCATTGTTTTTAAAATGAAACACACCATTACTTTAAAGATGTATCAATCTTTGCCTAATTATCAAATGAGCGATTTTGAAATATTCAACACACAGCTAGAGTTCGGAAACATGTATACCATGAGCTCTTACCATGAGTAATTCTTAGGTTATTAGGTCAAAATGTCAACATTTATTGTTAGGTCAACATTTATCGTTAGGTTAAATTTATCTCATAGCACAGTTTATTTTTCTCATCGATATTTTATTGAAACTACAACAATAGCTATCGATACGTTTTTGCAAGTTTAGGTGTAATTCTGTAATGATAATGGTTTGTTGCGACTGCTGACGAAATGATGTTGGGCGATTGAATATTATGTAGGCTATGCGTGGTGTATGCAAAAAAACGTGGTCTCACAGTACTTGGTTTGGTAAATGCTCAACACTTTATGCATAGTGTTTCTACTTTATGATGTTCTAAAGTTTCCTCTGCTGTAGATATTAATGCACGTATCAATTTATCATTCCTAAAGTTAAACCAATTTTTTTAAATTTCGAAGTATAGTGCATGAATAAGCTTCTGAGTTAACCTCAACACCTCCTGAGGTTAAGGCTGAATTATTTTTCAGTTGCACAACGCAGGAAATTTGTAGGTTAAAATAAGGTTAAAATAAAAAAGAAAAAGAAACAATTTGTAAATTATAATGTCAAAATTTTAAGTTCTTAGGTCAAAAATTAGTTGCCCTAGTAATCACTTTAAATCGTTGAAAAGAAACAAATTAAAAATTTTCCGTCATTTAAAAATGTTCTCGTAAATTGACAGTGACCAATGTGATGTTTTGAAGCGTCAGAAAAGTCTTTATGCCCAACTTACAAATGAATCGTTCTTCATTTTGATTGATCCACAAAAGCTTTTTATCTTCTCAACTTTAAGTGAGTGTACAGGTTTTTCGATTGCAGTTCTGCGAGAAGACGCTTACGGCAATTCAACAGCATAACTCCGCAACTTAGCTGTGAGACATTATATGAAAAGTCATTCTGAGGTATGCTGATAAACAATATCGGTCCAGCTGACACACCAATTCTCTCACAACAATATTTTTGTATTTCTAATTTGTCCTGTCTCCGAATCGTGCCGTGCAAAAAATGGTTGGGTTGCTTATTTGGATGACGAAGATTTTGCTGTTCACAATCTAGGTTGGATGTCAACGATTACATGAATTGCTTCCCTTTTACAAAAGCAAAAGGTTGAAATGTTTGAAGGTTTTTTGAAGATTTTGCACATCCTTAGTGAAAATTGCCTATAAGCAAACAATAAACAGTCGAGTGTATTTGTTGCAACACGAGAGATGTTGCCAACACTAAAGAAGCCGATTTCAGATAGGCCAATATTTGTTTCCACATTCCGTCTAAATAATTTGTAAACAAAAGAAAAGGTCAAAGATCAAAAGTCTAAAGCAAATAGAGAACGTTTAAATGTCCTCTGGATGCGCGCGATTTAATGATATAGACATTGCTGAACAAAAGGGAAAATCTGATATCACGTTAAACTTGCAAGGTACTGTACTTCTGTCGAAAAAACACCAGCACGAAGCGTTAAAAACCAAAGAAGCCCCGGGAACTGTTTATTGTTTTTCTCAACTTCACCAATGTTTGCAGTGGTCTTTCCTACGCTTTTTTGATGAGCTCAACTAATTTCAGAATCTTTTGCTGCGATTTGCGGTGCCGAGAAACTGCAGAAAATTATATTTTATCAAAGATAGTTGTTTCGCTTGGCTGTCGGTGCACTGTGACTTCAGAGTCCGCAAAAAGATTCCTTAATGCAATATCATGGTACTCAAAAAGCAAAACGAAATTGTTAAAACAATTGCGTCGTTCTTTTACAAAAATCGCCCATTTCGAAACCCCCCAAACTTATTTTGGATTCTTGCTTTCAAAATGGTAATCACCCATATGGAAATGACCTCTTATGTTGAAAAAGTTCGGTAGGTTTTTAAGTGGCACATTGCAAAGTAGCACAAATAGCACCAAAAATTTTGATAAAGTACATTGGCAAACCTACTTTCCTGTAACCGTTTCCTTTAGTGGGCTCCCCTTCATCCCAGTTCAGATAGTCGATTGGAGTTCCATCTGTCCATGTGTAACTATCATCATTAAAGTTTCGATACAATCCGAGCCACCTGATCAAATACGTTGTAGATTTAGTCGAAGTAAAATCTTCATAAACGAAACAATTAGATTCTGCAAAAAATCCCTTACCACCTTCTGAAGGGAGGTGACAGTCATAGCATAGGCCCACACAGGTTTTTGCTGCACAATGTGGTCTTAGGCAAGCGGACCTCTTACATTTTCTTCCCACTTACACGCAGAGCAAACAAACCTGCTATTTAATGGCATAAAACGTTGCTAATAAAAATTTGTTGATAATTATTTTTAACAACGCGTATTGTACATTAAATGACCAAATTGTTTTTCTAAAAAGACAATAGAGTAAAAGGCGTTTGGGTTTTGTCAAAACTTGCTTTTTATAGTGTTGTAAGCGAATTCTGCTACGACAACTTGCGTTTCCCCACTGCACTGTTTGTGTTGAAATTGTCTATCAGAGCAAAGTCAAACACTTAAAACAGAAAAACAGGAAAAACGTTTCAATGGTTAAAGAAATGTCTGTCTTATTCAGCCACAATTGCTTCTAGACTGACTACATAAACTGCTTCCTTACTAAAAAGCCAATGCCTACGCTGGACATATCTGTTAGGATTGTGACTGTAAAACAAATATTCTATGTTGATGCTTAGTGATCTTTTATAGTAATTTACAGTAATTTTACCGATCCAAAAGAAATTTAAAGCAAATACAAAGTTGGCCTATGCAAATCCTCCCTCACAATAAAGGTTAGCAAGGAATACAGCTTATTTGAAACTTACACATTTAGTCGGAGAAATCCTCGCTGTTTTGCACCAGACTTTCTCATGATATACTCTCCTTCTTCTTTTGAATGTATGCTAACCACTTGAGCATTCATTTTCCGGCAATCGAAGTCGGCTTGGTACCACGCCGCCATGTTGGTGGTTGGGACGAATTTGTAGCAATATTCTTTAAATGCGTCCCAAGTGTTCTGAGCAAAATTCCAAGCGAATGTTTCACAAAGGAACTACTTCTCAGTTGTTCAGTTTGTGTACTAACAAACCACAACAGTTTTTGCTAACATTGCTGCTAAAGAACCAAATTTTGAAAGTTTCAACCAACATCTTACATTGCTGGGTATTAGCTTAAAATAAATTATATTTCCTTTTTTTTAAAGCATCATGGTTGTACTGACAAAACGCTGTAATAGAAATAAAGTTGGCCAGGTAGCTCAGAACATAGGTATCCAAACTCATTTCTCAAAACCATGACTTTTTGGTAATCTTAAATTCATAGCTGCTGGGCAATAGAGACACTAAAATAGAGAGCTTTGTAGCGAGTTACTTTTCCAGTAACGATAGCGGGAGCGTCGTTCGTTTTTTGAAAAAACTAACGAATGCGGTAGCGAGCTATCACCATTTTACCGCTACTGCTATTCGCTACTTTGGCGTGAGTGGTAGCAAGAGGACAAAATTCGCAGGAGCTTTTCCGTCTGTACACATTCTTACTGTTTTCATGGTTTTGAGCTGATTTTGATGATTTGTTTTTGCGGCAACCTAATCTAGCAGCATTAGCAAAGATTTAGTTCAGGTTCCTTTGGACATGATCGATCTGTTCCACGTTAGTTCCGAAAAAGTCAGCATCAGCGACAAACTGAAAGCAGTTGGGACTTGGAAGTAGAGGCTGCTGCTACCGGTTGAACTGCGTATAAGTCAATTGAATGCTTGGAAAAAAATATGGCACTGGGTTCAACATTTCTCTGCAAACGTAACTATGGTTTTTGTTTTGAAGTATATGTCGATATGACAGTTTGACTGTAGCCTTCCTTCCAGTCAATGTAGCCTTCCATTCTGAGTACGACAGAATTTCACTATGTTTGGCTGTGTGCATAACGTAAAGCAAACTAATAATCTCTATTGAAGACAGTGGCGTAACTAGAGGGGAAAGTGAGGACATATGCCCCCGGACGCAGTATTTTGAGGGCGTAAATGGAGGTTGGAATGTCACGTAACAATTACAAAATGTTAAATATCAGCGCATGCTAATTATTACGATTTAGAAAATGTCGAATGCCAGTCGTTGGTACCCAACTGCGAAATATCATCAAGATCAAGATCAGCAAAGTTAGCAAAGAGAGCAATTACGAACATAAGTGACGTTTTAAGCGGGGTCTAACAAATGCGACTCCAAAAATCCCGGGAACCGTACCAAAAAATCCTTATTTTACATAAAATAAATCTTTAAATCACTGATAGTGCCGCATAAAATCGGAGCGCCGTGATGAGTGTTAAAAATAAAATCAAAGATGATTTGCAAAATAACTGAAATGATTCATTTTACACATTTTAAAACTTTTACGAAAATTTCTAAAAAATCTGTTAATAAAACCTAAAAGTGTCAAACATTCCAATCTAAGGAGAAAATCCCTAAAAGTGTGAGCATTGTTTTTAAGGCATCGCTTGAGTCTTCAGCAATAAACGCCCTCATATGGCTTGGTGTTCGTTCAAAACAGACCTGTTTATAACAGACCATTCGAAACAGACCATGTTCGTAGCAGACCTGTTCAGAACAGACCCGTTCATAACAGGTCACGTTTTTAACAGACCACATTCGTATTTATCAGACCAGTTCATATCAGACCATTTCATAACAGACCAGTTCATAACAGACCCATTCATAAGAGACCAGTTCACAACAGACCTGTACACACCAGACCACATTCATAGCCCTACCGCTGTTCCGGCCGGCGTCCCTGATTAAACTCAAGTGAAGTAAACAATGAAACGTTCTTTACATCACTGAGATCATGTTATCAAATTTATTATTTTGCTGTTGCCTGATTTATACAGTGCATGTAGTTGTTTTTAGCTAAAGATGGGGATAATACACGTAATCTTAACATAAAGAAATGTTTAAATCTACAAAGTAGATATGCCGCCATCACACCTTTTAACTTTAATCGTTTGCTCATTCCAGGGGATCAAACAAAAAAGTTAAAGGGTTAAAGTCAAAGGGTTAAAGTGACGATTAAAGTCAAATGGTGAGCTTGGCAATTAAAAACCAACAGTGAAAAAAATTGACGAAACATGCCAGTTCTATACATGCGTATGTAAAGAAGAAAAACAGGAAAAGTAATTATGAGGAAGGTGGCGACATGCAGAAAAAGCGAGACTCATAATCGAAAATGAAAAACAAGACCCGTTTCAGTTTGTGGGTCTTTGATTGTGATCTTCACGATGCTTGATTGATCCTTATATGCTTACATAAGCACGAAACATGGTTTTCTTTCATTTCAAATTCTTGCAAGCAAATTTTAGGGGTGAAAGGGCGGCAATTTCATGGTGGGCCCCGGGCAGCACTTAGCCTCGCCAGGCCACTGCATACAAATACGGATTTTTACATGTTGCTTTGTGTGCTCAGTGTGAAACACTCCGGTGTTCAATTAGCTACCGTATCTTGCAGTATACCATCCCATGCTATATGGTAGAGCATCCCAACGTAGGTTTAAGAGAAGGTATTTTTTTCGGGGTGTGAAGAATATTTTGCGCAAGTTTCTCCAAAATTGCCCGAAAAACTTTTATGTGACAAACTTTCTCCTTACAAGTTTTTTGTAGCCGTTGGCATATATTTTCCTCTGCCAAGTTGCCATAAATTTGAAAATAGACAATTTGATATTTTAAATTTGCTTCTTAATAACCAAACGGAAAAGCGGACGCGCGAAACGGACTATTTGGCGCCGACGATTTGGCGCAGAGTTGTTGTGGCGCTGGGATGTTTTGTCGCTAGCGCTTTTCTGATTGATTACTATCACGCACAAGTGGTTGCCTCTAGAACAAGGGTGCCCAAAGTTTTTCGGGCATGGGCCGCTTTTCGGTATTCGTTAAGTCTTGGCGAGCCGCAGTGTAGCCTTTAGTAAATTTTGTCCGTAAATTTCGGCTTAAGCTTAAGATTGTGTATTGTAGGACAACCAATTACAAAAATTTATTCGGTTATATCAACACAACTGAACTCCTAGTTCATACATGTGGCGCCCTAATCTTGAATACACCTTTCCATACTCTTTTGGGTCCCGAAAATGTTTGGAAACACGAAAATTCACTTTGTTTGAAGCAGAAATGCCGTAAAAAGTACTACAAGTAAATTTAACAATACAAATGGCGTCGCCTACTACCCATACCGGTACGTGCAATTTCCATTGCCCTTAAGAACTAATAAATGATAAGAAATAACAAATTATTATTTACAGGATGACTGCAAACTACAAGCCAAGCAAACAGGCTTGTTTGCGTTATTCGCGATTTATAAAAAAATCGATTATAGGCTGCGGTTTTTGACGTTCGCCTAAGCTAAAGTTTTCAAGCCGCGAATTTGGACTTGTTCGTCTTGCAGGCTAAAACAGTCCCATGCATTAGGCTACGATGTTTGGAAGCCCATTACCTTTGGGTTAGTTGCAGTGCAAAAATTCAAAACATTTGGGAAATAAATGTCCACAACTGCCAAATTTTCTTCATCATAAGCAATATAACATCATAACCGTAAGTAGGTTATGAACTCAGACGGGGCCCCCAGAAATTCTACCCACGGGCCGCACTTTGGGCACCCATGCTCTAGAACAGTGGTTCTCAAACTTTTCTGCACGCTGACCCCCAAGTAAAGTATACAATTTTCTGCAGACCCCGTGGCCTAACCCAACAGTTACTAATGCAAGGAAAGTATGTGTCAAAATAAATTTGAGTACTTTCAACTGCGACACATGCACTGCAATATTGTTTGTGACGAAACAAACAGAACAGTTTTCATAATGTCATCACAATGGATGATTTGATAAAAAACTGTTCGAATCGAATGTGCTTTCAAACTACTGTTGCTGAGATTTGATCAGCCCTCTTAATTTTGTTTGATTTGTTGAAAATGCCGCTTGCATTCCTTACACGATTGACAATAATTTTGAATTGGAGGCTTCATTGCTCCAGTAGACCCCAGCAGTTATTCATTGACCCCCTGGCCATTCAGTGACCCCCTTTCGACCCCATGAATATTTATTGGCCCCTTGGATGGTCCAATTGACCCCTGGGGTCGATATCGACCACTTTGAGAACCACTGCTCTAGAACTATGTTTTTTCCATCCACGCACGGGTCTTTTTGAAGAAGTAACAAACAGTGTGGATTTTCATTTGTCGTGAGATCAAATTGGGTGTTTGTACGTATTTTAGGACTTAAGCGAAGTGCTTTTCTTAGAACCAATACGATTGATGGCTGAAAATCGTCTTAGCAAGAGGAAAAAAACAAAGTTTTCCCATGATGGGCATCTCTACGTTTATGATAAATGCAGCAAAAGTGACCCATCGTTACTGCTTTGGAAATGTGAATTAAAAAATGAATGTAAAGGGCGTGTTCACACTAAAAATAACGAACTAGTAAAGAAAGTCAATGAACACTGTTACGGTGCTTCAGCAGTAGATGTTGAGGTTGCTTGTATCAAAACAAGTTTGAAACGTAAAAGTAAAGAAACTCTTGAAGTGTCGTCAACAATTATAAATGGATGTATTGAAAATAGTTCTCAAGCTGTGGAAGGATCACTTCCTAACTCACACACTTTAAAAAAATCGTACGAAGAAAGCGCAACCTGATTAAGTGCGTTTCTCCCAACCCTGAAAATTAAAAGGAATTGGTGATTCCGAACAATTACAGATGCTATGTGGCAATCACTGGTCAAAGTGAAATTTTTTAAATTGGTGACAGTGGACAAGAAGACGAGAGAATACTACACTTTTATCCATTGTTTACTTTGACCAGCCTTTCTATGTCCCACTTTCATTACACAAACTTCTCTGCACGACCGAAATTATTAACTTGTTTTTTCACTGAAACTTTAATAATATTTGTCCAAATAGTAATTTATGACCTCCAAAAACCTGTGTGCCCTTGGTTTAGTTAAAAACGAACAAACGTTTATACTTACGTCTGGACAGCGGCCGGGATAGCTAGTTTTGTTTGCCGGAGGCTTTCGAGATGTTATCTGGCAGAGTGCGGGTAACGTGCGGTTGCATTCCAGGTCGTACCAATATCCACCCTTTTTCATTTCTCTTCGAATCGTCTTGCCATCCATGGCCGCACATCCGGAAAGGGTACCATTGTTGTCATTTGGCTGTTTAGGGGCCCAGATGGTGTAATGAATTGGCCTGGAAAAACGTTTAAAATCGCAGGTTGGAGAGTGATATTCAGCAGAGAGTACACAAACAGATCCAACTTTTGGGCTGGAAATTAAGGAATGCATCTGTTCTGTTCATAAATGAGCGTAGACTGCGTGGTAGTTTCTCGTTTTTTATTTTTAGAATAAAGTGTTAATCATATATTTTTCACGGAAGAATTTTTGAAGGTTTGAAGTTCCAAGCAAATGAGTTTTCTTCGTTCAACCTTCCTTCATTGTAGAGAGTCTCTCGCTATGAATTTCCCTCAGAGTTAGTCTCGCATTATTTCATCAAATTTCGTTTCATTGATTCATTTTTTCCGGATTCGAAAGTTTGACTGTCTACTTGGAGTTTGAGGCTTGGTGCCGGGTTCTGGCGATATGGTGGTGTCTGACGTGAGTTCAGTGTTGGAGCCAGGATTGAATTTAAAGTAGATTGACGGCAAAGGTAAGAGTTGCATTACACTGATGAAACTACAGTTATTCTAGGATTCTGCATATTTTTTTGTAATTTTTGTAAGAATCGTGGTTATGGACACATCAGCGAGAAGACAATGCTTTAAATGAACCAAAGGTTTTCTGCCATGTTTGTGATGACCACGCACTGAAGCATAACAGGAAAACAATACACGATTTTGACGATTTTGTAAACGTGCTTACTTGCCTACATCAAATGATGGTTGGTTTTTGTCACTCAAATAACGAAATAACACAGATGTAACAAGAGGAAAAAGAACAACATCAAGGAGCGGAAATTAATTGCATGCTGATGAGAAGATTAACACGTCAAAAAGTTCAAGTTTAACAAATTGATGTGTTACAGCATATTTGGATCATAAAGGGTTGGCAAAACATCGTATGGATCAACTGCTCAGACATGCTCTGTTGTTAGCACAAATTAATTTTGATTGAAGGTGTTTCACAGGTAATGAAAGAAACAACATGAAAAGCCTAAGCTTTGCTGTTCCAATGGCGTGGCAAGAGACAAAAGATTACTGCAGAGACTGCTGCTTTGTGCAATGAAAACAAAAGGTATAATTAGAAACAACAAGAACTCTCTGAAATACCCTAAAACTTAGATCACGTGATCCGGCCAGTTCCCACAGTAAGGAACTCCCTGAATTTGTGTTTGAAGGTTTTTCTCACGTGGGTTCTCTTTCCAGTGACGAGGAGCTTTTTCCAAACAGTTATTCGTCCACCCTTGCAGATTCTTCACAACTGTTTTCCCAGAGAGTTTAATAAGTTGCCACGAGATCTGAATATTTCTAAACAGTCGTCTGATCTGCGTGCTTCAAGACTTCAAGAAAACAATTTACTACAACTAAATACTCTCGCCACCTTTTACCGGAAACTTCAGGCTGAATTCATGTTATATTCTACACAAGAAAGAGATTGTGAAACTGCAAAAATTTTGAAAGCCTCTTGTTGCAGACGATGAAGAGGAGTGGCAACAGCACGCACCATTGTCGCAGTCTCAAACACACGGTGAACCGCCTACATGGACAGCAGGAATTGAAAGGACTTGACGGCCAGTAACAAGCGGCCGTCAACGCAATGCCCCCAACGCTTTTCCCGAACGACCAACCAGCCTATAGAAAGAAGCCTGGTCCTGAGAGAATAGACCACAATTGCTATACTTTTGTGTTTACGAAAAAATGTGTGCCTAACATTTGGTGCAATTCTTTTTTATCAATTAAACCGGGTAAAAGACAAAAAATAGCTTTTCAAACCAAATATTTCGAAAATTAATTTTTCCAAAGAAGTGCTTTTCTTGAAAACGGGAGGTTTTTCGTGTCGTAAAATGCCACCCAGTTTTCTCCACAAAGCAACACAAGTGAAATATTAAAGGATCAGATACAAATAAAAGAAAGTCCATATCAGGATGTCATTGGCTAGCGAACCAACCACGATCGAGTTCTACTTGAAAGTAAAGTTCAAATGAAACATGTTTTTTAATACGGTAAGTTGATAAATCACCATCCTTTGCAACATTTGCATGGTTTCGTTTTTGCGAAACTGTAGTTTATAGCTTTGCGCGAATTTCAGAGGTGTAACGTTGCATTCTAAATGTAACCTATTCTTGATATGCGGTTAAAATTGAAGTATAGCAAGCCTTGCCTTACTCTCATTTGCTACAGCATTTCAGTCACGTGGTCAAAAGAACCAGGAGCGTGGCCGTTAGATGAAAAGAAGCAGGACGTAAAGTTAACTTTTGAACATTACACTTTTGCCATCGGTCGCACAGAGAAGTGCTGTTTAATAAAGATGACGTTGTAGTTTTAAACAAATTATTTTAGCAAAAAGAGATCACTTTGCAAAGTTCAAATTTTGTATTGCATAAATAAATCACAGGCTGTACATGTACACGCATCACCATTTCCTCGGAGGCAGGAGACAGATCAGAAATCTGGTTATGATCTCAACAAGGGGATGTGACAACAAGGGGAGTATTGTTTATTTTTTTGCAAGCACCAACTGCTCAAACCTGCCACATCATTTCTAGTTTTACGTTGCTCATGAGCTTTTTGGTTTCCAAAAAGAAGATTTGATTGACTTCTAGATGTCCTTTTATTATAGGAACTATATGTTTTTATGAGTTTTTTTGTGATGTATGGATATTGATATATTCATTTATTGCTTTTCTGCAAATAACTGATAGATTTTGGTGTATTTGAAAATTCACACGAAAGGAGCGATTTTGCAGAAATTTGATGCGCGGTTTTCACCCGAGGATTTACTATAAAATCGGCTCTTGTTAGCAGCAGTTCAATCACGAGTAAAGTTTCATGTTGTCTTCAATTACTGCTTTTGCTCTTATGATCTGAAAGCTAAAATTAAACATCCTGAATCTAAGTGTGCAGATCGTTTTGTAGAACGTTTTGTGATGGACGTACCATTTGTTGATCCACGAGTACAATGTTCCACCAGCATTTTTCTTATTGCCTCTCAAACCGATCCAGGCAGCTATTCCAGATGGCAAAGCAGTATCAGGGTTTTCCGTGGGGTCCGCCAACATGCTGAAAGCCCAAGCGTGAGTAAAGTCGTCCGGAATAACAGCCAGCTGAGAGCCCATGGACGTGCATTTGGCCTTAGCTCTGCAAAAAGAGAAAAAAATGAATGCATAATTCGCGCAGCATTTCAAAAATGTTGTAAATTGTCTACGAAACGACTTTATTCCATTGAGAAAACGAATCCTCATAGAAAATAAGGGCAATTTGCAAAATTTCTTGTTAGTGAAAACTTTTTAAATAATCGTCATTTCATTCTCAGTGTGACAAAGCCCAGAACGGGGAAAAGAATGGGAGTTATTTGCTGGTCACGAGCATTTTCACGGATAAACAAGATTGCTTTCTTTTTTAATCAACCAAAATTCTTAACATTTAGGTGTTATATGTAATGGCTTGTTGCGATCTTTATACTATGCTAAAACTGCTCAACGTTATCTTGAGTCTGGAACAGATCATAATTCTAGTGTTTTTCTTTTTTGTTGAAATAAAATGAAAACAATAATGCTTACTCATCCCACGTCATTGAACTTTTTGTCAGCATCCAACATTCGTTGTTCCAATAAAACCAACCCTTTTTGCATTTGTTGCTGTCTATTGGAGTAGTTTTGGGAATTTTCACAAACCTATCGCACTTGTTGCATGTTTTCATGCACTTCTTCTTTTGTCGACGTCTAAGTGTCGTGCAAGAAACGTTTGCGATTTCCTGAAGAGAAACGTTGCAACTGGAACTTCTTATCTTAGCAAATAAAGCCTCGAAACGAGTGAAACACTGGTACAAAGATCTTTTCGGAATGGTGTTCCATTCACAAGCTAATAGTCGTATGAACTTCCATGTCTGATTGTTACTATCGTTTCGATCGGGTACCGTTTGGTTCTTCAGAAAATTATTTTGAGCACAACTACGAACGATTGATTGATTTCCGTCAATGAACGAAAAAAATTTCCGCGAATTGGGCGACCAAATGTCCCGTCATTGAGCGAAAAAAACTCCGCAACACGCAGAAGGAAATAACTGATAGATGAAGAACAAGAGCCGTCTGCCCTTCCTCTTCGCTGCTTGCACAACAGACAGAAAATCCTGCGACGAAACGCTGTTCGGCTTGGCATTCCTCGTTGCCATGGGTGATCACAAAACACAGAAAAACTTGTCGACAACCCATATAATTTCTAGAACGTTATCACAATCGGTGGTGCTGGCATAATTGCAGCACAACTAGCGACATGGCTCATTCTCACTAATCAGCAAACAGGTTTGTCAGGATCTGCGGAAAGGTCGTTTTTTTCCGCCATCGCCTGTTTTTAAGCTGCAAATGTAACAGCATTGATAAATGTCCAAGTGGGAGAATTATTGAAACGTAAGGATTGCTCTGTTAGAATTCGCCCTAAACCAACCAACTCACCCGTTGGAATGAGAAAATAACGACAAGGGCCAGAGAGGGAAGTAAAGTGGTGGCCTGGAGATGGCGCCACATGTAAACAACTGGTCACCGCTAGATGGTGCCCATAAGTCACAAGTCACTGTGAATAGTCACCATAAGCTAATTATCGTAATTGATTTGTCCCTATATAATGATTGTGCAACCTTGTATCAGTAGAGTGATCTCGTCGAGTGAGCTCTATTGCTGCTGGTTGCTTTCCCCTTAATTTAATCTCCCGAATCACAATCTCTTGTTCTTGCTCAGTAGTTCAAGGCGATGCAGTCAACTGCAACACAACTGCAGCGGGTGCGGAAAGCGTGTTGGTAGAAAATGCATCGACAATACAGTAGTTGTGAACAACCTGGCCTAGCATGACATGCGAAAGCCTCGGTTTGTGTTTACAGCGTATTGTAGTTCTTTGGATTTCATGAAGGAAATAAGTGGCGGTTGAAGACCTTTCAGGCTGGATCCAAACCGCTGGTGGTAATCTTATTACTCTCAGTATAAGCAAACAATGCTTTAGTTTTTCAGGTAACATGGCGACACAAAGAAACAGTAGCACATCACACGACCTCTTCTAATTTGGCAGTTAGAATATATTCTTAACATCAGCGAACGTTTGCAGTGTTTGTAAAGTATTTCTCTGCACCTGAACAGGCGCGTATTGTCAGATGTTTTGATGGGGGGGATAAACAGCAATCAATTCTCAACATTCAAATATATAATTCACCCTGTTTTTAAAGCATTATCCACAAAATGTGTTTTTTTCTGGCACTTCTATTTCTGAATAATTCTGTTCCGATTTAAGTCGGCAAATAGAAAGTCTGCTTTCATTGAATGACCAAGTTTTAAATGTTGGTTTTCAGTAAATTTCCAAACTTCTACTTTGAATAAAAGTCACCATTTTCTCGTAAAACTTGCCTTCGGAAGCGTTTGTGAAAATCTTGATGCTATAAGTGCAAGATCTGCAGTAGGCTTTTTTCAGCCAATATTGCAGTTGAGCAAGGAGTCATCGTGGCCGTCATTACGATTGCGCTTTTTATATTTATACGCTTCTGATGTACACCAACACACATTCAATCGAAGCCAACCAGCGACTTCGCTCTACGTCACCGACTGCCGCGACTCCGACTGTAGTATTGGTCTCCAAAACATGCGCGCATGTACACCACGACGTGGATTTTGTCTAATTCTTGAGCTACTGCAGTGGCGAAGCAAGGGTGGGGGCCTGGGGGCCGCGGGCCCCTGGCGGCACCTTTTGGGGGGCGGCACTTTGCTGATTAAAAATTAACTTTGAAAGGAGTTTGAAAGTTCTAGTTTTTCGTTATTATTTCTTAATAAATTTTTAAGTTTTAAAAGTTTTAACTCTTAAATTTTTGTGTTTAGAAGCCTTAGACTGGTAGGCTAGCCTAAAAAACGCGACATGTGGCTGTGGAGCGCTCAAATTGATGAAGTACTTGTCCAAAAGTCTGGGTCAAATCCAATGTGCTGAAGTGCTCCCGTGTTTGTCTTGAAATCAAGGTTTTTACACTTACTGGGGACAATTTTTCCCCATCTTGAAATCAAGGTTTTTGCACTTACTGGGGGCAATTTTTCCCCATTCCCTACACATTTCTCACCAGACAAAGCCATTTCTGCCATCCCACTCAAAGCCCTCTGAAAAAAAGAAATAGATGACACTCGACAGCAGACTAGCAAACGTTAGGGCTCCGGTTGTTCGCGCTTTGTGTTGCCTCTCCTCTCAAAATCTTATAAAAATGCTTTGCATGAAATCACGGTAAATATTCAAGGCTAGCTAAATCCTTTTCTCGTATGGCTGGTTCCTCAGCAACGCTCCAACTGCACATCATAACCTCACCTGACACCTAGGCACTGGCGAAGAAGATTTTGCTGGGGCGGCGATAGCTCAGTGGTAGAGTGTCCGCCTCTCAATTGGAAGGTTGTGTGGCCGTGGCCGATTCACCGACACTGAGTGAATCACCGTAGCGATCCTTGGGCAAGATCGTTCGCCTCAACTGTCCCGTTAAGAAGCATATTTCAGGTGTTGTCATGCCGCTAATTGCTGTCGCCACCATTATATAAAAATATCTTGGCACATCTCAAGCTATTTTTTAATGGTCAGTGAGATATTTTCAATAAGTGCCATACGCTGCAGCCAGGCGCGGATTTACCATTAGGTTAAAAAGGCTTAAGCCAAAGGTCCCCGATTTCGGGGGGCCCCAAACGTTTGGGAGTAAGAACAATTTCCAGCATTTCCGTAAGCAATTATGATTGTATTTTTGTTTTGGTTCAACGCACGTTTTTACTATGTCATCAACAAAAGGTCTCTATAGAACAGGCCTGCACAACTCAGGAATCTAGAAGGGCCAAATTATCAACATAAATTTGCCGCGGGCCGCAAAAGTTCATTTCACTTGGATGTGGAGATTTCGTTGTTGTATGGAAGAAATTCTGGAACGGCAATTACTTATTTGAGGTCGAGCTTTTGCAACATTTTCTACAATTGAGAAAGTATGCTGCCCACGGGCTGAGAAAGTATGCGGCCGTGAGTAGAGAATTCCAGAGTTTTGAGCCTTTATGAAAAAAAGAATTATGTAAGGAATGTGTTTTACAGGAAGGTAGTTCAACATTCGTATGGAAACGTGAAGAGTAGTCGGAAAGATTTTTAAAAAATTTTGGAGCAAGGGTGGATAGGAACAATTCAGAATAAAGTGATATGTTTATCCAGGGAATTCAGAATAAAGTGATACGTTTATGAATTGGAACAACTTGTTCAGTGAACGTAACGAGCACGTTTAGTGATAATTTGTATGGCATCAAACGTCGCAAACCTTCCAGAAGCGTCCCCAATTTAAAATAGCCTAGGGACCCGAAAATGAAAATTCGCCTCCGGCTGTACCCTCGTCATTAGGTAGGCTTATCAAAATTAATTTTTGGCGGTTGAAGTGAAGAACTCTGCAACAGGTAACGTTGCACAGTTTCAATACAACTGCTGTTTTTCTACATGACGCAATGGTATGGAAAATGACGTTCTTGAAACGGGATAGTGCAGTTGGTGTGTTTGCGTGGGTAACGTTGAGCTCAGGTTGTCGGTTTGAACTGCAAGAAAAGTAAATCAGAACCAGACGATGAGCAGTGTGAGTTTCGTAAAAGCCTGCTTTGTTCAACGGTATCATTTCCAGTCATAGAAAAATTATTTCAAGAAGAAAAGCTTAGAAAAGGTGTTGTTCTCATTTTGACGAATTTGAGGCAAGAACCTTAGTCCGATAACCTAACGCAAGGGTAAACGATATATTTAGAAATAATTATATTAAAGGCTTTTATTAAAAAGCGAGTAAATCGAAATGGTTGTACAACTTGGCAATGGCTGTACTGAATAAAGTTGTTCAACGCAATTGCCGTCGAACGTAAGACGTTGTAATCACTGCTGAGCATCCAAAAGGCGTATGTCCCACCTGGCATGGTTTGGTAATAAAATTTTCGAAATAGACGTCTGTTGGTAACCATATAGTCCCGTCGCCACGGGGGAATTTGGTGGGCTTAGCACCCCAAACAAAGCTCCTGCCAATGTGAAACACTATAAATCAGTGGATTTTATGTCAAATTTTAGAATGTCAATCCCCAATGCACAACCATAAAGTCCTCCAATTGAAGACCTTCTTGCGATGGTTCTGTTGGTAACAAAGAAAAGCAAGTAATAAAACCATGTACGTGTGATTGAAAGAGGTTCAACACAACAGCTAGATCAAGTGTGCAAGTCGCGGTGAAGACTGCAAGCCAGCGCTTCTCAACCATAGCCGGTTTTAAACCTGTTTAAGATATTTTTTCAAAATGTGTCCCCGTGCCTATAGAGGGTCCCGCACAAGTGCCGACAGAGTTAACGCTTGAAACCTTTTATATATTGTAAGAGGATTCAACCACTACTGGAACGTGAAGTGAACAATGAAACGATCTTTATACTGAGATCATATTATCAGATTTATTATTACAGTCTGCTACATGCAGCATGTATATATTTTAGTTAAAGATGGCAGGGATACTACATGAAATATTAACATACATAAATGTTTACGTCTGTAAAGCAGGTATGTCGCTAGCACATCCCTTAATTTTTTCGTTTGATCCCCTGGAATGAGTAAACTATTAAAAAGCCATGAAAGCAAAAAAAGCAAGACTCATAATCAACAATGAAAAACAAGACCCATTTCAGTTTGTGAGTGTTTGATTGTGAGTTTCAAGATGCTGCATTAATCCTTATATCTTAAGCACGAAACATGATCTTCCATTTTTAATTTTTGTAAGTAAATTTGAGGGGTGGAAAGGGCGGCACTTAGCCTCGCTACGCCACAGAGCGACTGGTTGACGTATCCAACTGGTAATGTAAAGGCTAGAGTCCCTCAAAGCGTCTGAAAAATGTTCAGATTTTATGTCATTAAACGCTGTGAAATGCGACTGCGGTAGCATTTTTGTACGCTGCTTGCACTAAGCGTGCTTCCCATAAACGATTAGGTATTCATCTATCCGGTTTTTCAGAGTTAACAACAAAATTCACAAATATTACAAAGATAATTTTTTTAATTGGGGAAAGTTATACATGCCCCCTTAGCAAACCCCATATGTTTGACCCACTCAGTCTACGCAAAGTGTGAAAACGGTTGTGAATTTGCAAAAACGAAACCACAATCGATTGTTACTACGGCTCTGAATTAAGTTAAGAAATAGGCCTACTTGTTGCCGCAGCTTAACACAACTGTTGGTAAGTTGATCTAGCCCAGTGATTCCCAAAGTATGGATCAAAACCAAAGAAGGGTAGAGAAGGGTCAAAAAATAGGTCGCGCACTGGCGATCCTAACCAGAGTTGTAGATTTTCAACGTTACCACTGCTTGTCTGTCTGTAGCGTAGATACTTGAGAAAAGAGTAGATTGCTGACAAAACGAACGTGGCAACTTGCTGCCAAAAATCACCCACACAATCAGTATTTTTTATATTTTGTTTGAGGCTTGGGTCACGAGGTGTTCACCAAACCCAGATTTGGGTCGTGCTGAAAAAACCTTGGAAACTAAGCGGTTCAAGTGTTTGTTTAAATCCATTAGTGTTTGAATAACAAAATACAATCGACTACGAAAAAAATTAATTTAGTTTCATTTTAGCCACATGCGCTTTATCGGGAAAACAGATTGCAAGGTGCAAGCTATCTCCAAGTAAATGGCGGTGTCAATGGCGTCAACACTTACGAAATAATAAGCATCTTTCTACTTTCGTTAGATTTTTCTACATTCTAATTACTTGAACAAAACTTTTTTAATTCGCCTGCAAGGTTATGACAAATCATTGATGAAACCGTTAAGGTTCGACATATTTGTGATTGATCCGTGATAGTAGTTCTACATGCCATCAAAACTAAATATCTAGAATAAGTGCAACTGCTGCTAAACAGTGTCTATGGCTTAATTGCGTAATAAAAAAGACTTTGAAATTGAATTGCTTCTTAGCCAAGGTTTGAGCTTCAAGGCATACAAAATGTATATCACCGCCACATTCACGCATTTCGTTGCAAAACTGCAAAAAACAAAAATCAATGATGTTCATTTAAAGCTCTACGGTTGATGCTGCAGTCAAAGCAAAAATATACAGTATTTGTAGCATGCCAGAGTTATCAGAGAGGAATTTTTGCGATGGTTTTGAAATGAAGTTTACATCACAAATAGGTGGGATACAGCAAGCTGGTACTCAAGAAACAGCTACGAAAAGCGTTACGTCTTGGTTTACTTTCGGTTAATGATTGCAAGCGTGTATATACAAGTTTGTACTTCATTATCACCAACTTCCATACGGCGCTTAAACCTCAGATAAAGGTCAGCCATAGCGTGAATTGTCCAGGATTTAGCCTGTACTATACACAATGTTTGATTAATCATGGGCAGTTGGTGAACCATAATGCTTGATCATGTTCGACTTAAAGTTGAAATAGAATAGTTTTTTTAATAAGTTTCGGTGATTTGCACTGACGGATTTCTTTGGCTGACACATCAAAAGCTTGATTAACCTGGAAGTTGTTAGTGCTACTTTCGGAATTGGGGGTGGCAATTCCCCCCCTGGATACGCGCCTGCACCTGTACCGACTCGGAGAGTTTCGAAAAGCTAAGCATTCATTTTGTTTTGAAGGAATAAGTGTCATTATTCGTATACAGTAAATAGTAAACAGTAGTTAGGCAGATACATGGAATTCAGCAATATTTTTGGTCTATTTGAGTTTCTGAAAAACACTTGTGAAACCAGGGAACTTCTTAAAAACATTCACACATACAGTATTAAGTTTCTAATTTTGCGACATATGCAAGTATGGTAGTTTGACGAGTGTCAAGGCAAATCTGAGCATACCACAAAAATCGCTGGAAGACTTTTGTTAGAACGTTATACAGAAAGCATAAAGGAAAGAAAAACGTTGAAAATTTAGTTAAAGGAGAAATATCCCACTATTTTAACATTTTGTCTGATTGCAGTTGCTAAAAAGCTGTTTTTCAGAGGCAACTAGAAATATACGTTCTTGTGGGGATGTCTGAATCAGTTGAAAGCTTGAATTGTAGCAATGTTGATTTCTTGCAGTAAGTTTGACCACTGATGCAAGCAATCCATGCACTCTGTGTTCACTTTGCAGATTCACAATATAATAATTAAAACATGTTCACCTGACACATTTCTGGCCAGTTTGATGGCGGGTGATCTTGGCACAAGTTTTCTAGGGAAACCGATTTATGCATTTCGCAAATGTATGACATGTTTTGAGAGCAGTCGCTGTCCATCCATTTTCCAGCGCTGTATTTCTTCGTCAGTACAGCAACGCAATCCTCCTGAAATCATTAACCCGTTTACTGCAAATACTGGAGAGTGTTTCTGGTTGTTAGGGAGACCTCGATTTCAAATGGCAATTGAAAGAACTTGGTTTACTGCAAGCTTTCGAGGCATCAGCCAACTGAGCTCTGCTTTTCACGACTTTGCGATGATTCAGATTTGCACATTTTTGTTTTCAAGTAACAAGTCTCCACAGAGGCGAAGAAGTCGAATCAATCAGCAATTTTTCATAGGAAATCAACTTCGTAACTCTATGTATTCTCAGTGCTGAAATCTGCAAGCAATGCTTCCGGGCAGGGCCTGATTTAGCTGATGCGAGGCCCTATGCTAATCCATTGTGAGGCTTTTTCTCGCACTTTTACGAGCAAAAAATGGAAAAGCGTTAATCAATTTGGGCAAAGCCGCAAATGACGATATTGACGCTCTGAATGAACGGTCAACAAAAACTGTAAATCATTACTAGAGTGCCCCACGATGACTGCGCTTGTTGCTGCCTTCGACCAAAAAGCTGTCAATGACATGGAATTGTTGAAATCGTGCTTGGCTGGCGGGAACAAGATTTTAATTTTTGCAATCAAACAGATCGAAACCATCACGGTTAAATAACTGCCAAAACACATGGCCTATGTTTTTTATAAGTTTCACATCGGTTTTTGTTATCTGTGCTCAAAAAACACAAACACACTGCACATATGTGAATGAATGAATGAATTTGACACAGCACATATGTGTGGCGGTATAAAGATGTTAAAGCACAACGTGAGGACCGCGTTGTGACTAGCTTACCAGGCTGTAAGAATCTCACACACAAAAGCAAAACACGTTAAGTACAACGCACCCAAATGGTTGCAACTCCCAGGTTCACAATTCCCGTACGTGTTACTTTTTCAGACTTCTAAGAATCGAAAGCAACGAAACCGTCGCGCGAAAGGATGTGAGGTTTAAACCTGAACCTTTGTCAGAAAGTTTTCACTAGGGGACTTTACGTTTGGGCAGGGGGACTTGACATTCTCAAAATTTGATAAAATATGATTGATCTTATTTCATATTTAAATTTGGAGGGCTGAGCTCACCAATACTCCCCAGTGATGACGGGACTGGTTTAAACTTCCCTTACTCTGTTATTATTATAATGCTTAGAAAAAGCTACAATTTTCGAATCAAGGAAGTCGGAACTGAGCCCAGTATACAAATAAAAAGTTAATTTTTTTCTGACTGTGGCATACAGTAGCTTTCATGAACTCTTAACTGAAGAAGGGTGGTCAAAACGGATCCTGACATTTGCAGAGCTTGAGGAAGGAACGGAAAATCTTTTTATGACAACTTCTGCCTATACCTTTTGATCTAAATTTTTTATAGTTTCTATCAGTAACATTTATCCGAGGTGTTAACTACAATTTTAGCTAACTCGCAGGTGTTCAACCTCTATGTGATTATGTGTAGATAATCAACTATTGCCTCTAATATTTCAAATTCTTATGAAGCTTTAAAAAAATGACTATGAATGCTGAAACGTTTCCAAGAGAGTTCAAAGAGCTTGATTTGCTTGCATGGACAAGTGCTCTTTATTCTTAATAAAACCTGTCTTATGAAGAGTAAGAAAAAGCAGCTTATTTCAAAGCTGACATGCCTGTTTTGCCACTATTTAGTAACTTTGGTGGAGGTGTCTACACTTGTTAAATGGTTGTATACCAGAAAAAAAAACATTGAAAAGGGATACGTGAAATATTCGAAAACGTGCGGTTTAAACTATTTCCATTTTCATGCAGACGAAGAATTTGAATCAACAGCCTTTGAAGTTTCTGATTTACTTTGTGATCTTAAAAGTGAAACGCAAGCATGGTTGGATAACGGTAGAATATTCACATTTTTCGATTTCCTTCGAAAGCCTGGGCTGCTAGGTTCTCCGTAATTCCAGTTGGAAAAAGAATATTCGGCTCCGTCACTCCAATAAAAGCGACCCTCTGTTTGTCGATCGTTGAGGCCGATCCATAGACTATCGACAGACATGTTGATCAAGCGACTCTTCAAGATGAGGTACATGCAAACAAAACATAATTGAGTCTGAAGTGCAGAACATTATGCAGGTGTATAAAAAAATGTTTACGCCTGGCGATTATGATTGTATAGTAAAGGGGCATCAGTTGTTTTAAGCAATAAGAAATATATCTATTCCCAACAAAGATAACCTGAAATACGTATGTGTCCTTCTTAACAATAAGTTAGCTGGAAACCTCACGTACAAAAGGTGAAAACTCAGTTATCATGAGCTTGTGGAGTTCTATCGAAACTTAAACATTATACAACACAGTCTGTACTGAAAGTTGTCTATAACTCATTAATCCACTCCTACCTTAATTACTTAATTTTAAATTTGGGACGTGCTTCAAATGTAAACATTTAACCTTTCGTTAAGCTCCAAACTAAAGCTATAAAAATAATGAATCCAACAAACACCGGATCTCTAGAACAGTGCTTCTTAACCGGGTGAATGTTTCACCCCAGGGTGAATGAAAGAAGAGAGTTGAATGAAGGGTGAATGAATTTTCTGTTGCTAAGTTTTTTGATCCTCTGGTTCTTGTTTGCTTAACTCAACACATATCAGCAATCATGATTAAAGTGACGAAATTCAAGCAACCAAATTTTACGTCTACAGCAGTCAGCAACTTACCACTTTCAGGAAAACGTACTATGATGCTATTAACAACCTCTATGGCCTTCCTGGTCCAACTACTTATGACCTATGGACCATTTTACAAAAACGTGACAACTCGCGCGACACTTCCAATAAAATGATGTATGAAACAACAGATTCACAAGAGTTAAAACTAAAAAAGGGAAGATTAGTGTGTGCGTCATTGAAATTATTACACAAGTGCAAATAGCAATTCATGACAAATATTTATCAGTGTGATGGCTGTGGTCGAATCTTCTCTGATACTTTCGTTCCTTTATCAATACCAGTGTTAGTGGTGCAAGTCGGAGACTATCGTTCAGTGTTTCGTCTGCCAATCCATTGCTGTTTTCAGATTTGACTTGCTTCATTGCAGAAGATGTACTTTCACACACATATGTGCTTCCAAACATCGAGTGCTTTTTTAGTGCGAAATCTTTCAGTGTGGAAAATCTATCTTTGCTGACTAATTTACAGAAGCTCTCTGCAGCCTCTAGCACCGTTAATGTTGTACATTTTTAATAAAAGATGTTATGCTCGTTCTAATTTTTCAGCAATGGTGAACGTATCCAACAAGGAGCTGGAGCACATCAGTTTACGAGCAGCACTAGGATGGAGTTGGAAGCTATAAGGAATGCGTGGAAGGCAGTCAAGGATATGAAAGCTCCACCTGCTACGATTATTGTTGCCACGGACTCCATGGCCATTCTTTGCAAGATCCAATCAGGATGCTTTCCAGTACAGTGGTTCGACCTCCGTGACGCTCACCCAACCATAAAGGTGATATGGGTCTTTGAACCAGGCCACTTTGGAGTCACCTGCAATGAGACTGCTGACATGTTTGCTTCGAGCTGCTCCAACTTCACTCCACCTGACTTGTTCCCTTCTGACTTAAAGCTGATGGGAACAAAGTCATGGAAAGATCAGCTCACCACATCCATCCAATCTTGGGAAGAAGGACGCCACCTCATCTTCCTTCGTATCTCACTTGGATCATCACTCTTCAGCACCAGGGCAGGACATGCCAAAGCAATTCACAACCAACTGCTCACTGACAATATCTCCTACTCCACTCTTTTGATGCATTTGGGGGGGCGTGTGGACGGCGAGAGGATCAGTGCAGCAGCACATCCTCAGTGAACCCTCTTCGCCAAAGCAAGCTCGTTCTAATAAAAATAACTGTTGCAGGGATGGGCAATTAATTTGTCACTGAGGCCACTTTGAGAAGACGGCGTTATGCAGGTAGATAAACAGATTTATTTGGCGGTATTGAGTTCATTGCCCATATGTGTCATTCAAGACAACGAATGCCGGGGCAGCGAAAAGTACCATAGTTTCTCCAGACAGACTCCCCATCGGAGGGTTAGCAACGGGCCGTACCTTTTAGTTTGATCGCAAAAAAAACAAATAAAACAAAATGGTTCACAGATAAGGTATTCGTTGTTCTTATGCAAATGAACTTTATCCAGCGCAAGCAATTCAGTGAGACAAATGCAACCACACACTTTTTTCAACAAATTTCAGATTTGAAGATTTTTCCTGAATGCTTCTGCTGGCCACTGAAAACGTCGTGGCGGGCCACATACAGCCCTCGGGCCTGTAGTTGGACCACACTGCTCTATGGCATAACAGGGTAGATTTTACCGAGAGAATCCGTTTTATTCACTTGAATGACAGAATCTCTGCTGTGCTCTGCATGAAAGCTCTGTGCGAATGTTATCTGGTAGAATCCCAGTACTTTCCAAAGTTTGATTCTCAATGTCGAGTGAAAACCAGACACATGAACATTGATCAGAGTGGCCTTATCAGTTGATTAAAAAGAAGTAGCTTATTTGTTATATTTGTTTGTTACCACTTTGGTATTGATTTCAACATCCAATACGAGTTTATGTCTCAGGTTATACCTACACAAGATCTTAAATTTATGTACAAAGCACTTTGTTTGGATGAAGGTAAATGTAAATTTATAGATGAAATCGATCAAGACACGGCAGCTTTACCAGCTTCACAAAACAGATTTTTAAAAGAAGGCTCAGGTCAAGAATAAATTTCCTTCAGCAAGATTTTTATCAGAATCTTTGTCAAAACAAAACTGTATTATGGGGATTTTTTGGGTTGGTATGTTTGAATCCACAGCTTACAAAGAAATTGCATTAGAAGCCGTGCAACAACTGGCACTCATGACTACCACGTACACGCCAGATAGATGAATTTCGTATTTGGTCGAGCTCATGTGGGTGGCCAGCGTAGGCATTGGCAGGTCCTCCGAGAGAAAATTATCCAGGAGGTACGAAAACGATACCGGCCCCATGACTTCTGGGCCCTCGTCAAAACTTGCATAATAGCAATAAACAGAAGGCTCTGTATAATTTCGACTAGGTAATAAATGGCCTAGACCACATGAAAAATGTAGGGAGGTGACTCCACATAGAAAAGAACAAAATTTCAAAGAAATGCAACCTGTTCCACAATTCTATTATTAAAATAATATTATGAACGGAGTTCAGGAGAATATGCATTGACGCTTTATAATGTGTATTTATGTCCCGTGACTGAGAAATTATTCAATATTTATGGGTGCCTACTCAGGCTCCTTCCTCCTTGCGGCTGCTGTGCACCTTAATATGGTCATAACTGAACTGCAGCAGTTAAATTAACCCCTCCTACGAACCATGCAAAGTATCTAACCAAATTTAACGAATCAATTTCCTGCAAAGCAACTTTGCCGGAACTTCGTCATTCACTGTCAAATTCATGCTGTCAGCGCACCGTATTTACACACCAAAGCGGCGGTGCTTTTAGCTCATCCTATCACACATACCAAACTTGTATTTCTGTAACGTTGCTAATCTCGTTCTTCTTGATCGTGTATGTGGTCGAAAGCGCATTAATACCATAAGGGCCGCAACGAGCTGTTAATTTCTGGGGTGGGGACAAAATGATTGTAACTTGTTGTTGTGCCTGACAACTAAGCATGTTTTCAAAAATTTTTGGGGGGCAATTACCCGATTACCCCCCTTGATTGCGGTCCAGAATACCATCCACGGACAGAAAACAATTCGTTACATTTCATTGTGATTGTATGGCATCACAAGTGACAATAAGTCATCTGTATTAACTGCTGTGGCAAATACACGTTACAATAGCTGCTCAATTGTCACAATTAAGTAAAACAACAGAGCGTATGTTTGTTTAATTATTACTAAAATGTATGAACAGTCAGTAAGCGTACATCGCAAAAAGTCAGAGCGCTGAATTTAACAACTACTGACTGCTGTGCATCACACAAACTTGGCTTGGGAAGTGACTTTGGCAAAGGGCTGCATTTTTCTAAAATTTTCTACAATTGGCGAGCCTTTGTACGATGCATTATCTGGCAGTACGATGAGGCGCTGGTTATTGTCAATACCTGAGCTCTGTGAGATGGCACAGTGCTTCTTAAATGCTGCTTATTACAGTTTTACTGCGTGGAAGCTATGGACGATACGCTATACCTACATACCGGTACTGCAAACTCTGCTGTATCAAATTCTCAGCGTTACTTGATGTGTATGACGTAATAGTCACAAAATATTTCAACTTAAAGGAAAATGACAACAAAAGGAAATTTGCAGAAAGCAGATAAAATCTTGGGAAAATTTTCATTGAAAGTAATATTTGTACAATTTCGCATGTCTCAAGAAATTAGAGGGAATACTGGTTATAGCTGTCTGCGCTGCAGTTGGAGAAAAAAGCGACAATCAACTTTGGGCTTGATAGCAAAATAATTTAGTGCGCGTACTTTCATCATCCCGGGCCCCAATAACCACCGGGCCCGGGTACTATATACCTCTTGTACTCCCCTCTTGTAGGCCATGGGCCTTGGCCCCTGGATTTTGAAATTTTATATTTTCCTATTCAATTTTGTGCAGAAAAATGTTTTTCTGTTAGTTTTGAGTTAGAAAAATGAAATTTCACTACGGTTGGCACCCCTGGGATAAAGCTTTTGGCAGCCACCTGAAAAAAATCCTTTATTTCTCCTTCCTGGGAAAAATCCTTCCGACGCCCATTAAGGAGCTGAAAACTTAAACGCGAAAATGTGCTGAAATGCACTGACTCGTTGCTGAGGGTGCATTAGTAGAGTTAATTTATCTGCAGTTCGAAAAGTTGGTCACTAAAGTTGGAACCAGTGCAGTATTTAGCAAAGGCTTTCTCTTGTAAATACGTATAGTTTTCTGTTGCATATTGTGTTTTTTTTATTGTGTCTGCAGTGCCTTAGGTCGGGCTAGAGTATTCTCACTGAGTTTTCAGGTTCTGCGTCGTTGCTCGCTGAAATGTATTGGATGACCGCAGTAGCTGCTTTCGAAGCTTCCCATTTCTTGACAGTTGATGCGAATTCGGCTGTCTTTAAAAATGGGTTACTCAGCTTAAGTAGGTCTTGTACAAATATCAAACTGAGCAATAACATTGTATATACTATTTAGGCTAGTTTTATCATGTGGCACATGCCTTGGCAGTAGGGTGAATAGGAATGCAGCAACCGAATCACGGGTGTTAAAGAAATCGAAAAAGTTTCAGAAGCACTACTCCAGAAGAACATTTCCAGCACTTAAAAATCTCATGCCTTCCCAAACTTTATATTTTGTCACCAAGCAAATTCATGCACTCTTATTACCACAAACTGCTTCCAAATCATTTTGATGAATATTTTATTCCAATCAACTCAATTCATTCTCATTCCACAAGACTAGCAACCTCTAACAACATCTTTTCATCTAGAATTAACTCTTCCTCAGGAAATTGCTTCCTTACTTTTGTTGGCCCAAAAATATGTTCATCAATACCAGACGATATTCAGTTTTCAACCACTTTTACCTTTAAATAAAAACTTAGGAAACTCCTGTATGAAAAAGATACACAGTTATGAACTTTAGCAACATTTCACTTATCCTGAACAAGATACTCTGAATACTAATATTTTGTAATCTTGTTTATTTTTTATGTATATTTGCTTTTTCGTATTTTTTCTTCCCTGAGCATATCCCATTACTTTCGGCATGAACGTATACTCCTTAGTTTTTTCTGTTTTGCTTTGTATTTCTTTTGCGCCTCAATAATTACTTTTTTGTTACTTTTTTTTCACTTTTTGTACTTTGTTTAAACATATTCTTAACCACACCTAATTCCTTCACTTAAATTCAATCCACTCATCTGTGTACATAGGCATGCGCTCTCACGTGTAAATTTTTTTCACCAAGTTTGTTCGTTTTTCTTGTTATGCTTATTTGATGTCCAACTAAGGTTTTTCAACACTTTTCAAAAACTGATAAACAGGGTTGGTTTGACTAGATCAGGGGTTCTCAAACTTTTGGTGTTATGGAGCCCATGAAGAGATTGACCATAATTTACGGAGCCCCACAATAAATTTCTTTTAATATTTTAATAAGTAAGCGAATAGCTCGCGGAGCCCCGAGGTTTCTCTCGCGGAGCCCTGGGGCTCCGCACGGAGCACTTTGAGGACCTATGGACTAGATGACCACCATAGTGCCTCACCAATCCTATGTGACACAGCGCCCGTCTTTGTTTACACTGATCAGCTTTTGTGTTATTGTGTTTTCATTTGCTCTAATATTTGCTGATGGTTGGTTTACTTAGTGCGATGGCTTTTTGTGGTGCTTCTGCTTGATGGCTGAAACAATAAGCCATTGCCATTGCCAGCTGTTAAATCAGGTTTGGACAAGCTGGGCAATTTCCATTCCCGGACATTGCGAGATTGTATTTGGGCCTATCCACATGCGTAGATGCTTTGTGCAACAACCTAACAGTGACTAATAAGAAATGTAGTAGTCAGAACATTACAAGTTTATTTTCAAGTCACTTTATCGGCATAGGTGAGGCCTGAATGTTTGCGTCGAACTGCTACTGTAATATACACGCAGTGTGTTGGGTATTTGACGCCTCCGCCAGAGCTGTTACTGCAACGTACTGACTCATTCAACCAAATTAATTTTCTACTTTTTTAATGCATTGATTACAAACATAAACAAAACTTTTACATACAAAATATTGAATATATTTCCCATTCAATAAACTGTTTGTTTCGCAGCAAGTACCGCACGAAGTACAAAACTATACCGAGCTTGTTGAAGTTAAAATTATCTACCACCGTTTTCTGTTTATCCAGCAACTAAATTTTTATAAAACTTAAAAACCTACAAGTTTCAACGATTCAATCAAGATTTTTTCGGTTCATACTCACCGATATGTAAGCCTGTATCTGTGCGTTGTTGATTGACAGAAGGTTCCCACCATAGGACATGCAATCGTCTCTAGCATCTGTGAAGTTTAACCTGCGTCAAACAAAAGATCTTTTCATGCAAGTTTTTCAACGTGTTTTCTGGAATTACAAAACTATTTGTAACTGTCTTCTAAACATTTGCCCATACATATTTTTGCATTTTTGTATAATCTGGAATGGGACAAATTGTAATTCTGTGCACACTTCACAATGTTAGGAAATCTTGGTTTCAAATATCTCTGAATCTCGCAGGGATTCTTTGCTAAAAGAAGAACGGACGAACCTTAAAGATAGGCAAACTTTTTGTAGGTAGCAAGCAAGTCATTTACACAAGTGGTATTATTTGGCAGTTCCGATTTCAGAAATAGTTTAACATTGCAATAAAATAAAGAATTTTGCAAGCATTGAATGTACCTTTCAAATTCATCTGAAAAGACTTTATCATGTTACATATGAAAGTCACGTTAAAATTTTGTCCATGCGCAATTACGGAAAGGTTAGTCTAATTTTAAACTTTTTGTAATACGTCAAGCAAGAAATTAAGGCAAATAAAGCTGAGTTGTCCATCAAAGTTCGTAGTTAACTGCACAGTGCGTTTATCGCAGTGGTAAAGTGTCCGCCTCTCAATTAAATGGTTAGGTCTTCAATCCACAGCACTGATTGACTCGCCGTAGCTCTGCTTGGGCAAGAGCGTTCATCTCAACCGCCACAACATAAAGCATTATTCTTCGCCCTGCCGCCACTTGTCGTCAGATAAATCTGTCGCAATTTATGCGGTCCAACTAGGTTTATCGGTGTCGTGACTGCAGGCTCACTTAGTTGAAACCTTGGTTATACTGTTCAGTTTGGCTGGCTTTATTTGTTTCTTGCAATGCACTGGTCCTCATATATATGATATATACGAGTATATCTGTGTTACAGCCAAATGCGCCTCCTTGGGACTCAAAACATTAAAAAATTCTTACATTTAACCTGGTTGCCACACTTTCTTGCAAATGAGCAACTTTCTGGCTTATTCTGCAGCAATTTTTTGCGGATTTTTATAATGCTTTATCTCCACAACGCGAATCTTTTGCTTGGAAATTGCACACCAGCTTTGTTCATTTTGTTAAATTCCTGGAAGTTACATCGCATTTAAACTTTATACTTTGCTTGATAAATACCCCATATATTTAAAATATGCTTAAAAGCGTCGTCAGTATTAAATTTTGGCTTCATAAAGATGGCACACAAAGTCCTGATTAGCTTATTTGCCAATAATCGAAAAATTCTGTAATTCGTGTCAAATCCTTGGTGATAGCGGAGCTGCCTCGAATGGCGTATTTCTGGATGCTCTAGTTTTTGATTTTGCTAAAAATAGGACTCCCTTCGAATACGCATACAGTAATAGTTTTATTTACTCGATCTTGATCAATGCAATAAATATTTTTGTCACCGTAGACTCGCCAACTTTCTCAACGTAAGGAAAAAACTTTGTTAATTTTGTGATAGTCGCGTCTAAGTTCTGTTGCTTCTATTTTAAGATGACTATTTGAATCATACTGTACAATAAGATGATGTTTTTTATAAAATGATTATGCGTGTTCATGCGTGTTCATGATTATGCGTGTCCATGAGAAATTCATACCTGTCACTGGGATCCAAACCCATAAATTTGAAGCAATACCCTCTGTATTCATACCAGTCTGAGGGGCAGAATCCTTTGGGATTATAATTGGGTTTCGGTGTAGTTGCATTTGTGTCAGTCTTGATGGAACGCTCGCAGATGAAACTACGATTGAACAAAAGCAGACTCAGACATCACAGCTGCATGCTTGATTGCAAACACAAGAACTAGTGATTGTAACAAATTGTAAGATACGTGATCAGATTTACTTCATATTTCCTAAATTGTTGCTTTTCGCAAACAATAGCACACTTACAGCTGTAAAGAAATCAACAAAAGTTTATAATATGAAACAAAGCTTTTAAAAAGACGGTAAAGTAGCATGCAAAAAGAGCACTACAAGAAAAGCCGGAACGTCACTTTCTCACCTCAAAATAGAAACTAAAACTGCCATCCTTAAAAGAGTTAGGCATTACGCTTGCAGGCATGTCAGTTCAAATGGTTTTGGCTGAAGTTCTTGTTGTGGTGCAAGAAAACCTCTTTGCGTTGAAGCTGTTTTTGTTTTGGGCATATTTTTTCACGTGGTTTACATTATGTATATTTCTAATAAAAATTCTGGCCTACAATAAAGTGAATCTCGCTAAATAATATGACACTAACTTTCAATAAAACATCTCCTTTATTCGTATCTTGAAAATCTTGAATAAAAAATTTAATACAACATAAATTTAACTTGTGAGCTTTATATCAAAAATATTTTTCTGCAAAAGATTTATGCACTTCACCTTTGTTTTATGATGGTAATTTTTTATTTAAACAACAATTTCGAATTCAAACTCCATAGGCAGCACATGTCTGTGTTCTCGCGAAAGGAGATGGGACTTGATAAAGTGTACTAAGCCTATTGCCTTATGTTAAATGTGAATATCTATGTTTTCTTAGCATTGATATTTAATCGCATGTCTAACGCAACAGTGAATGGAACTGTATATGCCGACCTTACAGACTGTCAGCTAAGACTGAAAATTTCAACGAATGGAGAAAAATGTCTCTGCTATTTCATATCGAAAACATACCAATATAGTTACACATTAATGAAAACGCTATATACCTCGTGACCACACCACAGTTAGCGTCGTTCCACCTTCCGCCATCGCCATACATCATCGCGCACGTTTCTTGCTTTTGGTCATAGTTGGGTTCATCTTTAATAGAAAGCGCAGTAAGAACAAAGGTACCTTATCACTTTTTCACATAACCGATTGGGTTTTGAAAACATTTCCTGACCAAATTTCCTGAAGTGGTAACACTCGCTTGTTTTTGTCACACAAAAACATTTTACCTAGTGCCTACAATTTGCAATCATTTTAGTTGTGGACTTAGGATTGGAAGATCCGAGGCAAGGGTGAAAATGGAGGCCCTGTGGTGACGTCATTCATACTCAGTCACCCGTGATAAGACCTTTTGATCAATCCTAGGAAGGGGTAAGCGGGCCACCCAAGGATACGTTCCTGAGACTACGGCCTGACTGACATAAGAGAAAAGGCAAAAGGATATTCATAATACATAACTTTAAAAATACTGAAAGCTGGGAAGACAAAGCTAGCAACAAGTTAAACGATAGCAAGCTGGCATCGCCCTTCACTTCTCTAGTTTTGCAGTTGCTGTTGGAGGCCCCTTTGAAAGCAGAGCACTCACACATGACACTTGCTGTTGGGGCCCCTTTGAAAGAAACGCACTTGCACATTATAGTTGTTATTGGGGGCCCCTTTCGAAGAGGACTACTTACACATTGCAGTTGCTATACTGGGGGCCTCTTTGAAATCAGAGTACCTACAATTACAGTTGATATACTGGGGGTCCTTTTCAAAGCAGAGTAGGCCACCTGCACATTGCAATTCCTGCTGGGTGCCCTTTTGAAGCAGAGTACTTTCTTATGATTTTCTTCGGAGTATATCATGTGGGTGGATAATGAGTTTTTCACCTAAAATGAGAAACGTGTACACGCGAAACACTTCGGTGGGGAGCCTTAAAAAGGGGGACCCGAGGCAAGTGCCTCGTTCGCCTCCACTTAAACGCACCACTGGTTATAGCGACGTTGTGCGAATATGTAACGTATATTTTAGTGTACTAACGAGCAAACCAAAATCACGCAATGAATATTTCAACAAACCTGTGACGATGAAGAGAAAATCAAAAAATTGTTAGCAACTTGGCATTAGCGTTCCTCACCTTTATCTTTATCAGCAGAGTAAAAACATCGTGCATTTTGGTACTAAAGCAGCTGACAGACAAACTTAGTCCATAGCGAAAAAAGATTAGGATGAAAAAAAAGTAGTTGACCTTTGCTGTTCATTTGCGCAGGCGAATGCTGTATATTATTCCACATGTTCAAGAGAATATCAGATTTAGTTTTTATTTCTGCCACAAGGTGAGAATATTTTAATACAACGAACTTCTATAAAAGCATATAAATGCGGTGTACGTGTCCTTAAAAAATTAACTCTTGTGAAGAAAAGAACAGAAAAAACTTTCAAGCATTATTTACTGTCATTCCACATTTGAAAGCCAACCGGCGATCCATCTACCCATCGATATACTTTATCTCTGTTGTTCATATCCAATCCAATCCACCTTTCAACATATTTCGATTTATTTACTAAAAAATATCAAAGAATACAAGTTGACATTTATGACACTTTACACGTATTTTCGCATGCAAAATTCTCAACTACTTTTCAAATTTTCTCGTAAGTCATTCTCATGAGTCATGAATAAAACTTTAGGTAATATTCTTTTTGTTTTTTCCTTGGTTGTGCCAGGAATTACTGAAATAAGAGCTAGGCAGTCTTTGGCACAACACTATCGGGTTATGTAAGCTTGTTCATCACTATCTTTCGTCAGTGGACGTTTATTTGTAAAATGATTGTACAACATTACAGTTGCTATACTGGGGTTCTTTTCAAAGCAGAGCAGGCCACCTGCACATTGCAATTGCTGTTGGGGGCCCTTTTGAAGCAGAGTACTTGCTTATGATTTTCTTAGGAATATATCATGTGATATACTCCGAAATACTATCTTCGGAGTATATCAGGCTTTCGTCAGTGGACGTTTATTTGTAAAATGATTGTACAAACTCTTGATATTTGAGAGAGTGCTCGGTGCTTTTATTGGACTTACCAATGGTCTAAGAAGCGGGTGTGAACAGGCTGCCCACAGCCATGGACCAGTACATCTTTTCTATTTAGGTTAAATAAAGTTTTATTCGTCAGAAAAAAAGGATAACCTGCAAGTTCCCGCTTAATGAAATTAATTTTGATAGTTTTGGCAGTTGAATAAATAACATTTGAGGAATACGTGCAGTATTTAATTGCTCTTGCATTAAATCAATGCTTTAAGAGAGGTAATGTGAAGAGTGAGTTCTGCATACCACGCATATTTAGAAGGAATTCACGACTTTCAGCTAAAGCCAAATGAACTAAATGTGAAACAATTTTAATGGGTTCCTACGGATTCAAAAGAGAAGACCAAAGTTTTACAGAACGTAAACCCCTTTAACGACCGCGCGAGCCACTATAGTGGCTC
>Ga0210059_1000012_pt1 | contig 125930 bp, 69 predicted proteins | sample Ectturendosymbi2_FD_188042 | JGI IMG/M metagenome (GOLD analysis project Ga0210059, IMG submission 188042) | Ecteinascidia turbinata endosymbiont from Florida, USA - Sample 2 (SPAdes) (version 2) | ecosystem: Host-associated > Tunicates > Ascidians > Unclassified | place: Key West, Florida...
TCAAATCAAACTATCTTTATAATGGGTGTGCGTGGATCAAGAAAGGGTTATGGCAACCCGAAGAGGATTTCTTTTTTGTCGGGTTTTTCTTTTCCTCTTCGTCTGGAACCTTGCGGTCCATGACAAACGTCATGGTCATTTGTGCCCGACAAGAGTAACCTCTTTGCAACGCCGGTGCCCCGGCGTTTTTTCTGTTTTATCGAGTATATCTAGCGCAATTAATTCAGTACCGCCAAATAAATCTATCTATCTATTTATCTATCTATCAGTGGCGTAGCGAGGGTAAGTGTCGCCCGAAGCCGACCGTGAAAGTGCTTCCCTTTCCACGCGTTCGATTTACTTACATTCATTTGAAATGAAAGAAGATCATGTTTTGTGCTTCGTAAAGATGTAAGGAATATTAAAACCGGATTTAGGCCCCGCTGCCTAAATCCGTCCCTAACGATGCCCACAGAAAACCTAGTGCTTTCAACTGTCTTGGTTAAGATTGATAAAACCCCTTGCCATTGTGTTTCCATTTATTTCAATTTCCATCGAAAAATAGATACTTGTTTGTATGATGGCTTTTCGTATTGTTTCTGTTTATGAGCTGAGTCATATGAAGCAATAAATTAATCAGTCAACCCAGTAAGCACGAAATTTTGAAACGTACGCAAAACAAACATGACGCAAGTAGTTAGTCTCGTGATGTCTCGTGACATTGACTGCGCCAGGCACTTGACCTTTTAATTGCCTGAGTGCAGTTCAGTTTTAGTTCTTTTTTTGATCTCTTTGAAATCCGTTGATTCGTCACTGATTTTCGCTACGGTCGCAGTTATTTTGCAGCTTTCTCACTTTCCAACTTCGCCGTTGTGTTGATGCTACATTCGAATTAGTACACCTTCACTTTCCGTGTTCTCCGATCAATTTTCGTCTGTCGTCGCGAACATGTTTGAACTGCGGTCTTGGTGTAAGCCAGTTTCAACAATTTGAACTCCATAACATTCATTTATTCATTCATTTTCATACGCGTTGTCATCTTGGTAGGGCAGTTTGTCCAAAAAGAACTCGAAATCTCGAATTATAACACAGTTTTCAGCAATGTCAGAGCTACACACCGAGATGGGACCAAGCAAGGTCGGAGATTTAGTCTCTCCACCTGGTGCTGACGACCTCTGGATCGCTTTCCCGCAAGACTTGCCTCGCCAATATTTCCTGGGACATTCTGGTCAATGGCCTAACCAACGTAGCTGAGATCTGTCGATTCAGAGGAAACGTGTCTTGACAATCAGGGCTTTGTGAATTTAACAGCTGCACACTTTCTCGCGAAGCGTCACGCCGTGAACTCTTCGCAAAAGTCCCTCTCTGTCCCTTGTACTTGAGATAGCATTCTTTCGGTCATTACAACTGGTGTTATTTTTTGCCCGAAAAAGTATAAACAACCTGCTCCATCAAATGTTCTTCTGAATGATGTAAAGTTACAATTTTCTGACCAAGTGAAATGACCTTAATGGTGTGTGGGCTAAATGCCTCACTGAAGGATGATGATGATATTCATAGCCAAGTCAAATCGCTGTACTGTGCAGCAAACAAGATCATAGGCATTTTCGATAAGTGCTCTCCTGCAGTTAAAAACACTCTCTTACATGCCTACTACATGCCAATGTATGGTGGCAAATTGTCGAGCAAATAGCCTACACACGGGCTAGTATGAAGCGCTTATGTGTTGCGTACAATAATGTCTACCGAACCATGCATTACATACCCAGAAATGTAGGTGTTCGCCCACACCAGGTTAACCATTGTGTCAGGACCTTTAATGCTTTGCTGAGAAACAATTTGTATCGTTTTTTTAACGCTGCGCATCTTCATCTAACTTTTTTATCCGATCGCTTCAAATGTCTGATGCTTTTTACAAATCGTCATTTTTCCTCAATTATTTAACGTTGCTGTATGACGGCGACCAGCTGCAGTATTTGTTGATGCATTGTTTCGATGTTCGCGTCTCATCAGTATTGCTTTTATGTAGCAGCAAAAGACCTCTGTGTGGTTTGTGGTGCTTCCGGATTTCGGTATTTTTCGTGTGGTTCCTCTATTACCTTCAACATGTTGACGACGTGTACAAGCCAAACATACAAAAAGTGAATATATATAACTGGTAAAACACTAACCGCCCAATCCTGCTTTAAATTCAGTAAAAACAATTGGCTGTCAGCCTCATGTTAAATGCGTTGCAAAACATTTGAAACCTGGATTACAATAAAATATTTACATGCCTCTCTGTGTGTCGGTGAGTATAGAGCCATCTGCCTTATTTTTCATTTTATTTCCTATTAGTTGTTTTCCTCAAAATTTTATGTTAAGATGCCTTGATTTCTCTCCCACTGCCACGAGATCCTTGTATGACGATGAGCGAATGACGTTATAGTTGGGGCGCTGTAAAAGCGGTTTTGCTCCTCTCAATGTTGATTGTGTGCTATCACCTACTCCGCAATGCACAGTGACTAACCATTTTTGTGCTCCCGTGTTGTTCGATTGTGCTCGAAGTGACAGGGACCGAGTTTGCCAGAAATCTTTGGGGGACGATATACGTGTTGTTGTGCATATCACCCAAATATAATATTATTGTCTGCGTTTTCATGACGTCACCATGTGCACTCAACCGTAGTAGGACCCCTTTTCGTAAAATTGGCAAAATGGGAGGCAAATTATGGAAATGATATATTTTGGCGCTCAAGTGACCCCTGCCTATGTCCGTGGCGTTATGGCAGTTTTAAAGTACTGTGCTGGTACTTGACAATGATTACTAGGTATTTTCGTCTTTACCAAGTAAACACAAGACTTCAGTATTAGCACTTGAAGAGTTCTTTGTTCAAAGTACATAAAACAAACACAACACTTCAGTTATTCTTTAAAAAAACAAACAATACATTAAAAGTAGAATTTATGAACATGTATTTCTGAGATTCAAATAACGCAGTTACATAATGCAATTCCAATTAAGAAACATTTATCCTGGCAATGTTTCAAAAGTACGCCTAAATCGTACCGTTGTTTGTCATGCACATCGGGATAGCATTCAAATTTTGCCAAACACACGTCACATTGCATCACTGGATCTCACAAACTCCTTGGCAATATCTTGGCAGGATAATTCACTTAATATGTCATCGTACATGTCAAATAACGACATGATTTAAGCGTGCTTGGGTCATGGTAGAAATTTGTACAACTGCATCAGAGTATTGGGGGGCAAAAGATATTGTGGTCCCCATTGTCCAAAAGTTGGGAGACATGTCTCCCCCGACCCCCTGAAAGTCAGTCCCTGGCTCGTGATATGGACCATGCGTCTGCGACAAAATAAATATAATCATTACCCAAGATTGAAAACCAGCCTTCCCAACCTTCATCTTTTTGACAACTGTTGTAGGAAGATTTATGAGACAGTGATGGTCTATTTCTTCCCCAAATGTATTGTGTGTCAGATCTTGTGAGAGCATCCGGATTTAAAATGTCTATGAAATACTCTCTCCATCGGCCAAGGATATCCACTTCATTGCTGAGTAAGACACGATTATGGCATTTGATGGATCTAGGAGTATGTGATATGTTGCCGCGGAGACGCTGGATGGTTTGACAGAACATTATGTTAGCTTACAAGTACAGTAACTGGAATCCAGTTTATTCCCGAAATTTCACACTATTGCATTTTCGACTTTTTCAGCGTGAGAGATGCGTACTTTCGGACCCAAGCGTATCGCGAATGCAAAGAAGAGTCAACTTTGCACTGAAGCCATGCTTCGTAGGGTATACTTTCTTTGCTGGACGCTATGATGAAATCCGACCTGAAATGCTCAAAACCTTGAATTGAGAGAGAGTTCTTTGGCTGACTCGTGTGTGTCAAGTTGCCTGGTGTTCTGCAATGGCACCGATTATTTGGAAAACTGGAATGATCATTCCCGTATGCAAAACGGGAGACAGGAGAGAATGCACTAACTACAGGTGCATACCTCTCATTAGCCTCCCGTGGAAACATGGAGTGCTTTGTGTCTTGGAAAAAGATGCCGCGAAATATTGAACCGAAACTGTGGGCTAACCAGTGCATTTTATGTCCTGGCTGTAGCACAACAGACAAAACTTTCGCTCTCCAGCAAATTTTTGAGAAATCTTGGAATACGCCAAAGACATCTAAACGTGCTTTGTCGACCTCGAGGAAGCATAAGACCGGGTTCCTCGTAAAAAGCTTTGAAGAGTGTGTGGGGAGTAACATGTTGACGGGCGCTTGATGCTGGTCGTCAAGTATTGTATTCCTGCTCAGAAGCAGCGGCATAACGGGGAGGACAAAGGGGGCACAATTATCCGGGCACCGAATCACCCTAAGGGCGGCAAATCACTGCGGGAGCCGCAGAATGGCTGCGGAGGGCGCCGAAAAGTCCCAACAATGTCACAAGTACTTTCTTCAATACAGTACTGTACATTTACTTCCGAAAGACCTCAGTTTCGAACATGGGGCTGCCAAACTTGCTTCTTGCCCCGCGCGCCATCTAACCTCGTTACGCCCCTGCTAAGACGTTTGTGTCCGGCGGAAGTAAACACATGCGTTTACCGTGAGTCTTGGACTCCAATAAGGGTGTGATATGTCAGTAGTCCTCTTCTTTCCTTGAATAAAATCTTTCACTTCCTAGCTCCAACACATGGTTTACATTTTTGCCGTTGTTTGCCACACCGAGTCGTTTCGTTCCGCATGCGGCAGATGACGCTACAGTTAGTTTGACCAAGTAACACTCCACCTCGGATCCGAGCAGTGGCGTGCAGAGGGGGGGCGAACGGGGCGACGGCCGCGGGCATCCAAGGCAGGGGGGTATCCAAAGATTTAAATTACAAAAAGTAAAATGCTGTAACTAGATGATTTTCCTATTGTAAGGTTACTAACACATGCTGCATGGATTTAATTTTTCGAAACTTTTTGAATGTCAGCAGTCAGCATTAGTTTTTACGTATTCAAATGCCAGTAATTCTTACATTCGTCAATTCCAGGGGCCTGTACTCTAGGTGTGCGGCGCACACCCAATCAAACTGATAGTGACGTTACCTTTTTCGAGATCGTGCGATCAAGGAAACATCACAAAAAAGATTGATGGATCATTATGGACGTTTAATTGATTTCTCAGCCAAATTTCAAAACTGTCCTATTTCATTTTGCTTGATGTAGCTGAGTTTTGATTTATCACTAGTTTCCCGTTTCGTTTTTTGATGTGGCAACCCTGGGTGTGCGCTAATGCAGCCGCACACCAGGACTTTGATTGGACTGGATCCGGATTATGACAAATTTTGTTGATTTTGGGTTGGATCCTGACTGTAAATGCTTCACAAATTTAGGATAAGGATCGGATTTGGTCTGAGGATTTTGAATTTCTTAAACTGTGGTTGGAATTGGATTGCAGCCTTATGTTTTTGCAGTTGTGAACTGCGCTGACGTAGCACTGAGTGTGTTCTACTCCCCTGTTTCAACGTGTTATCGGATATTTTTGCAGTTGTGAACTGCTCTGCTTTAGGGTTGAGTGCTGTGCTTTTCTCCGGTCTCCTAACTTGGATCGCTGATATAATTTATGTTCATTACAGTGACACATTGTACAACAACAAGTAAGAAGAGTGCGTGTGGGTAGAATAATGTGCGTGCAGTGTCAACAAACTTCGCCAAAACGTTGCTTTGCAAACGTGAATATGACTTCGTATTGTGACGTCACAAACAACGTATAACTAGTAACAATGACCACCATACGCCACTGCTCAATACAAGAATTTGGTAAGGGGGCATACAATCAAGAAGTCGCCCCGGGCATCACCTGACCTCTGCACGTCACTGCCCCCGAGTCCGCTGCGTTCCGGCAGCTCGCTGAACAAAGCCCTTTCGGCTTTTCCAGACGCACGTTGCAAACTACCAGGTGGTGATCGGTCGACAGTTCTGGACTCCTTTTGACACGAACGTCCAACACTGAACGGAATAAGCCAGCGGAAAATATACATGAGTGACCGTTGACCCAACGAACATTTGCATAAGATGTACGCGTACGCATCTCTGTATTTGAAGAAAGTGTTCATTATGCGCTGTTACAGCATAGCTTCAGCAGGAAACTTCCGTCGTCGTTTACACCAGCATCACCATGTTGACCAATCGCACCCTTCCGTTCCTTGGCATCGCTCCCAACGTGTGCATTGAAGTCCCCCAGAAGGATCGTAAATTCGGTAGTTTTAACCCTTCGCAGAGCGTCACTAATTTCTTTCACGAATTCCTGGTACAGTGGACTTCAGTTTAGGCCAGATACGTGTCGCCTATCAAACTTAGGGAGGGTCTAACAACTTCAACCTCTATGTGCACACCCTTCCTCTAGTGGGATCCATTCAGCAACGTCATTTTCCAGTGAGGGCTTACAAATATCCCCGTTCTAGCGTGAGCAAACTTTGCTGACTCAGTGACAGTGAAAAAATGTCATCCTTGATGACAAATGCCGGTACAGAGAAGTGATAGGGTTAGATTTCATGTTACTGCAGAAAACAGCAATGCACATCTCGCTGAAACATGAATGATAAGCATACATTTATAGGCTGGAATGACCCGTATCCACAAAATGTTACGTAAATAAGATACTCAGTATAAACGTGATGGAGAAAGCTATTATTAGTGCTTTTATCAAACGAATTACGTACAAAAGAAGTATTTCCTGCGCGGTATCAGTAAACCACCACGAATTCAAAATTACTCAAAAATGTTTCAACCTATGCCGCATATGCAAACAAAATGTTTTATTTCAAAATGGCGTCTGTCAGTGATGGAATGTTCTACCACAGTATGCTTTGAGAATGCGCTCGACAAATGTGGTTTAAGACATCCATCTTAAATTGCATTAATCTAGGTTTATTTACACGTTGATCGTTGGAAAGCGGGTGCAAAAATCTTAATCCACACAAAATAAAGATCTCAGTAAAATCGATTTGTGCAGTATTTAGAAACTGGCTACTCAACAAGGAATGCTTTTATCTTTTGGCGGGAAGAAAAAGAACAGTTAAAACATTAGCTTTTGTACAATACCTGATACACAGCTTAACACCAAAACCGCTTTCGGTTGATAAACCAGATCTCAAGACTTTGGCTTCAAAATTGTGTTTATCCATGCGATTCCCGGTCGCATCATACCGAAGGCTTGAAAAACCGTGCATGCGGCCTGTCTGTATCGTGACCGGTGTTAATGGGCGTGTCAAGGAAACGGTTCACCCGCGGTGCTCCCACTGACTCGCCATCAATGCAACATTCACTACGAAAATAGTCGTGTGGCCCCCGGCGCAAGCAAGCGGAGATGGGCGCCGCAGACCACTCGCGACACTCCGAAAGCAGTAGGCTACAAAACCGAGTGAAAATGAAACTGAACTGAGCAACTGAAGCAAACACAAAAACAGTGCAAACCAGAGCGGTGGGCTTTCCACGCGACTACAGCATTTGCTTTGTTGCGAAAACCTTTACCACGATTTAAGTTTCTCAAAAATTTTAACATTAGCATAGAGCAATCAGACATTCTAAATTATATCGTAATGTGCAGTCGGATGGACTTAAGTCTGGCCGTTGCAAGCAGGATCCATCACTTTTTCTACTGCTGGAAGAATCGGTTCTGAAAGAAATTTTGCAATAACGTTTTTGATACGTATAGTAAAAACAACCAACGGACTATGTTGCGGAAACGAGGAATAATATAATTGCACACATTCAACATAATCTGATGAGACTTGCGAACCATTTGAAGCATTTCATATCGTTCAAATGATGAGAACGCTTTTGTACTTTTTCTGGTACTGCGTTTCATCCACTTCTCGCATGTATCGAAATGCGATACGAAACTGACGAACCAAAGCATCGTGAGTTATGTCGTAGACGAGCGCTACCAATAAATGGCTCTTGCTGCTGAACGGAGGTAGGTGCGCTTTTGCTGCACACAAAGTAACCAGAAAAACAGTTGATCGTCGTCGATTGGTCGCCTCTCGTCGCCTTTCAGCGAGTTCCTTTAAGCCAAGCGACCCCTAAACAATTTGCTGCCGGTTCAATAGAGATTAGGTGTCCAGTAACGAAGTGACATGTTCCGATAGACTATGCGGATGAAATATGGTCCGCGCAAGCCTCCATTAAACCACCAGGTCATTTTCCCATCAGAGCCACGTAAACACATCCTCGGAAAAGTGGTAATTGTGTCCGATTTAATCCACCTAAAGAGATAAACTGCTAGTTTGTGCAGGAACGCCTGGTCAGTCGTTTGTTTTACACCAGACTCTGATTGAGAGTAACAATTGCTCTGAACGTTATGATAAACTTCCACACATCAGAATTTCGTTTGAAATCAAAACCGTACCATTTTTCCTCTGTGCCAATCTGTTCTACCCATTGTCGTTGAGCAAGCTAGTGTTCAAGAGAAAAGTGCCGAGCACTTAGCATCGTCACAGGTTATAGTGTATCCTGTATGCAGTGGTTATTACGCCACGCTTGCGGTATCAAATAGAGGTAAGTGATGCGAGCGGTCACTTTGCCGAGCGGTTCTTCGCACCGCTATTGACTGCAATCAAACACTGAAACTGCAGTAAATTTTCGGTATTACAATTTGACCGACACTTTATCCGGATTGGGCGAAGATCTGGTTTATCCGAAGACAGTTGTTTTTAACCTGACGCCATCTACGTAGCAAGACATCGGTGAAAGCATCTAAACTGAACACAGTAATGACCCAGCGGTGGAATTCCGTGGAAATAAAACGAATTTACTGATGATGTATTTACAGTCACATTTCAAAAGTAGTAACCGTGATATTCAGTCGCTTATGAACAATCGGAGTGCGTGAGTTTAAGTTACTTGGCTGTGAAGAAATCAGTAATTCAACACTCGAAGCAGTGAATCTTGACACTTTGCGCTCAAGTATGTTTATTACATCACATACGTGTAAAAATCATCCGGCGATGTTATTCCAGGTCACAGCCGCAAAGTGTAAAGTTTGCAGTAACTCATTCACAAACTCCTCGAGTCTTCCCCTTCATTCTATTTTATCAACGAACGGCCAGTACATCTCGGTAAAGCAAATTCAGAAATAGATTAAAGAAAAGTGGGTTGATAGAAAAAAGCAACTGATTTCTTATGTTTAAGTTTCTATGTTGGAGAACCTAAACTTTGTTTGGATGGCTAAGCCCCTATAAGGCCCCTGTGACGACGCCGACGGGACTGGCACTGGCGCGGAGCAACTGGCGGTAAAATCCGGTTTGCGAGATGAAAAAAGAGCAAATTTTATCCGAAATGCGCGAAGATTCGGATTATCTGAAGATTCTTTCAAGAAAAACGTTAGAAATCATTCGTATCACTAATTTTATCCGGATTCGGCGAAGATCTTGTTTAACTGAAGTTTGCTCTATGCCCTCTAAGTTAGCCAGTAGTACTGCGAACTACATTTTTTATATCAAATTGAATGGGCATGCTTATAGTTACTTACTGTTACTCTTCGGAGCAAGTTGTTTTTTTTCCAAAAACCATTTGAAGAAGAGATTGATTTTATTGTAAAGTGTCCAAACAATTAAAGTTAAATGTTTTTTCGGTTTTATTTTTTGCGCATTTCCAGGCATTATCGTATTTTTTTTTAACTATAAGTGCAATGTTTCGGGAAAACTTTCAAAACGACCACGCTAAATTCGCATACTCTGCTGTTTGGGAAGTACGGTTTCTTTTGCTAATGGGCTCTAGCTTTCTATAGCATTTACGGCAACTATAATCTAACAACCGTGGTTTTGCATGGACACAAGTCTTTCGTCTCGAGTATCGGCACAATATTGTGTTTTTTATACAAAAAAAGCCTGGCGGGTGCAAAAAATAGCAATTCGCACTCAGTTGTTTGTATACATAAAGCTTGGACGGACCCCCAGGTCACTGTTCTATAAGTGCGTGTTATGACCTCACTTACGCGGACAGGGGTCGGATGGTTTACACTGCTTGTTTGTAACCCGATCTTCTCATTGTTTTTGCGAAACAAAACATATTACTTTCTTTATATATTGGATTAGCATTGCCATCTCGAGCAATTCAAAATGCTGCTTTTCAGAATTTTGTCGGGCATACCTTCCTATGATTTACTGTAGGTCAGCTGAGATACTTCAGAACTGGTGTTTCTCAAATTAATTTCCATGAACAAGAGTTCTGTGAGAAAGAAAAGCACAAAAAATCACTTTGCAGCCCTTGTTTCGTCAACTTTCGCAAGAAAGACAGTTTTGAAGCATTTTTTCGCGCCAGTTCAGCAAATTTTATGCATTTTCTGATTTCAATGACGCAGCTCTATCGGAAATAATTATGTTTGATTGTCATAAGAAATGTCATAAGAATGACTCAGGCTCAGTTTTCGTGTTGCGTCGGACTCGTGTGTATCTCTCGTACCTTATACTGCATTATGCTAATGGTTTCACCTGCGCTTGCGTGGTTAATGGAAATGTAGGAATATAGGTACATGGAGACGCGAAGATTTGTAAACATCATCTTCTGTACATTGAACTACTGTATCTATTTGCAAAAGAGGACCCACCAAGCAGCAATAGGTTTTATGAAACCGACGTTCGCTTTTAGCACAACACAAGGTAAACGTTTTTTTCTCCAAAACTTTGGGTGTGCGTGTTGTAAATGTAGCCCAGCTTTGGCATGCAGATTCGTGAAAGAAACACACCAAATTCTGTCGGCCATAACCGACAAAACGTTTTTATTGAGTATTTGATCCTATTGCGTGAGTGCTACGTGACACTGCACCACACTGCACGCTGCTTCCGGGAAATCACGACAAAGCAGATGCTCTTTGTTTCAAGAGCTTTTCTCTGCAAACGCCCTGGACTTGGTTAAACATATACTAGCACGCGTTCTACTACCAAGCTTATGAAGCACAGCGGGTGGAGCATACATGAGCAAAAAGCAGTAAATGCTGGTGGCAACTGTTACGAATCACCATGAATAGCCGAAAGAGCAGCAAGTTGTGTAGGGAAAAGCTTTTCTGAAACTGCTTGAACAACCGCAAACACTTGAAGCAAAAGGTGGCAGCCATGAAATAAACATCTTAAAGAACAGCTGAGAGGTTTTTCTTCATCAACATTCCTCTGGCCTATCGCAGTAGAACGGTTTGAGTTACTGGTATGTTTCAAGTCAGGGTCTCGGCTGATTGTTCCTGGTTTTGCTTTGAGCGGTTGCAGCGCCGGATTTGGATGGTGGGGAGCCTGGGGCCAGTGGCGTACGCAGAAAATTTTCATGGGGGGGTTTCATTCAGTGGCATATGGTGGTTATTTGTTTCTGGTGTGCGGTCTTTGTGACGTCACAAGTTGACGTTATATTCATGTTTCCAAACCAACGTTTTGGCGAAGTTTGTTGACATAATATCCATACTCTTCTACAAGCCACCCCCCTTATTTTATGTGACATTGCACTGAATATAAACTATCATCGCTCCAAGTAAGGATATCGGATGAAAAGAAAATCAATGCTGCAACACAGGAGTTCATAACTGCAAAATTTTGGCTGCGTGTTGAAAAATGATAATAAAACACACTCATCACTGCGTCAGAGCAACTTACAACTGCAAAATTAGGCTGCGCTAATGTCTCGTTGAATATGAGCAGTCGAGCATAGGTGTGCGGCTGGACTGCCTGGACTGTCCGGTTTGCAAGATCGAATCTTGCTAAACTGCACAACAGCGTTTGCCAACCTATCTTCACCAAAAAAAACGAGACCTTGTCCCAAAAGAGCCAGATAGCAGTTTTGAGGCATATACTGTATACATAAAACACGCACAACCACACACAAAATAGACATTAAAACTCGTCAAAAACATCGATATAACACAAGTCCAATCTTTATAAGCATATTCTTTCCCCGTAATTACACTGCCGTACATTTGTTTTTTATCAATAACATAGATCATTTTTAGGGCAACAGTAAAATTTTTGCAATATTCTGTGCACCCTGCATGGTAATAAACCCTCGTCGCAAGAGATTTGTAATGGATATGCAGCTCAGACAATGTTTCACCAGAGCCAAGCATATCCGACTGAAAATTAGTCAGAAAAAGCCAGATTTTTCTGACTTTTTTATTTCCAAAAAAGCCAAAGGTGTTCAAAAAAAGCCAGAATTTCACAATCTGGCTTAAAAAAAGCCAAATTGGCAACCCTGCTACGCAAGAATTGAGAATGCTGTGAGAAATAAGTTTTTGGTACTCAATATCCGCAAAGTCACAATAGTCTTGTCACACTCTTTTGCAAACTTCGTAAATGCAACCACACATAATTCACTCAGCTTCAAAATCATGTAGTCGTTTTCTTCTGACGGATTTCTTCATTCTTTTAGCATTACTGATTAGCTAATTATTAGAAAGTACTACACTAAGCTATGTACAATACACTGACCATCGTCTCACCGTTCATCAGCAAAGCTAGTACAGTACCAGTAATGGAGTCAGAAGTCCACGCTCTAATGCCAAAGTCATTGGGATGTTGAAAAAAGATTAACCACTGTTTTGTAATGATTAATGTGAAAGCATTCCCGCCTTTCCAGCTGAGAATTAACTCAAACAAAACAGAAATTAATTAGACAACTTGCAGGCCCTCCCATGCATAAACTATGCTACGCCACCAGCTCGTATCTTGTTGCGCGTGAGTAGGGACATCTAACTGTATGTTTGTAATTACGATATATCATAGCCACTAGCGTAACGGGGCCAGAGGGACAAACTGCCCCCCTGGCAAGATAAATGTAAAAACAGGCCTCACACTTAACTTATATTTCGATTTTAGCTTTCCTTGGGTTTTCAGTACGTTGTTGTTTTAGTGTGTTTTTCGGGTGATTTTCCGGTGATTTAGGGTTTTAGTATAGCTATCCACATCCGAATTCACCATCAGTTCACAAGTTTTTTCTGATTGTTGGCTAGTGGACCCGGTACAGTGGTTAGTGGCCCCCTTTTATCTGAGTTTACCATCCTGGCTCAAACCTTTAGTTACGCCACTGATTATAACTATGTAAAATAAGAAATGTAAAAATGAGCATATTTTGACATTTTTTAATGTCCTCGGAGATTATTTCATTTCTCTTGAAAAAAGTCGACATGTACTCCAAAAACCGGACGTATGGTAGCCCTACCTAACAATGCTACTCATATGCGACCTGTCCAAATCTAAGTAAGGTAGACGCAAAATCTACCAGTAACGAGTAGACACGTAAGCTAATGCGTTCTACGTGGCTTGGCCTGCATTCACACGAATCAGATACCTGACCGACTTTCAGGAAAACTATAAGTGTAACAGTTGTTACTTTACAATGTCAATTAATATACAAGTGAAATACTGCCGTCCGGCCAACCGATAATTTAATAGCTTCTACAAACAAACTTTCCTCGCTAGTAAAAATGACCAAGTGATACGCACATGTCTTGCATATGGCTAAATACATGAACAAGTTTGGGAGCCCTGGGCCCGGGCTCCTTGGGCCCCCCTAAATCCGGCGCTGAGCGGTTGACAGTAAACTATTATAGTGGCGCATGTAATAGATAAAATGAAACATTGCCGTGGCTGGCATTTTGCAAATATTTCTGCAGTTTCAAACTGACACTAGAAATAAGATAAAAGGTACGTCAACAAACCATATTTGAAAGTTAAACGTTAGAGAACAGTTAAGAAGATAATGAAAATTAAACACAGACTCATTTACCAATCGCTATCAGAGCTTAAAGTAATTTAAGACTTTGTCAGTAACTCTTGAGGCTCATTGTATTTCAACAATGGTTATGTTACAAGAAGTACGAAGGAAAGTAAACCAAATAAAGGTTATAAATATTTGAATTTTTCATATTTGGTGCTTAGGCGGTTACACAATTTCATTTCGCCTTTGCACAATAAATTTGTGTAACTTATAATGTTTTGAAAACTGCAACAGAGCTCTAAATCCCATCAAAGTGTGTGAAACGCTGTAACTTTGACATTTGTTTTCTTTGTTTTTTGTTTTCTTTTACTTGGAAGACTCTCTGCCATACTATACGTCAATGTTTGTTTCGGTAGAGTTGCATCACGATTAAATGTAAGTATTCTGGCGTGCTTGCACTACTACAGCTTGCTAGCGACTTGCAGTCATGTTACTTGGATTTATCGAAGAAATGTATAGGGGTTTGTTGATTATACAATTTACAGAGATCAACTACAGTATATGCTCAAGGTATTTTAGTAAACTGCACCGAATTAAAAGGTCCTGTTATAGCGAAGAACTTGGAGCAGCCTGATAGGTTTTCCGAAATAAAGAGCAAAGAACTCATCGATTTTGAAACCGCAACTGCCAAAAAAATGTCCGCCTCAGATTCCCCGTCTACTCAGCCCATAACTGCGGGTATCGAAAAACAATGCGGAAAATAGGTTGTTAATCAAAAATTTGTTGGGCCCGGTCCCGCTGGGCACCAATGGGCACGATATCACTGTTGTTATTGGGAAAGCCTGTTTGTTATTTTTTAAGCTGTAAACACGCTTTGGGTCCGTGAACATAGGTCAGTAAAACTTGAAACCCCTTTCTCATACCTAGTTCACTTGTGGACTCATGGGGCATTGTATTTTTTAATGACGCAAAATCAGAGTCAGTCGCCGACACCAATGTTTGATTTAAGCAAAATAAAAATCAACGCACGTTAGCAACCGAGATATAGGTAGGATGACTGTAATCTTATTTTTCGAAACCGGTACTGGCGCATTTCAGACAGTAGAGTTTTTAAATAACTTTTGGTAATTTGAGAGTATCAGTTCATGTGATCTCTTGTAAAAGCCTCGATGAAAATAAAGTGAAGAGCAGAAAAACAGTCACCGCTTGTCAAATAAAGCATTGTTTTAGCGGCACTTTACCTTCATTCCTTTTCGCAACCTTTATCTTCGGTTGACTGCTACAACCAATCAGATTTTGAGGGGCTCCCAAGCAACATCCCAGCACACCGGAACACGCCCCGCAAGCCGGGACTTGCTGTCGCCCTAGTTATAGGCCAAGCAGATTTAGCTGCGGGAGCATAGAAGTTTCGGTTTTTAGCTTGTTTATCAATTCATCATTATTCAACAGTTGACTTACTAGTTTGATCGAGGGTAGTTTTTAGTAAAAACTTTTTACTACCTGCAACGTATTGAATGGCTATAGTGGACGAATTTTCTCCGCCAGCTGCGAAATGAACCTTGTACGGAGTGAATTTTTTTATAAATAACGTTTTGCGACCTATTAGACGCTGGGTGCATCGGCGAACTCCCAGAGCTGCATCCTAGATCACATTTCATGTACGTGCTGGTTGAGTGGGAGAGTGCCGTTCAGTTTTTTTTCAGAAATGCCAATGTGGGGCGGGCACCATTTTACTTTTGTAGATTTTGCGGGTGCGAAGCGGACGTGGGTTGGTTGCTTCCGCCGACAAAAAATTACAGCTTGCGCTGGACTCTATAAATACGCGGAGCAGAACTGTGACGGATTGTCTGCGAGCAGAACATTCACTTTGCCGTTTAGTCGTATACGAAAGCAAACGACACCAACAGATTTGCAAACATGGCTTGCCCGTGTTTCAACGCAAACGCGTTTGATTGGGTAATGGGTATTTGTTCAACACGAAACTTCTCAACTGTACATAATCCCTAAATAGACAGTTGCTGCGATTCGATTTCTTCGCGGAATTTTAAGAAACAAGAAGAGTCGTATAACCGTAGCTACCTCAAAGAGTGTTGCAACACATTTCGGTGTTTGCAACCGTAATGATCATCAGGCATAAGGGCTGATGCTAGTTTTCCCTCTAAAACGATTTTATACTGAGCAAAGGTTTGCTTTAGTGAGCATGCAATTGCGCAACCATGTAATTGTAAACACAGTGAAGCGTTTCAAACGTTGAAATGGCTGTGCGATATATACGCGATATTAAACGAAATACCGTATTTATTCGATTGATAGTCACAGCTTATAATTTTTTTCAAGGGCTGCTTTCATTTTTTTCTTTACCTTATCGAAAGCTCACCATGATCCTCAGGCTTTCCTTGGCTGCGTTTTGTCGACCAAACTCTCTTTTCGCAATCTATTTTTTCACTTCAGCATCATGTGCACACTGCGTCACAGGAACGATTAGTATGACCAGAAGACAGTGTAGTGGTGAAGCATCATTACTAGGGTTGCCAGTTAAACGCGTAACGTGCTAGTACGTGAGACTATCTCACTAGCTCGGGCAACCTATGTTCGCGACCACTTGCGACTTACAATCAGGGGCTGCTAATAATCGAATAGATACGGTAGTTGTTTTCACGGCTAACGCGTTTGCGAAAATTCGTGTTGTTTTGTTACACTCTACGTGGTAGCATTCTCGAGTAATCCGCAGTTACACTTGCGCAGATGTTCGCTTTCACGCGTTCTTCTCCAACCAACCGCCTCGCAGCCACCGGGCTTTGATTTACAGGCCATTTTTCCAGCACCTGTACTTTAGAAGTTGTACATAGTTGCCGCTTCCAGGACAGCGAGCTGGCGATGAGCGTTTGTTTTGATAAAGCCTTCCGAATGAAAAGATTTATTGCCTTAGATGCCTTCTAAGCTCATCCCGTAAATCTTTTACATCAGCAGCGCAATCGCGTCATTCGCGAGGACAGCCTTCTCCGAGTCTAGAGCAAATCCTTGATTTGTCGGCTGCTTGCTTTTCGGGGCGAAAGGCCGGAATGTTGTTACTGTAGAAAGTTTGCTTAACTCACATGCAAGAAAACACATGTCATTTCTTATTCCTGGTACTTTTTCACCACATCACGACTTGCATTTTTATTTGGCAACCGACATCCGATGCAAAAAAAGACGAGCTGGTGCCCACGTGAAATAGAGCGCGCGACGCCGAAAGCTCAGACGACCGTTTGGGTATTTTCCTGGTCATTCACGCATCGCTGCAAGTAGTGCCAGCAAGTTGTACGGGCAACGACCCCATTCAATCTTTATGCTTGCCAAAACAAAAGAGAAGCGTTTGTGCGGAAACGGTCAAAGCCGCGAGTTGTTTGTTTGTCATTCAAGGTGCTTATCACACTCAGTAAGGACGACGACAGTCTAACCAAGTAGCACGTTGCCGCCAACTGCTCGCTTTTTGCCGCTTTTTCAAAACTGATTACTTCACTCTAAACGAGAGAAATTTGCATGAAACTTTTACTTGTAATTGTGTGTTTTATCAAACAGATGAAATTTTGTGCAAGGCAAAAAACACAAATGTTCCATGAATGTCGGTAAGCACTTTCCAGAGAAAGACTGTGAAAGAAATAATCTACTTACTCGCGAAATCGTTGAAAACTAAAACGTTTGTTGATTAAATAGATTCATGCACTGAAACAAGCGTGTCGCAACTGCTAAAAATAAACAATCGCTGCATTAAACTCGTGACGTTTCACCAAAGTTTTGCAGAATCAGCGGCATACTTCGATTGTGTCTTCGAAACGAGAGTAACAATCTCCCTACAGCATGTGGAAATGCGTCGGAAAATGGTTATAAGATCTAGAAAATAAGCTGTAGTTTTTCGATCTTTAGAACTGTGACATGTTTCGGTATACCATAGTATCCCTAAAAATCGTCAAGAAATGTGTCGCATTTGTACTTTGAGGTAGTTTCCATATGAATAAGCAAATCCAAGGGATTTTGTGTTGCTTTCAAAAATTTTTGATGCATCATTTAAGCATACATCGCGGTACTCGTGGTATGCTGATGCCAACAGAAATAGGAGCCACAAAGCAAAGAATAAAGCAAGAATAAAGAAAGCTGCAAAACAAGTAACAAAGCAGAAATAAAGACAACTACAAAGAAAATAGCAAAGTACAGCGAATTAGCAATACAAGATGGAACGAACATGAAGACAGATCTTAACGCATAATACGCTTTTGCGCAAGTGCAGTACGCTAACTGATAATACACTTGTGAAAAATAGTTACATTATTGCGCAACTTGACCGCTTTTGTAATTGTAACATGCACCGATTCAGTTCATCCTCTTGTGGCATTCGCAGCAGCGTAAACTGCTTAAAGTATTTGAAAATACTGTATTTCTATCCTTGACATAATTGAAAGAATTTCTTCAACTCCAGACTAATGAGAAAAGGAGACAATTTAATATTTTACTCAAACTTGTCCTTTTTGAAGATTTTCCTCCCAGAAATTTGAAACGTATATAATTGCAACCTTGGAGATTTTCATTCAGCAAAGGTGCGTTTCTTGGGCACTCACAATGCACTTGAGAAACCGGCCAGACAGTAAATTCATCTCCATGTCAAACACGGTAATAAATATTCGTTGCAGGCTACTTGTCAGACAACTATCACAGAGCGACCGTTCGCATGCTGCGCAGACTTCGCACGCTGCGAAAGCTGCAGGAGAGTTGTTGAGGATTTAGGACGCGTGGCAGCGGGTGATTGGTAAACAGAAAAAGAGGAATTTTTTTCCCTTTATGCTATGCCGACGGCGAGTGAAGATATTTTGTTGAGTGTTCGACAAAATCTTTTCGCTGAGCTTTGATTCTATTACAGTATTCTTAGAACATTTTTTATTTGAAACTGCCGGAAACTGCTGGTTGCTATGCGTGGGCTGAACCACGCAAAACCTGTGATGCTGACTCACAGACAAAAATGCAGAAAACCATTGAAGTCCTGCAGATTTCTGTTTAGAAGTCTAGATTGCGTTTAAGAAAACTAGCGTGACAGAAACAAACGGCGCAAGAAAATTACACCCCAGAGTAGTTGACATTATCGTGGTCGCAGCAATCCTAGCCACGCATGTCGATTTACGTTGTCGCTTGCTCTTTTGTATTGCATTCCTTCGCGTCTACATTTGAACTGTTCTGTAGGCCTATATCGTCACACGCATCGTCTGCTCTTTTACGTAATTCTGAACTTTCTATTCGTAATTCACCCGGTTGAGATCCGGCTGCGCTTTCTTGCAAGTCTTGGTTTATGTCAATGCGGTTTGTAACCCGGTATTCAATACTTGGTCCTTTGTTCATATATAGTCCGCAGACGGAGCAGTTGACACTGCCGCTGGTGTCTCTGCACGTGGCATTGAATGAAGAAAGATCCAGGCCATTCGGATCATCTGCTGTCCGTGACGATTGTTCACACTGTTCTTCGAATTTGCCACAGTCACGGAGCTTCCGCTTGAGCTTGTGCCCCAGAACAACGACATTCCTCCTACTATTTTGTTTTCTTAGGCTTTGCATAGCCAAGTATGCACATTCTTTTCGCTCATACTCCACAACAGCACAAGTCATCTGCAAAAATCAAAATGAAATCAATATTTTCAACCGCAGTTTGAATTTTTAATCTATGATTAAAATGTTGGCAGTGTTCTGACACCCAAATCTTGGCCAGCATAAACATCTAAGAAAAAGGGCAGCAATAGAAAATCCCAAAATAAAAAAAATCATGAAATGGGTTAGTTTTAGCTGGCATGCGTTAAAGCAACACATGATACGCAAATGTTACGCTTTTCCAATTATAAAAGCTATGCTGCACAAAATTTTCAGCACTTAGAAAAATACGACACTATTTTGTAAAATTTGGTCTCTTACTTTTCTAGTTACAAGTTAAAAATATTAGAAAATTTACGCTCGTGCGTTTCATTACAGATCACGCAGAACAGGATTAAACACGTGTTTCATAAAAATGCCTCAGCGCTTGCTTTCAAAACATTTTTAAACCTTATAATCTCGGAAACCTTAGTAAGGGTCGAATTTAAGCTTTATATATTCCAAGCTACGTTATCACATCATGTTAGCATGAATAGCATAGGACTTCGGTGAAACATGTAAAACATAACAACTTTATGGTTCGTTTTCGTATAAATTTTGCTTTTGCCAGTGGCGCAGCCAGCCCAAACTTTTTAGGGGCCAAAGTGTTTGACTTTAGGCGAGCAACAGCATTGTTGTTTGGGACGCCGCTTCGGCGCTTCCCAAAGCATAAAATGACTACATATGCTAAAAATGTGGGGTGGCCATGGCCCCCTGCTCCCCTCTGGCTACGCTTATAACTTTGACTGCCAGTAACCTATCCTTTGTCAGTAAACTATCAAGTAGTAAGGATGCGCAGAGTTACGTGAAATCGATTCCCTGTGAAAAAACTGCTGTTTGATTCGACTGTATCACCTTTGTGGAGACTAATTACGTGAATCATATTCTTCTTTACTTTGCAAATATATCTGCCGCTTCCATACTTATGCAGTAATTATTAAATCCAAAATGCACGGGAAAAATTGCAAATTTTGCCTTATATTAAAAGCTTTCAACAAAAAAATTTACGTTCCAGTGAGGTGCATATTATGAAAGAATTCTGTAAGTCAAGAAATGTTCGGTTGAATGTCATTTCGAATGTTGTCAGTGCCGTTAGCAACAAGCGAAACGATTCGAGTTTGAAGGATAGTACGTTATTTACAACATCAGAGGAGCATTAAAATACTAATGATTCTAGATGCAGCATAAGCATGTTTATTTTTAGGACGCCGCGAAAGATAAGCCAAACGCATTTTCTAGCAGTGCAATGTTTTCTTGCCAGCGGCCAGACTGTTTACGTAAACTGGAGTTGAATGAAAGACTATCTGAATGGGAAAACTATTTGAGTAGACTATTTGAAATATCATGCATCCAGGGTCGTTTACTGCTGTTAAATTGCCTTGTGAGAATTTGGATCTTTCACATGCGAAGATTATGGAATCAATTTTTCAGGAAAACTTTGGCACACTTTTCTTTGAAAAAGATCAATCCTTTGTTATTACAAAAAGTCTTTTCGACAGTGATAAACGCGATAAATTTCTTCCAAGGAAGGCATGCATTTTTCCAAGTAAGGTTCTTGCAAATAATGAGCGAGAGTTGCGTATGGCATGTAATTTGTCTCAGCACAGCCCACACCACTTCCTCCCTGAGATTTACTTACTGGTCTCAAAGCTGCGATTCGCTCATCAGAGTACCAAACGTATCTACTGAATAAAATTGTTTGAGATTGTTTACTGTAGTTTAGAAAGGCAGCTATTGCGTTCGAGTTTTTAGGCAGTTGTTCATTTAGTCTTTCGGGTTTCTTATGCTACACCTTTCTTCATCACGTTTGAAAGACATTATCTCTTCACGTAGTGGATGAAACGATTATTTCAAGTTAAAGTCCTAGCTGCTATTCAAAGCTGATTTTTAGCTTTGACGAGTTCTTCTTGCGAATGAAAAACAACGAATATTTTAACAAGAACTACTTCAGGACTAGTCTTCCATTTTTTCCATCAAAACTAAGTTTAAAGAAGACAAGGTCTCCATCATTTTTAAAGAAACCATATCAACGTTCCGAAATAAAGTTAAAGCATTTAAAGAAATTGATATCAGGTTTTACAGAACTCTCAGCAAAACGCATAAATACACCTATTCCATTTCAGCACTGTTTCCAAAAAATTTCCCCCACAAAATTAGCATTGATACATTGTACTGCTTTGATATCGCCACGCAATTTCAAATTTCTGTTACGCTCAGTCAAACGTTTTTTATGTCTAATCGAGCTAGCTTGTGGTATGTGGAGCAGGGTGTGAAGCAGGATCTGAGTGTAGTTTTCTTTTCAGTTTTGCACAGACGTTTTCCGACTCGTGAAACATTGCTTCTTGCCAAAACCATTTTTGCTGAAAAAAACTATAAGCATTTGATTGAGTTAATGAGCCCACGGCAGATATTATAGTGACTCATCTTCTCTGCATCTTTATCTACAACGTAACGGTGAAAATATTTTGCTCCGACGGGCAACTTGCGGAACAGAGTTTGAGGCGAGATAATCTGTCATACCGGAAAACTACATCACAAATAGGCACGAAGCTATTTTTCTCTGCAAAGGTTTGTTTCGCAATCAGTAATTTTTCGTTTAATAAGAAGCAATACATTTAGACAGTGCTGTTGTCGCCAGGAGCGTGGGCTTTATTAGTGCAACCAATTTCAGCGCCTGTTTTGAAGAAACATGTATGCTTCACAGGTATCAACTTTCAGGAAAACGATGCTTTTTTAAACCACTTGGCAGTGGTAAATGTATTAATAGTCGCCCGATAATAAAATTATCACCAATTTTACTTTGTCTATATTGTTCCAGGTACTTTGTTTTGTGCCGATAATAAAAGATACTACCAGTACAAGACCTAACCGAAGTTTAAAGTAAAGATCTCCAAAAAAGCACGCTTGGCAGACAGCACAGATTATTGGGGTGAACGTTGCTTTTAATTGGAACAAGCAAACTTTGTCCAAAGCAGACCGCATTGTTGCTTATATCGGTGGATACCAAACATATTTTTCGCGTCTCTTACCTTGGTAATTCGGGGTACCGTTGCTGCGTAGCCATGCAAGTAGTGCGGTACGGGTTGACCTGGCTTTAGAAGCCTTAGCTGAGTGATAGGACCATAAGTGCTCAGTTGGGACCACACCATTTCAATTGACGTGTTCGCTGGCAAATCGGCCACAAACAACTGCTCACTGTCTTTGCACATCGGTAGTTGATCCAGAACAGGGCATTTCCTCTTGATTTTTGTCCTCTCCTCATTTAACTCGAGCTTTGTGGAGCGCAGCAAGGCAAGAATGACTGTTTTGTGATCCCGTGTTAGTTTCTTAATGGCCTTGATGCTCGATACGAGCTTGATGTTGACAAAGCCTTGGCTGCTCCTTTTGATCTGGCGTAGAAGGTAAGTATTTTTCGTTAAACCTTTGTCGGAAAGAGCGAATTCTGCCTCGGACAGTATGGACTGCAACAGTGTTTCGTACGCGCGATCTTTGGCACAATCGCCGAGCAGAGAAGCAGAATCGTCGTCGGCTGATTCCAGCGAGCCCAATGCAGAATCTCTTGTGGCTGTTGACGAGTTGGTCGACGCAGGAAAGGGAGAGGAGCATCGCGATGACGAAACAGACTTGGAACTTTCCGTTAAAAGAAATGAACCGTGGGAAGAGTAAATCAATAGATCCTCGGATCTTCCTGCGTTCCTGGCCAAGCCTGAATCGCTGCCAGTGCAAGATGAAAAATGTCTGACCGCATCACTTTGTTCTGCGGTAAAGCTGTTGATTTGGTCGCTTGTTTGAGCGTTTGCTATTCCTGTCTCAGAAGACTTGGCGTAATGGTAAAATGTTGTTCCGTCTCTTTGCGTAACCATCACTTTTCCGTGCTTTGGGTGGTGGTAAACTGGTAAGCAGTGCATTCGAAGCATATGCGGAGGAAACTCGATTACTTCTGACTGAAGCATTGGGTGAAAAATCACTTCTGTTTCGTGAGGCACCATTTCGTTCGGAAAGTCTACCACATGCAAGGGGTTTCTTGAAGAGTGATCACAGGCGTGCGGAAAAACTGGAAAATGCGGATGAATGCCATGGGTAGCAGGAAAGAATGACCCGAATGCAGCAGGAGGAAATGTCTGCTCACCCACGAATAACGGTGTAGGCATGAAATTTCCAAGGAGAGGTTGGTTTTGAATATGTTTCGTCTTCCGTCCGCAGGTGTGTTGGTTCTTGAACTTGCTCCGTGCTCCTTTCTTTCGTAAAATTGGTTTCTCGCCTGTAGCTTTGTTCGAATCCAGATCACTCAGAAAAGGCTCGTTAGACTTTTTTAAAGGTTCCAAGGTTTTGCTTCCTTGCTTGAAAACGTCTTCGTTAAGAGAATCCTGCATTGTCTTTAGTCTTTACAGTCAGTGGCACAAAATTTCCAAGATTTTTATCTGAAAGAAGAGCACAAGGTAGTGAATTTTTCAATGGACGTTTTCCTTTTTTGTTTACAATCGCAAAATTCCATCGTATTTATTCACAACGCACAGCAATTTACGCTGATAACTTGTTGTGCTATTGTTCCCATCAACAAAGACCCGTATTGTTAGCAAATTGCTATTGAAACTACAGGTACTACCACCATTTTTTAGTTGGCAGCACGAAGTCAAGCTGTTTGAGGTTCACTAAAAAGTTGTATTTAGCTGCATGCGATAAAAACATTGTCCGTCAAACCGCAATTTCGCCCATTTATCGGTCCTTGAAAACATTATTCATGTCTGGTAACGCCATCTGATAAATGTCGTCTGGTTGTTTGTCTGACAATCAACTCTTTTGATAATGTCAACAGATTTTGATTGCAAAGCTTTGTTAGTTCCTTAATTGTTTTTCTTAACTGCATGCCTATCTCGTTCATAACTTCGCTTTACCGGCCCAAAAACGTTCATTTATGACATTTTTCGGCTAAAGTGACTTTTTTTGAAGTCGGGAGACGGAATTTTCTCCGTCTCCCAAAAATAAAAAAATAGATATCAATTGCAGGTTTTTCATAAAAGTGTTTTCGTTGACATTCTACGGTTTTGTTAGGTTTTCAATGTGATTTGAGTGACACAGTAAAACTGGGATGAGAGCGTATAAAGTGAATTTCGAGTTCTTAGACATTTGCCAAGTTTATTGCAATTGATTCTGCTTCGGGTCCTAGTGACCGAAAGACATCTCTTTTCACTTCTTCGAGATACTTAAAAAACTTTGTCGCAAAAAGCGCAACTGCCTCACGCTGTGCCTGAACTCGGCGCAAACATTGCAATTAAAGGCATTTTCCTTCGTCGTCAAATACTGCACTCAAACTGGGCTCCTTCTGTCTGCTGGAGTGACGTCTCTGGTTTACGATAGTGAGGGCGGTTTGCTTTCTTCTCGTAAAGAAGCAGATGAAGCACGAGGTGGACAATTGTCCAATGGAGAAATCCGTGCCTTGCTGTTTTACCCTGACGCCGATGCCTGGGGCATCAGTGCGTCGCTGACGCGTCTCCTCTTCCGGCCGGTCGCAGGGCGCCTTAATGTTTTCCCCTGAAACGGTTGTCCTTGTGCCTCAATGCCAGACTATTTACTTTTCTCGAGTGTTGCTTTTAACCGCATTGTTTGCAAACAGATTCCGTGCCACTGGCTAGTAACCCCAGTCCGTTTGTGGCGACACTTGTACGATTTATGCGTTGCAGAGCGCCACGCGAAATTTCATCGTTCGTGTCTCTGACGTTCCACTGCAAAATGTCTTCTGTGGTCGCATTGGGAGTTCAGACAGCTGCAAGACGACCTGTGCGTCACGTGGCGCACTTGGTAACAGTTTTGTTTGAACCGGTGTTGATCATAGCTGGCATCGAAAATTAAACACACTTGTGAATAAATCCTTTAAAAATATTTGCTGTTGGAGAAAAGCTGATAAAGCCATTGTGCAGATGACAGCGACACGCTAATGCAAATGGCGTTGCTTTTTCTGTAATTTCATTGGATTTAGTGATATAAATCACGGCAAACCAGAACGCGACCGCAAAATTGTCTATCTTTGCGTTCAGTACAGCAAATTTTGATGAAAATACGAGTGGTGCGGAAAATTTTATCTGCCCTCAAAACTAGCAGAAAAAAGTGCCATTGTCATTTTATGTATGTTTTTTTCCGGAATCAGCAAGGTCCATACGACGATCGTTAGAAAAGTATATCTCAACATTTAACAACTTGACCTACTTTTCCTGAACATTTGCCTGGTATAAATCACACGCAATAAGAAAGTGCACAATTTTCGTAAGCCCATAGCCCTGAAAAGGCGATGGTTAATTGCGGTATAATGAATGAATGCAATAGGCTTTTGCTTGTGACCTCATCTCTGGGCAAGAGAAGCGCGAAATGCACTGCACATTCACCAACAGCACGAGACGTTACAGAACACAATGTCTTTCCATTTCCTTAGACAAAAACATGAGTGAGAATTTGTCTTCGATGAGTGGGACATTCTTCGCCGATGGACAGAGTATTCCGAAAGCCTTTTGAAACAAGTCACTATCGTGGCATTGGACATGAGGTGCACTCGGGATCGCAAAGGAAGATGCCATCCGTGCAGCCGAAGTCTTCATACCTATCAAAACACTGAAAGCTGGGAAGGTTGCAGGTTGTGATGAAATCGGACCTGAAATACTCAATGTCTTCAACAGATGAGTTTCTCGGTTGACTCGTGCGTGTCAAGTGGCATGGCATTCTGGAAGGAAACCGATTCTCACCGCTGTTTTGTTTGCTCGTAAGATGGCTCGTAAGGTTGACAAGAATGTCAGTGTGAGACCAGAGCTGAAAGTTCCTTTTTGTTTGCTTGGAAACAGGCTTACTTTTCAAATTGACAAGTTGTAGCTTTTCTTTCCATACATACACGGTGCATGGAAAGAAAACTTCAAAACAATGCATTTATTCCTGAAACAAATCACTTGCTACCGCTGTCTGACAACTTTACGTAATAGCAGGATTCAGTGCAGTTACCAGACACTAAAGAAATATAATTGTCTGAAGGGATAAGCTCAGTATCAATCACAGGCAGTTAAAGCTTTAAAACAAGAGTAGTTGACGAAGAGGGACAAACTACATAAAATAAGCGCAGCGGCTTGAATATGACAAGGTAGCTCATTGTTTTGTATAGGAGGGAAAATAAGATGGAATTGACAGACAATTTATATAGTTTGGCATACAGCAGCGAAGATCCACTTTGCACAAACTCTTGAGTATGTTAAGCGTTGCCACAGTACATACAAAGTTTGAATTGCATTAAAACTACCTCTTGCACAACAAATAGGTTGATATTGTTGTATTGTTGTTTTCTCGCATGTAGATAAAAGTAACGCTTCTAATTTAAAGGGAAAACTGAAACGGCGTTGATACGTGAGATCATACTTAGCTGATGCTCGATGTCCTGTGGGCAATACATAACGGATAGCTTCGAGTTGACCTGACCTGAGGGAAACCTGCCGCGACGCTGTCTCCGGCCGCACGAAATGTATCATAGCAGTGTTCGCAGGTGTTAAATTCAAGCAAAAACAAAAATCTGCGAGGGTCGCTTGCGCCTAAGATTGCGTAGCCGAAAACATAGGGTATTGATTGGCTTGACCCCTACATTTTTTTCTGCAAAAAGAGTCTACATTGTTTTTTTATATTCGTTGCTGGTGACCCTTGTTTTAAACAACAATTCACGAGTCTTCCAAAGGAATAAGTGCTTATATTTGCTTTGACAGCAATATCTGCTCTTTGCAAACTGTACGCTGTTCCAATACAACATGAGAAAGGAGTTGCCTATATGAAATACAATCGGTTTCAAATCCAGGAAGTAAAAAAGATATATAGAAATATACGTCGATGACCTGCTTAGTTTGAATATAATTTCTGACGTGAATATTTCAGGCTTTCAGGCTTGGTGGGAATCGATATAGCCAAGCGTCATTTTATCTGTACCGCAATTCCTAACAAACAAACAAAACTTTGGGGCGAAAACAAATGTTTTGAAGTAAACGTTTACCCAACGTCTTTCATTTTTAGTTTTGTAGAACAAACAAAAAATAAAAAAATTAACAACATTTTTGCACCTTATACAATTTTAATGACTCAGCTGCTCGGGTATGCGGTTGGAAACAACTCGGTGTGACGACAAATGGCTAAAAAGTAACCTTGGTTAAAACAGGAGGTGAAAGATACTATCCGGGCAAAGAAAATAGCTTACAAGGTCCGGCTTCCAAACAAATTGAATCTATTTTTGCATTCTCGGTATGCTGAGGCACGAAAGTACGCAGCTCAAACACTAAAAAAGTCCAAATTGTTGCCTTGAGAAAATTTTGGTTAAAATAGATTCCAGCTGCTGGAAAGCCAACAAGCTATTCTGGCAAACCACCCGACGTCCCCTCGGCAAAGATCTAATATTGCTAGACACATCAAAAATGTTTTACTCAGCGATGAGTGGGGCATTCTTCGCAGATGTAGAGAGTATTGCAAAAGTCTTTTGAAACAAGTCACTATCGTAGCATCGGACACATAGGAGGTGCACTCAGGGTCGGGGAAGAAGATGCCATCCGTGCAGCCTTCATAGCTGTCAAAACACCGAAAGCTGGGAAGGTGGAAGGTTGTGATGAAATGGACCTGAAATGCTCAATGCCTTAAACAGATGAGTTTTTGGGTTGACGCGTGTGTGTCAAGTGGCATGGCGTTCTGGAAGGACACTGAAATGAGTTAATGAGTTGGGTTTATTTGGCGATAATTGGGAACTTACAACACGAAAAAGAAATCATTGCAATTGTATAAACGTCAGGGCAGAGGCGAATTTTCATTTTCGGGGCCCCAGTCTTTCTTAATTGGGGCCCTTCTGGAAGGTTTGCGACGACTGATGTCATACAAATTAGCACTACACGTGCTCGCTACATTCCCTGAACAAGTTGTTGTTCCAGTTCATGAACATATTACTTTACTTTGAATTTCCTCGATATTAGCAACAAAAACGGTCACATTGAAACTAACGAAAAGGCAGCGGTGAAGTTATCTGGCCACACTCCCATTACATATTTGTGGAGTACCTCACTCGCCTTGTATAATCTGAAAAATGGTTTCAGACGTTTTGTTCCCCACATTATACGCGACAATAACCAATTCTCAACGCCATTAAAAGAGAATGGTCATCGTCATTCACTGCAAATGCAATGTTTCGCGCTCATTCTTCTATAGAGATCTTTTGTTAGCGGCAAAGTAACAAAACGTGCGTTGAACCAAAACAAAAATACAAAGATTTTTTGTTTTGGTTGAGAAATTCTGGAAATTACAGAAATTCTGGCAATTGTCCTTACTACCAAAATTTTGGGGCCTCCGGAAATCGGGAAAAAAGAGCTATACCTGGAAAAGAGCTGCCAGATGATCAACACAGTTGCGCGGGGAGTGGTGGGTCGCAACCGGTCTCTCTCGGCCGGTCAGGTGCTCAAGATCTGCAAGGATCTGGGTGTGGCAGAGAAAGAGAAAATATAAATCCAGCTAAAATGAAACACTGTTTGAGTTGTCATAACCCTTTCGTATCTAGCAAGTTCTACAGTTGTTTGCAGCAGTTATAGAACGAGATTGAGCCAGCTGGGTGAGTCATTCAATGCAACCATCATATGGTTCGAATGGAGAGGCTGGGAGATGCTGGATCAGGTATTCTGAAAGTTCCGATTGGAAAACTGGAGTGATCAGCCTCACACACAAGAAGGAAGGCAGGAGAGAATGCCGTAACCACGGCGGCATCTCTCTCACCCTGGAATACTATCGTGGGTCTGGCAGACCCGGGTCAAATGAGGTCACTCACGTGAAACTACGTAAGCGCGCGTCGGCGCGCTTTCAACTGTTCAGTAGCTTCATTTTTTGTGTGACTTCTGAAAGGTGCGCGTGCGGTCGCCCACGATTTTCATGGTTTCGGGCCCAGCAGACCCGACGTTGGTGTTAGTGTGAGGTGATGAAATCACGCTGACCCGACGTTATGGTTAGAGGGGGTTTTGCGCCAGGTGGCTGTAAAAAGCTGAAACTCATTCAGCGCATGCTTCTACGGTCTTGTTAGCAGTATACAAAAGGAGAAGTTCTTCACGCCCATAAATTTTTTATGAGTAATTCAGTTCAGGCATACATGACACCTTCGCTATATTTAGCCTACTTACTTTTCATCAAAAATCGTATGATATTTGAGTAAAGTAACTTTGTTAGTGCTCAAACTACTCAGTGAGACTTATGTTTTCAGTGTAGTTGTTGTGATAAACTGCAGTTGAAGGAAGGTATATTTTTTGATTTTTTAAAACCGGGTCTGGTCCACCCGACGTTAGTATTAACGTGACAAAAATCGAGCGATAGTAATCCAGGGTTCCACTCTGGAAACGTGTATGCGAAGTGCCTTGAAATATAATGCGGCGAAATAGTACAACCAAAGATTGTAACGGTCTCTTTTCAGAGACGCGAACTCCAGAAGTTACTGGCCGTCAAGTCAATGTGTTGCTGCTCAGAATTTTGTGTCCGTGTCGGTTGCGTTAAATCATAAACGTTAAACGTGTGTGCTTGACTTCGGTAAAAGTGTTTATTTTCACCACTCCTCTTTATACACGTATAGTCTGTTTGAACTGGATAAGCATTTACAGCCGAGTCGACGAAGGTGTCACTGTGGAAGGTATAGGTTCAACTGTTTACTTTACGCAGACGGCTTGATGCCATCAACATGCACTTGATCGGTTTGCAGGTGCGTGCAATGAAGCTGGAAATAAAATTACCTAAGCCAGTGCGCGCTGCAATTAGAAATGCACTGCAGCATTATGTTCAGGTACCTTGGGGTAGTATTAACGAATGACGGAAACCGGAACAAGGAGATTGATACATGGACTGATAAAGCAAACGCAATATTATTTGAGGTTTCGTGGTCACGTTCCGTGGTCATAAAATGGGAACTTTTGAACACCGCGAAGTTGTCAGTTTTTTCCTCACCTATGGTCATGAATGTTGGGTAATGACTGAAAGAGTGTTGTCTCAAGTAGAAGCGGCAGAGCTGCTATTTTTGCGAGGAGTTCACGGCGTGAGGAAAGTGCGCTGCTGTGAAATTCGTATAGTCCTGAGTGACAAGAGGAACGTCCGTTGTGCAAATGAATGAAATGAATGAATTGTAAATTATTTGGAGAATCAGTTGTAGCACAATAGTCTCGGTTGTGACAAAGCCAGACACACGCAGTAAAAAACTTCTCAAAGGCAAAATGTTGTCATTAGCATATCTATGCGTTTTATTTCATTTCAAGCATTCTGTGCAACCTCCTAAGCAGTCTACAGCATCAGGAAACCGTAAACCTGTAATGTTTTCTTTATCCGTTTTTTTTAATATTGCAGGCAGTTGTATGTTAAATTGACTTACGATTTTTTTTCAAGTTTTAGTGAACACTCGCTTATAAGTCTGTTTACGAAACGTTTGTAATGACCTCTGGCATAAACGAAATTTCTTACCTTTTCATTGGTCTGACCAAAAAGTTGCGGACTTGATGTCACGTCTTTAGAAGTAAAATTTGACTACAAACTAACGATAAACAATTTCCCATCAAATCTAACGTTGTTTGACAACTTTTCAGGTATTTTCGAAAAAGAAACATCAATTAAGGTTTTTTGAAAATTAGGTGTTGTGAAACAAGCAGTTGAATAGCAGAGAAGTTTTCTTAGTAACAATATATTACACTACAGTTTGTCGCGTTTCATTCTCTAGTAGCTATACAACCTTATTAAAGTGTTTTATGTATTTTTTGTTTATTATTATGTGGTTTTCATAAAAATAATTATTTTTCTTTTCTAAGATACTGTACTTTTAATAATTATATTTAGTAGAAAAGAAGCGATTTTATGTCGAATATGGCAAGAAGACAAGGTGTTCGATACAATAAATGAAACTGTAAAATTTCAAAATAATTTGACAAATGATTAATGTAAACAGCTTGATCGTAGGGCTGAAGAAGGTGATGATTAAAAAAAGTTAAAAGAGACATCTACATGAAGCTTGACCATAAGTTAACAATGCGTTTGAAGGTCAGTAAGAAAGATGAAAACAACGGAAAGCTACTTTTTTAATATTTATTAAAACATAAATATGAAAAGTATTGATTTCAAAACAGACTAAACAATTACTGACTTACAGTGTTTTGTTATTTGTTTGCTGAAAATACTTGCTATGACTACGATTCGCTCATTTCAATACAGACCTGAGACCAAACTACTTAGCTATGAAGAGAACAGTATTGTTTTACCCTTGCAAACAACAATGTTAAATTATTTCTGTCCAGAATTTGACATGATCAATAACTTATGCAGGTCTATAAATATTTTACCACAAAATTGCCAAAAGTAACAATTAATAAAACATGGAAACAGATATTTGCTGTTGTTCATGAAGTATTCCATAGAAGATATCGTTCAAATCAAAATTTTTTGATCATTGTGACCGTCAGTAATAAGGCAAATAATCAATGTTTTTACTTAAAAATTTCCACGTATTTTTTACGATTTGTAACATCGAAATGTGGCAAGCAACGGATAAGTGTAATCGAAAGTTTTGAATCTCAAACGTCAACAAAGATCAGTTACGAAATTTCAAAAAAATCACAACCATAGCCGTACTTTTTGCTTACATTCAGATCAAAACAATGTTGTGAATGGACCCCTCCGCTCAAAAAAAACTTTTAAGGGGAAGAGTATAGCTTCAAAATTTTGCAAAACCCCGACGAAAACGCAGCAACATTTTTCTCGGTAACTGCGCCCTGCCTTTCTACCCAGCCCGAGGGCAAAGCAGAAAAGCGCGGGAAGCAGCGATTAACTTGTTTGCCACTCCGTAACTCAGGTTAATGATTTTTTTTCTGTCCATGTAACGTTTTGTCCCGTTCAAACTAGTTGATCGTGTGTGAATATCGTAAGACTTTCGTGTTTTTATGGAAGGCTGATCGAATACGTGCGAAACAGAGTGGCAAAATCTGTACAAAACAAAATCCTTAAATGAGGAAAGTTGCAAGCAGCAAAAACTCTCTTGTGGTGGATGAGATTACAGCTTGGTCAAATTTCCAAATGGTCCATATCGTCGTCGTTCGTGCGCTGTGACGTAAACACATAGCCGTGAAAATTAGGCTAGAGGGCAAATAGTCCTCTGAAAACTTTCAAAAACTGCACATGGTTGCGCAAAACTAACAAAGAGTTTGTGATGTATTTTAATCAATGCTGCCATCATGTAATGTTGTGCTGAGCAAAATGTTATTTAGGTGGAAACACATTTTGTGACCCCATAAATTTGGGGTGTCTTGCGCCTATGTTTACACAAGTTTACAGCTCCTTATTGGCCAAGCTGGTACGCTGTGAGTTTGTAGAATCTGCTTAACTAAACCAAAAGAGAAACGCAACGGTTTACACAGCACGATTCTGCTGTAGATGGAAACAATTTCGTTCAGTTAATATCAAAACACTGTCGTGTTTTTGCGTTGGACTGTGACAAGACGTTAAAACATTTTCAGTTTTGAGAGAGTGACCAATGTGACGTCCATTCACGGTTGATCACGTGCGTTCACGGTCCATCGCCCATAACAGACAGGGTTTTAAATATCTGCTTTTATGTTCAAGGAAAAAGCTCTCCATCTGTTGCTAACTTTAAGGAAGCATAAAAAATCTGGTTTCATGTAGTGGTGTCACCATCATTTTCAAGCGCACCAAGCGGAGATTTATCGATAATAAAATGCACTCGTAATGTTTGCTTGGTGTGGTCATAATCGTAATTATGAAGTGCTGTATAGGCTAGGCTATATCAACGACGGTTTGCTCTTTTGTTAAGTAGAACTTCCAGTGGCATATGGTGGTCATCGTTACTGGGCGTGCGCTGTTTGTGACGTCACACTGCGACGTTAAATTCACGTTTCAAATCCAACGTTTTGTCGAAGTTTTTTGACACAATGCATATCAATATTCACGCACTCTCCTTATTCATTGTTGCATAACTTAATATGTCATTGTTTTGACTTTAAACTGTCAGCACTCAATCTTAAAATGCAAGTGCAAAATACACTCAACGCTACGACCAAGCAATCATCATAGCTGCAAAAATATCAGATTGCACGTTAAAACAAGGAGTCAAACACAGCCAGCCCCAATCCCGTCGCCACTGGTAGATTTGATGGGCTTATCCCCCCAAACAAAGCATCGAGCCCTACCAAATTGAAATATGAAGCACTATATATCAATGGGGTTTTTATCAAATTTTCAATATCAAGCCCCCCCTGAATAAACGTAAATCCCCCCTATTGAAGACTTTCTGGCGACGGTTCTGGTCAGCCCTACAGCAGTGAACTTCACAACTGCAAAAACAGTCTGCACGAATGTCTCTCTGAATACGAGCAGTCGAGCCCAGAAGGTGTGCGCACAACCAGGGTTGTGAGATTGAAAAAACAAGGGAGTGAAATACACCCAGCTCTGGAACAGCGCAGGTCAAAACTGCAGAAACACGCTGTCGCTCTGCGCGAATGTCTTGTCTATTGCGAGGTTTCCGGCCCTGCAGGTTGGACTTGGACAATTAGATAATTCTAGTTTTCTAATTCGACGAATTAGAGCAAATTGACGATAATTCTAATTCTGATCTAATTTACTAAAAGCTTCAATGCTCTTATTTTAGTTCTAATCTGATTTCCGGTTTTGCCGAAAATGCTAATTTGTACAACGGCATTTTTTAAAGATGAAACGGGACTGAACCCTCATGAAAGGAAAGTGCAACCGAATGGTCAAAATTGCCATGCGGCCATCCCATCACTTGAAAAGCGAGAACAATAAAAAGTCGATCAATTTCTTTTCTCATTCACAGCTGCAGTACATCCTATGTGGCCATTTCAGTGATTATTATTACGCCACGTTGCTTATTCACTCACACGCAGTAGTGACAAAGTCACAGTATAGTCATCGCCAATCGTGGCGTACGAATCTTGGCTATTCTCATGCTTATCAGAATAAATCCGGATTTGTGCATGGATTGAACCTGGATCAAACTTGCTTTGGTTTGAGTAAATGTAATCCGAATTTGCATATTACTTCAATTTCTGGTTTTCGCAAATCGGATAATTCGAATTTTAATCTAATTTGTTACAGTTGAGTTAGCTATAATTTTTATTCTAATCTATTTTAGAAAAGCTAAAAAAATTCTAGTTGTCCAATGCTGCTGCTGGTGTGCGCTGGGAATGTCACACACTCAGGGTTGGTATGTAGAGACAAATAGGGGAGTAAAATTCTCTCAGTTCTGGAACAGCGCAGCTCACAACTGCAAAAGCAGTTTGGGCAAATATCTCTTCAAATACGAGAGCAGTCGAGTACATAAAGTGTGCGCCATTCCAGGCGCACATCTTCGGGTTGGAAAGTACGTAACTATCTTTCTAGCTTTTTCTTGATTTTTCCTTGACCACACGATCTGGAAAATGTCACGTCATTTGCAATTTCACAGGATGTGCGCCGCACACCTAGCCCACCTGGAGTATACGCCCCTGAGCAGGGTCCCGGCACGGGGAAGTGCTGCCCCGGGGCGAGTCGAAAAGTGCCGATCCCCAGCATTAAGTCAAGTTCTAGCTTACTTTCAGCATAAAATGACTCAAAACTAGCTGAAAGTTGTCCTGACTTCTCAAAGCATACCTAAGATGGCTTCTAACTACAGCGGTTGCTGTAGTTCCATTGGAGACAATGGAAAAATGACGCAACAATCAGCCCAACTTTTACAAATGGCCATTGAGCGATGGCAATTCCTGTATTATTATTATTATTCATGGTTTATTTTAGACACAACGGTCCACATCGCGCTAACACAAATTAGTTAATTAACTAAGGTGATGAAGTAAGCCAGGGGTTAAAGCAAAGCCAAGACTTTCAGGACGGAATTATTTCATAACAATGCATCATCAGGCTGGAGTTAATTTTGAAAATTTCACTGAAGTGAAATTCCGAGACATTTTGCTAACCGGGACAGACGTTTAAACCGGGACGTATGATAGGTCCAGCCTTAACCAAAATCTAAAACGTAAACCTAAATCTAACTTCAGGTTCATTCGTGAAAGACCACTTGCTATTCCTTCTTTTCGCCAAAAGTACCGCCCCCCAGGGCATTGCCCCCCCTTGTCGGGGCCCTACCCCTGAGAACTTCCCTTCTAAGCTGAAATGCACACCTATGGCTGATGATGCTGACCGTAGAAACTTTTACAGAGTACATTTTAACAAGGGCATTGTGATGCCTAAAAATGGTTTTGTTACGCAATGAGACCATGAAATGTTTGGTGCTGCCGACTTTTGAAATTTAGTTAAGGCAAGGCTAGTAACAGGTAGGCTAGTACCTTAGAATATCAATTGCGTTTCGAGTTTTGTTGAAAACGCACAAACAAATTGGAAGTAAGCTGACCTAGACTCCCGACATTCTTTAGGAAAATGATCCTATGAGTCAGAAGAACAAGTTAATTAGGCTAAATCTGGGTTAGGCTAAACAAAGAATTGTGAGAAACAATTTCTTGCAAAATTTTAGGTTTGCATTTCTTACAGAATGGTAAGTAATGCGGTTCGTGATTTAATCGGTTTACTTTGTGCATGTTTTGTACTTCATATTTTATATACTACTACTACAAAGATATAATCAACTTTTCCTTGTTGGATAAACAAAGAATAGTCAAAGTCTTAGATGAACCCAATAACCAAAGGATGAATGAGGTTGAAGCTGGAGTTCATGGCAGTTTGAACGGAGTAGTGAAGAAAAGATTATACTTCACAGCAATCATTTCCGACGCGTAGACGAAGCTCTCAAATCATACACCCAAAGACCAATCTAACTTTCGTCTCAATCGCTTACCTAATGTGACTTGTTGGAAAAGAAAGCCTGAAAGCTACTGTAGGGAAGTGGCGAGCTGTGAGGGGTGATTCTGTTGGTGAGTTTTATAGGTGCAATTGCAAAATTTTTGCCGTTTTTTTCTTATTTCTCTGGAAAAGTATCTATCGTGAGTGCAGTGCCCACTTGACAAATCTTAGGGTTGTATACGAAGGGGATTATTCAAGCCATCTTGCCTCTCATTCATCTTTGGACAAAGTTGTAACGAAAACTATCAGTATTGCGGCTTCTATGATCAATCCTGGCTTTTTTTTATTTGTCAGCAGACACGAAGTCCATAGTTTTTTGTTTTTTTTTATTTGTCAGCAGACACGAAGTCCACTTTGGCTTCATGTAATCTAATCTGCACATTTCTCAACATTTCGAGTCAAGTGTAATTGATTTCTTCAAAATAGTATTTATGCTTTCCACAGACATAACAGAATAGACTATACCAGGGGTCACCAACATGGTGCTTGCGGGCACCAGGTCGCCCGCATGGACCACGTGGGTCGCCCGCGGGCCTGTTCTGGCAATAGCATAAACATGAACAGTGTCTTCACGTTAATGAATATCTTTAATTTTTATTAATGATGACATAATTGAAGACAATTTGAGCAAATTTTTATTTCAAAAGTCTGTGTATCAAACTGGTAGCCCTTCGCACAAATCTGTCCCAAGAAGTAGCTCTCAGTTTCAAAAAGGTTGGTGACCCATGGACTATACAAATCACAATTATCCTGGACGCAAACCTGGCAGATGAAGTTTATTTGTGCGTTTGCACTTATCTCCGTGTAAAGAAATGCTGTTGAACCTCTGGAGTACGCTGATTAACTTATGTATGGCTGTCATATAAGACTATAAAGAAAGAAAAGTTTAAATTACTAACTTCAGGCAAACGTATGCGTTTATCCAGAGCCGTGTGAAAGGCTGTTGGAACGCCCCAAAAAATCCAGATGGGGCCCTTTAATATCAGCAAGCATTTAGGCAGCTGTGTGCTTTTTCTAGCCGGCTGCAAATTCGCCCCCTCAATGTAATCAACTTGGTGCTTTCACCAAAAGCTGATAGGTGGAAGCAGTGCGTAGAACTAGCTGCTTCCCAACACTCCCTCTGCCTTCACTGTCCTCAACAGTCTGGAAATTTCTCACACGCTTCTAATAACACTGGCTAATGAAAGAAATCGTTTCTCAGCACATAATCAGACACTAAGATTTTACAGAGTATATATTTCGCCTACAAAGTAGGCATCATCAGCTCTTATTCAAATAGAATATAGAGTTTCGACCAGAATAGAATATAAAGTTTCGACGCTTCTAATAAGAACGAATTTATTGGTATCTGACACCATCCATCTTCATCATGACATACAGCAAGTGAGATTAAATCCGAAGAGGCTTTTTAAGATCGAGAAGCGAGCGTTCAACTTATCGAGATTATCCCCGGTTTTTCTGGTCGAAACTTTAAATTAGACTGTCTTAACACAGTCTTCACAGGCATATACAGTATATAATAAACTGACACAACAGCCTTCCTTCGTTTCAACTTTACATAAACTGTTTTAAGCAGCTTTCACGAAAACTTTTTCAACGTTTAACTAGAAACCTAGTCTCTCTATCTGTACGCAACTACAAAGCGATTGCACAACACTCCACAGCACCTTCATTATGACGTGAATTTCCCCGAGAATTTCATCGCACAAGGCCGAAGCCATCGAAGTTAAGTGACGAAGGTCAAGACTTTATTAACAATTGACTTTGTTCTGACGTAACCACAACTTTACCAAAACTGCTATAGTGTCCGAACGTCCGCAATTCTTTTTCGAAATTAACGAATCATGATATTGCATGCTTAATCTACCGGCTCGGCACTGAGGGCAAAAACCAGAAGACTAAGGGTCAAGGGTAGAGAGACGGCTCTAACTTACTAATACAATATATATTGCGGGGCCCCTACGAATGGTCGGGGCCCCCCCGATCGGGGGGTACGGGGCTGCGTTTATCACAGGCCAACGCGTGCATAATACGAAACCAGCATATTGTGCGACATAAATACCGCGTTGAAGTTTTTGTACCTCAAGGGAGTCTGAGACTTACGCGTTAATAAAAAAAAAACACATTTTTGTCTCCACAGAGCCAACTGCACAAGATGAAGCAGCAACTAAAATTTCTAAGACCAAGTCATCTTCTTTTTAGATTGGTCGAACATGTTCTTAGTTGAAATATAAATCTCATTAAAATAAATCTTGTGTTACTACTTTCCGTAAAAGATTCGATGAAGAAAATTAGTTGAAACAAGCAAATACAATGGGTTGTAAGAAAATTTGTCAGACTTGTTTTCAATATTTCAAGTTTTCGAACAATACCAGACTGAAGGTTTTAAATTAGGGGTCGGCAACCTTTCCCCAGTCGCGGGCCAAAACAAACTCCGCAAAGTCTGACGGGCCGTACTGATTTTGCCACCAACTATTCCGTTCCCTTCGCGGTTTAAGATGTTGTTAAAGGAATGGAATTTTGATCAGATTAACCCCTGATATTCACAGTTCACAACGGAAGCACAAAATACGACATACAGTACATTTGTAGTACAGGGCGGTTTCTCATAAGTAGTTCCTCATAAGTATGCAACACCAATTGTTGCAAGGAGGGAAGATTCATAAAATATGATACCACTCGGGCGGGTCATACAACTACTACAATTTGTAAAGAGGCTGCGAGCCAGATGTTTTTCCTAGGCGGGCCGGATCCGGCCCGCGGGCCATAGGTTGCCGACCGCTGCTTTAAATTATGGAACGGCATATAATCGCGGAATCAGAGAGACAACATTATGAGCAAAATGCAGATATTTGCCATACATGTATCATTTATTTGCCATACATGTATCATTTCTACGCAATTTCATGTAGTGTATAATCGCAAAGATAGGTAGAGATTTGTGTGAAAGCTGTGAAGGCGTAGCTCCATTATTATATTTGGAAAAATGAAGCTAATCCATTTTGCATCGTCATTTGTTATTGTGTAACCGACGCAATCTTTGCAGAGATTTAAGTGCGCAAAGTTGTTTTTAGTTTCTATAAACTGCACAATGTCAAAAGAATTCTTGGAGTGGGCCGGAAAGGTCAGAAACATGGACCGTCCCAGTGACGAAGATTTCGCCTACCTCTATTCAATGTACAAACAAGCAACGGTAGGAGATTGCAATATCGACCAACCTGATGATGCCCTAGGCAAAGCCAAATGGGTTGCGTGGAACTCCAGAAAAGGCATCAGTAAAGAAAAAGCACAAGAGTTATACATTAAGCGTGCAAAAGAGCTCATCCAATGAACATAAAATTCCTATGAAATGTTGCTGTGAGCCGTGGACTTCGGTTGGCATTTTTATTCTTAAAAATTATTCCTTGACGTGTACTTGCAAATATTCTTTCTTCGAGATACAAAGGTGGGAAGGATCGTTTATGCGTGATTTATTGTAATACCTACAAAGCCCCTATCAACGACAACTGAAAAGCTTTTTCATAAATTGCTTTTATGCTTTTGTTCATGCATTGCCCCAGGTAGTTTTGTAACAGCTTTATTGATGACTAAAAATTGCTTTGGCACATGAGTGAGTTAGTTTTCCATTAAGTAAAATAAAAAGAAACTTACCTGTTGCCCACACGAGTAAAGTTTTTGCCATCTAACCAAAATTTTTAAACTTGTACAGCTTCAACATTTTGTGATATAACTAAGCCCATCCCGTCCTTTGACGGAGATGAGGTAGTCATCGTGCATGTAATCGAGCGGTGGATGAGATTACAGCTTGGCCAATTTCCAACTGGTCCATATCGTCGTCGTTCGTGCGCTGTGACGTAAACACATAGCCGTGAAAATTGGGCTAGAGGGCAAATTGTACTTTGAAAACTTTCAAAAACTTCAAGTGGTTGCTCTAAACTAACAGAGTTTGTGATGTATTTTAACCAATGCTATCATCAACTCAGACACGTAATGTTGTGCTGAGCAAAAGTTATTTAGGTGGAAAACATTTTGTGACCCCATAAATTTGGGGTGTCTTGCGCCTATGTTTACACAAGTTTACAGCTCCTTATTGGCCAAGCTAGTATGCTGTGAGTTTGTAGAATCTGCTCAACTAAACCAAAAGAGAAACGCAACGGTTTACACAGCACGACTCTGCTGAAGATGGAAACATTTTCGTTCAGTTAATATCAAAACACTGTCGTGTTTTTGCGCTGGACCGTGACAAGTTATTGAAACATTTTCAGTTTTGAGGGTGTGACCAATGTGGTTGATCCACGGTTAATCACGTGCGATCACGGCCCATCGCCCAAAACAGACGGGGTTTTCGATATCTGCTTTTTCGTTCAAGGGAAAAGCTCTCCACGCCAATTGTTGTTTACTTTAAGCAAGCATAAAAAAATCTGGTTGCATGTAGTGACAGAACAACTTAAACATAATTTGCTTCATAAAAAGTTCAGCGTAATGTTTTCGTGACGACTCGAAAAACCACCGCTTGAGACAAGTTTCATGCCACGGCTTCACAAAGACGTTTCCTCACATTTTTTCCTATCATCATGATTTTCGAGCGCACCAAGCGGATATTTGTCGAGAATATAATGCGCTCGTATGCCTGCTTGGTGTGGTCATAGTCGTAATTATAACGTGCTGTATAGGCTAGGCTATACCAACTATGGCTTGCTTTTTTATTAAGTAGAACTTCCTATCTAAGTTGATACACAGACCTTTAGCTGTGTTCTCTCTAAAAACCATGTTATGGTAGAAAACTTTACAGAGCACATTTCAACAAAGGCATTGTGATACCTAAAAATGGTTTTGTTACGCAATCAAGCCATGAAATGTTTGGTCCTGCCGGTTTTTGAAATTTTGTGAGGCAAGGCTAGTAACTGGTAAGCTATATAGAAAGACAATTGCGTTTCGGGTTTTGCTGCCAACGCATAAGCAAAATTGGAAGTAAGCTGACCTAGGCTCCCGACATTCTTTAGGAAAATGAGTCTATTAGTCATAAGGGCAAAAGGCTAGGTTAGGCTAAACAAAGAATGGTGAGAAACTAAATTTCTTGCAATATTTAGGTTTGCATTTCTTGTAGAATGTAAGCAGGGGCGTAGTGGGATGGGAACGCGTGAGAAATGCGTTTCCACACCTTTTTGCACTAGTAACGCTACTTGAAGCGCTTGGAGCAGCATAAATGACTAAATGACAAGTTATCTCTTGTATAGCACAGTAGCATGGTTGTAGTGCAATCACAAACAGTAGAAATTCTGTGGAAACAGTGGAAATTAATGATGTCACAAACACTGGAAATTCTGGTAGGCGAATGCTCACTTTATTGAAACTCTTTGGTGCAGTCTTCCTCTCCATTTTTTGTGGGAACGCCGTTCCCAAACCTCTTTTTTTAGCACTACACCCCTGATGGCAAGTAATGAGGTTCGTGATTTAATCGGTTTACGTTGTGCATGTTTTGTACTTCATATTTTATATGCTACTACTACAAAGATACAATCAACTTTTCCTTGTTTGACGAACCAAAAATAGTCAGTCTTTTAGATGAACCCAATAACCAAAAGATGAATGAGTTCGAAGCTGGAGTTCATGGCAGTTTGAACAGAATAGTAAAGAAAATATTATACCTCACAGCATTCATTTCCGACAAGTAGACATAACCTTCAAATGTTACACCTAAAAACGTATCTAACTTTCGTCTCAATCGCCAATCAAATGTGACTTGTAAAAGAAAGCCCGAAAGCTACTGTCTGTAGTGCAGTAGCGAATTGCGAGGTGTAAATCTGTTGGTGAGTTTTATGGGTGCAATTGCAAAATTTTTGCATTTTTTCTTGTTTCTCCAGAGAAGTATCAATTGAGAGGAGTACAATGCCTGTTTGAGTTGACAAATTTTCGGAGTTGGGGATTAATCAAGCTGTCTTGTCCGTCCCCTGGTCCCTATCACTTTATTTTTCGACAAAGTTGTAAGGAAAACCATCAGTGTTGCGGCAGCTTCTTTAATATAAATTCATAATCCTGGCCGTGGCTTTAAGTAATCTAATCTGTATGTTATTCAACAGGCCGAGTAAAGTGTAGTTGATATCTTCAAAACAGTATTTTGCGTTCCACAGACATTCCAGAACAGACGATGCAAATCACAATAATCCTAGACGCAAGCCTGACAGATAATGTTTATTCGTGATTTTCCGCTAATGCGTTTAAAGCAGGGGTGTCAAACTCATTTTCACTTAGGGCCATATCAGCATTTTCGTTGCCCTCAAAGGGCCAGTTGTACTGTATGGTTGCACTCAAACGGCCAGTTGTAACATGGAAAACTATTAATAAATTGCATTCTACACATCAAAAACAGTCTTCTGATATTAATAGTTTGAAGTTAAATGATGGCACACAAACAAGTTGTCCAATAAGTATAAGCAATACACTTGATGAGTATTTTTCTTCCATTGGAGTATCCATGGGGAATGGGAGTCGTCCTACCAATACTTCTTTCACTACATTTATGAAATCCATTTCCCAATCTTTTGTCCTTGATGGCACTTATGCAGAAGAAATCATTGCTTGTATAACCAACCCCAAAAACACTTCATCTAGTGGAATTGATGGCATATCAACAAAGTTCCTAAAGCTGGCCAAAGGCACTATTGCCCCAATACTTGCAAAGTTGTTTGATAAGAGTGTGGAAAGTGGAGAATATCCTGATTGATTGAAAATTTCACAAATTGTTCCAGTTTCAAAGCGTTCCTCTCCTTCCATACCCAGTCATTATAGACCAATATCTATTTCACCAACAGTATCCAAAATTTTTGAAAAATTTTTTTATGCCAGAGTAAGCAATTTTCTTGACAAAAATATACTTCTTACAAACTTTCAATACGGATTTAGAAACAATGCATCAACTGAATTAGCTGTATCCGCCATTTATGAAAGTTTTTTGGAAAACATGGATAAGGGTAAAACCGCATGAGCTGATTTTTTTGATTTAAGTAAAGCGTTTGATACTGTTGACCACAAAATATTGCTACGTAAATTGATGTATTATGGTATTAGAGGTAAGCAAAACTCATTTTTTGAATCTTACTTAACTAATCGTAAGCAATGTACTAAAGTAAACAATTATTCATCAAGTTTTCAGACAGTTAAGTGTGGTGTCCCTCAAGGTTCAGTAATGGGTCCTTTATTATTTTTAATTTATGTGAATGATCTTCCTTGTGCTTCTAGTTTTCAAACTACACTTTTTGCAGATGACACTAGTTTGCATTTATCTCACAAAGATATTAAAATGTTACAACTTAATGTCCAAAATGAACTTGATAAAGTCGATACTTGGATGAGGTCTAACAGATTATCAATAAACTATAATAAAATAGCTTACATGATATTAACTGCAACACGTTCTCAAAATTGTAATTTTGAAATTTCTATGAATGTTGTGAGAATACAGCAAACTGACGGTATCAAGTATCTTGGTTTTATAATTGATAATAAACTTTCGTGGAAACCGCAAATTAGTAGTCTCTGTAGGAAACTTTCTCAAGCCTGTGGCATAGTGTGTAAAATTAGACATTTTTCTGATATAAAAATTTTCCGTTTGATCTATTGCAGTCTCTTCCATTCACATTTGCAATACTGCATAAGTGATTGGGGACGAGCGTACAAAACTGTTATCCAGCCAGAGCAAGTGCTACAAAACCGAATTGTGAAATACATGACTTTTAGCAATAGAACATCAAGTGCAAGCAACATTTCTAAATTACTTAAAATTCTCCAAGTTTCTGATTTGTACCAACTTAATTTGGAAAAGTTCATGTATAAGTACAATGCCGATATCCTACCCTCTTCTTTTGATAAATTTTTTTCGAAACTGTACAACATACATGATCATGACACAAGACAACAAGTTTCATGAAATTTTTATCATAAACGTGTTAGAACTGATTATGGTAAAAAAATGCTGCAATATGTAGGACCTGTAGCATGGGGTTGTATTTCCAATAATATCAAAATGCTACCATTACATACGTTTTCAAATCAAGTAAAAAATATATTTACCGAGCGTATAAAAATTTTTTTAAATAATATTCACTGATATATGTATAACTAATTCGAAGTGAATAATATATAAACATATTTTCCCTTCTATTGCTAACGTTGAATATACGCCTTCAGATAGGCAAATGTACCGCTAGGGGTACATGTACCCCAGTTTGGGAACCCCTGCTTTAGAATGTGCAAAGTCTAGGTTAAATCCTTGAAGTCATTGGTTGGTTAATAACGGTTCATTTTTGTTAACAGAAAGTTTTTGTAAAAAGTATCTGTTTAGTGTGACAAGTTTGTGATGCACCCTTGTGAACCCTTGCGTAGTGGTGCACCCCACACATATTTTGGTGCACTCTAGGGTGCACCGTGCACACCAGCTGAAGAGCGCTGGCTTACATCACCACTGTGTGGGATACAGGAAGCTGGTGCGCCAGAAACAGCTGCGAAAGGCGTAACTCCTTGCTGGTTGAAAAGCGGAAGCTCTTCGCAGATGGCTGCCTGCTTTTCGCAGCCCAGAATCGGTAACTTGGCCTGCTCTTTTTCATCACAATTTTCTCTAAACTGCGTCAGACCTAACAAATTCAACAAAAACAAACATTATCCGTCACGGTGGCAATAAACTTAAAGCAGGAAACTCTTCACAGATGACTGCCTGTATTTCTTTTGCAGTACTACTAATTGGGTCTGCTCTTTTCTACAGCAAAATAACCTGAGCATTAACAAAGCAAACAGAAAATTTTCTGTTACCAGGGCAACGTCCTATTCAGTCCTTAGCAAATCGTCAAACGCTAAGCTATGAGGACTAAACGGCCTGGAAACTATGCCCTTTTGTTTTTACAGTCTGATTAAATCGAAAGTAGCAAATTGCTGCAGGTTGAGATGTTTGTAACGCAGTTTATAAATCTAAGCGGCTGTGTACATTTTTAGCCTTTTGTGTTTGCAAATCTGACCAAAAACGTGGAATGTGATTGCAATGATTGCCTATATTTCTACTGAAATATTTCAACCACGAAATAACCTCAGGCGAAAATTATTACCATTGTGCATATCAATTGGTTTAACTTTGAGAGTCAACTTTATCAAAGATGCTGTTAGCACATGTGGTTTGTTCACTTTGAAATGATGCAGTATCACAAGCACTGGCTTCCCCTCATATATGTCAGATCCATTGAGTTTATAAAAGTTAAAAAAATATCAGTTGTTGTCGCACTGATCTGTTTTTCGTTATCAAAAGTTGCCAAACGTCTAGTTACAAATCAGCAGCAAGCATTATGGAAATGTCGACTTTGCGCCATTCCGCAGCACTGTGTTTATCAATTCTCTAAACTAACACCGTTAATTGTGTCGAAGATGCAATTCGACAACTGTGATTCGTTTACTTTGAAACGATTCAGTGTCACAGGAACATAAACCGAGATCCGAGGTATTCAAACCGTTTCTGGTTTTGACAGTGGTACTCCATTGCCATAAAGAAAAGTTAACGTTTGTGATATGACCATGTCACTTACAAATGCAGCATATTTAGCGCACTTGCAAGTTTTACCAAAATTTATTGCACCGTGTTCGACAGTGCAAAATTTTAACTTTATTTAAGTCGGTCCGGAATTACAAATAAACACGAGGTTAATTGGTGTTCTATGTTTCAAACCTGCGCTATCACAGTTCATTATGAAGACAAATATCGCTGGAAATTCACTTCAGAGATAATAATTGCACCCCGAACAAACCCTGAATATTTTATACGCTGATCAATGTAGCAAATTTTTTACCAAACAAAAAATAATTTTTACCAATCCGATCAAAAGGCGCCCTGAAAGGTTTTCGCAGTTTGCTGGTGATTCACTTCAAATTGATTTTTCAACTGATGTTAACTCTTAAACTTCAAACGCCTTAAACAAGTAGTCTTCGCAAAGGAGGCGAAGTCTAATCAATCAGCAAATTGTTTTGATATGAAATCAATTTCACATAAAGCTACGCACCTAAATCCTGAATGTTTATTAAAATAGAATCATCGCAAAGTCATGATAACAGTGCCAAGTCGGCTGATTCCTCGAAAGCTTGCAGCAAACCTAGAGCTTGTTCATCGTCAAGTGCCTTAGTTTGGATTTATGTAATACACTCGGAATATTGAAACAAAATCTTCTGCACCAAAAGTTACGGCCAATGCAGAAGACGTACGCACAATTCAGACGCTTCGGTAACAAATATTGGAGTCGTCAACAGGTGATGAGTGAGCGCTCGCCAAGCGTTTCGCACGCGCTCCGTTATTCATTCAAAACTCAAACTAGTGTCAAAAATTGGCAACTTTTTAATATTTCCTTTCGGCTAATTTTTCAGCCGGAAAAATTTGACGTCGTCTGATGCCACCAATTACTTGCCATTAACCTATACAGTACTTAGAGACTCGTATTCGCAGGAGCAACGAGTATAGTGGATTAAACGGAAGAACCTTAGGAAACTGCTGGAATTGTTTGTAGAAAATAAATTACTTTTCAGTTTAAAGGTTCTTACTGTCGACGAATTGACGGTTTTTCCATAGACTCAACAATGGCACTGCTTATAGTCGCTCCTTAAAATAGTCACGTTTTCCTGCGTTGCACACGATACAAAAACTGTTGTTAACTCTTTGCTCCGATGCCCATACAACACCGCCAGCTCTGGCAAACCGGTGCTGTATCACAGAATTTTATGGCCAAAAAATTATGATTAATCAATTAATTCCCTAATGAATCCCCAGGGGAAGAGCTAATTAATTTGTGTTTTTCAGGGCATAACTTACTAACCACTAACCCTAGAAGGCCAATCGTGGGCTCAAAATCTGCAGATTTTCGCCTATTTTATAAAAGAAAAAACAAAGAAATTTCCCCTTGTATATTTCCTCAGGCCCCGATGACGTCATCCAAAATACCTTGCCGCTCACCCACTCATGACATCGCCCCCAAAAAATTTCAAACCCAAAAGTGCCCGGATATTTCAAAATCGAAACTAGAAGACTTTCTTCATTTTTAGAGGGGTTGAACAGCTCTCTAGCTCTGTCGGTCGGCAAGTTATGACTGAACATAGTCCGAGCCATTTTGTGGCTTTGCTGTCCTTGAAAGGTTTTTAAAGATAGTAACGTTTTGTCTCTGCCACACGTATCCGTACAGCAAGATGTGTAAATCAACTAAGAAATCACAAATCAAATAATGTTGAAAAGTACAGTGTTTGATAGAACATTTTGATGAATGTGGTACCGTGTTTCCAGGAAATGAACCAGGGATATCTAGGAATTTCTAGATATCCCTGAAAGGAACAAAGAAAAGAAGTCGCTGGTGATACAAACGTTGTATGCTAACGGGAACAGGAACGGCACCTAAAGCATCACTTCAGTCTTATCGTGAACCTATACTGTTGTCGTCAGATAGCTTATAAAGCTGCTCTGTTGACGTGCATGGATTGTTTCTGTCAACATCAAGCTTTGCCTCGATGTAATAGAAACAGGAACGTCTGCACTTTGTCAAAAGAGCTAGTCTACTGTTGAAAAAAGAAATCTCCAACGCACAGCACTTACGCCACTGTAGCACTTAGGTAAGTTGTACAGTAGCTATTAGTGTAAGATTTTGTACGCGGCCTTTCCTGTCATGTTATGATGATTATTCGTTGCGCATGTTAATGAAGCGCGAACGAAACGACAATACACATACGCAAGAACGCATGCAGTTCATGCTAACAATGTAAAAAAAACGCACACACAAGGGCCTGGCAGGTGGCACAGCCAGAATGAGGCCGAAGAGACCATAGCCTCCCCGAAACAAACTTGCTAAGGTATTTACTGGTGCTTTATATCAATTTTCAACTGTCAGAAAATAAACCGAAGAAACAATCGGACGCAAGACGATGTCAGTGACTGACAACGTCATTGACTGTTCCACCTGGACAAAATTTTGGCTGCGTTACTGCGGCGTAGATGTAATTTGTTTTAGGTGTTGTCAAAGTTACCTATGCCTCAGCTCCAAGCTATTCGCTTTCCATGATGATGTTCCGATGGCAAGCCAGGCCGAAGAAAATGATCTTCACAGGGGGTTGCACGTCTCATGTCCGAACGAACTTGAGAGCTTTCACGCAGCTTTCTTTACACCAGGCGCCGGGCAAAGAAGGCTATACTATAATACTAACGTCTTGGCGTGACACGGTCAAGAGTCGAACGCCAGACCTACCAGCATTGAAGCGCACACATTAACCATAACTGCAAGCTGGTCACTCTAAGAATGACTGTTCTAGCAAGGTGGGCCCTAAGTCCCTACACATCCATCCATATATCTTATCTATCTAATATACCTGTGTGCTGACCCTCTATTGTAGACCTTGAAAGTTTTTTTTGATGTGAAAAGGTTGCTTGGCTTACATCAGTAGTGTTCATTTCATCGAAGAAAGTTAAGAAATCATGCCACCAATCATTTAACCACCGACGTGAAAGCGAAGGTGATAATGACCCACATTCAGTGCGCAAAATCGGCACATGAATGTGCTCGCGGACCAGAAAAGTGGCCCGTGAATACAGTTAGGTTGCCTACCACTGGAAACGATGTAGATGCAAGCATAACGCTGCAAAGCATCTGCACTGAAATGTGAGGTACACACTTCCTCTTTGCTTGTCACTCAATTATTTACAGTAATAGAGTGATTGATTACTCAGTGTGCATAAGCACACGCCTGTTTTCCGTAGAAATAATGGTCTTAGACACTGAAAGCGATTAGAGACGTACACGACATATCAAAAGTGTTTTAGACTTTCCAACTGTGCAAAGTTGGAAAGACTTGCAAACGATTTTAACCGCCACTTGCGAAAAAATTGAGCGCACTGGTTTGCCTGTGGTTTTGTAACAGCATCCATTCGACGGTAAACGTTCTAAGGCATGCTTGAGTAATTCTTTCACACTGTGAGTGATCCAAAGCGATTCCTCTTTTGGTTTAGTTTTGATGATTTTTGATAAATTCTGCGAAATGTGGAAGTTAAAAAAATCTTGAATAGTCTTTAGTTCGAAAATACGAGGGTAAATAAAATTCGTCGAAAACTGTAAGAACAGATAACCTGAAGTTACCGCTCTCCAACCTGTACCAACGATTGGAACAGACCTTTATAATCAATTCATTATCTTGAATCATTTTATTTTCGGGTTCATCCCTGATGCCTACGCAAAAACATCATTTTCGCGTAGTCACGAAATCGACAGGAAAACAACTGCCAAGCTTCACTAACATTAACACCCTGCTGGTATATCGGCATTGATTAATTGTTAGCAGCTGCACAGAAGACCACAGCTTCAAATTCCTGCCATCAGTTTCCGCAAAAGCACATGGCACGACAACTTGTGAGCCTTTGACGTTCGGTTTCTATTTGGGTCTTGCACAGGGCCTGTTTTAAGCCGATTTGACCGATTTCTTCTAATCGGGCCCCGCGCCAAAGTGGGACCCGCGCTACTCCTAACCAACACAAACTTACACTTTCTATCGAAGCCACATGTGTATAGTGCCGGCGCGGGGCCCATTGTTTTTTAAGGTGTATTGAGAGACCAAAACGCTTCTGAAATTGTTTCCAACGGTCTCTCAAAATATAGTACAAACTCGCTTTACGATAACCATCAAAATACACCAAAACCTTATTTTACAATCTCGCTATTCAGATAAAACAGCCAAGGGCGTACGCAAAGGGGGTGGGGTTAAAAAAACCCTTGAGCTCGATATTTTACAAAAATTTTATTACCTGCGCAAAGGAGATAAATTGTTTTCGCATACTTTTTGCTTGTTTGTCAACTTAATGCAAATACCACGAAATAAATTTGCATGCAAATTTCAAGGAACATTGTAACTGGGCTAAAAAGTAATAATTATATTTTGGTGGGAATTTGAGATATCGTCTGCATCTTTTTGCAGACCCTCCGTCAACTACGCATGTTTAAGATTGTGTTCCGCTATAGTTCACTTTATCCAAAACAATTATCTTGATTTTGTCTGCTATGGTTGAGCAGCGCAAGTGGTGACCGCATTGGCTACATTAACAATTTTTGTAGCATGATGGAACTGTTGCACGAGATCAAAAACAGCTTTTTTAGCATAGAAGCTTTCAGGAATTTGATAACGTCTCAGCAAGGAAAAAGGAAAACTAAAAGTTTGCTGGACGTCTATACATAACGAAAAATTGAAAGTTTTCTTGCGTACTTTATGCGCATTGTCACTTCTTGTGTAGTTTAGCAAGATTCGACCTTGCCAACCGGGGTGTCCGCCAACATATCCAGCCGCACACTTTCTATGCTCGACTACTCGCATTCGACAAGACTTCAGCTTGGCCTCATTTTGGAGTTGTGGATTGCTCTGACGCAGTGATGAGTGTGTTTTACTCCCCTGTTTTAACGCGCAGCCGGATATTTTTGCAGTTATGAGCTGCTGTGTCGTAGGGTTGATTTTATATTCTTCCGATGTTACGCCAGATAGACGTTTATGTACGGCAGGGGTGGCCAACTTGTCTTCGATTGGGATTGACCGGAAAATTTCTTGCTAAATCGCGATCGACCGGTCGGTAATAAAGTCACAAGTACAAAATGCCAAAGTAAAGTATCGTACGTGCAAACACAGTGTATCATCGCCTTAGTAAGTGATGCACAGAAGGCAAAGTTTCTGTTACGCCTAAATCATGATTTTCACGCAATCATAGGAAAACATATTGCAACCCCGCGGCATTTATCGTGCTAGCCTATGGTCAGCCATGGCAAAAGGCACCAAAGAATATACGTGACCAACCAATTGATGGATAATATATATGTGCTTTGTGGAATATTGATTGAAGTGTCCTTTTTAGGTATCTTGTCAATTCAATGCAAAATCAGGCGCGATCGGCCAACTGACGCTCGGCGATCGACCGGTCGATCGCGATCGACTTGTTGACCACCCCTGATGTACGGGAAGTGATATATGCCGTTTCTAAAGTGTTGATTCTGGTAAGGAAGGAACCTCGACAGATGGTGCATTTGATGAGGTATGGAGCAAGAAAATTTAAAATTTGGTGAACAAATGTTCCTGCTACTTAGCCAGGTGTCATGAGTCGGATTGTTAGAAACTAACCTGGACTATTTAGCCAGGGTTTTTTTTAAAGAAAATATTAGGTACCCGGTATGAATCTGTAGGGACCCGATTTTCTCTGATTCTAGGGGCCCGATGATCACTTTCTCTGATTCTAGGGACCCGATTTTCAATTCTAGGGACCTAAATCGGGTCCCTAAAACACCTTAAAAAAACTGATTTAGCCCAAATAGGACCGACTGCAATCATAATAAAAGTTTTCCCCAGAAACGAGAGTGGTGGGATACGGTTTTCTATGTTTCATTGCAAAAGAATACCACCAAATGGTGAAGCGGTAGGTCATCATGGCTAATATACCCGGCCTGGAAACATGGAATGTTTTGCTACAACGGCAAACTGCTCAGCTTTAGATATACACTATATAGCACAGCAATCAATACCTCTCTGCAGGCACTACACTCGTATCTCCCTTCTGGTCAGGGAGGTGCCGGGACAGAGAGGAGGTATTAATGCGTGTTATAATTCCTTGATTTACTGGGTTTTACGGCGTTGTCCATTGAAGTCTCTGCTGGAAGAGGTCTTGACGTCACCCTTTCAGGCATCGCGTTTTTAACATCACGGATTTTTATCATGATTTGACGCACCTCCTCAAACATTATATACACCACTGAGTGGGGCCCCACAAAAGTGTTTCTAATCGGGCCCCACTCTTGCTAAAGCCGGCCGTGGTCTTGCATATACTTTGTTTTAAGGGTTGCAAGGAGTTTTATTCTACCGAGTAAAAGACACCCAGCTTGGATCTCAGTGATCAATGGCAGGCAAACACATTTTGGAAAAAGTGAGATCGCTCAATTTTGAAATAACTTGCTCGAAAACTTTCCAATTTCATGACTGGTGTTTTATTACATTGAGCTGTGCGAAACCTTCTTGTATTTTAAGCACGCTATACATAGCAGCACTTGTTAAACATTGGACCACCGACCGTGTAAGTCTGCGAATATTTTGCTACCTAGTCGCAAGCAAGAAACAATCTATTTTATTTTAATCTCTGTTGAAGTTTCCGTTTCTTCATTATTTTCTTCTGTTTGTACTTGTCGACTATTTTTTATTGATCGTTTTCTCTCATTTCTCATCATTTTGACACTTATCTGCAATAACTTGAAACACAGTGGTTGATCCAGGGGCGGCAGCTGGGAGCATCTCACCCTTCAAACGTCTTTGGCGCCCCTTTGATATAGATGCGCGCCTTCATGGTACTTGTAGAAGCAGAAACAGTAAATATCACTCTCCAAACCAGTGGTTCTCCACCTTTTTAAAGTGATGTACCCTATGGGCAATATTTTGCCTATCAAGTACCCCTTGACTGTAACTATGAGCACAGTAATTAGAAATGTACCTCTAATTATTGTACTTTTAAGTTAAAATGTTATTATGAAAAAATTTGTGTATCCCTTGGAGCATCTTTGGGTACTCCAAAGGAGTACGCGTAATTAATGACGTAGCAAGGCTAAGTGTCACCCGGGGTCGACCATAAAAGTGCCGCCCTTTCCACCTCTAAAATTTGCTACAGGAATTTATAACGAAAGATCATGTTCGTGCTAAGTAAAATGTAAGGAATATTAAAACATTTTGAACATCAGAACCAGAATTAACTAAAACATAGTACATATACTGATACAGTAAGCTATAATAATAAATTCAATAATTTGATCTCAGTAATACAAAAAAATTTTATTGATGACTTCACGTTTCAGTAGTGGTTTATATCTCTTTGAACATACAGTGGGTTCCCAACCGTTTTTGAAGTTTGCACCCCTTTCATAAAAGTAAAGTGAATTTCGCACCCCCTCGTTGAAAACAGACTGATTTCACAGTATCTTCATCCATTTTAAAAATTGCTACTCGTAGTACATACTGGCAACTCAACAGAAAATACTCGGTTCTACTGTTTTCAGCTAGTGCTAATTGGAAACAAACCTATAGTGGCTTTTTTGTTGCTGCTTCTTTGAAATGATCCGCTCATAAAGTGACACACAATTACTCTTGAGCAACGTGCAAATCGTTCGAGGGGTTCAAACGGTTCCGATACTTGTTTTTCAAATTAAGCAGAGAGGAAAATCCAGATTCGCACAAATATGTTGTTGCAAGGGTACTCAAATAGACAGGGCTTTTGTATTCGATTTCTAACTTTCGAGTACTGCAGCACTAAACAAAAATCTCGCCATAAACATTTAAACGTCATAATGCACTTACAATCGCATCACCGGCCGTCTTCTGCATGGCAACCGCAACGTGAAGCAGAATTAGCAACACACGCAATCAGCACTGTAAGTTGTTAACCTAGTGAGTTTAGCTTGAATAAATAGGCTGGATAATGTTCTTTTGAGTAATAGCACTTGCAAGTTTTCATAAATCTCGGTTCAGTTGAAAAAAAGTACGTCTAAGAATATGCAAACTATCACTTTCGAAAGTCGCAATTTGGATCCCCGGCAATCTTGTTTCGGACAACCAGGGGTCCGGGAACCCCTGGTTGGGAACCACTGTCTTAAAATGTATGAAATGCTTCAACCGTTAACTCTGTCGTCATTTGGCGCGGGGCCCTCCTGATGTGTGGAACCCCTTTAGATAAAATTTGTCAAATTGTGTTAACTTGCAGCGTCCATAGTGAAATGCAGATTTGGTCTACCTGTTGGGTTGGGCTTTTCCATTACGCGTGCATGGTGTTATTCCTTGCCTACATTCGTTAGTAACAGCCGTCTATTTCGTAAACTGTACGGTATTGCCAAAACCTACCACGTAGGACAACGGCCATTTTATTGCTCAGCAGTGATTACAACGCTTTAAGTTCAATGTTAATTGCACTGAATAACTTTAATCAGCACAGCCATTGCCAAGTTTGGCAATTGTTTTTGACTAACGTCCCTTTTATTAAAAGCCTTCACCACAATTATCACTCGCCTTGCGTTTGGTTTTTAGACTAAGGTTCATCGCATCTCATTTATCAAAAAGAGGGCAACATCTTTTGTAAGATTTCTTGTTGAAATGACTTTTTCTGTGGCGGGTGTTCAGGGGGTGAAAGCGCACACCCCAAAAGTTTTGATCTGTCAAAAATCCGGGCAAAATCCCTGAAAATCTAGGTCTACCGTGACCCACCTTCCTCTACACACATTGCATTTCTGAAAAATTTCAGAAATAGAATATAAAATTTTATGATTAAACTATAAAATTTCATCTTTATTCTTTGAAAGTTTCTGCAAAGGACAAAATTGCTGTGCAATGTTTTGAAATTTTCGGGGGGGCAAATGCACCAAACGCCCCCCCCCCGGTTGCGCTCCTGGCCACAGTTTTTCCTTGTATATTTAGTTTTGAAACCTTCTTTCACCTGATGCAACTGTTACAGACATTGTTAAGTAAATCCTCAAAGCAGGTGTCTCAAACACAAATCGCTCCCAGGGCCAATGGAAGACTAATAAAATAACCCGAGGGCCACATGACAATGCTGACGCAACAATGGCGGTACCTGAACCTTACGAGAAACACCTTTCATATCTCATTTCTTGTGAAAGGCATCATGAGTTATAGATAGGCAAATCATTTCTACCCGTCCCATACGTTCGTTTGAAAGGACATTATTCACTCGCTAGCTGAGCGCTTTTAAACTAGTAAATAAACAAAATATCGTAAATGTTAATTACAGTATTCAAAAATTCCTAAAAAGCATCAATTTGGATTTGATAAAATTGTTGGATCGAAATCGGATTTGAAAAACAAATCCGTTCATATCTGCTGCAGCCTGCAGGGTTACGGAGTCAGGGTCGCAAGGAGTCGGTTTGTGGGAGGAGTCAGGTTCTTAAAAACACGAGAGTCGTTGGAGTCGGATTTTTTATCTGACTCCTAAAGTCCAAATGAATATTTTTTTACGTCGCACTCCTAATTAAGAATCCTAACTCGTGCCTGTTGAAATGGTACAATTTCTTTTGAAACTTGTATTGAAACAGAATTCTTGCTGTGCACCATGATTTCCATTGATTGCTAATTGCTACAAATTTGTTGACAATCAAACTTCATTCACGCTATGTTAAGGAGTCGGAGTTAGAATCGGACATTTTAACTCCGATTCCGCAACCCTGCTCTGTTAGCATCCACAAGCGCGTTTTAAGTTTGTGGCATAGCCGTAGTATACTTCTCTTAGATTACAAAAAGGTTTCAAACCGTAGCTCTGCCGGTGCTGGCGTGGGGCCCCTTGAGCCGCGGGGCCCAATTTGGTGAAATCAGTCAAATAGGCCCTGGCTGCATCGTTAGGGAATGGATGAAACGGTATACACACGTTTTAGGCATTTTCCATGCTATAATTGCAAATTCAGTCATTGCAATGTGTTGCAATTGCGTCGAGGTACTGAAGTTCGCTGAAGCAGGAAAAGTTGTGATACAATACCGAAAAATTGGGAAGAACAAGGAAAGCTGCTTGACGCAGGGCACATTACTTTGTGTCCTAAATGTTGTGGCGTTTTTTTGCGTGGTGACATACGTCAGGCACAAAGAAACATGGAACGCGGCGAAAAAAAATTCACGATTACATCTTGAATCAAATAGTTATGACTGTACACTGAAAACGTTTTGCAACACATCCATCAAAGTGTGGCAAGTACCAGTAGCTGTAAGTAGCAGAAAATCTATAGCCATAACGAGAACAAGGATGTACTGTACTTTATCATGTTTGTCAAGCACTTAATTCGAAATTTCTGTTGTGAACTTGCAGATAAAATAACATGCTGGCAATCAGTCAACGAACTGTTAGCGCAAAGGCAATCCTGTATTTCATCAATCAATAAAAAACTCCGAGTAGTGGGAGTGCATCGGCACAACGAAGTTTTCCGGCTACTCATTAACTTGTTTCAAGCTCAACTGTTGGCTTTGTCCTCAACCTGTACCTTTGCCGTGTGCGCGTTTAGTGCTTGCGTTTCTGTGGAACTGCGCGATTCTTCAGAATTTATCGGAACATTAAAGCACCGCTGACACTTTTAATAGCTATGGTTATAATATCTTTGGCATGACATATACCTCAACTTCACCACATCGTGCAGATGACTCCAGAACAGTACTTCTTGAACTCTTGAACAAACTGCAATTACTTTTGCATTTACTTTCACTTCCTTTAAACTAGCAGTGTTTATCAGCTCTGAAGATTAATGATGGAGTTCTACTTATTTCCCGGTTTTCAATTCTTCTGAAACTAACGTTAGGCGTAGGACCGCCCGACATTCAAAATGCACGTGTTTGTTCTCTCTACTATGCTTCCTGATAAGCGTAGGAGCTTCATCCATTGCACCAGCTATTAGCGCTACGCTTTGTCAGCACGATTTACACTGCCGCTTCCGCAACTGGTGAAAACGTCACAAGTCTATTCATGATCTCCACACTACCGCCCCCAAGCGATTATATGGCCACAAAATATATGAGGCCATTTCGTGTATTTGAAATACAGCTTATGGCGGCCGAGCATTAACATAAACTCTATGAGTATATTTAGTACAAGGCAGTCAGACAAATGTGTGGAAGCAGACTAGGATCAGCGTGTGGAAGCAGAAAAGAAGCAATGCAAAAAAATAAAAATTGACAGAGCTCACCGGTGCCCGTAATTCATAATAGACGTATTTCGGTTGGCAATAGCGAAAAGGTTCTGCACCACTGGTCAAAGGTATCATTAATTTCAAAATGCAAGATCTAGCAAATTCATTTCTATATTAGCTAGCAGGCGGCTCACGATCTCATTTCAATAAGTTTGTAAAAAATCGTTTGTTAAAAAAGCACGCCTATGCTTCTAATAAATTCACACTTAGGAAATATGAGCGGTATCCCAAAAGCACTTCAAAAGTGCATGAAAAGAACTATAGTGCTTGAAACACACATCATGTAAGCTGACTTACTCTCTACTTATGTCATAACAGTTGACCAAGCTTTTAAGCCCTGCAAAAATCCAATGACATAGCCAGGCACATCTTCAGTAGGCACGAGTTTAGCCCCTTAGTTGTGATACCTCTTTGCAACGTCACAAATATTCACAAGTTCATAGCTAACGTTTGCACATCCTGATACGGAGGCAACACTTCTTCCACACATTAGTGTGTTTGAGGACAGTTCTATAGTTTCCAAAGCATCTCTTACCACATCAATGCTTGAATATTTGTTGCATTTCTAAAGATTAGTTTTTAGTTACAAAGAGAGAGTAAAAACACGGATGCTTTTGTAGTTGTTTTAACATACAACAAAGATAACTGACGGAAATATAGTATACCACACGTGCACTTCAAAACGAGAGAAAGAAAGCTGAATCAACAAAGATAAAAAACAGAAAATTAGGATAGAGACAGTATTTGCAAACTCCATACCACTGTTCAAATACCCATTTGGTTCAAGGATTTTCTTTGAGCGGTCACAGTAATAGTTGTTAATTCTTCTATGTAAAAATATATGGACTAAGTACTAAACAAGTAATACATAATTGATTTTAGCTGTTGATGCATTTGTTCTTTCCTGATAAACTTGCGTGATCTTCGAACTGCAACACTTGACACAATCGTAAGGCACCAATGGCACTTTCAGCACTTGGTCGCTGGTCAGCTTCGGCATTCCACGAAGCTGCTACGACATCAAAGAAGTTTTTTTCAGAAAGTTCCTCTTGTGACAATACTGCGAAAAAATAGGATTTAAGAAACGCTACACCTGCACTGGCTTATTGTCACCAGAAATAGTCTTGTGGCAGGAATGTTTAAAAAGCCTGAATTTGACGGAACCGAAATTGGCTGTTTACCGTTGTCTCAAATACCTTCACTTGCAAATTAATGCTATTTTGCAATTCACAACGCATATTCAATTTAACTGTTTGCAACAAAACACGCAACATCAGGAGATGAAGATTTGTTTAAAGTCATATAGATTTCTGTTTTCCGAAAAAAAATTTAACACAACATAAGATGTCAGCCATTTCCCAGCAATTATGAAACTTGATTTTACTTAATTAAAAAATGATGTGCAAAAATTTTGGTTGCAGCTCTTTCTCCCTCTTTATTTTGTCGTACATATGCAAATGCTTGGGACAATGATTTTCTGACATCAACATAAAATCTTATTTTTTTTGACTGGATAAGGTTAAGGTATCCACATACCAGCGAAGACTGCAAAGAATATTAAGTTTTTAATAATAAACTGAATTGAATCGGGAACTGCACAAATAGAATGGTTATCCCACACATGTCATGGAGCATGTATCTTGAAAAAGTTGCGTTCAAAAGGAGAAATAATCTGTATGCCTAAGCCTCAGATCAACACTTATATGGGTATAAAATGATGACCAAAAGAATGAACTTTATGGCGAAAAAGGTTGATTTTAGCTGTGAATAACTTCATTCGCGTAGAACTACCTTCTTTTGCCAGTGTCGTGGCTGAACTACTCTACAACCAATCCGTTACGAAAAAATGTGTTGTTCTTAAAACTTTTTTACAGCATAGTCGGCAAAATACTCTGTAAAAACAAAATTATGCAACACAGGTTAATATGTCAGAGGACGTCGCTGCACAAGATGCAGATAACAATATTGCGGTTCAAGCTTAGTTTGCCTGTATGCAGATCTAACATACCGTCCTTATTTCAGAGATTTGTTCTTAGTCATTACTTCTTAAGAAATGTCTCCAATTGTGACTTACGTCCTCATTTTTCGTATTTTCTATAGGGGTAGGGTAATAATTTTAAATAGGCTCTATTTGATAGACATAACAGACCTTTTTCATCTCATCGTAAACATTTGCAATCAAGGTTTTGTGACATATAAAAGTAGTGTAATTTTACAGCACAAAGGCGACGTATTATCAGTAGGGCAACCAATTTTTTGACCTAAAAACTGAAAATGTTGACTTTATTATTTATAAATTTTGACTTTATTTTGACCTATAAACTTCCTGCATTCGCAACTGCAAAATAATTTAGCCTTAGGTCAGCGGTAGGCGCCTTTTCTTACAAGAGCCATTCTGCTTCTTCATCTTCCAGCACATATGACCGGCGAGGAGTCAAAAATGTTGATTCGGTTTTATTTTTCATGCGACTTCATAGGAGCACACGCTGAATTGCAATCAGCTTAATTGTCCTGTAGTCGTGGGGAAAAATATTATTATGTCAGAAGCGACAATAAACCCATTATTATTACAGAATTGTAACTAAACATGCAAAAGCGCATCAATATCTGTTGTTATAGTTTCAATAAAATATCGAACGGAGAAAAAACTGTGCTGCAAGGAAAGTTTGACCCAAAGATAAATTTTGACCTGACGATAAATTGACCTTTTTTGACCTAATAACTTGGACGTTGCTCATGGTATCAGAGTGAAACTTGGTTTGTGGACGTTTCATAACTTCAAAGAAGGCAGACAAATTTTGACTTTATCGACTTTTGGTTGCCCTAATTATCAGGCATTGTTAGCACTGTAAGCTGTCTAGGGAACTAGTTAATTGAGTTTACGATTCTGCATGCTGCGGGTGTAGTTTGGAAATGACTTTATCTGCAATTGTTTTGTTTCAGTTGCGGCAATGCTTAAATCAAATAAATTGCAGTTTATCCAGGACATCCACTAACCTTTTTCGGAACTAAATGTTGGAAGTCTTGGTCGAGCACCAGTCGCAACAACAGCAAAAACAACGGTGTGATTGTGCTGCCCAGAATAAGGTAGTTCTCTGCTCCACATTTGCCAAGCTAGATGATAAAACCAATAAAACGCCTAAAGTTTGTCTGGTCTTTGAAGACATAAGCATGCCGATCGAAAAAAACATAACTTGTCAGTGGTGCACTTCCACTGATGAAGCTGAACTGGGAATCAATTGTTCGTTGAATCAAATTGTATTGGAACAGTTCTTTATAAAAAGACAACGAACTTACGAGTGGAGGCCCTTTACAAAGAGAACTGCCATGTGCTTGTGCCAGCTTAAAACATTCGGTACAACGCCACTTTGGTTCATCAAGAATACGACCAGCCTTATCAGCAAACTCGGCGACCTCAGTGGTTGTCATGCACTATTCGTAAAAACGCAATGGCAATAATAACTTACCTGTGATGCTGAAAGAAAACATGTCCGATTTGGTGGAAGGCACGTAGCCCCGCAATAACTCTGGCGCTCGGTAAATAAAAGTGCCCATCAACTGTGACCTGAAACAAACAGTGCTTTATTCCCTAACGCAGTTGTTCCCAACCTTCGTTATACTCCGCATTCCTGAGAATTCTGACATATTTCGCACCATAGTCGTAAAACTTTGAAGCAGTGGTTTTCAACGTGGGGCGTGGCAATATTTAAGAACCTTTTTTCTACTCTTCACTTCATATTCTTTGTAGTCATGCATTGAAACATGTGTGACGATTTGTTTAAAATAAAATAAGATGAAAACTGGCGAGAGGCAGGGGTGCAAATCGTCCCATGTCAAGTTAAATGTAAAAACCGGGCCCCCACTTGGCTTACGTTTTGATATTTGGAATTATTTTGGTTTTCAGTAGGTTGTTTTCCGTTTGGGTTTTTTCGGGAGATTTTCGGAATGTTCACCGGTGATTTCGGATTTTAGTATAGACATCCACATGTGGATTCACTATTATTTCTCAACCATTTTCTGAGTGCTAACCAGTGGGCCCCCTACGGTGGCAAGCGGGCCCCCCTCAGCTCAGTTTTTCCCCTGGATTAAACCTTTAGTTACGCCACTGGGTGAATGCACAAAAGTAATGGTTTATTTTTAAAAAAGGCAAAGTGAACACAACCAATTTGTACCACTGGGAATTTTGTCTCGCATCCCTGTCTGCGAAACCCTTCCTTAGCAATTGACATGATACCTTTTATTGGGACGTAAAACTGCTTCGTTTTGGCATTCTACTCATGAAATACCACCTAGTTCCAGAAAATATAATCAAGGTCTTTAGGCAAAACATGAACCTGATGATATTTCTTAGAGGAAGAATATGCACGAGATTTTTCATGTGTTGATTTAATTTAATCTTACATGAGTCATTACAAGTTAATTGCATGTTTTTTCCATTCTTGAGGTTCTGCGCCAGATGGGCTATCCTCAAAGGTATGGAAGAAATGCAAATATCTGAAGCATCCAAAACAGGGGTTAGCAACATGGCGTCCTCGGGCACCAGGTCGCCCGCAAGGACCAATTGGGTAGTCCACGGGCCTGTTCTAAAAAATATTAACATGTTTCTTGACATTGACGAATATCATTAATTACACAGGTCAACAAAAAACACTTTTTTTAAACGAGGATATGACATGATCATGACCTTTTAAGATAAAATTTGGGTGCTGATTCCAAATTTGGCACTCATTTTCTTATGGCACATCAAATTTGAGTTACAGGGAAAGGCTTTTTTGGGTGTATAAACAGTTGCTTGCTTATATATTAGCTTTTGTTTCCAAATGAAAAATGACCTGATCATTCAGTCTGTGTAAAGTTTGTTAATTTATTACGAATAATAAAAGAACAGGTTGAACAAATAAACATAGGACTCCTGGTCTTGATAGTGGAACTCATAAAACTTCTATAGTCAGTGTTTTGAACAAGCCTCTTTTAAAAAGCGTGCCTGGATCACCATGAGACAACATCCAGCAGGCGATACCATCGACTCTTTTCAGAACCCCTTGTATCTTGCTTCCATAGCTTGAATATTATTCACCCTGATGGTCACTCATGGCATCAAGGTTTTCGAAAAATCACTGGTGTGAATGAAGAAAATGCACCTTTAGAGATATATGCAAGCTCATCTCGATGTAAGCTAAAGCAATTCTGCAACTCAAACAAAAGCCTTAATATTTCCTGTAAAGTTCGAGCATATCCACCTGAGTGCCTTTCGAGCTTGTAACTTAGTGCATTCGAAGTTCCGATCTGTCAAAACCTCTAGAAATCTTAGGCCTACAAAATTCCTTCTTTCAATTTAGCTTTCCTGAGATCAGCAAACTTGCCACACAAATAGTTAAATTAAAGCTACTGGAATTGCATTTGGCCACTGGTTTCACAAAACTTTTCATCAAGCCAAATTTTATATGCAGAGGTGACATCAGGACTTATCATGATTTGCTAGTGGAGTATGCTGAACTCCTGAACACTGTTCACTCCAGGAACATGTTCTCGTGGCTGATGTTGCTTTTCATAGTGATCTGCAATAGCACGTAGAGCGACTTTCCCATAAACATAAAACAGCAGTACTTGGTTAATTCTTAAGTGCATTCCCATTAATATGCTTATGCAGAACCGTCGCCAGAAAGTTTTCAATAGGGGAGCTTTGCATTTCTGCAGGGGGGGGCTCTGAGTTTGTGCGGGGGGGGTTAACACTCAAAATTAACAAAAACTCAACTGATTTATGTTTCATGTTTCAATTTGGGGGGGCTTGGAGTTTCGTTTGGCCCCCCCGTGGCGACGGGACTGTGCTTATGACCTCCACCCAGGCTCCACTGGTAGTCAGTGTAGCCAACTAAAAAGCATTCAAAACAATCTGTTTATCATACGATTCATTCAAATGAACGGAATGTGCAATGGGGATTTAATGTTTATATTGCCTGTGTGCACAGAGATATCAATATGTCACTCAGCATAACAGATTCTTGCATTTAAAGCACTCAGTTAAGGTTGGTAAACTTGCTTTACTTTCGCAAATGGTATGCTGGCTACATCAATCTCTGTTACGTCACAATGCGAAACAATGCTACCTTCTGTGGTTTATAGGCCTGTGGTAGGCTAACTGGAAACCAAAACATATGGATATCTCAAAAACCAGATGTGCTACGAAAAAAATGACATTTTTGAAATCAGCGTCAAAAATACTTTTAGGGGGCACTTATTACAATCACCGTTTAAATTTTGCTGTTGACCAGTGTTATTAATATTAAAATAATTAAAGGTGAAATTTGAGCAAATTTTTAATTTCAGAAATGGAAACCTGGAGGTGTACCCAAACTAGTTTTCCTTCGCATTGATATGTGGCTCAGACGTAGCTCTTAGTTTCAAACAGGGTTTGGTGACCCCTGTTCTAAAGCATAACTGCAATAATCAAAAGACAAGTAATAAACGAGGTGTCAGGTCAATGCACCTGAAGTAGGCAGATGTGATTTAAAACTTTCAACCAGTACCACCCGATGCAGCGTAGCCACGTAATATGAACAAAGGTCAAATGGACAGGTTCAGTCACACGTAATTACTTACGATGATTTAGCGGATTCAGTTGACCACTTGGACGAAGTTTGCGAAGTTTGCGCTGAGAGTGCTGCATAATTGTTCATCATCGATTCCGAGTTGCTAAGTGCACTTACGCGAGAACTCCTAGCATTCTGAAAAAATGCTTAAATTCTAAACAATCTGCTTCTGATTTTCACTGGTCTAGATTAGTGGTCCCTAAAATGTTTCCCACGGATATCAGGTCACCCGTAAGGACAACGTTGGTCTCCTGCAGGCCTGTTCTCAAAACAGCACTGCCATGATCACTGTCGTCACATAGGTGGATATCATTAATTATTGATAATAATATAATTTTATAAGTGCTTATCAACCTAGTAGCCTTTGGCATTAATCGAACCCACGAAGTAGCTATGAGTTTCAAAAAAGGTTGCTCACCCCTGTCTAGATGAATGCCGCAAACGGATTAAACGCAACGAATCTTTTTTTCGTCATTACCCTTAACTAATTTTATGCCTGGTTTCCACAACATGAAGCAATGCCGTACATTTTACCCTTGTTAGTCATACTTGGCTGGTTGATTAGATAAGAGATAGCTGTTGCGATGGAATGCTCGGCACTTACCAGCAGAGCGTTTCACACATCTGTATTTGCTAGAACTAGGATTTTCATGTAAGGTGCGACTTAAAGAGTTTCGCGCTTATGCAAGCCATGCAGAAAAGATGGCTCCCTGGTTCAATGTTCACTTGAATCTAACGTTTTCAGTCCATTGCGATAATTTGTGCTCACTACACTTTACCGAAGCGATCTAAAGGAGAGAAATCAACTATAACCAGGGCTGTCAAATCTACTTTTTGCCAAGGGGCCAAATCTTGTCCAGAAAAGAGCCAAATTCTAAGACAAGGGGCCAACCATTTTTTCCAAATATATCTGCAGTTACAAAGTCATATGAACCCATACTTTGCAATATATTAAATGGCAACATTCAACCACAATTGTAGCACAACAGCAAAACAGGTACATGAAAGATCGAAAGAGAACAACTTAATTTCCATGTGCAGCCATCAACTGAGATAAATTTACCATCCTCGATAAGTGCTAAAGCGATCAACAACAATCTGAACAAAACCAACAAACCCTTGCACCACCTGAATAACAGTGAGTTAGCTAACGACAACGTAACAGTTCTCATTCTCACTGACACTGCTACCTTTGCAATTGCAGCAAGTAACAGGTATTCTGATATTCGATGAACTTACTTTCACATGAACTCAGAAACTCTAAGGATCCTAACAAAATTTTGTAATCAAAAACCTTCAAAATACAGGAATTAGCTGAAAATCTGCCATCAATTACAGGAGTCAAAAAAGTTAAAAAATATGGTTTCTCAGGCAGGAGCCAAAGTGGTCAGATCTAATTCTTGCAAGGGGCCAGTCTACCCTGGAAAAGGGCCAAAAAAGAGCCAAAGGGCCAAATGAAAATTTTGGGGCCAGTAAGTGTTATTTGGTACCGAATTTCTGAAATTTGGCCCCAAAAGGGCCAACCTGGCAACCTTGACTATAACATGACTATCGCAATTGACTGAGCAGCAAAACAGATAGCAACCTTTTTCTTCCTGGTGATCTTATTCAACTTTCTGTTTTGTCAGCGGTTAGCTCACGAGCGTGTTTTACAGACGTTAGTGGTGTAACAGCGCGGACACTCGCAAAACCTTAAGATAGCACCTGAAATTGGTAGGCTAAATGCAGATTGCTAAAGACACATAGGCGGTTGAAATATCAGAAATTTGAATATAAGTCTTATGCTACCTCGATAAGACAGAAAATTGTGTGATTCATAAACAGCAAACTTTAAGAAAAATGGTGATTAATAAACAGCAAGCTTTAAGAAAAATGGTGATTCATAAACAGCAAGCTTTAAGAAAAATGAAGTACTGCACTCTCATATCATTTACCACTGAAATATCGATACGAGGTTGGACCTGAAGACAAGATCCAAAATCACAAAGCTTGCAACGATCTTCTGATGTTACAACAACGTTGCTTGGTTTTAAATCCAAATGAGCTAAATCCTTGTTGTGCAGATAAGCCAAGCCAGTAAGTATATCCATTGAAAACCTTAATAATAAGCTTCACATCAGCAAGAAAAAAAGCAGGTAACACCACGTTACAGCACTGACTATTTGCTCTTAGACCTTTGCTTATTGCACAACCGAGCAGTTTATAAACCAACCAGCAGTAACATCGGTTTCTTCGGAAAATGCTGATCCAATTTGTTAGCGCACTTGTTTTTTCAGAGACTGCTGCGCATCAAATTGTTTTTATATAGATCATTTCGAAAAGTCCGAACTTATTTTCTGGCTTTCTGTCATTATACTAGGAAAATAACATTGCGTTTACGTACAATTTCAGGTTCAAGCAATTGCGTATTCTTGACTGCACAACTCCAACGCACACAGAATATATTAGATAATTTTCCTTACATGCCTCAACTTAGGAAAGCTGTTGCAGTATCCAGAAAAACTATCACACAGTGTCTTAACGTTATTCTAAAGTCATTTTTCTGCTGAGCTCATTAGCTATACACTGCACATACCTTAACTGCAAAAATTTACCGAGTGTATTCGGAACAAACTCGTTTCGGTAATAAAACATTTGAAAAGAAAATTGAGTGAGGTTGTACCAGAAAGGATGTGAGCAAAAAAGCGAGATAACGCTCTATTACAAAACAGACAATGCCAATTTTTTTTAAGACAATTACCACTTGTTCTGTTAGTACTTCACAAAAACGACAACAAAAGCGGCGATACTGATGCATGTCGTCAGAAAGTAAGAAAACGTCGTTCTAGTGGTTCTCAACCGCAGCTCCGAGAGCCTTATGCGGCTCCCATGCACCTTTTGTGCGCCCCTCGGCAGTTTTTTAATAAAACCTCTAGTATTTTGTGTAAAAGACTTCGTTCTGTAATAAAACAAACGTGTCAATTGACTTGCATTAAAATTTTTTAGTGCAGCTCTCTAACAAAATCGTAGGATGGATTTAGTTCACTTCAGCAAAAAGATTGAGAAGTTCCCCCCAAATTTCTTTTGTACCCCCAACATTTTCTTGTTCGCAGAAAAATTTGTTTTAAAAATATAAAAACAAAAATCGTGCCCCTCTAAAAATGTATTTTCTCCTCCAAACCTCAAAACCTGGCTACGGGCCTGGGTTGAGAACCACAGTTCTATGTTCATAAAAAAGTGGGAACCCGCGTTTGTCCGACTGCGCCATTGTTCATAAGAAAAAGCATCTTCCTGACAACGTCCAATACCATTGAGTTTGAGGTTCAGTTAGTTTAGTTTACACATTCGACGCACTTGTACCGTCTCGATGGCGGTATCGTCTCATCTGCATCGTTGATGATGTGAGACAAGTTTTTATTTCCAGCAAACTCCATTATGACAAAGCTGAAAAAATGTTTACACGTGTCTGTTCGGTTATAACTGGTCACATTTTAGAAACTGACTAAAAAATTACTGTTCTGTTACCAAGCACTGCGGCCGCTGGTGACCTGGAATTTTGTTTGAATAATAACAAGTGTTCGCACGATGTTGGGGTGGTTCAGACGCAGTCCGTTCATCTCGCCCTGAAATGAGCGTTGCAAACATCAGTGAAATCATTTTTAACATAATTTACAGCAGGCTAGAAAAATTTTGCTGCTACCTGAGACCTAAAGTCGGATGTTTAGTGGTTGCTCAATTTCCGCCACCTTGCGTCATGGTTAGTACAGATAGTTAAATATAGACTGCTGCAAAGAAAGCATTTAAACTGCTCAAGCAATGTAGCTTTGTCGTTTTAATCGTTTCACAAAGGCTATTGCGCTCAAGTTCCGTTGTGTTAAATGCCTTATTCTGGTGCAAATTGCGTCGAGCATGTTTCTACTGGTTTTATGGCACAAACATGTTTTTCATGGTTCAACATCTTGGGTTTCGGTTTACTTTTTTTTAAGTCTGTAGTTGTTTAAAATTGCAAAATATGACCTTTTTCTTTGTTGCGTACTTTGAATGTGCAAGGCTTCCAAAATTTTCTCAGTGCTTTAGATTTGAACATCTTTTTTCATTAAGTGTGTATGTCCATAGAAACTCTGGTGAAGAGCGGTGTAATCAAGTTTGTATACGAGTTGTTCTTAACCTTTTTTCTACCACGCCCCACTTAGTGATTATCCTTTGTTTCAAACCTCCCTGATTTAAATAAGCTTTAAAAACAAATGTGTTTGTTGGTAAATTTATTTATCAAACTTAACATGTTGTAGGGGGCGTAAGGGCTAGCGCCCCCCGGTTAAGAACCACTGTTGTATACTATAAGGTCCTACGTATATGTTGAACGAGATTGTATAACTTCGTTTTAGACACGCAAGCCAAATGTTATGCAACCCGATGAGAATCGCTCTTGCCCGGTGCAGGAAAATGGTTAACTATGTTGAGACGTGTTATCAAGACTTGCTATCAGAGACAAGTGCAGCTTACTTGGAGTGTTTCAAGGACAGTTTGTCTTGACTTGAATGAATTTTCCAGTTGCTTGATTGCTACTTTCCTTCCTCTGTAAATCCCTTTTTAGGAAAAAAAATATTTTGATGAAGAAACGCGTTCGGAAATGTTATTCAAGCGTCTCAACAGTCTAAGAAATATTGCTTCACAAAACCACGATGTACATGCATTCTTGTCACTTAAGTTTTATCACAATTAACTTATTATTAGCGCTACATTACCATGTTTGAAGAATGAGGTTTACAGTGACTTGACGGCCAGTAACAGGTAGCCGTCAACACCGCATTCACGCAACGGTCCATAAAGCTTCACCCGGTCGTGTGTTTGAGGTCAACAAAATATGTCTAGATGTCTTGGGGATACTCTCAAGATTTCACGAAAAGTTTCTGGAGAGCGAAAATTTGGTCTGTAGTACTCCTGTCAGCACGAAAACCGTACTGGGCATCATCCAGCTTTGGTTCAATAGAACGCTTCGTGGCATCTTTTTTTATTAATGCACTTGGAATTCACTTTTCCAAGGAGGCTAAATGAGAGAGACGTCCCAGTGTTTAAGTGCATTCATTCCTGTCTCCCTTCGTTATCGAGATGATCACCTCTGTTTGCCAATCTTTCGGTGCCCTCTCAGAACACCAGGCCGCTTGACACACACGAGTCAGTCAAAGAACTCTCGATTCTAGGCTTTGAGCATTGTAGAGTTAGATTTCATCACAGCCTGTCTTCCCAGCCTTCAGTGTTTTGACAGCTAGTTCTTCGGTTGAAGCGATGGTATTTTTCCTTCCCAAACTGGGCCTCGTTCGTCCCGAGTGGGGTGATAGTGAGTGGGTTGGAAATGAAGATGAGGAAACTTATTGTTGGAACGTCGAATGTGCCAGTCCCACTGATAAGGCTTCCCCATGGGAATCTCGTGGATGGGACAGTGGGATTGAAATTTGTCCCGTCGTGAATATTCTGACGCCATATAGCAGGATCTTTCTTAAGATGAATACCGTTGTTATATGCTCGCAACACAGAAAATATTAGACGTAGAGGCTCAATGCCATGACGTAATGATGCGAGATCCAGAAATATGGTTATTGAGCCCTTTTTATTTTGAAGGTCAATGGTTGTTGCCCCTCAATCGGTGTTTTGGGATACTTTTGACACGGCTCCGTGGATATTAGACATGCGCATGATATGATGTATTTCATATTATTAGATTCGTGGGAATACCATGGAATGGGACAGACACAAGTTGCTATGGGTTGTTATGGGACAGAAAAAGTGTCCCACGGACAGGACAGAACTACGAATCATCGCTAAATTACGAAAGCAGAGCACTGCCTGTAGATTTCTCGAAAGCTCGCAGTAAAATGAGCTTTCAACTATCAACGATACGCAGAGAGAATCCCTGAAAACTCAGCTTTCTAGAAATGTTTGAAAATGTGCTGAAGCAATGGAAAATCTTCGAAAACCTGGCTAATCAAGAGAAACAATACGTTTTCCTATGTTTGGGCGACCCGCTACGGTTGTTGACTCACCCGCACGTAGCTTGAAGTTAGTCGTTATGTAATTGGCATCAGTTTTCCTTTCCAGTTTTCGTGTGAGGCCAGCTTTATGGTCACAGATTTTATTGGATACTACAAATGACGTGCTTTCTCGTGAGTTTTTGTTGGCCATTTAAGACCGAATATCTTTAAGCGAAATCGATTTGCCAGAAAAATAATTTGCTGGTATTCGACCGCCTCAGCTTTTGAGACCTATTGTCGGAATCTCGATGTGTGCAGACCCGAATAATTGTCAAGTTATGAAAGCCGAGCATGGCAGGCAGATTCCTTGAAATCTCACGTTAAACCGAGAGCCTTCAGTTACCGAAATATGCGCCAAATACGTTTGGTGAAGACTTCTTTAGTCACATGTCTACGGCAGTGGTGCTCAAACTTTTTGGCTCATGGGCCACATTTTGTCTTTCAGAAACCTTCGCGGGTCACAAGAAATAATAATCTCAATAAAAATTCTGTCTAAAAAATTCTCTCAAATGATTAAATGTTAAGTTTTCTTTCCAATGAAAATTGCTTCGCGGGCCACTCCAGTGGGCCTTGCGGGCCACGGTTTGAGCACCACTGGTCTACGGTATCCTCGCAGGCCGACATTTTTGCTCATTCTTTCAGCCATGCTGCAGGTTGAGATCGGTTAGTCCGTAAAATTGTAGCAGTCCGCATTAGTAAATGCGTGGTTGCACAAAATGAATGTGGTTACTAGTGACCTGCAAAGATGTTATCAATTGCATGGACGCTGGTCAATTTCAAGTCTTTTTTAATATCATTTTAAGTAAAAGGCCTGCATAGGCCGACTTTATACGGCTTTGCCCAGTCGGCCCTTCACAAATCAAGCCCAGCCCAGGCCATCACCCGTTCAGTGTGTTTTAAGGCCGGTCTAGACCGACCCATCACCCGTACACAAAGCTGGTTTCTTAGAACTCGCAGTCGCATGTCATTCAAGCATTGCCAAAACAATTTGTCGGCTGAATATTTTGCGTTCTGGTCCAGGCTGACCAGTGGTATTTCGGCGCGGCTCGAACCAGGGCGTGCCTGGCCTATGCAGATCTCTACATCCTGATTTTACTTTGCAGTGTGTTTCCCTTCCATAACATCATGCATACCGCACCTTACAAAATTGATTTTAACCGACTTCATTTGTGTTGCTTACGCTCTGTGCATCTAGGTTTTCGTTAGTATAAAACAAGATAGCAAGTCGTGAAAGCAGTGTGTTTTGAACAAAACTTAATTCCAAGTCTGGCTCTTGCATTGTGATTATAAAAGCGCATTGCTTTTGTTATCCGAGATCACATAGCGATAAATATTAGAACAGCCAAGTTTCTTCTATCTTTTGCCGGCGTCTATTTGTCTTTCGTAGACTAACAAGTTCTGATGTCAATAGGAAGATTTTAGTGCAGCATTACATCAAAATCCTATTTGTTCGAATTGTTCGATAATAAAAGGAAAGGCGCTAATGACGTTTGTAAGTGGAATAAGGTTGCCTTCAGATTTTGTTGTGGCATACAAAACAATTTTCATGCTACTTCAGTAGCTCTTGTGGCTAATTTACGAATGATAAGGTTATGCATATCGCCTTTTCCTTACCTTCAAAAACACGTCCGAATCCTCCACGGCCAAGTAGGTCGTTGGTTGTGAGCTCTGATTCATCCTCTTCCCAAAAATAAAATTTTCCCAAAGGGCATTGCTCATTTGCTTCGAGCAACTTTTTGTTTCTCTGTTCTTCAGCACAGTCGAAGTCAAATCCGCGAATGAAAACAGCTGATGACAGAGGTGTCGTGTGATTGGTTCGTCGGGAATCTTGCAGCCAAGTAACAGGGCTTTGTGACGACCATGAAAAAGAGGATGGACTAAGAGCAACCCCACCAAGACGCATAATGTGTGATATATTTTCCATTTCATGGTTTGGAGTTGAAACAGGAGCCACGGTAGTGCTGAAAGCAAAGCATCTCTTCTTTTGAGACTTTGAACGCTTTTGATGCGTGAAATTCGATCGAATCGTCGAATAATTCTGAAATATCAATAATTAAAAGAAAGAAGTCCAATTACATCAGTTGTGGATGACTTTCGAGTAATATCTATATAAATCGTTTCCTATCCAAATATATTTGGAATCCAAAGTCAAGAGCGTGCTGTAAAATAAACGCAAGTTTCTTGAAATGTAAGTCTTGTCATTCGTTACAGAAACAAGCCATGATATTTTTTCTCTGTTTCAGCGACCGTGATTGTTTTGAAATTTATCCAGCGCCAAATTAACACTTCACCTATTATGAAACGACTACCCTTACACTAAATTTTCGCCTTGTTCTGGCTCACTTTCACCAATCACGAACTCTTTTTTAAAACAACATATGCTCGGCTTACGTAAAGCGGAAAGGCATTTTTGAAAAGCTTGTTGCTTGTAACGCAGGCCTGCACAACTCAGAAAGCTTGAAGGCCGAATTATCAACATATATTTGCCGCGGGCCGCAGAAGTCTGTTTCATTTCGATGTAGACATTGCGTTGTATTATGGAAGAAATTCCAAATCGATAATTACTTACGAGGTGGAGCTTTTGCCTTATTTCTTACAATTAAGAAAGCTCTCGCGGGCCGTATGTTGCGCAAGCCTATTGTAACGTAACAAACGCTTGGAGATCCATACACACGGCATAATTATATGGTTACCTTTTGTTTGCTGCCAAGTGGTATGTCGCTGACGCCAAAATGTCGCTTTCTTGTTTTAACTGACGAAGATTTGCAGATGTTTGCGTTATAAGGTTGGTTCGCAACTGAGCCATGCTCCAAAACAACAGGTCCAGCGACTGACGAGCAAAGAGGAGTTGTAGCAAAACTTGGTTCTGTGCCAATCTGACTTGTGTCAGCATCGTAAAGGGGTTTGTTCTCAGCTGACAATGATTTTGGCGTAGAACTTGCAGCTGGGACTTTTCCACGCGAAGACGAGGTCGTTGAGGTGCTCTTCAAGGCCGATCGTAAGGTATGAGATGCAGTCTGTGGTGAAAAAGGTTTGGGACTGATAGGGTTGCTAGCAGAAAACAAGCGGGAAAAGCTGCAGATTTTGTGTAGGGGTGAGGACATTTTCCAATCCTGTCGCAAGGCATGCAGTTTGTTGTATTTAAAGCACTACTAAAATTTTGGCCAACTTTTCATAAAAAAGTAATGGTTAGTGCTGTGAAAATAGCATGATTATTCAACATTCGGCGTCTATTTCATACAAAGTAGAAACAGCTTTGAATGCATAAGCCTATCCAATCAGTGTGAAAAATATTACATGTGCGCTTTCTGATATTTTCAGTGTTACAGTTAAACCTGTTTAATCGAACAACTCGCCCAACGCGCTTCAACCAAAGCTAAGGAGAAAAAATTATTTAAAAAATAATAATTTGCGATGTTCAGTGTGGAGCAGGATTTCACGAAGAAAAAGTTCTAAAACCGATTGGAAGTACTTCATAGCCAACATCACAATAATGTATGTCTAAAATGCACTGAAATCAATCCTCGAAGCACGTTGTACTCCAAATATAGCCCAACAAATACTGCGTTGACAGGACAATGCATTGAGCAATCTGACTTTACAAGTGCGCGATCTATGTTACTTAAAATTCTTGATTGAGCAAATTGCAGAACAGAACGGCGCAAAACTAAAAGTAACTTTCCATGGGTCATTGAAATAAGACAACACCGAAAATGGATAGAAATTAAACAAGTAAAAAAACAAAGTTCCGCAATGTAACTATCAATAACATGGACACTGGCGTAAGTAAGGGGGGGTCCACTGTGCCATGCCCCCCTCAGACCTTAAAAATAAAAAAATGTGTGCCCCCCTTCAGACCCTAAACATAAAAAATGTATGAACAGTATTCGGCAGTGGCGTAACTAAGGGGGGGCAAGGGCCTCAATTTAAAATAAACTGACTTTGTTTTCTGGTCACTGATATACGCACTACGCAAATATTTTTATGACTACTGTACGTTTCCTCTGCTTGATTTTCATTTTACGATTTCATTCTTTCAATGACAAAATTGCTTCACACGTGACTGTTAAGTAACTTAACACAGGTAACAATGAACACCAGAAAAAAGCTTCGCCTGGCGTGGGATTTGAGCCCACAAACTTCAATAAGCGTCTTCGATAAGCGATACATGTCTAAAACTTAACACCCAAGCACGCATATAGGTTTATTTCATGAGCCTCAGACAACAAAAGTTCAGTTTTCTGTCTCACCGGCTAATAAGTCTCGTAAAAGCATTATACTAAAACTTGCTTCCAGAATGCACAAAAACGCGTATTTTCAGGTGTAATTTTGCAAAATTTTCCCGGGGGCATGCCCCCAGGAGCCCCATGGAATGGTCGTGCCTTCGGCACTTCCCCTAAAGTTGATTTGTGACGTCACACGATTGTGGCGAAACTTTGCCCCCCTCTCGGAAATTTTCTGCGTACGCCACTGGACATGGAAATGGAAAAGTCGAAAGAAAGGATGTAGTTTTGCTTGTTTGAGCTCAATTTCCTCAACATAACACAAGTAATTTAGTGTAACTTTGGCGATTCAAAAAAAATTTCCGCGCTCCTAAATTTCAGAAATACTGAACGAGTATCGAAAGAAATCAGAAAAGTCCCAGGTCATTCTGTACAATTCATTGAATTTGTCCGCTAAGACCATGCGATGATGAAGATATTCGACTAGTCCTGAGAGGCTGCGTTTAGGATGTAAATAAACCACCCGGCCGAGGTGAGCTATTATGTTCCCGGCATTATGCGGACGCTCTTTTTCACTAGGTCCATCGAGTTGGAATGCACGGCATCTCAAATCGAGACACACATTCGTACCCCCCTCACAACAGCTCATCAGTTCATGCGACAACAGCAACATACGTGCGGCGCTCTGGGCGGATCACTGATGGAATGCGGAGTGATTGGACAACTCTACGAGACTCCGTACTTTCATCTCCGACACCAGCATATCCTTCTGGAATGACCCTTCCTGGGTCCGGCTTAACCGCCTCCGCGGTGTCGGACGTTTTCGCTCTTGCTTACACAAATGGGGTATGGCTTCCTCTGCGCCCTGTGAGTGTGGCTCTGAAGAATAAACGTTGACCATGTCGTCCTCCAATGTCCATTCCATCGACCTCCATGGACTGCACGGCCTGACGGTTCTGGATGATGAGACAATCGATTGGCTGCTCAACACCTGCCCCGAAGGCAGTGCGGCCAAGGAGTGGATTGTAACAACTCGCTCACACGACGACGAAGACGAGGTGTGAAAGACCGATTTCAGTGTATTGCAGCAGCCAGTGATTTCAACAAAGTAATGACAAAATGAAGTCGAGCACTGCGCTCTACCTAAAGTCGAAACGTCATGTTCATTGACTCATAGATCAAGCATCTCACTACACGACTACGGCTAATCTACTTATTTGCAAAGCTCTCTGCACACTATTTACCTAATCTGAAAGAAGTTGAAAACGGTATGTAGGCACCAAGCTGATATCCTCTTAAAAGTCGAGCAGTGATTTACCTGCAAAGTATATTGAGGATATATGTGTTTTGTTTAGTTGAAAACTATCATCGTTTCTTGGTGTGCTCATTGGAAATATCAACATACTTTCCAAACTTTCTACGCACGTTCTCAAAATCAGCTCATTTTACGATGTATAGTTATCTAAAAAGAAAAGTCAGCTATTTTAATAGTTTTACACGCAGTGAGTTGTGACAGCGGACAATAAATTCCTTCGCAAACGCAATCGCAGTTCATTGGATTAGTTTAGAGTCTTTTTTCTCAAACAAATTTCCGGACTGACACTAAGATTAAAGGCTTGTTCACATTGTATTGTTTATCTACAATTTATTTTGCAGTTTGAGGGGAAAAATCACACAAAAACTGATTTTTAGCCAAGGGATAGGAGTCACTTTTGACTGCTCCTGTTCCAAAAAAGTGTCTCCAGCTCCTGCTACGGGGCTCACTCTGACTCCTGCAGTCTAAAAACTTGAAACCAAGAAATACACCGGAATCATACATTGTTCTCGCCTAAACCAAGCATCGTTTAATTCTCAGAGTTCTGCAGACACAGTAACAAGGAAACAACTGTCGCTATCATTTCACTTATTAGCTTGTACAAACACTCATAGCCCATAAGCTACATTCAAATCACTTCATACCACCTGATTATACAATAAAATTATCTCCCTTAATGCAAATTGCAAGATAACAAATGGCATGTTTAGGAATAGCCTCAACTGCACTTCTGCTGGCTTGGCTGAAACCGCATTGCTGTTGCATTTAAAGATAGGGCTATATACACTGTTTTCTTGTACATTTTACTAAAAATAACAAATTGTGGATACCACGTAAACAAGATACGGCGTAGAGGTTAAGCTTTCAGTAACTGACATAACCACAAAATAATAAAACATTCCTGTGATACAACAGTTCAGCATTGGCTATGCATCAACCAGAACAGAGACCACCAGTCTGCCACTCACCGTCACCCTCAGCAGCCTGCAATAGTACACTGAATCGCTCACTTCCCAATTTAACCAAGAGAAAAGAGCCATGATATCAATCTAGCAATTAGACTGTCAGAGAAAATTAAAATTTAATCAAAGCTATTATCCGTTCTTTGTAGAAACAGAAGATATTACGCATGCTCCAACTCCCGGCCCGGTATTTATTCAAAATTCCGACTCAGGATCCTGTTCCAGCTACGGAAAAAAGTAGACTCCGACACTCCGGCTCCGTGATCACCTCTGATTCTTAGGAATTCCGCTCATTTAATTATTATAGGTAATCAATATCATTTATAGAGAAGATCAAATTTAAATAAAACCGTTCCACAACCATTTCATAGGACCACCTGGGAAATTGGACTGACATGGTTTCCTCCTGACACAAAGTCAAGGTTATGAACACTCAAACTTTCATCGAATTCAAAGCATGTCTTACCTTCTTTAACTTTAGGCTGATCTAGAATATTTATCTAAACAAAACAAAACGCAATTTATTCATTGAAATTTGGACCTAACTTTTAGTGGAAAACAATTGTCCTTAAGAGAAACTATATCCTAGTCAAATAAAAGTACAAGCGGTATTTCACTGACAGTAAAATAAACCGATGCTTGTAACCAGTCGCGTCATGAACTCCTGTTCTGCATGCATTCTTGGCTTGCCGTTAATTACACGCAATCACTTCAAGGCACGTAGAACTCGCTACTGAGCAGTGGCGTAAATGCCTGAGGATGGAAACAAGAATCAACAGCAGACTTTTGTCTATTTTGAATCACCTGTTCGGTTACTGAAAGCAGTGAAGATATTTTTAAAAAAATCATTGTAGTAATGAAACAATCTTAATATATCTGTACTCTATACAGCCCGTCGAATGGGCAGTACTGTGTGGCTATTATTCTGCAGTTTCTCACAGCAGTGCTGCTGCTGAACGCTGCGGTAACGGTGAGAATAACAGGATTTGAGTTTTCAACACAAAAATATAATTGTGAAAAAGCTGCATGTGACTCTATAATTACTTCAAGCACTATGTTATTTTCCTCGATGAGTTATTTGATATGTGAGTTATTTGATATCTTGGTTGATCAAAGTATTGCAAAATTTCTTATCGTCTTTTTGTTTCTTCAAGAAACAAATGAGATGATTACAAATAATGTGACTACAACAATTTTTTGTTTAAACAATTTTTTACAACTACACCCGCTAAAACTGCCATGCAGGCTAATTAATAGGCTAAATCCACCACTGTGGTGGTCCATGCGTGCCAACCCCAATTTTACTAACATTGAAATTTTGTTAATTTAACTATTTTTTGACAACAGTTTGTTAAAACTCTTTGCAATACATATCTTTTATTTATAAATATTTTTATGAAATTTTATTCCTAAATTTGTAAAACTAACCTTTACCAATTTTTCAGCATGAAAGCTTTATTGACAAAAAGTTTTGTGCAAATTTGTTCAGTGTTTTATGTATTATAGAAATAACAAAAAAATTTGAAAAAAGTGATTGCCAAACAATTTGTCGAAAGCGAAATCGAGGCACAAACAAGAAACTCAGTCTGCAGCACTGCGGCATAACTGTGCCACCCCCTGACAAAGGTACTGTATAGTATCACCATATCTGAAGAGGCAAATTTCTTGACAGTCTCAATGGCTGCATTTCACGACAACAAACAAGCGCAATACTACATTTTTCAGTATTTTCTTACAGCTACGACTCCAAATGATTATAGACGCTGAAAGCAGCCAAAGAAGTAAAAGCTGAAGTTGTCATCTTCACAGCCCATGCACATTGTTTCAAGTTTAAACGTAATTTACAAACTGTCAAAATTCCGGACATTAGAGCATTTTTTAAAGTTATTTCCGGACACAAATTTTAACACCGAAATTCAGGACATGTCCGGGAAATTCCGGAGATATGGCAAACACAGTATAGTATCCTGTTGCAAGGGTCTGTTTTTGCCGTGCAGTGGTCGATATTTTGGATTGAAGAAAGTATATCCAAAATCTTATTTATAATTTGGAGTAGAATCTGATCAGATTAAGAGTCGAAAATATTTTGAAAATTTTTACAAGAACCTCCTCTGCTCTTCGCACTTTTGAGATTGCAATGGTGTGGAACAGGTGCAATGGTGTGGAACAGGTGCAATGGTGTGGAACAGGTGCAATGGTGTGGAACAGGTGCAATGGTGTGGAACAGGTGTCTCCAAACTACGGCCCGCGAGCCAACTCCGGCCGGCGAAGCCATTTTGTCAATAATGAAAAAACAATATGTGTACGAAATAATTGTTGGTTTGGTGGAATGTAGCATATTCCGAAACGACGACATTCCGCAAGATGTCCGGCCCTCGAGCTGTTGTGTTATAGCTTAGGTGGCCCTCGGACAAAAAAGTTTGGAGACCCCTGGTTTGGACTATGTTATTGCTATAGGGCGTCGTTGTGCCGTTATTTTCTGGTGCTGAACGTCTTCTTTGTAACTTTATTCTTCCATGTAACAGCTAGACATATTCCGTTTTCTACAAAAATTGTGTTCAGTTGGCCCCATAACCTGCTAGTCCAACCACTATCTTATCAAAATACATACTTCGACTCGTATGTGCTTAAAAGAATAAATATATGTCAATTATATATGATACTGTGAAACCCAATTGCAATTGGTTTATGCCCTAATAAAGAGCTAAACTTGAGATTTAATTTACAAGACGTTTCAGTAAAAGCGTTTTTCAATGAGAAACAGTGACACATTATAGGGGTATATGAAAAAGTCAAGCAATGGGTAGCACGTTTTCGAAAACGATCTTGTAAAGCGTCCTTTTCAACTTTCGTGTTTTCAAACACTCCACAAAAAAGTTGTATCAAAAAAAAAATTATTTGTGTTGCAAAAATGTATGCCCTGTGCTTTCATGAGTTTGCGATGATTCGGGGTTGCACATATCTGTTTTCAAGTTACTGATCTCCAAAAACGCTACGAAATCGAATCAATCAGCAAAAAAAGTATTTTAAAAGTAAAAATGCCTTTTTTTATCTGTTCATTGATTCGACTTCTTCGCCTTTGTGAATACAAGTTGCATGAAAACAGATATGTGCAAGTCCGACCATCGCAAAGTAAAGATATATTGCAAACATTTTTAACAAAAAAATATTTGAATAAAAATTTTCCAAAAAGTACAGAGATTTTTGAAATTTTTGTTTATTTCTAAAAAACTTGGGGCTGATAGCATCGACCAAAATGCTCAAGTTGTTTATGCACCAAAAAATTATTTCACACAAATGTGCATGATACATTTTGTTGAACATAACACAGATTATTATGGAAATGCAAATAAACGGAATTTCAGCCTCTTGTACAGCAACACTCGCAAACGTAATATACGATACACATGAGAAATGCATGCAGAGCATCCATGGTGTGACTAATTTAAGTCACTTTGAAATATTGTAGCGCAAGGTCATACTTTATAAAGAATTTACTGGAGTTTTCCAAACCTTCAGTAATGAAAACCACCAAGCAGCATCGAACGGTCTTAACCTCATAGATATACAACGGAAACTTTGTGACAGCAGACATTGGGCAGTACTTGACAAACGGTGCCCGCGAGTCAACGTGCCTCAGGGGAACGCGAACAGAATAAAACAGTCGTAAAACATTGGCAATGAAGGCCTTCTTCTCATACTAACGCTCTCTTCGTATAGTTTGCCTGCGAAACGTGGTTGGTCTAATTCTGGTAATCAGGTTAATTTTAAATTGTGGTTTGATAAAATCATGAAGTCCTGATAGATTGCAACATTTCAAGAGGCCGCTTGACCCTGCGTTGATCGCTTTGTGATGTTTATTGATTTATTCGCTGTAGCAACATTGTATTTTTTAACGGTTCATATGCAAGAGTAAAGTACATTGCAAAGAATATTTTTAATGGGTAAGCTGGCACATCACAAAATATACAAGAAAACTGAAGTCGAATTCAGGAAAACAATATGAAATCAACCAGTCACTCAATCCCAATTTTTTCCGTCATATGTTCAGGCACTATCTTTGTACCTTTGTCCACAGCTCTCTTGCTTTAATGAAGGTCTTTCGGCACGCAGCAATATTTTTGAGAATTTAAAATTATGTTGTACAATTAACATCGACTGAAGTTCCTATACAACGTAGCTTAAAGTGGGGTAACTGAAACACAAACCAAAATGCCTTTTCTTTCTATGTTTTAAGCAAGATTCGACATGTGTATCTTTTGTCAGCTACCACTAAAGTAGTTTTCGTCATGAACACATTTGTAAATAAAATGTTTTTTCACTGGTGAAAGCAAGCGTTACATAATAAAAGAGTTATAATACAAGTAATATGTTTAAAAAATCGTATGATTTACCAAAGCGAACTTTGCTGATTTTCTTTCCGAAATTTTGCTGACGATGAAAACTCCTATCGTTCTAAACGTCTATTTAAATCTTTTTTTGTGTTGCTGTTTTCTGTGTGACTGTGTCCTTTACTTGCAAAAGCATTAATCGAGAATATTAAATGCAATAAGCACTGTCAGGCGAATTACAAAACCATTGTAAGGCGACCTAAGATGCCATTTCCCAACGTAAGGCAATCCACATTTTCTTTATTTTCATTACAATAAACTACTGTAAACAAGGCCGCAACCAACTGAAAAAAATTTTTGGGGGAAATTCACTGTAGCTTGTTGTTGTACCTAACAACTGAAAAACTTATTGGCACTTTTTGAAAATTTCAAGGGGAGGTAATTGCCCCGTTGCCCTTCCGCTTGTTGCGGACCTAACTGTGAAGCCTTCATGATCATTGGGGAAGTTGTTACAAAGTCGGATCGGAATTGCATTTACTCTTTTAAGGATGCATCATAATAAATGCGCCGTAACCTTAAAGGATGTCGAAACTTCGAATATCCCTGTCTACCTGACTATGTGACAAATACACAACAAAATGTAATTATAAACTTTAATACGTCAACTTCTGTGGAACAACCGTATACGAAACACAAAAGAAGTCAAAACCATCGTGAATTTAGCACTGTTTTCACTGTTCACTAAAAACCATAACATTTTGTTCTGAGCACTTCTCAAAACGTGATGGTGAAGCAAACGTTGCAATTTAAAGGCAAAGTGAATCAGAAATTTTTGTCCAAACCAGCAACATGCAGTGATTCGTAATATAATCTGCAAGATTGCACAGGTGCTTCTAAGGACATATTTCAACACAATGTCAAGGTTACACACCATACATCTCCAAATTCTAAATATATTTTGCGAAAATATTCACAAACTTGTTCTGTTTTGCATGAAAAACAAAAAATTGTTCTACTACTGACACATTGACATGCCAACTGCAAATATCTTAAGGAGGCTTTTATGTCAAAAATCACGGTTCGAATTCGTGGAATGACGAATGGAAAAAGATTTTCTGCTTCTGTTCCTCCCATTATTTGACTTCCTTCGACAGCATAAGTAAAATTGAAACTCTTGTCGAAACCGAACTGCAAAAAAGTAAACCAAAAGTGTATATCTTCCAGATACTTCCCTACTCCAGAAAAAGATATTGTCGTACAAACTGCTAGGTATAGTTATCAACATCATTTTTTGTGATTGTGGCAGCCATACTTCTAGTTCTCGCCTAGTTGTTTATTACTGAATTGCACAAATTTTGATCTATAAACCCTTTTTCAGGCAATGTATCCTTGCTTGTCCTGTGATTCAGTTGGCAGAATACCAGTTAACCAGTTTTGGGTAACTTCTGTTAAACACTATTGGAATTTCAAGTTTGCGTTTGGCATCTCTGAACTCAATTCTGAATGCAACCGATTGAAATAATGATTAAAAACTCCAATCCGAAACCCGAGATCATAGATTTGAGTTTAAGTTATGTATAACACCTTGACTTCTAATTCCTGGTCAAATAACTTGCAGAAAACGAATCAGAGTCCTTTGGAGAAGTTCCGAATTCAAGTCGACGAATTCTGAGTCGGAGTTGAGCTGATATCAATGCTTATACTCAGATGAATAAGACCCGCGGTTCACACAAAACGTTTTGCATCATGCTGAACCTGGAAATTACGACGATTGGTCGTGCTTGTAACCAAATTGAGCAACGCCTACATATTTCCACATACGATTTTTGAAACTCGCCAGATTTGGAAGTTTGACGAGTTGCTGTTAGTTAGTTGTTTGCACTACAATTTCCAGTTTTCAGATGCATTAGAGTCTTAGACGAATGGTACTCAGCAGACTTAACTGATTCTAGTGATGACGTTTTTCATCCATATTCAGCTCTGTTAAAAATGTCAATAGCGTTTCCAATTACAAATACAAACAAAATATATTGTATTTTTAAACCCACTGGCTAAATTTATGTGCACGTTAAACAACTCGATTTCATTTACATACATATCGCAACCTACATATTGCGGTTCACCTTGATTTGAACTCAAAAGTTTCAGAGCTGCAAGATCTTTACTTTGCGGCAAGCAGTGAGATGAACTGAATTGGTTGCATCCTTAGCTTCACTACCTTTGCTCATTTTAATCTCAGCACTATTTACTAGCAAAAGAAGTTGTCTGTAGGACTGAATGAGCAATGCTAACTTGATAGAAACCTGTTTTTTGAAAAGGCTCAACAGAGCAAAGATTCCGGCAGCTGTTACTGTCAGGAAAACGCGTCCATGCACTTTAGACAAATATTTCAACTTTAATTACCAACAATTATCAGTTTTCATTTCAGCTGGCCCATTTGGCAACATCTGATTTAAATAAACCAGCGAACGCAATTTAAGATAATTTCAACCTTGGTTTCCGTACAGGATTCAAATTACACTTGGATCAATTTTTTCAAAAGTTATTAATACTCTACCAAACTTAGGCTTCAATTAAAAATGGCTCCGCTCCTCTTTTTGGCTCATATCCATCCACTGCTACGGCAAACCATCGTCCTCTTCCCTAAAATCGATTTTGGGAGCGCAAGACAATGTAAAACTTTTAGAACTCAGTGCAACAACTTGTTTACATGACAAGCTTTCAAACTGACGAACAGAATTGCACTGCATTGCAAAAAAACGGTTTGCTTACAGAACAAAGCCAGTCATGATGTATGCGGCCCATGTGAGTCCAGCCGGTACTTTGTTCCGGAGCCAGAGAGTTAAAAAAGGCGCCGTGGAACTTGAATATCCGGTTGTTTGTTATTAGTAGAATATAATGTCTATGATTTGCTTTGTGATAAGGTTGTCATCAGTGGCGCAATTGGCATTACACACGTTCGCACTACCAAACTTTTCCAGTGGTTCACGAGTACGCAACATCATTCTGGAACTTACGTTGCATCACAAAATGCACAACCCACTGAGCTTGCTTGACTTCTGCCATCACAAGCGCTACTGATTACCATTGCCTAAGACAATATTGTCCACATGGGCGTTGGAAGGATTTTTTTCCAGGGGGGCCACAAAGGGATTTTTCTAAAAATTTACTAGGGTGGGGTCAAAAGTGGTGAAATTTGTTTTTTCCTACTTAAAACTAAGAAAACAACCTTTTTTGCTTACATTTGAAAATCCAGGGGGCGAAAGTGCCCCCTTCCGACGCCCATGATTTAAGATATTTACCTTTCTGAGTACCCCTCTTCCTGTAATATAATGATTTTTGACCTGCACACACCTGAAAACACCCTTTTTGCCCATATCTTCAGTAGCAAAACTTGTGATAATTTTGAACATTCTTTCTTCCAAGACAACCAGATCATTAAAAAGCTCACTCCTATAAGGTTGTAATAGATAGAAGCATCAGTTATGTAACAATATTCTTCCAACATAAAAAGCAATGTGACGAAGCAAATGAGACAATCTTCCAAACCCGTTGTAATAATCGAGATTTTAGGCAGGTGGTCTTAAGCTTTTGAGCGCGACTGTACTTTTAAACTTGACTTAAATGTTGTCGGCAAGATGCAACTCCAGTGAAAACCAAGCAAGTTACAGGCTAGACCAAAGCCGATAAACCGTCGTAAAATTATTCCATTTCTGATGAAGCATCTCATTTCATCTCCGGGGCAACCACATGACTAAGCTTGGTGAGAAGGGACAATTTTCATGGGAGCAGATTTCGACAAGGGCTTGAATTTGAGTTTCCAGATATCTTATTTTGTCGTCCAGAAACCTGTCAAAGCTGGCCACAAAACTCCTGTCGCTGCGAACAGAGACAGTTTGCGTGAGCTACTTGTGTGTATAGGATATTCGAAATTTCTATGTGTTCTGTTTAGATCGTTGTGACGTTTTATTTTAGAGGAAAGATTTCCGTTTGACTTTAAGAGTCTCGGGGCCACGAAGTTAATTTAGAGCTGTTAGAAATTTTAGAAGAGGACATGAGCAAGTAGACCGTAAAAGGATATACAGTGTAGTCTTTTTGCATGGCTTTTAGCGGAGGACCCAAATAATTCGGATTATGACGCTGTTTTGTCATTTTGATAAAAGTGTTGTCGTCTATGATGAACTGAATGTGGCAAGCCTAATTAAATCGTCTTTACTTGCAGCTTCTAGGTTAAAAATTTGTGAGTTCCTGTTGAAGTCGCCCATTGATAATGTATCCTCACACCTCAGGATGGCTGAAACGACAGGAAAAGATATTGTTTGGAGATATTTGTTGACATTAATAACTGATCATAAAAATAAAGTATTGATGAGTGTTTTCATGTAGATTTGGTGTAAATCGAATTTTAATTATTGAGACAATTCTATACTAGCTTGGGGCCCCAGAAGACTATATTGCTGCCTTGCAAACGTTCTCTCATGAGGCCCTGGTACATATGAATTAGAATTCGTCAGTTCCATTTCATTAAAAAAACAGGTATGCAGCAAGCGCAGTAGAATTTACAACAGCAGAAATGAAACTTGTCAGTTACTCCGAAATTCTCACAGATTACAGATTAAATCTGAAAATATGCAGGAACGTGTTGGAAAAGCAAACGCTGACAGACTGGGAGTGATCAATAAAAGTCAAAAAGATTAGTTTGGTTAACAACACCCTTAAGAGCCAAAAATAAGATGAACATTGTGTAAAAAATGGAAAAACATAACATTTTGCTGCTTTCAAGACGTTTATGTACCGTAATACAAATGCCTTGTTTAAACTTTTCCGACAATATTTCAGTTTTCATAATTTTATTTACTGCGGTGGAAACTTGCCAGTGGAACGTATCACATCAGTGTTTCACTTTTTGGTTAATTGCAATACACAGAAAAAGAGATTAACTCCGCAGAAAAAGAATGAAAGAACTATAAATAATTTAAAAGAGTAGTTCTGAAGGTGAAGAATATTTCTTTCATTTCTTTCAAATGTACTTCAAATTTCTTTCTTTCATGCCTTCCAGTTATTTCGTAGGGAAAAAGGTTGGGTTTCCGGAAGTGTGCAAACACAGGCTTTACGTATTCCTCCATTGGCTAGAACAGAGGTTCTTAAACTGAGATCCGTGAACACCTAAGGGATCCGTGAATGTAATTTATAGGGTTAATAGGCTTTGCAGACATTTCGGTAACTACTACGATGATTGAAATTTATAATTCGATAATTATTGCAAGATTTCTTCTTAAGAGGTCCGGAACTTTTATTACGATGTACTAGGGGTCCGTATGACCCACAAATGTTTAAGAAACTTTGGGCTAAACTAAGATGCTAAAACTGTGGCTGATGTGATATATTTTGCAGATGTTTGCAGTCCACTTACATGGGCAACCCATTTTGTGCACTTACCGCTATAGAAGTTGTATATGATGGGATTGATTGCGCTGTTCAAGTACATTATAAGGTGAACGATTGCGAAAGCGAAGTGAATAGTTTCCCGATGAACGGATGAAAAACACTGGAACACTCTGAACAGGTATAATAAACCTCTTGTTGCTGCGATGTTCAATTGCTACGATCGTTTCATAAAGATTGCTGCAAGAAATTGTGTCGTGGCTACATTTTTAGCTTTCTTTCAGATTTTTCTATTCGTTTAACTTGTCCTGTAAACTAAAGGCTATCACCAACACTAAAAAAACGAAGCATTACGTGTTTTTTCAGGAAACTATTTAACATTCGTTGGTGACATTTTCAATTCTACCATATTTTCAAAACCAAGAGTCACAGCAAATTGCATGTAAAATGAGTCATTGTGAATGAAAAGAGTAGCATCAAAATACAACAGCTCATTGCCAATCAACCAACTCCAATTCTATGCGAACAAATTACATCAGCCATTGCAGATTTTTTTTAAACAGAATCACAATGAATGACAAAAACTGACAAAAGTAGACTTCCACACAACAAGTCACCTGCTGAGTACAACGAAAGCAGCAACGCCACACATACATCGTGTCTTCAAATTAAAACTTTAATAACATCAAAGCACTTCAGACAAGGGAATTACCTTCTCATCAAATCCAGAAAAATAGCCGGTGCGTAGCACAAACCAAACACTATCACAAGAGCCACTTGCATCCGAGCGCTTTTTTTGCGTTTCCGTACCAGGGTAATCTGCGTGGATGATGCATAATTGATGTCAAGTGGTATGCACGATACAGCCACTGGTGTGCCGAGCTCAAAACACGATTATTTGAAGTTAATATTTGATCTTTCGCCAAAAACGAGCTGACACTGTATATCTGACATCTTTTCTCAAGTGAAGACAATGCAGCTGCTTTGGAGGGTAGCAAAAATATCGGCAACGCGATTGCAAATATGGTTATACTGGTGAAGCACAATTGCTCTTTTGAACGCTCATTCTCAGAAGTATTAAAGGTGTTGTTCAGTCCTATTTTATTATGAAAAATCAACCTTGAAATATTCTCAACACTTAACAACAAATGTTCCCTCCTGATAACACTACTTTCAATCATCATACACACACACCATTACTGCACATTTTTTGCAAAGGTGAAGACCGGTAACTTGCAACGACACTCGTTTTCGAATCCGACGAATAAAGGATGATGTTACTCTGGACGAATCATTGAGGGCATTCTTTTCTAAAATAGGAAAGCAGAAGCTTCTTAATTTCGAACAAAATCAATTTAAAGTACGAAATTACAAAACGCAATGCAAAGTCAAAGCTGTCGTCGAAAGTCCTTGTTCAAGGTAACTGGCAATACATTCAGCCACTTTTAGCTTTCTTGTGTGACGGTTATTTACAACATATCGTCGCACCATTATACTTTACGTTGCTGATCCATGAAGTCGTAGTTTAACTTGTCCAATATGTTTAAAGTCATTAGTGATTTATTGCAAAGTTTGGTGATTTACTACAAGCTGAAAAGATTGCTGTATGTAAGGACGTGACTGATACGATTTAATGATTACAAATTCGCTCCGGGCAAAAGAACGAATTACACCTGGCCTTTAGCATAACGTTATTCAGGCTTAACCGTAGAGTTCTTTCAAACTCTGTTGCAGATCTTGTGCAGAAAACTAACATCTAAAGGTTAAAGTTTTTAAAACTACTCTTATGCAGTATAAATACAGCGATAGTTTGCAGTCATAAAAAGAAATGGACAGTCAAAATCATAATCTTTATAAATGCCCCACAAAAATCCGAAAAAGTATATGATTGTTATAGTAATTAATTCAGCTAAGATCTCTACCACTAAAGTGACAATAAAAATCAAAATTCTTTGTGGCATCAATAAAAAATGCGTATGGAAAAATGTGAATAAAGTTTTAAGCGATAAAGCATTCCTTAAAGTCAGTGCAGGCAATCCTTTTCTTTATTTCATTTATTGTGTTTGCTATGTGATTTAACGTTTATATTTAGTAGATCTTCGTCACTCTTATACTATTTAAAAACCCATCACAAAACGGTATTTATATAGTTGGTATAGAAAACCCTTCTAATTGCCTAGAAATTTACATTAACCCAGTTTTTTCTATTTTTGACACATATTTCTGAATCCTGATTTTGCTCCTTATTCTTACTCAACATAAATTGACTGAAAAATCTTAGCTTGGATCAAAGTTGCCTAGAAGCCTTTTGAACTGGCACTGCGCACGACATCAACACCTTTTCTTCAAAATTAGCGTCAAATTCTTTTGGCGGAACTGCGATTTTTCGTAAAATCAATTGATCTCGATAAATTGCAAATTATTCCAATTATTCCATACTTCGAATTTTATTGACACACTAGCGTTAAATGAAAAGCTGGATCGCATATTTCAGTGCTTTGCGGCAAAATCAGCAAACTCTGGGGCGAACAAATTGCACAAGATGAAACTTGTTTCTCAGCAGCTGAAAGCTGATTTATTCGGTTTTAATTCAATTTTGCTTGACTCAAGCAGAGTAATTGCGTAATAAGAGTTGGCTTTGACGTGAGCACTTCCGGCAATTTCACATGCTTCGAGTGCCACATGACTGATCAAGCTCGGAATAGGGCTTGCTTTTCATTGTCAGCCTGTCCACAGTTCATAACAAAGGCAGTTTCATTTCAATGCCCATTATCTCGCTCACGGTCGGGGTAGATGTGGATCTGACAAGAACAAGAAAACGCTGTGACACAGCTGTTCACGACTGTAGTTGTTTCAAAGAAGGGCTTCAAATTAAAAAGTTTCTAGTGCGACACAATGGCCGCCCGGATAAATGGATAGTCTCTATATAAGTCAAAAGGTGTATATTCATTTTCGGCATGTCGATACACACATAAGTGTATGAGAAGACAGAAACCCTTTTTCCTCAAAACAAAAATTATTTCTCTGCTTTCTAAGGATACCCGATGGTTTCAAACTTCCCTGGAAAGCGCACTTTTATTTTATGAAAATTTGCAAAAATTTCTCTCCAAAATGTGAAGAACAGAAAAGGGTTTGCGTACCAAAGTTTGCTTCCCCGACGTTTGCGTACTAGAAAGCTTAAAAAGGTAAAGTTTCAGCACCTAACCTGTCCCCTATTTGCGAACCATCGCCATGTATTCCAAGATTTACGCGTTTCATTCTGAGATTTTCGCTACCCTAGGTGCTTTTGAGTTTCAGTTATCTTCACAAACACAATCACCATTGCACTGAAATTGTTGTTGACCTGAAAATTGACTGACATTGATCCGATTTACCTGATTCTATTTTTTGGGCAAGCAGAGGGAAACCGCCCCACTCCCGATTCTTTTTGCCGTATACACCTGAGGATAAACATGATGATCGAGACATTTGCCACTGTTCAGTTTAAAGTTAGTTTAGATTAGTTTTAATGTAGGGACTGTGGAATCGTGGTGTGATGATTTACGGTTAAGGAATCCACACTGCTGAATATCTGGTCACTTGAAAATCTTCAGCTGTAACGAATTTTGTAGTTTTTATGAAATTGCTAACAAAGATCTAAAGATTCCATTGACAAAATAGTTCCGTTTTTCTAACTTAGTGGCACGAAAGGTGGGGAGCTTATTTATGCTGAGTTCGCTTTTAACTACTATCTTATGGTACGTACACCCTTGAATGAGCATAAAAATGCAGTAAATCATTTTGGTCTAACTCAGTGGTTCTTAACCTGGGTTCGATCGAATCCCTAGGGTTCGACGGGGGCGTCTCAGGGGTTCGACGAAGGTCATCTGAAACATGATTAAAAGCGTGGGACGTAATTAAATATAAAATGTTGATTTTATGCTCCAAAGTTTATCGAGAGCCACTATGAGAGAACCATCTTAGCAACTCTACGGTAGCTTAAGAGACTACTTCGCAAGAAAATGGTTTTGAATTGCTGACATTGTCAAGTGTTGCTTTATTTTTATGACTGAAGATGGATTAAGAATAATCCGAAACGTCTCAAAATAAAACATGTATAGTTTATTGAAGGTTTTTTTAGTGTTGATGAAATTGTTAAGTGTTTCCTAATTTTATACTCCAAAATGTTGATTGATTTCATTTCACTGATGTAATTTCAGTAACCCATTTTTACTTTCTGTTATATTGGGCAAAAATGGGGTTTGACAAAAGCTTGGAAAACTGCGTAAGGGTTCGGCGTGTTTGTAAAGGTTAAGAACCACTGGTATAAGTCAAAAGTCCCAACCTTCGGCACCCCAAATGGATTTAACAGCCCAGGATGCCACATTGAACTTATGTTAAAATGTGGAGCGCGATATCGCCAATTTCGCAAGGTCAATGAATTAACGTATTTGTTGGTAACAAAAATATATTGTGCACTATTTTTTTCCTTTTAACATATATAACATCACTTTATCAACTGTTCAAGAAAGGACTTTGTCTTTTTAAAGTAAAAGCGTCATTTTTGTTTGCAGCCCTCCACCCCAAAGGTTGGAGACCTCTGGTCTAACTGAAATGCTTTTCATTTTTTCATCACAAATTTTGATTTGACGGCCCCAAAAACCCACTATGAATGTTTCGTGCGGATAACACTTGACGAATATCAAACCAATGATATTACCTGGTTTTGTTTCACTTTTTCTTGACAGCACATTTCCTGCTTCATTATGATCATTAAGATGGCTTCCGATAGAAACTTTCTTCAGAAAATAGTTATATAGAGTAGAAATAATGCTTTTGTTCAACACATTGTGTTATTTTTATCATATTTTTGCAATGCTATAGCATAATCTTACTACACGTATACAAAGTTTTCGTCAACAACGGTAGTTTTCTTTGTTTTTTTATTAAAATAATGTTCTCTGAACTACAAATTAATTAAAGTAAAATGCTCACCTAGGGTGTTTAATGAAGTTTAACCTTTCTGAGAGCAACTGTACTAAGAAATTCACATCGCCGGAGTTGTGATCTTTTTTGCTTCAAACGGAAAGTGTAGTCACAAGATCTAGTTTTATGTAAACGCTTTTCATGATAAAATCAGCAAATGTTTGCTAAGCTAGGAAGTTTACAAATGAATTTCAAACTTTACTGAAGGAAAGAAAGCTTTATAAAAGCATTGCGCAAGGTTTTGCAAATGTTTGCTTCCAGCCTGCAACGGATTCAAAAAACGTTACAGAGTTGGCAAAAAATAATTTTCGATCGTAAGCATCCTGGTGAAAAAGTAAGAAACAAGCTAAAAATATTGAAAGAAATTAATCTTAAGCACAGCTCAAATAATCAAGTTTTTCTAGGCCCTGTTTATATATAGCCCTAGTTATTTCCATAAAATAAAGTTACTGATGCATAACTGTTTGCAGTGTTACTTGACAAGATCATTGATAAAATTTTATGCATTAAACATTTTGCAAAACCTTGTCATAGATTGCGATGCATACGTTTGCAAAGCAATAATCTTACTTCTGATTTTTTAATGCCTACGCAACGGCAGCTTGTTAACTTCTTTTTTGGTAACAGGCCATCCCATGTAGAAGAAAAGCCTGGTATCTGTAAAAATGTTACAAAAGCAAAAGATTTTTCTACGAATGATATCCCTTCTTCGAACACACGACAAATTATTAGTGAGAAATAAAAAAAAAGAAAAACTTCTACGCACAAGAATAGTATTTATTAATTAAACCTGTATGAACTTTACCAAGAATGTTTTTCATATTTATTATACGCATCATCAGACCTATTAAAAAAGTACTATTCAACCATCACAGCGCCGCGTTGAATTTATATACAATCCAGCCAATCATCCTATCAAACCTTGGAAGAAAATCAACTAAGTGTCGAGGTTATTCAACTCGACAGCATGGTCTATAGGTTTTTTCAGTGTACCAATATTTTTTCACTTCAATATGAGATAAAAATGTTTCTTGTTTGCGCCAATAAACTCAACTCAACCATGGAAAACGTTTTTGCAGGAAGTCACTTCCCTCCGACGAAATGATCGAGAGCAGTGGCTATAGAAAAACAATGTCAGAGGCAGGATTTTTTACAAGGGTCGAATAAAAAAATCATTTTCAGAAGCCAGATAAACAAAAAGTGACGTCTGCAGGTGACAGTACGTGTTATAAGTTGCTCAACAGACTCCACTCGTCCATCTTTCGGAGATAGTGTTATAAAAAACAATACGCAAAAGGAATCCAAAGTATTTGAAAGTTTAGCCAATATTTTTACCTGGGGACCAAATCCCGTTTTTAATCTAATCCGAAAAAGGGAGCATTTGTAAAATATAACTGCGGAATGCATCTGCAACATTCGGTAATATTTTCTTTGTATATTGTTACCTCATCTGTTGCGAAACAGCCACTTCGTTCTTATTTCATTTTCAACACAACATACGCATTATCACCTCACTAAAAGCTCTTTTACTAAAACGTTCTTTCCAAGAAGAGACCCAACATCCCAAAGCGTTCCACCACACCACTAAATATAGAAATATCTAACTTTGGTGTCAAGAAGATCGCGGATGTGAAAAACTTGCGCAAAGAGATTGGGCAAAAATTAAATCAATTACTTCAACTACAAAACTTGCGGCGAAATATTAAAGAAATTTTGATGAATTATTGGAATAAATAAATAAAAGGAATGCACTACGAATCATCATAAAAAGACCGAAGACCTATTGGAAATAAAATTTTAAGTACCCACGAATACCTGGAACGCACCAATAGTCTAAAAACGGCAGCAAATGTAAAACTTGGAAGTCTTGCAAAGATATTTTAGCAAAAAAAAGCACACGTACCAAGGATTTAAACTAAATCATGTTGCACAGCCAACAAGCTAAATCTTGTTGGGGTACAGACAGTTTCATTTTGTATAATGTACATTGCACATTACACACAATGCATATGCCGCACAACCTGCATGTTTTCTGGTCGAATGTTCGGCGCATCATCCTAAACTTTATGAAGACGAAAACAGGTGCGCTTTTGCTGAAATGTACAGCACGCGAGATCGTATGTCGGTGAAGGTGCTTTATGTCAGTTGCGTTGAGTTTCTGACATGACAGGAGAAGTACCTTACCTGAATATGCGAATCACCTATTGCAATTTTCGATTTTGCAGATAAACTACGTTTAACGGGTGAATTGTTCTGGCTATATCAGTGAATACCATCATGAATGACGTTACCTGAATTTTGTTCAAATCATTTCCATTTGTGAAAGAAGAGAGCGTGTGTTCTGCTCCTCTTGGTCATAAATGTTTATGACCAGTTTTGAAACACTGTTAACTGCTACTGGACATACAAGTTTGAACATCATTTTAAAAGTACTTTGTTAAAAACTTAAACGGCATTACATATGGCAGCTGAAGCATCATACTCGTTAAACATTTGTAGATCTTGATGGAGGCGTAAGAGGCATTACTGCATTTTGCACGCGCAGGAGTGATGAGAAATCAAAAAGGGTAGGCATGGGGGGACTTGAGAAAAACGTGAACTGACATAAAGCACCTTCATGAAATAAAAGCAAAACAACGAGCATGAAGCAAATAAAAATTGGCTTCGTAATTGCTCCATTTTGCCAACGTGAAGACTGCTTTCGGATTCCTTATCCCTATTTAAGTGACAGCAAAGCCCTTGGATTTCGACTGACCTGTGCTTGCAAGCGGATATTTGCTCAGTGTTTGGTGCAAGTGGGCTATTCACCGTGTTGTATTACACTTAGAGGGTTTTTGGTGAGCAAACGCGAAAATTGAAAAAAAGTTTGTGTTTCAAAACAATAAAAATAATTCACCAAATTTGAAAATTCAAGGACGAATTGACGAAAAATTCAAGAATCGGTCCCTATAACTTTCTCCCTTGTCAGCTCCCATGCAAAAGTTGATTTGGTTTGAGTAGTAAGCCAAAATAAAACAAAAACGAAATTGGTTGAATGTATTTATACTACAGTGATTTTAATTATACTTACATTTGCTTCAGAAAGTTTCTTGAAAACTTTCGAGTAAGTTATGGCCATAACGACAAGTGGAAAAATATAACCAGCAAAAGCGTAGTAAGTGTGGAAGGCGACTTGATATGTGTTTCCTGAATAAATACATAAGCAGCTATTGAGGATAGTCAAACGTGTCGTTGTGTATATACAATAGAACTTCGAAACATGTGCACGTAACATCTAATGAAGATAATAGTGATACAGCCCAGTACAGTTTTATGCATGCAGTCATGCTATTTTTCTCGCCACAAACTTTCGAAATAACAACATCTACATTCATTAGAACACCATTACTTCTGTTTCATTAACAGAAAAACGTCTGATTAGCTTCAAAGTTAATTGAAAATTTTGTGAAGCATTTTCACCATTCATTAACTGCGCAATCATTAGAATGATTAGATCATGCTTAACAACTAGCATCCAGTGTTGGTGGCAGTACGTTTTATTTGCCACTGGTTTGAATAGCTTCGCACTGCAGCTTCCTGTTTTATCTAAATATATTAAAAACACCAAAATAGTTTTTTCCCGTAAGTTGTGTTTTTTCGTGTTTTGAGAACTTGCCAAAGAAAGGTCAAAGTTTTTTCTTATAAATCTGTTTCGGTTTGAAGGTTAGTCTTACCTATTTCATTGCTTGTTCACAAAAGTGTCTGCATAACTAGCTACACGTCTTTTTCTCAAAGTATGGTATGTTTAAATAAATTTTCCAACCATTTATTGTACATTCCTACTAATATCTTTCTCAACGAAGTTATCATCACCGTACATTGATATGACTTGATTCAACTACTGGCACAGACATTGGGAAAAATCTAACAATCACTATTTTTATAACAAAATGTTCCACTGTCGTGTAAACTTAGGAATGGGTATTTGTCACATTAGGATCACTTACTTATACGCACAGCTTGGGGCTTCTGGTACTCTGTCTGCAAATAAATTCTATATTTTCAACCTATTTTGTTTGCCTTAATTTTTTGGTACTTGTCTAGACTATACTGCATGAGCAACTGAAACGTGATCTCTTAGGTAATGGTAATGGTTTATTGTTTCATATGACTCAGCCAATAAGCAGAAGCACCATAAAAGCCATCGCATGCAGTAAACCAACCATTAGCGAAAATTACATCATCTGTAACAATGGCGAAAAACGTTGCTGGTATGTTTTGTATTCTGTATTAAGTGACACCTGCATAAGGCAAACATATTTTCCACGTGTTTAAGACAATTGAAACTCTGTTAGGGTCCTAAAGCAGTATGAAGCAACAGTCTTGGGAAGTCTGTCATTTTCGTGAAATTATAGGTATGAGTACAACAGTGATCTCGTACGTAGAAATTGGTACCTTTCTGATTTACATTTAAGGTCCAGGAGTGGTGCGCAATTATATCCAAATACTTTGAAAATATCGTAGTCATTGATACGTTATATTAAATTACCAACCAATGGCATTAATCTAATCTCTTCGTACCGAAACGCCTACAGCCAGTTGCATAGATAACTGCTTTTTCAATCAACCTTGACGTCTTCAGAAAACATACTGATGAGGAAAACAGTTGTTTGTATTTGTTTCTGCTTGTAGTTAATTTTGAGTTTAAGTTTTTAAGATTATTTTTATTTTTCAGATGCTCAAAATTTAAATATTTGTTTGAAGACGTTTCTTGTTTGAGTTACAAAATATGCGCATTTATTATGCATGCAAAAACTGCACCAGATAGCACAAGTTTTGAAAATGACACGTACAGCATTAGCATTGGTGTTTTTAGATCGTTCATTACTCGGTTTGGGTGTGATGAAAAGGTAAGTTTAATTCTTTTTTACCTATCTGGAAAATCTAATACTTTCTCAAAAAACTACAGGTCAGGTGTGCAATCAGGGGGAAACCGGGCAATTGCTCCCCGAAATTTTCAAAAACATTTTGAAAACGCCAACAACTTGTTGAGTTGTTAGGTACAACAACAAATTGCAATCATTTTGCCCCGCACGGAAAATATCAGCTAGTTGCTGCCCTACTACGGGTCGTGAAAACATTATATAAGAAACACAATTTCGGCATCAGCTTAACATTCTTCTATTCTGGTTGTGCTAAGAAAATATACTCACCCGCAAAGAAACAGGTGATTTTTTTCTACGAAAATTTGAATATAAAAACATTTAGTTATTTTTCAAAATCGAAGTTCTCAACAACCCTTACAACAAAGGTAAGAGCTCCACAGCATGCACAAAACTTTTCCTAATGAAGATAGGAATTTCCATAAAATTAAATTTGTCTTTCACCGTCTATTATTTCCAATAAACTTAAAATTTGTTAAAACGATAGAAAAAATGTTAAGGAGAATACTTGGCCAGTTTTCTTTGCAGGACATCAGCATAGACAGTTCCTCAAAACCATCGAAGTCGCGGCTTAGATTGCTGCAGAACAAAACTGGACACAAGGTTCCAAGGCTAAAAATCCAAATTCCTAAAATGCAGTAAACAGCCGTCTTCTTAGTATTGTCCCTTTGCTTTGCTTTCAAAGGGCGGCAAACAACAAACCATCTGTTTGTTGCAATCGCGGCTAAAGTCAAGGAAGACACCAACGTCACAGTCATCTGCAAAGGAAGTTTGCACTATTTCTTAAAATTGCTGAATACCTGAACAATTTGGCATTGACTTTGTGAAAGCATGCAACAGGCAACCTAACTTAAAACACCACTGTACAAAAAGTTAAACTTTCTTAAAAATAATTATCTATACACTCTTGAAATAGGAAAATTTATGCACAGCTTATACTGGGGCAGACTTCCTATCTGTTAAGTCAAGTTCACTCTCGTGCAACCCGTGCTATCACAAAAGGTCGATACCTCTGGCAACTGGCTTCACCAATTAGAGGAAATAGATCTCTGAAACAACTTGATCAAAAATCTGGCCTATTGATCCTTCCCTATATGACATTTCACCATCTATATTCAAAAGACAGTTTACAACTTGTTGTTATGCATATAGTGATTGACTGTAGGGTGCTGTGTGATGGCTGTCAGGTTAGGGCTGTACAACTTGGATTTGCATGCCATCTCTGCTTACGTGCGATATACCATCAGTTTTGGTTTGACTTGTATATACTGTAAGTTAAGTGCAGTATAAATTTTAGATTTTAGTGTGTTTTGTGTGCATGAACTGAATTTTTCTTTCAGTTTTATGTTTTTTGTTGTTGTTTTTTCTGCCGCGGCCCTTTCATTTTGCAGCGACATTGCGCCAAGAGGCCTTTTCCATCATCCGCAGGAGGCCGTTGTTCTTTGAGGATGCACCAAGCGTGAAGGTTTCTCCAACACTTTTCACATGACCGCTCATGTGGCTGGCCTAGCGGAAGATAGAAAGTTGGCTTTTTCTTGACACTAAAATACGAACTGCTGCAGACAGGCCCGCAGCCAGGGGGGCAACCGGGCAATTGCTTCCCCCGAAATTCTCAAAAATATTGTGAAGGCGCCAATAAGTTTTTTAGTTGTTAGGTAAAGTTACAGTCATTTTGCTCCCACTGATAATTTCAGCTGGTTGCGGCCCTGGCTGGAGATCAAACAATTGTCTGCTTGAATGCGAAAGTTTTTTGAAATCCGGGAAGAGTTTCATTATAGCTGGAGTTACATTTCTCTGTCATGCTCAGCTTCTTGCTCAACTGGGCAAACCACGATACAGTCCCGTCGCCACGGGGTATTTTGGTGGGCTTAGCCCCCAAATTGAAGTATGAAAAACATAAATCAGTGGAGTTTTTGTCAAATTTTAGTATGTCAAGCCCCCCTGCACAACTGTAAAACCCCCTAGTGAAAACTTTCTGGCGACGGTTCTGCCACGATAGATACCGGTTGCGATCCAGCAGTCCTGCAAAACTGTGTTGATCATCAAGTAGCCTGCACACACTTCCAAAAATGTAACCCTATCACGACTCTAAATTCCCTAATAATTCGACCATCAACTAACCATGATCTAGAAAATTATGAAACTGTCGAGGTGTGCTCGACGAGACCACGTGTTTAACAGGTGTCTTTGTTTTCCCAGCGCGCTCTAACTTTAACTTGCATAAAATTGTCTAATGTTCACGCCAATGAGATCAACTCTGCTCTAAAGTTTGTTACTACATTGCCCGTGCTTCATGCTAAAAAAATTTAACAATATTACCTCTATGGAGAACACTAACATAGACAAAACACTAAAGACCATTGTGAAACCTTAATAGGGTTTACGTTTAGTTGGTGTGCTTTGTAGTGAAAAAGTGTGCTACGAAGCACAAAACAAAATTAAACATTTTTCGGACCCCTTTCAAACTTGAGCTTCTTTTGAATAAAGGACTTGCCTGTAAATATGGTGTTGCTTGACAGAGAAACCTTCCAAGAAGCCAAGATTCAAAAAAATCAACCATCATCGTTGGAGGAAGACAAACCAACGTCACCAGAACATCGGTTGCTGCAAGGTTGAGCATAAAGCAATTGACAGTTGAGCGCAAATTTCCCCGTCGTAGAATGAATGTTACTACTGCAAATAAATCATTCAAACAGTCACGAGCCGCAACCACAGGATAAGCATCATGGCAAAAATGATTTTAGACCTGCCATAATTTCAAAACATGCTCACATGTTACAGCTATGTTCAACAGAGTGGTATTCTGCCCTGAAGGTATGTTTCTTTTGAAGTGAAAGTAAGAAACGAATGAAAAATGTAATTTTTTGCAATTCACAGGTTACAAATTTTGCTGAAAAATGTCGAACACTTATTTAAATTTAGTACAGGAAAATTAATCTTACTGTAATTATAACACTAATTTTGGCCCCAGCTTTCATAAAGCATGATTTAGCACTTAGTTCTGCGGCAACATTCGCAGATGTTGAAAAAAGGCTCTTTTTTAAACTTTTGTATAATCTGTCGCAACACAGCTTAACATTTTAATACTCTCCAGCTCACTTATAAACCCTGCTGGTTGCCTGTCTGTGGCCAAGTTGCTGTACCAAGTAGTAACTGCTACTAGTGGAACCATATGATTTAGCGATGCCCATGTACTTCAAACGATATTGTGTAAATCCACCGATAGTTCAGCGAATGGACAATGCGTTTATAATCAGTGAACAAACAAACGTTGTCTCCTAAGTTGGCAATGTTGTACCAACGTACATAGCATGACACTTTTCAATTTCCATACAGTTGAACTGCATAAGCAGCAAACATGTATAGCAAAACTGCAACATTAAATGAGCGCTTTGCAAGCTAATCTTACAAACTGCATTGAGATTGCGACGGGTTGGCCAAAGTGAAGAATAATTGTTTTGCTGGATACTAATCGTATGTCTCATATATTCATAAAGGCCATTATTTAATAATAATTTTAGATATGAAAATAATTTTTAAGTTTTCGTGTAAAAGACATCGAGCCGTCAACCACTTTGACGAAAAAGTTAGAATCGCGTTTAGGTAAACCTTTCATTTTGTCTGTTCATATGGATGGCACGCAACAGTTGGTGATTTAAACAACTAGTCTGCTGTTCAGAAGATTTCTGACTCATTTTCGTCAACTGACCAAAATAATTTTTGCTTGTAAGCCTATAAAATCTTATTCTTCTAATGCAGAGTGTTACTTTGGTATGCCATGCTCGCATTCACCAAATTTATGCTCTAACATTTTAGACACATAGCTCTCACTGGGTTCAACTTTATTTCTTACCAAATAGACACTTACCTAAGCCATTCCCTGTAATCGAAGCAATGAACACGAGACAGTAAAGAACGATGAAGAACCATTCAATAGAATTAGGCTGTAGGTAATGCTCCCAGATATCAAATTCTTTTATAAAGTAGTCATAAACAGGAAATTCAGGTGCTACGCTAGTACCGTTGATGGTGATGCTTGTGGTAGCATCAGTTTCTGCTCTTGGTGTAATAACTAATGACTCTGTCATTTTGAGAGCATGGTCTATATACCACAACTTGGCAAAAGTTCAGCAGGATGCACGTAATACTCCTACAATTTAAACACCGGTCCTGTTTAAGTGCTAAGCCTAGTACCAGCAAAATATCAAACAATTGTAGCAGCTCACTCTCAGCAAGTTATTCTGACTGTGAGGAATATTGTACTGAAACGGCGTCCCGTGACCAATTTGACTGCACTGCTGAGCTCTTTGCATGCAACATATAGCTTCGAGGCAAATAACAGGGTTGATGGGCGAAGGCAGTTTCAGCGAAGATCGACGAGATGTAGAGGTTGGTTTATAACGTATTATCTCCTTTTTTCTATTTTTCAATGATGATTTACCAAACCAGCATCAAATGCATTCGAAGATAGATGTTGTTCAGAAAAATGAGTTTGGTTTTGCTCAGTAAAAATAGTAATTAGCTTCTCAATATGAGGTTCATTGGTTTACTTCCAAACGTTTATCAAATAAATAACTTGTTGCTAGGTTTTAGTTGCTTGCTTCGACAAAACGATGAGCATACATATTGAAAGGCTTTAAAGTAAGCTTAAACAACCTGAAAACGATTTATTTACAGCAGGGGTTCCTAACCTTTTAAGAATCTCTTACCACTTGGGCACCCCGTATTGTCAATGCGTACCACTTCTTCCAGAACAACTAATTTGATCGAACCTTAGTTTATTCAGAAGAATAATATACATTAAAATAACAACAAGAGACAACAACTAAATTTAATGAGATCTTGTTTTTGTTTACCTTCTTCCACAAATCGGTCGATGCGTGGCGTAAATTTGCTAATAGCGCATCGGAAGTCATAACGTTACGCAGGCGCGGATTTACCATTAGCCTAAAAAGGTTTAAGCCTAGGGCCCCCGATTTTGGGGGGCTCCAAAATTTCGGGAGTAAGGACGATTTACAGCATTTTTGTAAGCAATTGTATTTGTATTTTTGTTTTGGTTCAGCGCACGTTTTTTACTATGCCGCTAACAAAAGATCTGTATAGAACAGGGGTTTCCAAACTTTTTCATCCAAGGCCCACATAAGTTATTGCACAACAGTGCGAGGGTCGGACATCTCACGTAATGTGATTGTTTCGGGATATGTTACATTCTACCAAATCAAAAAAAGTTTCGTCAATTTTCATTATTTCCAAAATGTATTCTCGGGTCGGATTTGGCCCGCGGTCCGTGGTTTGGAAATTGGCTTCTCAGGTCGGATGAATAGCTTCGCGGATCGTAGTTTGGAAACCCCTGATATAGAAGAATCAGCGCAAAGGATTGAAGTGAATGACGATGCGCATTCTCTTTTTATGGCGTTGAGACTTGGTTATTGTTACGTAAAAGGTGTGGAACAAAACGCCCGAATGCTTTTTCAGATTACACGAGGCCAGTGAGGTACTTTCGTTCAGCCCGGGTCTATCACTGTTGCTTTTTATTGGTAAGATACGGGGTAAAGGCAAGACCAGCCTGCACTGTAACTATAAGGTTGCAGATAATCAATGGCGCCGATGGCAAAGGTGATGTGTGCGCCCTTTTAGTAATGTACGTATATATAGGCATAATTTTTACGAAAGTTCAAACGCTAAGAAAATAAATGTTTGAAAACGGAAATTATTGGTATTTATTTTTGCTTCGAATTTTCAGCAAATAATTATGAATCATCCGTAAGGGTCATAACATACTTCTATGTTAATTATTTTTATTGTGAAGAATATCAAAACATTGAAGTAACATTGTTTTCATAATTTATAGGCCTATGCAGTGTTGCCTGACAAAACTGTTCTTTTTAGAAAAAAATCAAACAATATATTGCAACTGCAAACGACAATTTCTTTTAAAAAGAATCACATTTAATTTGAATTGTAGGCCTACAACAAATTACTTAATGCAAGTCATGTATCACTTGTGTTCGAAGAACACAATTCCATCGAAACAATAATATATCCAGCTTTTTCCGGTTAAATACACAAAAATGTTCCTTTCCTCATCTAAGCTAGATCACATAATCTGCACTGACTCACTATTAGTCATTGAGACACGGAGGTAAAGGACCAGTCTCAGTTTACCTTAAGCGCCCCATGAATTTTGTTCGGGAGGGGCCAGTCAATGATGTTGTCAGTCACTGACGTCGTTTTGAGTCCGACTGTTCCTTCCGTTTAGTTTCCAATAGTTGAAACTTAATATAAAATTCTTAACAGGTTTGTTTCGGGTGGCATGCTGCAAAGTCTTGCTATTCTGTATGCTGAACACGCTGTAGCTAGAAAGACAAAGTATGACAAAATTTTCAGCGATTTTGCAGACAAAAGTCCCGTCGATCGCAGACTGTGTACAGTAACAGGCTGTTAGGTGTAATAAGAAGTGCAGGTGCTTTATTCAGAGCGAGCTCTTGACACTTGAAAACAGTGCAGTTGCACAGAGAACTCAATATATATGTAATGGGAGTGTTGTCAGGTAACTTTACCGCTGGCTTTAGCGATAGATTCAATGTCACTGTTTTTGTTCCTGATATCGAGGGAATTCAGAATAAAGTAATATGGTTATGAATAGGAAAAACGTGTTCCGTTCTTCTTCTTTCGTTTGAGTGAGCACTTCTTTTATCCACTGCTAGCCCGCCTAGATATCGGGGCAGGTGTTGAGCAGCCATTCGGTTGTCTCATCTCCAGAACCGTCAGGCCGTGTAGTCAGTGGGGGTCGATGGATTAGACAGTGGAGGACGACATGGTCGACGGTTTGTTCTGCATCGGAGGCCATACCCCATTTGTACAGGCAGGATCGGAAACGTCCGACACCGGTGCGGAGGCGGTTGAGCGGACCCAGGCTCTTCTTGGGAGGGTCATTCCGGGCGTGTGTGTGCCGGTGTCTGGAATTGAAGTGCGGAGTCTTGTGGGGTTGTCCGCCCACTCCACGTTCTATTGATGATCCGCCCACTGCGCCGCACGTATGTTGTTATTGTCAGAAAAACTGATGAGTTGTTGTGCGGCGGGTACAAATGGGTGTCTCAATTTGAGGCGCAGTGCAGCTGCACCCGATGGACGGGTGAGCGCTGAGTGGAGTAGGTGTCGTGGCGCTTTCCCAACGAAGCATTCAGTCTACACATTTTCAGTCTACACGTGTTCCGTGAATGTAGCGAGTACGTGTAGTGCTAATTTGTATGACATCAGTCGTCGCGGACCTTAGAGAAGGGCCCCCAATTTAAAATAGCCTTTGGCCCCGAAAATGAAAATTCGCCTCTGATGTTACGAAACAATAGGAATAGCAGGCTACAGGAAAAATTATTTGTTCAGAAACAAAGCCCGATACGTAAACTAGAAAGCTGTGAATCCAGGTGTTTGTGAAAAAATTCAAGTTACTCGCGTACCACCTGGGAGACCTTTGCGTACCACTAGTGGTACGCGTACCACAGGTTGGGAACTTCTGATTTACAGATTAAACAATCTAGTTCCTTTATTGTGAAAATTCAGCAATTATGAAAATGCAGCAAAAGAGCTATTGTGAAAATTCAGCAAAACATGTTTGACCTACCGAAGACTATTTTACGATTTCCCCAATTTCCCACACCAATTAGCCCAAATCATATTGTGGGTATATTAGATCACGTTTCAGCATTGGCAGAATGTTTTTTTCTGTGAAACATCTGTAGACTGAATGCTTCGTTTGGGAAGCGCCACGTCAGCACGTCAGGATCTCGATCGCTTTTTGGCGAACTAGAACTGATGATAGTTTCTGAACCGAATCACTGTCCCATGATTTTTTACTTGAGGTGGATTCAGAAATGCAACAAACATTTGAAAACTTGAACTGTAGCAAAGTTTCACCAAGTTTTGCATCGTGTCTGGTTGGTGGATCAATTCAAGCATATAGCAGCCCAACTCTGGGCTGCCCCCAAAATGCTTACAGGGGCCCCCTAATAGTGATTTATAAAAAAAAGTTTCAGACGTTATGCTACATCTCGAGGCCGAATGGCCTTCAAAACAAAATATCCTAATTGCAAACACAATTTTGTCAGAAACAGGCACGTAGCCAGGTTTTAAAGTTTGGGGGGGAAAAATACATTTTTGGGGGGAAAAGTTTTTTGTTTTTATCATATGTTTAAAACAAATTTTTCTGAGCACAAAAAAATTGGGGGTAAGTGCCCCCGAATGACCCCCGTGTCTGCGGGACTGGGAAGAACCGTCGCCAGAAAGTCATCCATTCGGGGCCTTCATGTTTGTGCAGTGGGGCTAGACATTCTGAAAATTTATATTTAATTGGCAACATGAACAGCATTTGCAGATTGTGAAAATTCATTATAAATATTTTCCCGCAAATACCCATAAAAAGCTCGTTGTTTCCAACTAAAATTTTTGAACGAGCTTAAGAAACGGAATTGGGTCTAAATCATTGTTATTTAACTGATAGCGATTATTTAGAGATGTCGTAATGAAATGCAAATGTAAAAAAAATCTAGGAAATCAGAATCAATCCTATCGTTCAGTTATGAAAACATTATCAGCGAAGGAGCAAACATGAGGCTGGTCAAAGCATGTGCGCCACGATAAACATTTTCTTTCATTAGCACAAATTGATAAACTTTACCATGAGCTTAAGTGAAATATGCTCAAACAGCGTGCGCATTGGGCTTTTTACTGACCGAAATACGCATGCATAAACCTTACTGATGTCTGGACTGTTAATCTCCTGGTGCATGGCACATGTTTAGATTAATAACATTTTGTATCTCAAATCGCCTATAAATGTTAACAAATATTGACTAAGGTCTACGTGGACGCAACGGTTAGCATCCATAATCTACTAACTGCACTACTCTGTTTTGCGACAACTTAGCAATTATTGCTAAACAGACTCTTCTAACTACTCAATTAACTCCATCTGGCTGTCTGAACAGCAGGCTGCACAAATGTGTAACTTTGGTCGCAAGCAGTAGCAACAAAGGTATCTTGCTGCTGTGCAGTGCAAAATAAGAGAAGACTACCTGGGCAAGGCATAGTACATTTTTTTACAACAATCACTACACGTGGAAAGTGGAAGTCTGACTTCTGGACGTATACAACTAGGCATGTAGGCACGGCCGAATAAATGAACGCGAGGCTCATCAGGGCAAAGTCGTGACCGCGAGGCCCCCGAAACAGCGCAACTCTGCAGTTCGCTCATGTCCATGCGCGTCCGCATTTGCTCCCCCCCCCTGGAAAATCGGACTAAGAGCCAAAGATTTCTAGAAAACCTGAAGTCAGCTGTTTGTTTCGATTATTTCATTCACGGCCTACTTAAGACATCTTAAGTAGGCCGTGTTTCACTTAATTCTTGCAATGACAGTTTTTTTGGCGGCATGGCGTTCACTGTTCTGGTATCATGCAGTGATTACATCCGCTCCTTTGCCTGCAATGTCAGGATTCAAAGCTTGGGAGCGGATTGTTCTACTATTTATCTTTATTTCGTAACAACAACATGGCAACAAATCTTCAAAGGTTCACTTCAAGTTACGGAGTGTTGCCATTTTAACTGATTTGCTGCTAAATCTAGCAGGTTTTTCTCACTGTCAGCAGTAAAATTTTCAAACTAGCAGTTCATAGGTGTAGGAGCAAGCAAATTTTTGGGGGTACGAAAGATATTTGCCCAAATTTCCCCAAGCTTTCCCGTTTTTTTACCCAGATTTTCAAAGGTTTTGCCCAAATTTTCAAGGATTTTGCTCACATTTTTGACAAACAAAAACTTTTGGGGGTGCGTTTGCACCCCCGCCTCCTACACCACTGTAGCAGTTAGCTGATTTTCTAGCAGGATTTAAAAAACCGTTTGGGAGGCTTGACACGTAACAAATTCCTGACAAAAATTTGTTTCAACAGTTTTTGGAGATGAAAATTTCTATACCTTTTTCATCAAATAAAATGTATCTTCGTGATGAAGCTTTAAATTGGGCAACACCAGGACCAGGCACATGGGCGTCCGCAAGGGGGCAAAATGGGCATTTCCCACTTGGAAATTGTTACTAAGAAGCAAAAATTTCTTGAAAACTCGAAATCAGAAGTGTAGTTCTGATTAGTTGATTAGTTGGGTTAAGCATTGTAATGATAGTTTGTTTGCCGGTGAAACACTCGCTCTGCACAAGAGCCAGATTCATTGTTCTACTTCTGGTGTCAAATGCCGTGATGAGCTTGCAGTTCACTCATAACTGTTCAACGTAGATATCTTGGCACCTAATGCAGCGAAACAGCAACTGTTGATATTAGCAAGCTAAGGAGGTTTATACCAGGGGCTCAAACTCAAATTGCTCCGAGGGCCAAATGAGGACTTATAAAGTAACCTGAGGGCAGCATAAACGGCACAGACGCAACACTGGCTGTACCTGAACCAGGCCCGTAACCAGGGGGGAGCAGGGGGGGCGAAACCCCCTAAAAAATTTTTCGCCCCCTGGAAAAAACTTTTGGACATAGTTTAAAAAATTTGGGCACCTCTCAGAAAACTGTTCGCCCCCCCTGGTGTCCCAAGCTGTTTACGGGACTGACCTGAACCTCACTATAAAAATATTTAAACCTGCGAAAGGTATCGTGAGTTACAGGCAAGTCATTTCTAGCCATCTCAACGTTCGTTTAAACTTTAAAGGGAACTTGTTCACTCCCTGGCCGAGCACTTACACGGCGAATAAACTAAATGACATCAATGTCAAATATTTGAAAATTCCCAAAAAGCATCGTAGGCCGCACGAAACACCTTCGCAGGCCACATGCTGCCCGCGAGCCGCGTGTAATCTATGTGGAAAACAGCATGTGTGAAATGGAAGCACTACTGACAACAAAGCGCATTTTTTGCAACCAATACTCCCTCTAAAGTGCACAACTGCGCAGACCATATGCGCAGTCAAATCTCATCTCGTGAACTTGCGACATTCCAAAACAAAGAAAAAACACGAAAACAAGATGAAGCTATTTGAATAAAATGTGTACCTTGTTCGTATTTTGGTAAGATTTTATATACTTATTCAGTTTTTCTTAAGGAAAATGTTCCGTACCTGGTATGGACCTGTAAGGACCCGATTTCTGTGATTCTAAGAACCCGATTTTCAATTCTAGTGGCCCATTCGGGTCCCTAAAACACCTTGAAAAACCTGTACTTATTCTAATAATTCACAAAGCTTGTAACTCATTTAGAACTATGCTAACTCAGTCTTAAAATATTAATGTACACTAAAACAAATATTTGCTCAGTGTAAAATTTTCTTAGAGGGAAACCCTGTTTGCAACTGTTGCTATAACTTTAGGCATTTTCTCTGTGGTGTAGAAAGAGTGAAGCGCTTTGTGTACGTCAATTTTCGTTGCATCGTCAACAAGCCGAAAGGATAGGCCGAAGCAAAGTTTCGTCTTTGCCTCCCCCCTGGAAAAATTTATGCGGACGCCCATGCTCATGTCCGATCCTTTGCCTGCCGAGGCAGGTTACGAAACTTGCTAGTGTGGGAGTGAAGACGTTACACAATACACTATATACTACACGAAACTAGATCCGCAGTGAAACAAATTGCAATTAAAATATCCACTTGCGTACGTCATTATTGTGGCTTACAACTGTTGAAAGACAGACATGTGCAAGTTTGAATCGTTGCAAAAAGATGGCAGCGGAGCGAAGCAGGCAGATTCTTTACAAACTTTCCACTGTTACAGGCAAGTTTTGCCTGAACAATGAATTCTTGTATATAAAATCAACCCTACGGGAAAGCCAAGAAGCCTGACGAAAGTAACAACAGCGACAAGATATGACAACCAACAAAAGCTGATTGTCAAACCGTTGCCAAGGCAATAGAACCTGATAAGCTGTTATCCAAGGACAATAACCTCAAGTCACCCCAGAGAAAATCACAGTGAAATATCAACAGAAAGCACATGATAATTACCTAATGGACAATCATGACGGGAAATGCATGTGACAGGAAATGCGTAAACGGAACATGAACTGAAGTCCAGAGGGTGAAAACCCAAGCATCAGCAAACCCCAGAAGCTTCCAGAAACTATTTGAACCGGCCAATCACAAAAAGCCCTAACAAAAGGCAGCCAATCAAAGCTCATGAAATAAAGAGGTGTTAACAAACTCTGAAGCAACACTCGACTATAAATACGGCTGAATTTGGACATAAAGTCAATCTTCGGAAAAAAGACTCTTCCTGCCAATAAGGCCATGTACATGAGGCAGAAGACTATTGTAGGTCAAGTACCGCAATAGTAAAATTGACTTGTCCGAATGAATCCCTGTCAGACTAATTCAGGAAAATAAGCTTGTCCGAACGAAACTCTGTCAAACAAGATAAAGTACTTGTTTGTGTGATTACATTTATGTTTTAATGAAATTAGTCTTGCAAAATTCTGAATTGTGTCAATTGATTTCTGATTCCTCTGCGAATCAAAACCTGTGAATTACAAACATGCTCGATCGAATGCAACTGTGAAAATGCGTGGATTAATGAATATTTCCTGCACGAACGAGGACTACCTTTTTCTCAGAAAGAATCGTGACTTGTCAGATATGAATTATCAGTCAGTGAACAGTACAGAAAGAGTTCGATTGATTGTATGATAGTATGAATGAATTAGTTGGATAAGCAGTTGTTGAAAGGAATTACTTTTGAACGAAAAATGTGATATTTTGTATAAAATATTTATTTATTCGATGTAAAAGAGTTATAGTGTGAAATATCAGAAAAATAGAATTTATGCTCATAGTGAAAAATGCTTGAATGGGGGAACCGTTCTATATAAATCGTTGATTTCCCTATCGCGCACTATGAGAACAATAATAGAAAATAAAGGATAGGCAAGTGTGAGTTGTCTCTTGTCGAGAAGTTCATAAACAATAACGGATATTAAGAATTGATGAGTACCATTGATGTTTTTCTACTTGCTTATCACTATTTAATAAAGTGTGAAATATATAATATTACCTTCTGATAATTTAATTGAGATAAGAAGTTTAAGAGACATTAGGAGATGGGTTGTTAAGCAGAACTCCTCTGTGATAACGATCCCTGATTCAGTAAGTAGGACCCATGTACAAGTTTAGTTAATTACTGAATCTAAAGAGTGGCTGTGCCACCACCACCCCCCACAGGTCGCACAACATCGCCTACTCCACGAAGCTAGAGCTTGCTTTATTATCTTATTATCGTTTTCTCCAAAGGTTGCTGAAATTTCCCAAACTAGGGACAAATTCCCCAGAAATGGTAGCTAGTGGTGTGCAGGAGCGGGAATGTAGGAGTGGACGGATTCTTAATGAATTTCCAAAGTAGGAGTGAAGCTAGAGTTGGGTTTCTTCATGAAAATCCAGAGCCGGAGTCATTTTTTCAACATTTATTGCATAGTTTATAGCATTCAATTTGGAGTTTAAGCAGAAGTCGGAGTGCAAAACTTACAAATGCTTCGGAGTCAGAACGGAGTCGGAGTATATTCAGCTAAAGCAGGAGTGGAGGTGGCATGGGCCAGCACTTTTGCAGCCCGGCCCGCCCAAAGTTAACAAGAAACCGCCCAGCCTAACCTGTTTATCCTATCCTAAACCACAAATTATTTTCTGGCTCGGCCCAACCCATGGCCCGTAACAATGTAACCTCAAAAGCAAAGTAATAACACTTTAGTTTTCAGTTCACTGTCTTTTGGACACTAAAACCATGTGCTGTAGTCTTAAGGCAGTGGCTAGAGATCCTCCAGCGAACCTTCACTTTTAGTGTGAGCTAGACTGTACTCACTGGTGCCACGCCTAGTGATTTTTCACTAGATCTAGTGATTTTTAGGCTAACCTGGTGATATAGTGATTTTTCAATGCAATCTAGTGAATTAATTTTTGCAAAGGATGTGTTTGAAGAAAAAGGGCTGTTTCTTTATAAATTTTGAGCCCTTTTCAATCCGCATACAATTTATTGTGGAAATCGTTTGAAGATTTGCACCAGCAGAACAAACAAGTGTTTCTAATTTGAGTTTCTGATTGTTTTCTCTTCTGAATTGTTTATTGCTATAATGCTGCCTAAGACGGTAGTTTCATTTCTGTGCAGGAACACTGCAGAAGAAATAATTAAAAAATCATTAGGTTGATTGGTCTAAAATGCCCTGTAAGCAGTGTCGTTTTCAGCTCTAGAATGAAGCTTTTGAAGGTTGTTGGCATGAGATTTTCCAGGCTTCGGCATGATCTAATTTAACAAATTTGCAATGCTATGAAATTATTTAGGTGATGAAGTAAATAAAGAAGTCACATCAAGCAAAACAGCAAACTTTAACAAAAATGTTTTAAATCTAGTGATTTTTTTCAAATCTAGTGAATTTTTTTTATGAATCTAATGATTTTTGCAGAGAAGCCTGTGGCAGCACTGACTGTACTAGCCTACACTTGCTAGTAACGTACTAGGTCTAAAACTAAACCTTAAACCTTACTCTAAACCTAACCCTTAAACCTAAATCCTAAACTTTACTAAACTTTGGCGACAGAACAGATTAGACTATTAATGAAAGTGTCACTTTGACCGGATTGCCAACCTGTCTTCACCCACAAAAGCCAGGTAGTGATAGTAGTCCATACCCTACACATAAAACATGCATAAAGAAACATAAAACAGGCATTAAAACTCGTCAGAAACATCGACATAATGCAATTCCGATCTTTAGAAGCATCTTCTTTCCCCGTAATTCCACTGTCATACATTTGTCTCTTATTAAATACATCGAACATTTTTAAGGCAACAGTAAAATCTTTGCAATATTCTTTGCACCTTGCATGTGTGGCAGTCCACCTCTAAAAGAAGAGAACCACTACACATTTAGGACAATTCCGCAAGAGCACTGGTTAGTGGAAGTGTCCATGGCACGCCCATAAGAAACTTAGACCCGCCGGTTTCGCTCTACACCGCTCAATTTATCACAACAAAATTGTATTTACTCATGGTTTTATTGGTATAGCGTAAGCACTGCGATATTCATCACAACAGAGGTTTATATTAACAATCATCAATTAAAGCAAGTAACGTAAGTTACTACTAGCGTCAGGGATTAACAATAGGGGTTAAATACGAGTTTTCCTGGAGAGGGAGAGAGAGAGCCCAATTTGTTAGCAGCATCATAGCCACTAAATCGTAACTCTCTAGTAGGAAATCTATTCCATTGATAGGTCGTTTTGAACTAAACTAATGCGGTAAGGCCCGTGATCGGTTTAGGTGTTAAGCCTGGAATACCCCAGATCTCAACTGATGATGAACCTAGCGATTCCACTCTTTATATACACGTGAGGTGCGACACCACGGTCATGTGACAAATTTCGAGTAGTACACAGTGCAATAGCGACACAAGTGGTCAATCGCAATTTGTGAATATTTCGAATCGATATTTTAATATTATATTTGTATGCGTTTTCGTTATCAACTCTATTTTCAATTTGAAGTTATTTTTTAATGTAATCGTTTTCTGTATCGTTTTAAGTTACTTTCTTAAAAGGTGACTCTTAATAATGTGCGAAGTACAAATGCATCAGATAAGCACACTTAACAATATTTTAAAGCGTTAATGTCTTTTAGTCGTTGTTTAATGTTCCGCTTCGATTGGCTTGTCGTGAATCCGTCGGTAAACTTCTAAGTTGCTTTCTTCAGTTATTTTTCTCCAATAATCGAAGTCTTCTTTTCGTTGTTGTTTCAGAATTAAGAGACGTTCTATGTTGAGGAGCAAAGACGAACTCAACATTCCTTTCCACTCTGTTTGATTGAAGACGCCGGGTGTCTTTGTAGAGTAGTTAAATGCATAAAGTAAATGAAGAATCGGAGAGAGGTTTCCCTTATTGTTCCCGTGCCCCTGTGGCACATTCCTCACAACGTTGTTGCCTTCCAAGCTGTGAGAGGAGCGATAATCTCTGGAAGCTGCGAGGTTAGACGTTGGTTCCTCCAATGCTTCCTCTGAACATTGGGTTGATCTTGAATTCACATGTATAAAAGAAGATGATTGATTTATTTTGTTGTGGATCTTGGCAGTAATTTATGCTTATCAATAAATTTGTACTATATTGTTTGAAGTACAAATGAAATTTTCTAGGGGATCTTCGAACAATAACTAGATACCAAGACATTCATAACTTTCGATTTTCTTAGCTTCTTCATTAATAAATCCATTGTTTAGATGAGCTCTTCCCAGAGGGTATTCTTCAAACAGAAACGATGATGTTGTTACTCTGCTTCAAAGATGAAAGATGAATTAGATCGAAATCTTGATCACTTGATTGTCGGGGACCTTATAACATAAAGTCCTCTGTTGACCATATGATGTCATATGAAGAGTCGTTCGTGAATTCATACAGAAATCGATATTGTCTTTTGAACTCGCATTTGATATGTGAAATAAAAGAAACTGATTAAGAGACTTATACAATTTGTTAGACGCATTTACAAGAACTTTCCTTTGTGGATGCGTCTCGTGACTTATTTTCTGAAAGATAACGCTTTGTACATAAAAGTTTTTATATCATTGGTATTTTGAATACAGGTTAAAGTCTTCTAAGAAACTTTCAAAATTCACACTAGATGCAGCGATCTTGGTAGATTTGTCTTTCGTATGTGTCAAAAATGTAAAACAAGATTTCCTACAGACAACGACAATTGTTTTGGTCTGAATGAATATCTGATATCATCAGAGTATTTTGTAATAACAGGGACATAACGTTATTTAATCAATTATGATGGTAATGTCGTATCCTTCATAATCATAATCGAGCACATATAAATATGAAAAGAAGTTAGAACACGTTAAACCTGAAAAGTTGCAAAATAATCTTATGAGAATCTTCTTTTAAAATTCGGGGGTATGTCATCAAAGCCTATCACCCTTTGTTTTCAAGACAATTTCACGACACTTAATATTTGCTTAACAAAATAAGGTTCTTTTCACAAATTTTCTAAACTGAAAGTTATGTTCAGTTTTTATCAAGTAACTTTTCCTCAACATTATCTAAGTGTTGGGAGGCATTCCGTTTGCTCATCAGCCACAATAGTAATGTTATTTGGCTATATCCTTTTTATAAAATTTATAAAACAGAAATTTTTGTCAATTTTTATTTAATCAAACTTCTCCATCTAGGGTAATAGGGGTGTCCTCCCCAGATTTAAGATCATAGTGATTTTAATTCTATCATCACTTTGTTCTTTGAAATTTTCATTCAATCCAGTGAGGCAATTCATTTTAATACAGTGTAAGCCTCGATAGTTTTTATCAGGCATGATCTTTTGTCAACTTTTGCTCTAATAGTTTTAAAATGCCTGGTGATCTCTAATACGGTTATTACGAAACTGGATGTTTGCAGCTTAATACATTTCCTGACATTTCAATCTATGATCCAACTATCTGTGAAGGGATTTCTTTCAAAATTCAAGATTTGTAGTTTTTCATATCCGACATGGCCTCTTTTTACCACCTTGTATATGTGAAATGCTTGGGCATTCCGAATATGGTCACTGATAGGATCTTATTTTTCAGCTTTGTCTTTTAAGATATCTGATGAAAACTGCAGCCATAACGATGGCCTTCCGAATTCTCTATACCAAGAATTCGAAGATAAATTTCGCTAAATTTTGTTTGTCTACGAATACCTTCTGCTGACACATCTAGGTATAATGTCAAGATTACTTTCAATCTTGGTTGCGGTAACATTTTTACGAAGCGTTGCTATTACATCTAATACTGTTGTTGAGTATTTACAAGAAAAACAAGGGAAACGATACCTTTTTGGCCGAACTTGTCAACAATTAGTTAGTTCACGTTCTGCGCCTTAGCTAGCAGGGCTGCTTAAGGGTCGTAGTTTAATACTTGTGAAATATATATACAGTTGTTCTTGATTTCGAACGGGATTATTTCTTGTCATAACAGTCTGGTAAGAAAAATCTAAGTGTGAACTATTTTGTAAAAAACTGGTACTTAATAAATTAAACTATTCTACTTGTAAAACCTTAAACTATGATATACAAAAACACTTGGTTCTATGTACATTACTTAATAAAAGTATCATTCCTGGAGTTGGGCAATGGCATAAAGATTCCCCAGGATCGTTCCTTTGGGTATTATAATCTGTTCCAGGATTGCTTTCTTGGTAAAATACAGGGTAAAACCACTACTGGTTCCAATGCGAAATACATGGAACATTCCTACCCACTGTTGCGCAGGCAGGAAGAGAAACAAGATCTCGTTTTGGTCCAATATTGTTATTCATGGTAATCGTAAATTCACATTTTTGGGATTTAGAGGATCATGATTACCTGCTGACTCAACTTTATGCCAGAGAGTTTCCATTTCAAATAAAAGTGGACACCTTAAAACAAAACTTCGGCTATACTTTTCCCAAGTAATATATAAAGGGTCATTGATCTTAAACGAAAAGTTACTGTTTTTACTGGTATGAACTTTGATTGTAGTATAAACTTTGTTACTACTTTCCTGATCTTGGGATCTTTTTCCAAAAGATCGAATTTGTCTCTCCTCATAGTCATAGGAATCTAATATTTTCACTTTTAATTCTTGTGCCTCCCCTTCAAGTCTTCTTATATCTTCTTTCTTTTTGTTGTACTGTTGTTTCAAATCTGCACAGCGTTCATTACTCATTTTTCTATAAAAGCCTAATTATCCTGTAACAGAAAGAATATTATTATTCCATCATAGAATTTCTTTTCTTGGCATCGATGATTGTTAAACAATTCTGTCTGACGCCTTATTTTTATTATTTTTTGCAACGAACGATGTCGTTAATTACAAAAATAGTTCAATAAAATCTCAACTTTTATTCAGAAAACCCGTTATTTATCTTTTTCCTAATTTTTATCATTAATAACACCATAAACTTGGTGAGTTTCATAAGGAGTTTTATCAAAATGTCTCTATTTTCTCTTTGTAAAGCACTTTAATAATTCTGAATTTGGCTGAGGGATTTCTATTGATGATCCCTGATCCCCCGATCTTTTAGCAAGAAGATCTCTAAGCGTTACCAAAGAAATCTCCCCACCTGGTCGCACGGTAGTGGCGAGTGACGAGTTCGCCAATGCCACCAGACCATTTGCAGATCGGTAGGTTTTTCTAGTATTTTTAAGGTCTACTTTCATTGTTCAATTATATCTTAATTGAAAAGTGTGTATGTATTACCGATATTCCAGTAACATTCCCTATATAGTTATTTATTAAATTATTACTAAACTGTCAGTCACCATGGAGCAAGTGTCTGCCTTATTTCACTAATACATAAACAGTAATAAGGTGCTCAATGAGGATGAAGATAACGTGGTCAGCAGAACAAAGAAGAAGTGTGAACACAATCTGCACGGCGCCTGTACAAGATTGTGAGAAGTCCGAAATTCCTAAAGACTACTTTTACTTTCAGCCTAGGTATGACATCCACAGACGTCATAGGAATCAGCAGGTTATCGTAATCAATGAGTTAGAATTTAGAACAACAGTCCTTCACAGCCACGGGACATCAGTGTCATACATCGGACTAAAGAGTCTATCACTTCTTCCCATTCAACCGTTCAACGCCGTCTTCATCCTATTCACTCTTTTACTATATGTGATTACTAGCAAAGTGGGACCTCTTTTCATCCCTACAAAATATCATAAATCAAGGTGGGAACTCTTTTCATCCCTACCAACAATCGTATTTAATAATGCACTATAGTGTCTATGAGTTAATATGAAAATCATAAGTCTCCTCTTGGCTATAGGAATCAGATCCTCACTCCTCCTTCCTACGGTCCGGTTCCGAGGAAGGTAGGAATCGTAAGGGACAAACCCACTGTAAATTACAAGCGGAGGGTAAGATTTAACCCTTTCTCCTACTTGAGATCGAGTATCTGACCAGCAAGGTACTCATTTTACATCATCGTAAACGACGGAAATTTCCAAAGCCAGAGAAGCGTGAGCTTATTATAAACAATTTATGCACATAGCTCACCTTACATAATACTCGTCCAAAACCACAGATCGTAATGTCATGGGACAGACACCGCTCCAGGTACTCTCATGAATCTCATGGTGACTTATTCTTTACTCAAAGATAATTATTAGTGAGTGACTGGATCATACCATTAATGTTTTTTGTAAACCGTAAATAAACGTGTAGTTACTTTAACATTCAATTACTCTATTTCTTACATTTACACTTATTATTAAATGTAAATACATTTCCCTTTCTCTCTATATCAACGAGAACAAAATTCCGACTGATATGTGAAGTGTTTTAGGTGTTTTAGAGATGGGTTTTCCGAAATGAAAAATGGGTTGGCAAATATGTGTGATAGGCCAACTGAAACTAGGTACCCTAGACAAGACAGCATCTTAGCGTCGCGTTAAAATTTATCATGGTAACAGTTTCAAACGATGTGTTCAGTCATAAAGGCCGTCAGATCCGATACCTTTTACTCTGCCACAACGGTTTAGTATATAGCTATAAAACAAAAATAAACTTGATTTTTCCCCAAGGTATCCTTTAACCAAAGAGCAAAGACAATTATAAAGACAAACATGCAATAAACAATCTTGGTCCTGATCAGAGTTTTCATAGACGGGGCTTCAGAAATGTTAAGTAATAGTTGTCAAGATATAATAAGTTCTTTGGGAATAAATTCATAGCAAAAGTATGAATACTTATGTTTCAATTGGTATCGACTAGATATTTGTGGTATGTGGAGGCAAATAGAATTTGAAACTAGTCTTAGCCAAAATAAAATTGAACAACAGTTAGGTATTTCAATGCCGTTCTTTAACCACGGCTTGTGCATTGACTACTTGTATTTGTGAAGAGATGATCACAAAGGAACCAAAACAATTGTAAGTTAATTCAACTTGAAAATCTAGGTGAGCGTAGCTAAGATACAACAACCAAAAGTATAGTTATGGTTGGTGGATTCGAAAGACCTGAGCACAGTAAAGGATCGTCTAGAGCAGGGGTGGCCAACACGTCGATCGCGATCGACCGGTCGATCGCCGAGTGTTAGTTGGTCGATCGCGCCTGATTTGGATTGACTTGACAACTACAAGATACCTGAAAAGAACATTTTTAAATCAATATTTCAGAATGCACATAAAAATGAAAAACGTTGCATTTTATGACATTCCGTACTTATGTGGCTTTGTTACCTACCGGTCGATCGCGAGATATCAAGGAATTTTCTGGTCGCTCCTAGTCAAAGACAAGTTGGCCACCCCTGGTCTAGAGAAACCGTAGCAAAATAACATTTTCCAGAGTTGCAAAAGTCTATGCTTCCCAAGCTTGCAGTAATATAACGTCTTCCTTTGTCAGTTTTTGAGGTTTCTTTTCAATATTTGTGATATGTCTTATTGCTGATAAAAGGTCATGGGTGTCTACAGCGGCTTTCTGCTGATGGTCTTGGACCTTATGTATTAGTTTTCCTATATTCGTAGTACTGTCTTTCTGTATTTTTACTACTTGATTAATTTCTCCTGGGGTAGGTGGATGTGTCTTTTCCTTTTACCTGAAAAGTTTCAAGAGCAGTTTTCTTTTCGTTATCAGTTTTACTCATTATGTCACTATTTGATTACTTATGAGATTACAGTAAATCCTATTAGAATAGTTTCTAAAGAAAAACATAGGTTAGAACACGATGAAAGCAAAACAAAGACACGTCTACAGAATCAACATAAACACAAAATTCATTACTTAAGGACTTACAAAGAACGACATTACTATTTATAGTAGTATTAGAAGATGTACATATCTGATAAACTCCATAAACTATAGGTGAGCCAATGGCCAGTAAAGTGTTTACGATACTTGAAACTATAGGTGTAGAAATTCCTGTATACCTTTCGGATTCCTGTGCATCCAGTTAGTTTACTTTTTCCCAATCAATCTCGGGTAGAGTAGTAGTAGTAGAAACCGTAGTTGTTATTACTTTGGTGGTTTCGACAGAACTAGTAGTCACTGTTTGTTCCTTTGTGGCAGTTGAAGTAGTCTGTGTTGTGGTTAACTCCTCAGTAGTGGTGGTAGGATCAACAATCCTAAACTTTGGAGAACTAATGATTTTTCCATTACGAAACTGGTATTGATAAATGATGTTTCGATGCAAATCAGTAATTGTATCCAAAGTCGACAGGGATTGCTGAATGGTTTTTAGGACATAGTAACGTTCCAAGTTACTTCTTAATGTCCGAACATGGCGTTTTATGATATTTCTTATCCATCGCTGATTTCTTTCGGCCATACTAGCTTTGTTGCTTATTGCTGACATTGTTTGAACCATATGTGGGCGTTCCTTTTCTTCCTTAGATACTTCAAATTAATCCATTAAACGTAAGAGTGGGGAATCATAATGTCGTACTTGCATTTGATAATAGTCATGATTCTTTACCATTTCCATGGTAAAGTTATTTTGTCGGTCAAACTGTATCAGTATCTGCTGTGTTTGATTTTCCAAATAAGAGAAATTGAGCTGTCTCGGCACATGGATAGGATTCCCATTAGTTGAATGTATAAAATGCAGAGAGAACCATTTGATATTAAAAAGTTAAATAAATTGACCTACCTGAACAAGCTTCTGATAATATCGGGATATATCATGTTGGGGTTCTAATTCTTGAAAATATGCTTTCCAAAATGGTTCATATTGTAAACTATCTTCCCAATTCGTAACGTTTGTAGATGATTGTAATAATATTTTTTCTAATCTTCCCAAAGTGGGTGTGCAGTAAGTTTGATTTTCCTGATCTGAACATTGTGCTGGGCGGTGTGATATGGCCAACATTGAGTTGAAGTCCATGGTTTTAAAGTAACGGTATTTTCCAAATCTGCTCCTGGTAAGGTCCATCGATTATTTTCACAATGTGTATGTGAACGCCAATATGAAAATATGGAATTCTTTGGTCGTAAGGACAGTGGCATAAAGTAATATTAGGTTACGGTAGTCCTTTCTCTGCTGAGTATCCACCAAACAATAGTTTCTCGTTGCCGTACTTGACCGTGTCTTAGGTGTATCACTATCCAAGAGTGTGGTCTACCTGTAGTACTCCAACGCCATTCAAAGTACAACCGATCATGATGATGATTTTTATTCGATACATTCGGCTGGATACCTCGAATTTGTCCTGCAGGGATCCGGATTTGTACTTCCGAATCGGATAAGGTGTATATTTGTACTATCTTTTGAAAGTTACATTCTTCTAGGGAGGAGGCGTTTACAGCGCTTTCTGTATGGTGATTTATGTCAATAGACTGAATGGTTGGCATATCTTTCAATAATATGTAGCAGTGACCGGTTTCTTGCATAGGATAAGATCTATCATCAAAAAATAATTTCCATGAGATCCACTGGTATTTTTCAAAGAATGAAGTCAAGATATAAGGGAATAGCGCAAATATGTCACGGAAGTAATGTTGATTCAGATTCAAGACTCTTGGATTTTTTATGTGGGGAATCTGAAAGCGTTGGTGGCATGGCAAATGTAAAGATAAGATATCATTTCATAGCCATGGCTCATTTATTGTTAGCTTTGTTCGACTAATGTCGACCAATTGTCAGGACGCCATTCTTGGCTTTTGACAAAGTTACAGCCACATGCTGGATCGATGTGAAAACGTGTTACTTGTAAATGTTTTGCAGATACTCTTTTATGGTGATGTTGCTGTTCAACTAAATTTTCTCTGTATTGATGTAAATCATACGGTTCTACATCAAAGTGAGGGGTTTCATGTTCCAAGGATATGTGATCTTTCTCTGGTATTAACACAGCTTTCTTTCCTTGATTAGAAACAAGGTTAAGCAAAGGTTCTAATTCATTACTACAATTTCTTGTTAGATGTAAACTGTTGGACTTTGTCAATTGTATATGCCAGAGGAAATATACACATAACAACTTGAACATTGCAAAGTAATTCTAAATGTTTGCATAAGTGTCACTGCAAGTACAATATGAAAACGTTAATATATTCCTTATTCGTTCGTAAGCATATTGCAAATGTTTTGCGACACAAGAATATTGTTAAAAGTTTCAATTGTTAGAGTGATGATCAAGGAAACTTACGAAAAGGTTATTGTAAGAAATTCATATTAGGCAAAAGTTACATTTGATTCCTGTTTGCCTGGTTGTTTTATTAGCTAATAGCAATCCGTCAAAATTCTAGAATTCAAAAGTCTAAGATAGGATACTCCCTTTTTGTATTCTGATTCTTGATTGAGGCTTTCCGTTAATGGGAGGTGATGCAATATTGCATCATCCAGGGAATTCCACCAGTGTTGACTATATAAGCAGGGCTTTCAGCGCTAGTCGTCATTCGAAATCCTATCTCGACGAACTACATTTTGACTGTGGAATCATGTATCGATCATCAGCATCGAATGTTAACAAAGTTCTTTAACATGAAACAATCCTTGCTCTCAGTCGTAATGGCCAAGGTCAACAACTTGATACTTTTTCTGCCCTACGTCAAGCGGAAGGCATCATCGACCGTAGTGGAGCTCTACCTCCACCTAACAACGCGACATTCCGTCTGGTGTGGTTTACGGGAAGGGACCAGTGGTATTACAATCAATTCTACATCCGGTTCGAGTTCCCAGCTCCGGATCTACTTCGTGGGCAGGTCGCCTGGGACCGGTCACTATTACTGGAGGATCTGGAGCTGTCAGAGGGTCGATTCATTGAGACTGAGCCGCCCATTGTGAAACTGTAGGGCAGTTAATGGTAAATTCTTCTTGCTTTGTGTGTTTTTCCTTCTCTATTCAATTTCTTATTCTTCATTCTTTGGTGTCAATTAAATTTCGTTATTATTAATATGTCGACTTAACTTCTATATTCTCAAGTTAGCAAGTTAGATATCATATTTCAAAGTATAAACTTCATTAAAGAAAGGAATATTTAAAGTGTAGAGGATTTTAAACTTAAAATCTTCCTAAAAAAACTCTGATATAGTAAGAATTCCAATATTGACAGTCTCGATGTACATTTTTATCAGGATATTGCTATTCAGCCTACAGCTGGCTGTCTAAATAGACAGAATCAAAACCACAAGGTTTCTTATTTGTTTTGTACACGAGTATAATTTTCATACATTTTATATCACTGAACATGTATACACAAGGTATAGAGGGCAAACAGAAAGAAATTTCCTTCACATCCACTTAAGTTTCTCAAAATATATTATCGACTTTTTATATGAGAAGAATGCCTGTCTTAATATAGTCATATAATTCCTCGTTGGAGTAGTAGATTGTAGCCTTCGAACCTACTGGTTCTCTTAGCAGTTTGGGTGACAAAATGAGATAACATTCCACAGAGGCATTGGATGAAACCAGGTGATATTTTAAAACAAGACCAATTTTCGGTCTTTTGAGGTTTGAGTTCTGGATGGCGTGTCAGATAGGTTGTGACTTTTTGTTGTATTTTTTCCTGTGTAGGCTCTCTCGCACCCTAAAGTACTGGGTGATAGAACAGTTTGATCTTTCTTGCATTTATGATTGACGAGGAAGTATGATGTCTTTCAGAATCCGTATATCTTTCAGGCCTTTTTTCTTCGTTAAACGCAGCCGTTTTTATACTTAGATTTTACTTAGAAAGTTCTTGAAATGCAACAATATTATAACAGTATTGCTCAAGGTACTCATAATACACAGTATTCATATCCAAGAACAAGGATAAACAGTTATTCATCTCGTCTTAGTCACAGTCCTTTTACTATATTCAGAACTATGTTTCAACGAAACGGTTTAACACAATGCAAAATGAACAACAAGTTATTTGAGACACTATCTTCTTAAAAAGTTTTTCACTTTGACCCTATTTTTTACAATATCATAATAATGAATAGTCTGTAAGGGTCAGCTCAGGTGCATTAATTAATATTTCTATCATTGTATCACTGTCTTCCAGGATAGGGCTGTTGAAAAGGAACTCCTACATCACGTCAAATTGCCACCACCAATGTTTTTTTATTTATTAGACTCAATAATGGTTTATATTTCTTAAATTTCTCCCGAAATTTTCCAGACAGTCTCTGCCTAAATGTATAGAATAGTATTAGGTCTTCTTCAAAAACAGTCAGATCTAGTCCTACAATTCGTAATTTGTTTTGCAAGATTTTAATTGGGCTTTGGCACCGAGTATACTTTGTGGACTTGAGTACCGACAGCACTTGATGTACTCATATTTCTCATTCTCGGACTTCGTCTATATCAATGAAATACGTCGAAGTCTGTCCTGCAATAAGTGGTTGTTCTTCTTCTAAGATCATTTTAAACTTAGTCATTCCAGATCTTGATGACATTATAATACTTTTGATTTATCTAAGATTCCTGAAACGAGATAAATCATTACAAAAAATACATCACTGAAAAGTTTACTCAATGTACATTTAGTAATTAGAGATCTGCTCTATATCGAAATTTTACATCGGTTTAGTCTGAATTGCAGTATTTTTATAAATTTATCATAATAGAGATATGCTCATAAATTCATAGGAATATTTATTACATGTACCCAAAACCAAGTTACTTGCCATCGATATAATGTAACATTCACAATCGATTCACACAATCAACGTTTGCAACCAATCATAGGTAGTGTCATCGATTGGCGTATTTACAAGGAATTCCCAGAGACACATAATTTGCCATTGAAAGTTATGCATGGTCACATACTGAAGCAGCGAACCGTACTAGAAATAGGAGCCTTCAAATTCTTTATACAGCTTCTGTTTGAACATCTCAAAAAAATAAAGGATTTTGTTCTAAAACATCTATCTTCAAATTTTTGGCTTGTAATTGATTCTGTAATCTTAGTATAGGGCATTGGGGCTCATCAAAGTGTATAGAGTTAATGGCTTGCACAATGTAGTCTATTGGATCAGACATCAAATTGTCTTCTTCTGATTCTATCAGCAAAGTGTCAAGTTCATCTTCCGTCATATCCATGCATTCTAAAAAGCTTTCAAACCAATTCTCTGAGCTTGAACTTGATATGTCCACTGGACGGGTACAATCTGTTTTAATTCTAAGGCCTTGCCAATCAACAGTATCCAAAGTGACAGTCGGATTTTGTACAACAATGTCAACAGCTTTCACGCCTTTAGCCATTAGGCTTTCTACACAATTTTCAGTAGCTTTTACCGACATATTTAATTATTGCTGACCCACCACTCTTAATCTTAGAACAACCAAGACAAGTCAATTATAAACTCATCATCTTCAGAATGTAGTACTAAAGAAAGAGACATTCGAAGCATAGAAAAATAAAATAAGAACTCATAAACTTACCACTTGTTTCCATAATATTAAAAAACTTTCTAATCGACGTCTGATCTAGTGATTTTCATGCTCCAATGTGAGTCACGCCTATTCTGTTTCTGTTTTCAGCATACAAGGCTCTGTTCTGTCTAGACTTCCTATCTTCTGTGCTAATTTACATGTCCAAATTGAATGAGGACATCAAAATTTAAAAAGGTCTCACTCTCCCTCCATCAAGAGACAAGCCGAACATGATGGCTACATAGTTAGGTATGCATGTTAAATTGATTAAATTAGATTGTCGCATGCATTTGTAAAGAAGTCCAGCTAAGGAAGTACCCTTTAAAGCTAGCCAATACCTCATTGTTAATAGACCTCACTCGTGGCACCATTTTTATGTGGCAGTCCACCTCTAAAAGAAGAGAACCACTACACATTTAGGACAATTCCGCAAGAGCACTGGTTAGTGGAAGTGTCCATGGCTCGCCCAAGTTAACAATTAAGAAACTTAGACCCGCCAGTTTCACTCAACACCGTTCAGTTTATCGCAACAAAATTGTATTTACTCATGGTTTTATTGGTATAGCGTAAGCACCGCGATATTCATCACAACAGAGGTTTATATTAACAATCATCAATTAAAGCAAGTAACATAAGTTACTACTAGCGTCAGGGGTTAACAATAAGGGTTAAATACGAGTTTTCCTGGAGAGGTAGAGAGAGTCCAATTTGTTAGCAGCATTATAGCCACTAAATCGTGACTCTCTAGTAGGAAATCTATTCCATTGATAGGTCGTTTTGAACTAAACTAATGCGGTAAGGCCCGTGATCGGTTTAGGTGTTAAGCCTGGAATACCACAGACCTCAGCTGATGATGAACCTAGCGATTCCACTCTTTATATACACGTGAGGTGAGACACCACGGTCACGTGACAAATTTCGAGTAGTACACAGTGCAATAGCGACACAAGTGGTCAATCGCAATTTGTGAATATTTCGAATCGATATTTGAATATTATCATAATATTATGTGTTTTCGTTATCAACTCTATTTTCAATTTGAAGTTATTTTTTAATGTAATCGTTTTCTGTATCGTTTTGAGTTACTTTCTTAAAAGGTGACTCATAATAATGTGCGAAGTGCAAATGCACCATATAAGCACACATAACAATATTTTAAAGCGTTAATGTCTTTTAGTCGTTGTTTAATGTTCCGCTTCGATTGGCTCGTCGTGAATCCGTCGGTAAACTTCTAAGTTGCTTTCTTCAGTTATTTTTCTCCAATAATCGAAGTCTTTTTTTCGTTGTTGTTTCAGAATTAAAAGACGTTCTATGTTGAGGAGCAACGACGAACTCAACACATGCCATATCTTTTTATTTTTTCATTTATTTGTCTGTGAGCAGACACAAAGTCCATAGTACGAACACACACACACTACATAACGCAGGTTGATACAAACAGACAAAACAGAACGTAGTACAAAGCACTGAAGCTGGCAGAATCACAGGGTTACAGACACTTTTTGCAACTGGATTGAAGACAGAACCATAGGGTTGGAGACACATTCTTAACACTATTGTTAGCTGACACGTAACACTTGTTGCAGCACTACTACGGAGTAGGGTGCTAAGTCCTAGATTGGTCGACTCTAAATAAAATTCGAAGGCATTGTGGCTTGACACGCAATCGATCAAACGGACACTACAAAGTTCATTCACTCATTCACAGAGTAAAATGCGATTATAGTGTTCAAATAATAGTGACGAATACAAACAATCTGACTGGATCAAAGCACGTAACCATACGTTGTTAGATCTTTTGCATCTTTCGAGAAACATGTACGTGTATTTTCATAGCAGCACCTCAAAGGCAGGAATGTTACATTGAACCTGGTGGTTACTAACACTCGCTCTCCAGGGCAGGTTGTATAGAGCCCTGCATCTAAAATTATATGCCACACGCAATCTCTGCATGTATGACTTCCTGAAATTACACCATAATTGAGATGCCATAACTGAGATATCGATTCTCCTCAAAAGAGATTTGTAATTGATATGCAGCTCAGATAATGTTTTGCCCGATCCGAGCCCTTCCCGACTGAAAAAAAGCCAAAAAAGCCAAGTGCGTTGAAAAAAAGCAAGAATTTCAGGCAAATTGGCAACCCTGTGCTTTGATTGATTCATGATATGGTTCACTGATTTGCGTGGAAAGAAGTGAAACGGAACGCTATTAGAATGGAAAAATGGCGAGAACAGCAGCAAATAATTCGTTGTTAGATTTTGAACCTTTGCAAAGACAGAATTGGCGAGCAGAGCGCAGCGGCCCGTAGTAGCCCGGAATGACGTCACAGATAAAAAAATGTTAGCGGTCTGTTTCAAACCTGCAGACGGATCGAAGACTGGACTGTTAGTGGCCCGTGCCATCTCCACCGTAGTGTTGAACAGATCGGACATTTTTGCAATCCTAATCCAACCCACTAGTTTCACTGTGAAATCCAGTCCGATCCTAATCCGGTAGTATTGTTCAACTATTTTATCCAATCTGGTTTATATCTGAAAAAAACTCTGATTAAATATTTGCTTGCAGTGTCAATGCAGTGATCAATGCAGTTTGGATATTCATATTTGATGCAGCAGAGTTTTGTCGAAATCCAGTCCGTTCCGGATCCTGTTCTGAATGGCAGAATCCGGTTAGATCTCTATCCGGAAACCGGTGTCAAGCGATATTTCTGACTTGCGAAATTTCCGACTTCACACCACGTACGCATGCCCAAGTAATTTAATTTTAATTTAATTTATTTGTTTATGGGCAGACACGAAGTCCATAGTATGAACACACACACTCTGCAGAACGCAGGTTGATAAAAACAGACAATACAGAACGTAGTACAAGACATTGAAGCCGGCGGAATCACAGGGTTACAGACACTGTTTGCAACTGCATTGAAGACAGAACCATAGGGTTACAGATACATTCTTAACACTATTGTTAGCTAAC
>Ga0210059_1000013_pt1 | contig 122144 bp, 84 predicted proteins | sample Ectturendosymbi2_FD_188042 | JGI IMG/M metagenome (GOLD analysis project Ga0210059, IMG submission 188042) | Ecteinascidia turbinata endosymbiont from Florida, USA - Sample 2 (SPAdes) (version 2) | ecosystem: Host-associated > Tunicates > Ascidians > Unclassified | place: Key West, Florida...
GGGGGGGGGGGGGGGCAAGAAGCAAGTTTCGTGCCCCCACGTTCGAATCTAAGTTCTTTCTGAAGCACATGGGCATTGAAGAAAGTACTTGTGACATTGTTGGGATTTTTGCCCCCCCCCGCAGTCATTCGGTGCCTCCCACAGTGATTTGGCGCCCCCATAGTGACTCCGCGCTCGGGGGATTTGACTTCCCTTGACACCCCTTCGTTACGCCCCTGGGTACAACCCAGTGGCAAAAGCGAGGTTCCCGAGCCAAATCATTTGCCCAATCCCGAGGTATTTGCATGATCTCAGTGTGGTTTCTAAATATTTGCTTGCGATTATAACTATTGAGCCCTTCCTGCAATGGTAACACGTTTGTGCTGATTGCATCGTCCGCGAAACATTGCTTGACAGTGACCTAAGAATCGTTGCTCAAAGCAAGATGGCTTCGCTACAAATGACTTTTCACAGACACTGTTCTTTGTTCTTCACTACTTCAGATCTGCGAGGTTCGCGAAGATGTCAATGAATGTTTGGTGGACAACGGCGGCTGTTCCCACGTCTGTGTCAACACTTTCACCTCGTTCTACTGCGAGTGCAACCGCGGATATACACTGGGTGCCGATACTGTATCATGCGTAGGTGAGTGCACTGTGAACACTCACAAAATCTGCCACATGTGAAACAACAGCATTTGCTGAAATCCGGGAAGAATTAGAATTCTTCACTAATTATTGCGCATGTTCTTGCTGATTTATTGCTTTACACAGAAGGTAAATGAGTAGATGAAATGTTTTACTTTTTATATATATCTTTTGGTCATTCAAATCCGAGCTTCTTTGTCTGTTGAGCGGCTGGAATCTTGAAACCTTCTCGGTTGGGTTTAAATATAAACAGCCATGTGTTTATTTTTTCAGATGTCGACGAATGTAATAGTAATAGAGGAGGCTGCTCAGATAAGTGCACCAACACCGAAGGCTCTTTTACATGCTCCTGCTCTCCAGGATTTATCACAATGGATAATGGCAAGACATGCGGTAAGATTTTCTTTCACAGCATTTTCGCTTTGAAATTAGTCTGATTTCAAGATTTTCGTTCCAGTTGTGCAGACATAAAACTCCCTAAATATTTCCGGCGAACATCAAAATGCGTTTAAAATCTTCTGAAATTCTTTGCTATCGTCACGAACGCCTTGACAAGCGTTCTCCTCAAAAAGAACACTCTTCTAGAGATTTCCTTGCTGTTGACGCGTTGATTATTTTTCCAGTGGCAGACAGCTGCTATGGCAACACTGATTGTCAACAGAATTGCGTGAACATCGTTGACGGAACATTCTTTTGTGCATGTGGTACTGGTTACACTATGAATGACGACGGCCGCACATGTACCGGTAAGTTTTGCTTAGAATTACAAACAAGAAGCATCTAAAAAATAAACAATTTAAAATTTATTTAAAAATGTCCTTTTGTTCAATTTGGAATAAAAACACATCCATGAAACAAAGAAGTTTCATTTATTGAGAAAAAACGTTCACTGAATTAAATTGAAAAAATTGCAACAATTATTTTAATATTCCTTTAGGCAATGAATTTTCCATAAAAAACTCGTGGGTATGGGTCACATGCCTTCCAATAATCTTTGGAAACCCAGACGAACTGTTTCTGTGATCAAAGGAGAGAGCTGTCATGTCCTGTTCTCGGTGTTATGACAACCACTTTCAGTCAAATGTCTTCCCAAGAATTTGCGACTCTATCCCACAGCTGTGGAACCATTTAATTTTGTGCACATTTCTTTTTACTGTTGTAACCCGTGTATTGCCAACCACCCATAATTCAGGGGTCCCACCCCTGGCAAACCCATATGACACACACACCTATGATCATAATGTGTCCACACATCTTTGTATAAGTTGATTACTGTTTTGTTTTTTTTCAATTTGTTTTCAAGTTTAACAACTGTTTTGATTCTAACGACCTAGCTTGGTTTTGATTACTTTTTCAAATTTTGTGAGAAATGTGAAACCTATTTCAATTGCCAAGGTCAGTTGATCTCGAAAAAAACTGGTCTTTCCGTGTATTCATCAACCAATTTCGTTATGACGAAATTTGAATCCCATATTTGGTGTAGACATCAACGAGTGTCTTGTCAACAACGGAGGCTGCGAAGGAACTTGCAACAACACTATGGGTAGCTACGTCTGCATGTGCCCCGAGGGACAGGGTCTTCGTCCTGACCGCCGCACCTGTGGTCTGCAGTGCTACACCTGCCAAAGGGCTTTGAGCAATGAAGACTGTCTCGACACTACTGTGTGTTTGCCAAACCAGGTGAATGGTGTACAACAGGCATGCCTGTAGCAAGTCAGACAATACCGGAAAACGTCGAACATTTTTTAACAAAAAGAAATCTTTCATGCGACAGCAGATTCATGCTCACTTGAAATATACGTTTACTAAAATCCTTGATCATGCATCTACTGCAGTTGCTTCTCCATTGGTACAGAGCATTAGCTACACTTGCCTGTGTTTTGAAGTGAACTCTTCTGTTGAGATGAACTGAAGTGACCTTTTTGTTTTTGCAGAAATCTTGCCAGACTCACACTCGCCGTGAAAACGGAGTACTGTACATTAGCAAAGGCTGCAAACAAACGGAAGCTTGCGCGAACAATTTCATACAAAACCCGAGGACTGCCTGGTCTCCAACCCAAGTAAGGCTTTTTTAAAAAGTCTGTTTGTTTTCGTTGTATTTTTTTTTTACGCTTAGTGAATGATATGTCATTGGCAAATTTTACGGATTTATGGCTATTTCTGAAAGTAAGGAAAAATGTATTATAGAAAAGACACACTGCGGTTATTTACCACATGGCACCATTTAATGATTTGCCTGATAGTTGTTGGTTTCTATTTCAACTTCAATTTAACTACTCATCAATTGTGGACCTTGCTTAGGAACACGTAGAAAAGACATAGACAGGCAAAAAACTGTTTGGCCTTTATATTAACTGAAATCTGATTTCTTAGTCTACAATATTTCTACAAGCTGGACAACCGTTCCTAAAGCTAAAATGTTTATGCCAAATGTTTATATTAAATGTCAGGTAATCCGCAGAACTAAACAATGGCTGAATGCAAACTCGCAGAAAAGAATGATTTCTTAATTATCACATGAATGCGCTACAATCTTCTGCTTCTTTAGTGGCCAACTATATTTTCTGTTTCCTAATGAGAAATTAGGACATGTAGCATCGTCAGCAACATTGTATTTCTCTGCATGGTCAGATCTTCGAAGTAGTGAGACTCTTTAACACTAAAACATTGATGCGAAGTCAACTCATGAGCTAATTTGGGAAAGGCATTGGCTAACAAAGTTGCCGTGAGTTCAAAATATTTCACTGCGTGGGCGAAATCACGTAATGAAGAGCGTGTCGTGATTGTTCAGCGCTAAATTAAGCACTGTTTATAGCTTCAACAACGGCTTTACATGGAAAGTCCATTGCTCAAGCAGAGAACATATTACATTCTACAGGAAACTGGGACAGGCTTTCATGTCAGAATCATGAGCTCAGCAGTAAATTTTCTAACCACTCTACTCGTTTTGGGAATAGAACACAGAAAGCTCAGGGCACCTGAGCATCGTGATGATTTTTAATATAAACCATGCAGGGCAACTTCTACTTTCAACGCGTTGCATGGTTGCTACACACCAAGAAACACCTGGTTTGCTCAATCGTGATCAGACCATTAAATTGTCAGTTAAGTCAGTGCATTTGATTCGATGAAAGGAAAAACATCTTACTTTCTTGTTGCAGTGCAATGTGGCTCAGGACGGAACTTCAGTTTGCAGATGCTGCTGTCACGTGTCCCTGTGCAACATTGCTGGCGATTGCACTATCGCTAATGAGATTGGCATTTCCTGCCCTGAGCCTTTCGCAAACTTGGCACTTCCTGCTGATATGAACATGACCTGCTCAGGCAGCCAGGTACACGCCTCTTACGAACATGCTTTTTTAAAATAAAAATAACCATGGACGTATGCTCTGGGTGTGCTAGGTGTGTGGCGCGCACCCTGTGAAGCTGAGCATGACGTGTCATTTCCCACATTGTGCGATGAAGGAAAAATCAAAAAAAGGCCAGAAAGATACTTGTGTACCTTCCGGGTCTGAAGTTATTTTGCACACCTTATTATTTACTCGGCTGATCGCATTCGAAGTGACATTCGCACAGACTGCTTTTGCAGTTGCGATCTACGCTGTCCGAGGGCTGAGTGAATTATGCTCCCCTGTTTTTTATGGAAAGAAATCCTTTCTCAGCAAAGAATCAGACACTAAGATCTTACAGAGTGTATATTTCGCCTACGAAGTAGGCACCATCAGCTCTTATCTTGCAAATTGCGCACACCTACAAGGCTCGGAAACTTGTAATCGACAAGGCATTCGCGCAGAGCAGCAGGCTGTTCTTGCAGCAAACTGTTTTGCACTGTTTTTGCATATTTGTTTCGATCAGGCAACATGGTTGTGTTGTGTGCTTTCTGGGCTCGACTGCTCGTGTTGAAAGAGGCATTCATGCAGACTGTTTTTGCAGTCGTGAACTGCGCTTTTGTGAAGCTGTGTGTGTTTTATTCCCTGGTTTTAACTTGAAGTCTGATATTTTTCCAGTTGTGATTGCTTAGTCTTAGCGTTGAGTGTATTTTGCACCTGCATTTTAAGGTGGAACGCTGATAATTTAAAGTCAATACAATGACATATTACGTTATGCAGCAACGAATAAGGAGAACGCGTGTATAAGGATATGCATTGTGTCAACAAATTACGCCAAACTGTTGGACTGGAAATGTGAATTTAGCCTTGCACTGTGACGTCACAAACAACGCACGCCCAGTAAAAATGACTACCATACGGCATTGAAAATAACATTCGCTATCTTCAATTACTTTTCATGGTTTAGTGTCGACTGATCAGTGAAAAAGAGCGCTTACAACGGTTTATATAATTACTTTTATTCAAACGTGTTTAAGGCTTTTCTTTTGCATTTGTTGACGGAGCCTGCATAAGAAAAAGTCAGATTTAGTTACCTCATAAACCTCCTCCATGCAGGTTTGGGACCTTGCTTTTTGCGTCAGGGTTATCAACAGACCAAAATTCCTAAGAATGAATGCTTGATGATTACGGAAGTAACAAGTGTCAGAATTTATCAGAAACGTGACAAAAACTAAAAAGCCTTTCCCAAAAACACGGGATTTTGTCAATCTTTTCAAGAAGCGCTTTTCCCCTCATCTCATATTTACGGACCTGGTTGCTTTATTGTTCAATTTCATTATACTGTGCTTGCTTTGTACTCCTGTTGGAGTGAACGAGTGATCTGCGGCACCCATCTACGCTTTGCTTGCGCCGTGGGCCTCGTGGCTAGTTTTTGCAGTGAATGCTGCACTGGTGGGGAGTAAATGGCGCCAGCACCATGCGGGAACATTGCTCCCACACATTAACAGCATGAACAAAATCGGACAGGCGACACGTATCGTTTTTCAATTCTTTCGTATGGCTGGACCGCGATTCGAACCCAGGGCACCAAGTTTGGTTGCGCGTTAACCACTCGATCAGTTGTTTTATTGTTTCCACGCGAATAACAGGGATTCCATTGCTAAACAACGCATTTGTTTCAATATAAAGAAAACTATGTTGAAACAAAAATCTGCGCTGGGCTTCATGCAATTTTAATCATGCCTAAATAGCGTAAGAAAATAGAAACATAAAAATTATTTTCTACTCTGCCACAAAATTTAGTGTGCAACTCTTAACTCTTTTGTCGAAGAGCCCTCTTTTCTGGTGCTATTACCACACCTAAGCGTTTTCCGTGCTTTGCAATCGTTTTTTACTATTCATAGCAAATGACGCAAACGTTAATTTACCAACAGCTCGGTGATGTTTGCCGTCTGAACTGCCCAGTCGGGTATGCGCCAGTCACAGGAGCACAGAAGCTTGTATGCACTCTAAAACCAAGGTCATTAGAAGGATTCTGGAACGGCATGATTGGTGTATGTGGAGGTGAGTTTTGACTGGTTGCTATGGCGATCGACATTATTAATATACTGTGTAGTTTTACACCTGAAACTAAATCTGAATTGTGACTTTTATGAACATTTTATTTTCACTACGAAGTTTATCACTAATTCTGAACGTGGTATAATGAAATTGATCTGTGTTGACATAATGCACGCACCAAAGCTGAGCATTAGACAAGAAATTTTGTTCATCTTTCGGGATTAACTTGTGGTCTTAAAATATTGGCCCACAATGCTGTATTTCTCAGATAGTGTTGTATTAAAACAGTTTCTCACTGTTGATAGGTTTCGCATATTAACCCGTCACGTGATCAGCTTCTTTCCGTCATGATAGTAGATCGTAGCAGTAGCGTAGCGATGGCCTTTCCGTTTATGCAAATACAAAATGTTCAACACAGATATCGACGAGTGCGCTACCAACAACGGCGGATGCTCGCACACCTGCACCAACACCAATGGGTCGTATGTTTGCTCTTGCCCGGGGGCAACTCAATGTAGCGATCAGCTCCTCGATCTCTTCTTCATTCTTGATTCCTCCAGCTCTGTTGGCGCCGCCAACTTCAACACCATGCTGGGCTTTGTATCCAACACTGTTGCCGAGCTTAACGTCGGACAAGACGCTACCAGGGTAAGTGGAAATCATCTCTGACGCTGGGTTATGTTATTGTTGATGGGTTTCTTGATATTGCATAAGGGGTAAGAAATTAATGGTTGGTGTGAATGAGAAGCTCGCAGAGGTTTCGTTTAGGATTGGAATCATTTTGTTGAATTGTATTTTGTCAGATTTCAGGTGTGAAGTTTTCTTTTACCTTCGCCAGTGAAGCGCAGACTACACAAAAACCTTCTGAGAAAAATTATATCTCCATTGAAAGTTAAACAGTGGTTTCGCATCCGTTCACAAACGCTGCTGTGTTGAATTGTCTTTCGCAAATTTTGGAGCTACAGCAAGCTTCGTCGCTTAAAACCGCTTTGTGTTTTCGTTTTTTTATTCGGAAATAACGGTGTGAAGATTCCTGAGAATCAGAACAAAGACCGCGACTACTCAACTTCTACAGTTATGTGAGCTTTTTTGGTGGCTTTTCAGGTAGGAGTGTTGACTTACAACAACAGAGTCACGAAACGTTTCGATCTGAAAGACGTCGAGAGCAATGCAGACTTCAACGCAAAAATTGCCGTGAGTTCACACAAGTATTTTGGTGGATGTTTTTGGAAAAAAGAACCTTTCTGTATGATGATTAAAATTCAGTTGGGCACGTGGGAGTCATGCCACTCGATAAAGAGCTATTGTAAAGCCAACCGCATTTGAAACGTGCTTATCGCCAACATCTTTAGGACACGCGTATGATAAGAATAACTATATTTCGAAAAAGTAAATCTTGGATGTTTTTGCCCAATTGCTTTAGATACAATGAACGAAAAATAGGTTGATTTGAGTTAATTCATGCTGAAATAAAAAAAACTCAGTTTTCATCCGAAGCACGCTCAAACAAATTTTCCTCATCCTGGCTTCGAAGATCAATTTGATGTCGTTTAAAACACTGTGGTTCGCTTTTATGCATATTACTATAAAACGGAACAGGACAGTAAAAGTTCATTTAAAAATCCCAAAGTTCGTGCTTTCGGGGCTGAGAGTATAAATTCCACCTAACTTGTTGAAGATGCGACTGCTTTTGAAACACAAACCCATTTTCACATCTTGAGACAAAATCCTTTCCACTGAATGACCGACCAAGACTGTAATCAAGCAAGGCATTTTATCTTCTTGCAGGCAATCGACTACTCAGGAGAAGGAACCAAGACTGCACAAGCCATAAGGACCGCAACTCAAGAATGCTTCAGGGCTGACCGTGGAAGACGAGCCGGAGTCCCACTTGCCGTGGTCATCATAACAGACGGCCGATCCCAAGATAGTCGGGACCTCGCCGACGCCACCAAGCGTTTGTACGAGTCCGCCAAGCAAGTGTTCGCCATCGGTGTCAGTAAGTGTCCATTTGCTGTTTAACTGAATGGTTTAATGAAAGCACAGGAGTCACGATCATTTTTGTGGCAGTTTTTGAATACTTTAAAGCGGGTGTGAGACTTGAGTATCCGTTTTGATGGACGAAAGCTTTAGCTTCTACCCCAAGCATTGATACGATTCGTCGCATGTTTTTGTCTAATGTAGTTTAGGTCAGTTAGAAATTTTCAGATATTCAATGGGGGTTTTCCAATGTTTTAAAGCCAAATTGACAAAAACATTGATTTCAGTGGAAGCTTTGTTCTGAAGAACGTTAATGCCTTGCAGCTAACCGGGTGAACGAAGCTGAACTTCTCACCATCGCCAAACAGGACACGAGCCGATACACCGTCGTGGACGACTTCGGTTCACTGGACACCAACCTTATTGCAACCCTCTCCTCCAAAATCTGCGTTCAACCTGTGGGCGCTCACTTCCTAGCAGTGAGTGCAATTTACTGTGTAACCATGTTTTCGCTGAAGTGCTTCGTACTTTTCGTGCGTTAAAACCAATTTGACGGCCCAGGAAAATTGTTAAAAGGAGCGGCCGGGCTTCCTGCTAATCAAGTTGTCTTTTTTCAAGTTTGATGATAGGTGAACATGACGTTCAGTGAACGTCAGCAAAACGTTTGTGATGTGCGCCTGAACTCTGACTGCCAACTTATTATTTTGACGTGGTAGGCGTCTGAAGGCTTTCCAGCATTTCGATGGCGAAGAATACGTTAAAAAGAATGGCGCTATGGAAAGCATTTTCATCTTGTGATTCTAATTAAAAGAAAATAGGCAGCACAACTGTGATGAGAAATGGTTTTCGCATTCCCGAAGTTTAAATATAATGGAAATTTTTGTTTCAGCAATTGAATATTTGAATGATTTTGACCTAGCTTCTTTCTTACTAATAACGGTATAACATAAAGGGGGCAAATAACATTCACATTGAGACAGAGTAAAAACAGTAAAGGTTCATGCCAATCAAAGAAATTCGGTGCCAATGTGCATAGACCAAGTTTGCATTGGCTTTCTTTACCCACTTGCTCTTGAAGTTATCTTTTGCTCGTGTTTTCATTACTTTGAAGAAATTTTCAGAAAATTAAATAAAACAATGTAGCAATATTAAACAAACAAGTGTACCTAAACAAAAATACGCTAAAGCTTCAAGACTGTAGAATTCTCTTCCTACGTCTGTCCAATCACTGGGACCAAATTTGTTTCGTTCCAAGTAACTGCTTTAATCTGTGGATAGTCGCATGAAGTACTGCATCTCTGTGGCGTGAATCCGTGAGCCACATCCTGGTTGTGCATGCTCCGTTTACGTCACTGTCCATTGAACCCAGATAAACATTATCGCTTGTGCTTGTGTGGTCTTTCCGAGACTGAGACTCATATTTTGCTACAATGCGACCAAACCAGAGCTTCACGTCAGGTTATGTTAACTTCCATTAGAAATATTTTTTTGAAAGAACAGGTGCTCACGCTATCTAAACTAAACGCACTGAGTGAAGCTACGTGGGATCGTATTCTTTTATTTGGCCACGTTAAAATATAACGCCCTTCCTCTTCGCAATGATATGGTGCCGTTTGTAACTTTCTTTCGACAGCTTTGGCGTACTTGCAACTATTCGTATTTCTTGCGCTGGGAGTCCAACGTCTTTTATTAACTTTCTGTAATGAATTTTTTGCGTCTTTATTTATTAATGAAACCTCTTTTGCATCTTTATTTAACATTTTGCCACCATTATATCGTATTGCTACTGGTACTGGCAGATGGCATTCTAGGCTCTAGCCTCTCGTCATTTACCTTTAAATAAAATATATACACACGCTAAAGTTTTAGTCTAATTAAAACAAAATGTGTGATGATACCATCTCATAAATGTCACAATTTTCTGCGTGCAACACATATTGCTACGTTAAACAATTTTGGGGTTTGCAGTAAGTGTAAACGCAACCAAACAAACCACAAGCTTTATGTATAATTTGGAAGATATAAAACCCGGTTCGATAAAGAAAATAATTTTATTTTATCATAGGATCAGTAAAATAAAGTTTTGCCTTTATTAAGTCGGACACAAAAACATGCGACTTTGACGAGTGTTCCGTTTCAAACGGCGGTTGCTCCTTCGAATGCACCAACACGGTGGGCTCTTACTACTGCACATGCACAGAAGGAGAAGTACTTGCGGAAGACGGAAGAACTTGCAGTACGTAGACGGTTGTTCTGTTTGTTCATGCACTTCTTGTGTTTTGTTTGTTTTATCTATAACTTTCTTTGTACTCATTGGAAGACCAAGTGTAGGTTTTTGCAACAAGAGTTTTTTTAAAAGAATAGTATTTCCACCCAAATCTTTTAGTGATTGGTACTTTCTAATTCTTATGAAAACGAAGCAAATTGCTTGCACACTTTTGGCAAATCCGTACGAGAACCTTTCAAATTCCAGTAGATTAAAAAATTGGAATTGTCCGTTTCTGCAATTTTCTGTTGTACGATTAAATTTGCTGCAAGTTGATTTGTTTCAGTTTCTCTCTTTACTTTTGAAATCTTGCCGGTATCATTTGGCGACTGGCTATCTTTTATTCTGCGCTGCGCGTGAGATAAAGCAATCAAATTTCTTTTTGCAGTAACCGATGCGTGTCTCATCGACAATGGAGGTTGCTCGGGCAAGTGCATCAACAAGATTGCTGGCATCGTTTGTCTGTGCGGCAATGAATTTGTGGTAAGCGAGAGACGTTCATGAAGCTGGTTTAAACTTGCCGCGCGCGACTAAGGCTTCAAAGAAGAAACAGCCCATTGACGTTCTCTTGTGCATGCTAGTGACGTAAAACACAAGAAGACCTGTTTTTTTTCATCGTTCAGGTTAACGAAGGCCAATGCGACGACTACAACGAATGCAGTGACGAAAATGGTGGTTGTTCTCACACTTGCGACAACCTAGAAGGGGGTTTCGAATGCAGATGTCCAGAAGGGATGATTCTTGGAGCTGATAAGAGGACATGCGGTATTCAAATGTTTTGTTGAACTTGAGTTTTTTTACTTGTTGACATCATCAATTGAAACCCACACACGCGATGAATCGTTGTTTCTGAAAATGGCAATCGTTTACTTTTTCCTGGCGCAATATTTTGCCGTAGCAACTGCAGCGAAATATTGTAGCCTCACCCTTTTGCAAGTGCGTAGAAAAATAAATGTGATGCTTACCTGAAGGAGTTAAGTACATACGAATCGACCAAGTAACTTTCTGGCAATTTTTGTGTTTGTAGGAAATCTTAGATTTCTTCGGTGACTCGTTATAAAAGTTTTGCACTGTTAAGGATGGGCGCTTTTGGACTTCTGCAGTGGATATTGCTTTTGGTGTGCTAAACAAAGGGTAGGCTCACCTTTTGAAGAAAATTGTCATCGTTTTGCTGTTTCAGAGGTCGACAGTTGCTTCAACCAAGTCGCACCCTTGAAATGTGCTCAGACCTGCACTAACGTTCCCGGTGGTTCATACTACTGCTCGTGCCAGGCCGGATACACGCTGAACGACGATTCGCACAACTGCACAGGTTTGTTTGCTGTACTGAGCGATTAAAAGCTCTAGGTTTGTTTGAAGCTTTCGAAGAATTCGACAACTGGGGCTGCTTTCTTCATTTTTCGATGATTAAAACTTGCACATATCTTTATTCAAGTAGTCTCCACGGGACGAAGGTGAAGGATTTGAATCCATTACCAAACATTTTAAAATAGGAAATCGCTTTCACGCAACACTACGCATTTTTAGTCCTACAGTCTTATTCACATAGAATCGATTTGTTTACTAGTCGTTTTCGATTGGTTTGAGAAAGGATAGTTCTCAAAACATGTCAGAACAAGCGCATAGTGTCGTATGATAATGTGCGTTGTTGCATATTTTGGCGAGAAAACCCTTTTCTCAAAAATAGAAACACACAACACACGTCGTGCATAAATGAGTTACAACATAAATGAGGTACAACATATGCAAGCAGAAGTAGCATAATTTTGTGATCTGCAAGCACCAGCAAAGTAAGCAAAAAAGCGCAGAGAGTTATCTGATGCAACTTGCAAATCAATATTTTTTTTGGCAGAAATTAACGAGTGCGACCTCAACAATGGTGGCTGTGAAAAGACTTGCACCAACACTCCAGGATCGTATAGGTGTGAGTGTCCAGCTGGTCTGATGCTGAGAAATGATGGCAAAACGTGCGGAGTTATCTGCTACACTTGCCAAAATGTTCTCACTAACGAAGAATGTGATACACCTGTGGTGGGTTTTGATGCAGCTATGATTTATTTAATGTACATTTTCTAAATAACTTTTTTGTCTCGCATTGGGTGCAACCGTTATGAAAAATAAAACGTCAACAATTACAAAATGTTATTCAATGCAAACTTGAAAATTGTTACAAAATATGACAGTTCACACCATCTATCTTTGGTTGTTAACGATTGTTTGAACGCTTTACCTTTCAATTTGTTGTTGTATGGAGTTGCTGACAAAACACATTAGGTGAATGTGGAATTGTCAAAACAACTGCTAACGTTTTGCGATGACTCCAACCCTGTAAATACTTACAAATCGAAAGCATCATTCATGTTTTCCTTTTTGCTACTTGTTGCGTCAGGCCTGCCAGTATGCTCAAGACGCCTGCTTTACAACTATGAGAACCCGTGATAACATCACACGGATCACAAAAGGATGTCAACAGACCCAAGCTTGTATCAACAACTTGATTCAGGTACAGACAAAATAATTTCAAAACTTTTGCGCCTCCATGTGGCGCTGTAGCTTCGTTTCAGTTGCATCGGGGGTAATGCTATAGAAAAAATAAGATGTAAGTCAAATGCAAGTGTTCCGTCAAACTAAATAACGTTTGTTGTTTTTTTCCAGCTTGTTGCTTGCATTAAAGCACTACTCTCCGGACTTACGTAAAGTAAGAACTGCCACAGCAAACTGGAATTAACGTCTAGTGTTCTGCAAATTTACTTTCAGCAAAGATAGCAGTAACTTTATAGCAATGCAAATCTGAAAAACACGTTAATTTCGTCTATAAATTGAATTTCACCGCTTTGTAACAAAAATGAAAACGTTGTGCTGTACTAGTCTTATCTCAAACTATCGTAAGTCGAACGCTTGCGATTTTATTGTACTTCTTCTTAGCTGTCTTTCTACTTTCTTTCTAAGGACTCTCGTTTTCTTTTGCAAATCGCAAACGTTGCCATCTTTTGGTCACATAACAAGTATCACGTTTATCTTCGTACTATTTCAGAATCCACGTGATTCTGGTGAAGGACCGTCGCAGTGCAACAGGAATCAGAAAAACTCCAAGTGCGAATGCTGCTGCACGGAGTCAATGTGCAACGCTGGCCTGTGCCCATACAACTTTACTCGTAAGTTTTGGTTTGTGTCAGTTCAACATGCATCAATCACGCCGAAATAACTTCGTTCGTTAACCGTAAACAAGCTTTGCACAATTTGCAATCGGAAAAAAATGTTCTTACGTGAAAAGGCGTGTTTTTTGAAAAAATCTTGTTTCTTAAGAAATTCACTAAACGTTGGTCATGTTTACCCAAAAAAGTTTGGCCATAACAAGACAAAAATATTTTTTCTAGAGGAAAAACTATACCTTACCGTTTTATCACAAAAAAGGCAAAAAATATTTGTGGCCCAATTTGATGAAAATAATAGTCAGACTTGCACTAAAATAATAGTTCCTTCAGATGTGGTTATTGCTGTATTGTGTAGTTACAAATTAGATTTTGTGACTAATCGTCATATAACAAGCACTATGTTTCTTATCATTTGTTTATACTTTAGTTCCTGGATGTCCATCATTTGAAAGAGAAGATGTCGTTTTCCGCGGACTTCAAGCAAACGGAGAAGTCTTCCCGGGAGGTGTAGCGACAGTTACTTGCAAAGCAGGTGCGGCTCTAAACCCAACTTTTTCCAATGTTAAAGGGGCACTCTATTTTTCAATCTCGTTTTCACATTTATCTTCTCGCTTTGTTTTGCAACAAGCCTAGATTTCTAACAGGCTAAGCAAATTAGAACAAACTTTAAGTGCTTCGTTAAGTGTCTACTGAACAACTCCCGACCGCTTCTTTTCAAAAGAAAACAATTCCAGTTAAATTCCAGACGCCGTCGAAACAAAAATTCAGATGAACAAACAGTGCAGTGAGTTTTGTTCCGACGCATGTTTGTCGTGGAGGCCAACCACGTGACCAACAACGTAAAATGACGCTCTCTGTCTCTGTCTCTTGCAGGTTACATCTACAGCCAGGCAGGCGCCGCACGCACGCAGCTGAACTGCAACTACAACTTTGTCAACGCAACCTCAGCATGGGATGGAGAACCCTCGGAACTGGATGTGTGCGTTGGTGAGTGGAAGCGTTAAAACCGTTTCTAACTTTAGGAAAATATTGATAATATGGATAGGAAGTGCGCTGCACTGTTGCATTCTCTTTCAGACATCAACGAATGTAACAATAACAACGGTAGCTGTGTGAGTCCAGCCGTGTGTGTGAACCTGCCAGGCTCCTATGAGTGCCAATGTCCGGAAGAACCCAGCGATTACGTTCTTACTGATGGCATTATTTGTGAACGGTACGTAAAGGTCTGCGGTTCGTCATTAAATTGTTGCGTTGAAGCTGAAGGATACTTCACAGCTGTCAACAAACATCACAGGGAACAGTTCATTAATTTCAGATCAACATGTTTCAGCTTTGCCATCCATGTCACATTCCACCTAAAACCAAAGAAAAGGATCTCTCCTTGTATCCGGTTGTGCGACACCAAAGTTTTTCTTTTACACCAAAATTTTTTACACAAAGCTATATTTTACCTGCAGCTCGTGTGACACCAACCTTTTTATGTAAACCGATCTTGTCGTCTGCGTTTCAGGGATGAATGCTCCGATCCGGATAATGGTGGTTGCTCTCACAACTGCTCCAATACTGTCGGCAGCTTTGTTTGCTACTGTCCGCCAGGAATGTCGCTGGTTGAAGATAAACTCACATGCGGTAAAGCATTCTTCCTGAAAAACCTTTGTGTGTCTGGCTTTGGTATAAGTGAGTTAAAAGTAAACAGTGCAGACTCGATTTGCATTCCATTTTTATGACATGTTCAAATTGGCAACATGCTTTTCTACGGGAGTGTGCAACCATGCAACACTTCCGGGACAAATGCACATAGCCAGATTGGTCCATGGAACAAAGCTGCATGTGTCCAGCTTCGCGGGATAGAAAACTAGCTGATCACCCACGAAAGATTGGCAAACCTGGACCTTTCAAAACCTGGACCTTTGCGCGGGCCCCGGGTTGCATACCCCTGTTCAAACACTGTGTATCCTACTAACTAAAATAAACATGAAGGCGTATTTAAACTGATTGTTTCTATGTAGCAACTTCATACCACGTTTTCCATCACATATTTTCAATCGCATTTAAACTATGATAAATTAATTAATTTTGCTTGAGTCGTGGACCATTCGGATATTTTTGGTAGTGGATGTTGAATTGATGGGGAGTAAACGGCAGACAAGCAGTGAACCGTTTCCTCGCACCCATTCATAAATTCCAAACAGGAGGCTTAACAGAGGGAAGGGACCGTTTTATAAATCTCCGGCAATGACCCGAACGGGAATTGATCCTAGTCTATTCTACCGGCTTTGGTGGTGCGTGCTCAACCAACTCTACCACTTAGCTGGGTGTGTTGACTGTGCCCCGTAGCCGATCAAATTTAGCTCGTTTTGCTGCTATGTATACTGCTTTGGATGAAAAACATGATTCCTCCCGCAAAAAAATGCACTCTATCATTTTGTTTCTGCTTGTTATAGATAGAAAACACTCCCACCTTCCCGTTGCGCATGTATCGGAGAAACAACAATGTGGTTTAGGAAAATGCTCTTAAAAATTAGCGATGTAAAAATTTGCAATAGTTGCATGATACTCAGCACAACGTTAATTTCATATATTTTTAAAAACGATTAATTTTGAAACGTTTCATGCAGCTTGCAATATCGCCGTGAACGAAACTGTTGCGAAGTTAGAAATCTCATCACTCATGTCCAAAACACCAACTTTTGACAGAAAGCAATTGAAACGTTTCTTATTTTTGCAATAAAATTTTCTTTGTGACTTCCCCAACAACTCGCCGTTCAGAACTATAAAAATTGTTTTCAGCATTTATTTAGATGTTCTCTGGTAACATTCATAGTTTTTAACCACTATTCAATAATGCACTTATTCTCAAGTGAGAATCAAATGCGGGGCTGAGGAAGTGTCAGTCACGCGCTGAAATGTAACAGGCAGTAGGAAGTAAGGTAGGTAGGATGAGATACGAAGGTCAGCTTGTCATCCACGCAGTCATGCAAGTGAACGGCTATTACTATGCTGCGCTTCAGCAATTTCTTATAAAACTAGCTTGTAAAGTGAATGTTTAATCTGAGCCTATAGCAGACATTTCAGTTGAACCAATCTTGTCTTGTTGCGAGTAGAACAGCCAAGCAAGAAAATATAAACAAATAACGACTTAATCCTTTCAGATCCTGACGAGTGCATGGACGCCAGCGGCGGATGCAATCAGTTATGTGTCAACATTTTGGCTGGATTTGAGTGCAGATGCTACGAGGGTTACAGGCTTGATTCAGATGGCAAGACCTGCGTCGGTGAGTAAAACGTTTACCGGTGTATTTTGCAACCGTTCTGCTGTATATTGACACACGTTAGAGAGGGTAACAACTACAGGTGCGTTCTGTTTAAGCTTTGACGCAAAAACTGCTAATATCTAGTAATTTATTTAAATTTCAGCTCACATATCTCCCTGTAATAATTTGCAGTGTGTCAAAAATGGAAACGTATCAGCGTATATCGAATCCATCAAAAGGCAACTTGTTAACTTAGGAGATGAATTTTCTAAAAATTTGTTTAGTTTCCAAAATCTGCTGCCAAACCTTTTAACCGCTCCGTCGTTAATTTCAAGACATCAACGAGTGTGAAACAGCCAAAGGTGGATGCTCGCATAGTTGCAAAAATCTGGTTCCGGGTTTCGAGTGTTCTTGTCCGGAGGGAATGATTCTACGAACCGGCGGTTTTACCTGCAAGTAAGCTTTTTGGACGCATCTTCATTTTATCAGCTCAAGCTGCCTGTAATTTTCAAGCTTTCTTGTAAATGTTCGCTATTGCCTCTTGCCTATAACGGGCTTGTCGCATCCATGCGTTGCAGCTCCGTGTACCATTTCCTAACTGCTGCTGATGACATTCGTAAGCTCAGCTTTCTAACGCCCGATTGCGTGGTTTGTTTACAGAGACGATCCGTGCTTTGACAATAGCGGAGGATGCGCTCACATCTGCACAGTTCTCGAAGAAGGCTTCGTCTGTTCTTGTAAACCAGGTAAGCTGTTGAATAACTGCTACAAAACATAATTTGGGCAATCAAAACTGAAAACCCCCAACCATGTCCCAAATTGTGAAGTCATTAAAACTGAAAGTTACGAAGATACGGTCGAAGTTTTCAACTTTTCGAAAAGGCTGCTGCCTCCTTAAGTGAGCGGCGGGACGGTTTTGTGAAAACCTTTGTAAACATTAAACTAATTCTCAGTTTGCAGATAATGTGGTCAGTCTAACATTGAAATTGACCTTATTGCGTGTGTTTATGTAAATTGTTCAGATAAAAATTCAGTGAAATGATAACGTTTTTACACAACTGATGTATTGCTTTGACACAACGTTTCAGGAATTACCAGGTAATTGGGAAACAAAAGTCGAATTTCGCCCAATCCAGTTTAAGGTTGTGGCAATCCAGCAATGCATTCATGGTATTCCTTCTTCGACCGTCATTGCTTTTGCTGACCATAAAACACCGTTATTTGGAAAAAAATTGGAGTAATTTGTAAACTGTTCTCATTATATAGGTTTTTGTAAAAGTGGTCAATATATAAAAACCTTAAAAAAGGTTCAGCTAAAAATAACTGAATGAGTGGTTGGTTGTGCTATAAAATGCTGGACGCCTTGCCATTGGAAACTCCCAGAACAAAGGTTAAACGTTTCGAAAATTGCCTTCGTTCAGGTTATGAGCTTCTTGATGATGGAAGCTGCGTCGACATTGATGAATGTATCAACCTCACACCAAAATGCCAGAACAACTGCACAAACTTCGACGGGGGTTACAGATGCGAATGCCCAGATGGTCAAGCTCTGAAACAGGATGGACGCAATTGCGGTAATTGTGCTTCGATGTTGCACGATGGCATGTTTTTATTGGTTCGTGGGTCAACGTAGCCTGTAAATAAGAAAATGTTCCGCCGCTGCCGAAACTTTTATGAAACGGCGTGTATAAAGAGAAGAAATTTGCAGAAATCACGGTTGAGTGACCAACAACAATAAGTTTATTACGGACAGCAACTAGAAAACTAAAAAAATAAATTTTTGCCTCGCATGCTGCACCTCAGCTCTTGTTGCTTAGTCACCATCGGATCTCTTGTTGCTTAGTCATCATCGGATTTTTTCAAGTGGAACATTGACTTTCTGCTCTGTCTGGCTGGTGATGACTTTTTTTCAACACAAGACAAAGCCGTAACGGAAACATTCGTTCTTCCTCAGGACGTGCCTGCTACTCGTGCCAAGGTGCTGCCACGAACGAAGAGTGTAATGCCAAGCCACTGGAAGTGTGTCCAGAAGACGCCGATTCTTGCGAAAACCAAGTGCGTGTGCACGAAGGCAAGAAACTGATCTTCAAGAGGTGCAAGCAAACCAAATCGTGCAGCAACAATTTTATACAGGTGCGCATCACTAGTTTGACAGTTTGACAGTTGTGACAGTTTTATTGATTTCAGCCGCAAGGCCCACATGACATGGCAAACTCACATATAAAACAAAGTAAGACACTTGCGTAACTTCAACACACTAGAGGCAGTTATGCACGCCCCAACACACACGAGACGAAGCTATCGGCGACGTGGACAGAAACAGGCAGTTTAACAATCTAGAGTCGTACTTATTCATAAAACAAAAAAATAAACAAGTGAAACCTTGTAGCCGGGACACCGAAAAACCTTGCGGTTATCGAGTCGAAGTGCCCCAGCACAGCGAAGCGTCTCAGCGATTGCCAAAAGTATAAACGAAGACAATTGCGTAAAACAGTGAAGCAGACCTGAGGTAAAGATCATGGAAGTATTTCAGTTGCCATACCACTAAATGCCAAGTGCTACTTTCTAAACCATACGATCAATCTGAAACGGATGCCAAACGTATGTGTAAACGATAAGACTGATGAAGTGATGTTGTTTTTATTGAAAATTTAACTAGATGTATCATATTGCAACAACAAAAATGATCAGTATTGATTACTAAAAGCTATATGAGATTTATCTTTGAATTGTTGATCTACATTTGCCCAATGTGTAGCTCCTCGATTAGAAATTGTTTTTTGCCAGCGTTTGTTGAAACTTGTTGTATGAAATAGTTTTGGTTGGTTGCATATCTTGTATTATGACAATGAACTTCAGTCGTTTTCTGAAACAAATCTTTAAATGATGTTGGCAACATTTCATGGTGGAATTTATGCGTAAGTTTAGCTAATTCTAATTTATAAATATCGTGAAGTTTCAGAATATTGAGAGATTTATACACAGGTGTAATATAACATCTATAGTTGTTGTATGTAATAGTCCGTAGAATATTATTGTGCACTACTTCTAGTGGTTGCAAAACAGAATTAGTAGCTGTGCCCCATGAAACAATGCAGTATTTTAGATGACAATGCACTAGACTAAAATATAACGTTTTTAAAACATCAACCGATACCACATTTCGAATTTTATAAAATAAATATGATGCCCTAACTAGTTTTGATTTTATGTATTGTACGTGAGATGACCAGTCAAACGAGCTGTCTATCAAAACCCCCAAGTATTTTGCACATTTTGTTCGTTGAAAGCAGCTGTCACTAATTTTTATTTGGAACGAACAAGTTTCCGATAGATTGCAATTCTTTTTCAAAGATTTTGTAAGCGTAAATGTTGATTTGGAGTAATTTAAGGACAATTTACTAGCCAGTAATTGTCACTAGCCAGTAATTGTCACTAACCAGTAATTGTTGTTATGCAAAGGCCATGCTGATGAATAAAGATGCAGACTTTTTGTTTTTGTGTTAGTCGAAAATGAGGGTTTGCTTGATGATGCCGTTATTGCCTTTTTCTTTATTTTCATTTTTGTACATGATAAAGAGAGGGCTATTGCTTGATTGGTTGCATGCAATCATTCTGCTTTCATTTGAAATAAAACATTCTAAATTCTATGTAGAAATAGCTCACGTTTCAGCAGTCAACCAATTCTTTTTGGTGCTTTTCACCACAGCTTCGTAAGTTCGGAACAAAGTAATAGTAGGCATATGAAAAACATGGAATTATTTGTAGAAAAACCACAAATAACGGTATTATTTCATTTTCAGAACCCTCGTAACGCATGGCTGCCAACTCAGTGCAACGGTGCCTCCGCAAACGATGTGTGCAGATGCTGTTGTAAAGGACATCTCTGCAACGCTTTTGAAAAGCCTTGCGCGTCCGAAATCAAATGTAACATTGATGCGGTATGTTGCATTGAGATGCGCTCGAGATTCTATATCTTAATGTCGCTCTTTCGAAAAAGAAACGGCAGCGAAATTATTTGATATAATTCTTAATTCTTTGTATGGATATTTCATCCAGTTGCTTGAACACTCTAGTAAGGTATTGTACTTCCTTGAGATTAGATTGCTTAAAGTTTTGTGACAGTGCTAGATAAAGATCAGTAAAGAACATTCACACCCAGTTTGATTTTCAGCTGTAAATTGCTTTTCATCTTTTTCTATTTGTGCAAATACCAACTGATCCCTAATAAAATTTTTTTGAAATTTATACTTTCACATTAGACTCCTTGAAATGTTGAAATGTTTGTCCAACTTTTTCTCCACAGGCTGACGTTACCATCGTTGTCGATTCTTCTAGTTCTGTCAAGTATAACAACTTCCAGAAAATGAAATCCTTCACTTCAGGATTGTTCAGCACATTCAATCTCGGGCAGGGCAAAGTTCACAGCGCCCTAATCCGGTAACTCAAGATTGTTTACGCCAAAGCGGCATTATAAGATTGCAGATTGGAGTTTAGTACGAATGCGAAAGTAAATGAAAAGCGCAAAACAAACTGCTATTTTGTTCTTCCTGTATTATTTGATTTTTGAATAAAAATAAAAAAAACGATACAAAACTGTCAACATGCTAGTGATCCCAGCTTCTCACACGCTAAGCTATACATTACTAGGCGGAAAGTTTATTACTTCAAAATACTGTGTAGCAACTGACTGAAAGAACAGGCTAACGCTAACATTTGGTCCCACTATGGAAATGTGCCGTGTCGTGGTAGAACTACGGAAAATTTAATTAGTTTTTCCAACTAGTTTCCCACTGATCAGACGTGAGCAAATGGGTTAGATAAACTAATGGTTGTGGATTCTCAAGTATTTGCAAAACGTAATTGCGTTTTCATTTTAGTAAACGCTCATCAGTTTTAACCCTGTTACTGTCGTTTAATTCAAGCTTCAATCATTGAACATCGTGCTCGATTCGTAGGTATAACGGGGATGTTGACGAACGATTTGGATTTGACTCAACCAACTCGCGTGAGGAGGTTTTGGACGCTGTTGATGCCATGCCTTACAAGGGTTCAGGCACCAAAACTGGACAGGCTTTGAACTACGTTGCTGACACCATCTTGAAAGCTGATAGGGGCGCTCGCAAGGGAGTCGTGAAGATAGTCGTTACCATCACTGACGGTAAAGCGCAGGTATGGCATTTTCATGAGTCAAGTACAATTTAACGTCCGGTGTGGACGATTCGGGGATAATTTGCAGAAACTTCCGTTAACGCGTAAGGAACAAAAACAAGCATAAAGTCTTTGCAGTTATAAAGCTGGGATTAAAGAACGAAATTTTTACGATTGAAAAACCAAAACGGTAGAATCAGGTCAAACACGTCTCAGTAAAAAATGAAGTACTCACTACAATTTTCGCGATGACATAACTATTATCCTTTAAGAAAGAAATACAGAAAGATAGATGAGAATTTCTGCATTGAATACTCAGTGTATATACTTTTGCTAAGCATTTGTCAAGCGCATCCAATATGACTGCAGGACAACGTTGCATCGCCAAGCAAACGCCTTCGCGATGATTTCGGCGCCATCACTTTTGCGATCGGAATCGGCGCCGGTCTGAACAAAGATCAGTTGAACGCAATCTCCGGCAGCGCCGACCGAACCTTCGAGGCCGCCGACTTCAACGCTCTGAGTGGTGTCGTCCTTAACAACGTGCAACGCTCCCTTTGCTACGACGTCAACGAGTGTAACACCAACAATGGCGGATGTTCCCACACATGCAACAACAACCAGGGATCGTACTTCTGCGAATGCCCAGATGGCATGGATCTCAATGCGGACTTCAGAACCTGTGTCACAGGTGAACGCTCACATTTTGTCTGCGGTGATCTTTTAATGAAAATTAAACGCTCCGAATGTCTGAAATGCATGAGAAACATACCTTTCTTAAAAGCAAAGTTATAATATGCCCCAGTAGACGCTTTGCTTGTTTACTGGATGCCCTTTTCAAAAAGATTTATCAAGTTTTAATTCTGTTTTTTGAGGTACATTTGTCACGGCATGCAACGTGAGCTTTGACGTGTCACAGTAAATAAATCCTTTGCTTTTGTGCAATAAAATATTCAACGCTTCTTGCAAACTAAAATGTAATACTGTAAATTATTATATATTGCAAGCTAAAGAGATTAGTGTGTACCGTCGTAGTATCAATGCCGTGTTTTGTTTTTGCAGCCACCAACTTTACCAGGAACTACGTCGACGAGTGCGCCAACAACAACGGCGGTTGCAGTGACATTTGCACTGACACGCTTGATGGCTTCAACTGTTCGTGCAATGCTGGATCTGAACTTGGAATTGACGGAAAGACTTGCTTCGGTGAGTTTGTCAACAGTTTACTCGACGCCAGATATAGCTGATCTCTCATTTTCGACTTTAATTCTTTAAAACAGAAATCCAAACATTTAATACCAGAGGCAGTTATACGACTTCATTTTGTAAACCACTTGCTTTTCAAAGCGTGAATGAGTGTGTGCGAAATATCACCATCTTATTCTTTTGCCTTGCCGCAGACGCTGACGAGTGTGCTAACTCACCATGTTCGCATAGCTGCGTCAACACGATGGGAAGTTACTTCTGCGAATGCCCTGAAGACCACACTATGGGTGAAGATGGCGTAACCTGCGTAAAACGCGTTGGAGGTGGGTGCTCAGTGCTGCCGTAGTAGTTTGCAACAACACATATTGCCATTCAATATGAAATGTCGAAATTTCGTGTCAAAAGATTCAACTTGTTCGATCCTAGTTGAGAATAAAAGCACTGATGTTCTGGCAAGTGATGCGCAGTGCAATGACGCAGCCAGCCCGAAAATTTTGGAGATGACCGCATGCCCCCTGCGCCTCCATTGCTACGCCTATGGCGCAGCGCAAGTGTTTTCTTGAACTGGAGATTTTCACTTGAATTGTGCCTTTATTGACGTTTTCGTAGCACAGGCATGTTTGCACAATTTTGAAAAATTTAACAATTCAGGAACAAACGTTTCGATAACCCACACTTTCTTTGTGCAGACGTCGACTGCCTTCCAGGCTATATGGCTCTCGGCCACAGCTGCATGCGCCTCGTAGAGGAAGCTGCCAACTACGCTGGTGCGGAAACCACCTGTGCCGTTGATGGTGGACGTCTTGTTAAAATCGCCGACAATGGAGTGCGTCAGATTGTCTCCAGTTACTATCAAGGAGAGAACTGGATTGGTAAGGCTGTTAAGCACGATTGGTGTCTCATTCATAGAGCAGTTATCTTGCGGTATGCTGCAGTGGAATTTATTTATGTCCTGTCGCGGCGTTTAATCCCCCCAAAATATTATTTTTGTTTTGGGTCAAACACCGTCTGTGGTTATGAGAGTGGCGAGCCAAGAGAAAAATTGGTATAGCAAGCCTGGCCCAACAATCAAGAAAAATTATTTCATGGCTGGAGTGCGTTTACACAAGTTCTTGAACGTTTGGAAATTAGCAACTCCCACAATCGTGCAGTCGTCAATTGTATTAAGAAACAATCATTGATTGTCTTAAATTTAATTTACTTGGATTTGCATAGAGTTGTGTAGAAACTACTGTCCAACATTCGTTTTCAATACGTTGTGTGCCAAGTCTCAGGCGTGGACTCCCTCTCTAACGTTGTTAACCATACTGTAGAGGCGACTTTGGCAAGGAGAGAAGTAGAGATAACATTTTTCCCTGTCTCAATCACAATCGTTATCCCAGTTCGATCAATATTGTATATGCACACTACCACTGATTAACCCTTTCGAACGTATTTATCTGACTACTTGATCCACTAGCCTACTAAACAATATTTACTGAGTATTCATTTTATGAACAGGTTTATCGGACCGTGCTGAGGAGGGTGTTTTTGTTTACTCTGATGGAACCCAATTTACTTTCACTGCTGGATGGGCTGATAAACAACCAGGTATGTGTGTATTGGTGTTGTGTTAACTTTTAGCGCTCTTTGGCAATGCAAACCTGGAAATCGTTTCGGGGATTTTGACAGAAACGTTCGACGGGTTTAAAAAGAAGCATGTTTGATGGAAAATAGAAATTCCTGATCAAAAACGCATAAGACTGAATCATCAGCAATGTATTAAGCGTTTGCAAATCCTAAATAGTAACATTACAATTCGCGTTGACGAGCATGCAAGATATATTTGACTGTAGTTCTATTTCAAATTTCAAACTTTCATTTCAGGCGTGGGCGACTGTGTCTTTGCTAACAACTACTTCTACACAACGGTGTGTACCAGGAGCAAGAAAGCTATCTGCGAACTGCGTAAGTGGTGTGGATGATCACGATGTGATATTTTCTTTGCAGTTTCTATTCTTTGTACGCATATACTCTTCAGCCAGGTATTTCTTCAAACTCGATTTTAGCGGTTATTTGAAAGAATTTTTACAGTCCTGTTAATTTCGTCCTTATAAAGCATCCAATGAAAGTAGTCTCGGATGTGTTTTTAGACATGCAGCTTTGATATATTTCTATGCTAATTACCAGACGTATAATGGTTGTCCAAACCATCACAAATTTAATTTGTTTTAATGGTTTGAGCGTTTGTAGCATTTTCACAGCTTTTAACACCATCTGAACATAGAAAATGTTGATTTAAGTCTTTGTGCTTTATTCTAGTTGCAACATTTCAAAAACCTAACCATATCTTTAATTCTATGCAGCGCGATCGGACGGTTTTGTGGTCTTCAGCCGCACTTGGACCAACGGTGCTCAGGGCAAAATTTATTTCCCAACCGATGTCAATACTGTCAAAATCACTTTCCCCCACGCAGTGAAGAACCTCAGCGTAAGTCCCACGAAAAATTTTCCGCCTGTAATATTAACCTATTTAAATCGGTGAACAAAGCAAGGGTGCTACATTTTATTTGCCGCCCCTGCCTCTAGTGAGTGATATTGAGAAGTTTAACCTGAGCGTTTGTCTGCAACTGCCTTACTTTTCCATACCTACACTCTGACGTGTGGTTTGAGGCGCATGTTGTGTAGCGTAAATTTTCGGCAGCTACTGTAGGTCTTCAAAATAAAGTACAAATGTGACGAGATATTGTTTAATGGCATATTTGTAAATGCACTGTTTCTTTGCAGTCTTATAGAGATTCTTGAAAATATCTTGTTTCACAAGCAGTACGATTTGTGAAAATGAATGTCGTTTCCGCAATATATGAAGACACGAAAGTTTCTTTCATCAGAGAAAAAATCCGAAAGAATGAGTAAAACAACGGCTGGCTGTGAATCAAGCCAGCTAATCTCACCTGGTTTGTTTGTTTTTTATAGGTCTGGTTTGGAAGCCGTAAGAAAATTTCGTCAACGGAATGGGTTGTGTCTCAAAATGATAACCAACGCCAGAGCAGCAAAGGACAGGCTGAATTTGTCTGCGACATGGGAGCCATGCGCTTCCCCGACAATAAAGTTGTTGTTGCCCCATACGAGATGTCCTAAATCGCAAAAAAAATTCTAGCTTTTTACGGGAAACAGTAGATCTTGCTTCAATAGTTGGAATGGTAGCTTTGGTCATTGCTCAGCAACCGGTGTGAATATAAGTTTAGCACTAGAAGCGTCCGGTTTTAGTCTTATGCATCTTTTGAAACATCCGCTTCTGCTATGTTTGCAACGTTGTATATTTGATTTCATTTAGTACTCTCGAAGAATGCCTATTTGTCCCTCTTGTTTGCAAATATATGCTTAACATCGTATTGCTCGCATTGCCACAAAGAGATACCGTGTGCGTTACTGCAAGTTTTTTGTGCCTGTTACTTGCATGGTCAATGCTATCGATCGCGTTCATTCCAGGTGTATATTTGCTGATCCTCATTCCTACCGAGAGTGGCCTTACGGACGAGTTCATGTCATGAGGCAATGATATTTCGCCATAATAACCATGTCTCGTAGACACTAGTACTACGATAACAGCGTCAATCAAAGTAGCCCATCGATTTAAATAACAACTCTTTTTATCCTTGCGTATTCGGACCTGCAGGTTAAAAACCGCAACATGTGCAGAACGTTTACGTGGTTATCGTCGCCAAACTTAGCTCAAATGCTTCCCCAATCCATTTAGTTTTAAGGCATCTGTAGCAGTAGAAGTAGATTACAGGCATGAACTGCTTCTGATTCGTTCCTGGTGTTGACTGTCACGTCGTTCATATTGCACAAAGTTTAAAATAAATCACGTCCATCTGAAACAAAATTCGGTCTTCTGTGCACTTGTACTGTACAGCTGAGAATGAAATATCGATTCCGCTGCATTTGACTGATTCGGAGAAGTGTGGGGAACCTTTTGGCGTCGATGCTGACAGTTAGAACTTTAGACGAAGGTATGTACTATGTATAGGTGAAAAAATGCATGTACAGTGAGTTGGGGAAAGTAGTGCTTACAAATCGTAATCGCACTCCCCATGTTATAACTTCTCAGTCAAACCAATAAATTTTTAGACCCTGGAAACTGCACAGCAAAAGCATAGTTGCTAAGATTCTAATTTCTTAACTATTGTGGGTGATTGAAAGGTGTTAATAAAACGAGAATTGCATTAAACGCTTACGTGACAAAGCGGTGCGGTGTTGATGATTTCAAAAATATAGTAAAATTCAGCTCTGTAAACCAAATTAACTGGTATTATGTATTCAACACGCGTTGAAATTCATTCAGAAATCAGAAAATTGCAACACCTGTTTCTTATTACATGCAATGTTTTCAAGATTTTAGTGTACAGTTAGCGCCAAATGAATGGCTTGATTTTAAAAACTGACGAGAACTGACAGTCGAAACGCGAGGGCAGTAACCTTCAACAAAAAAGTCTTTGCATTGATTTGTTACTAGGGCAACCATTTTTTTGACCCAAAAACTTAAATTTTGACTGTGTAATTTACTAATTTTGACTTTGTTTTGACCTACAAATTTCCTGCGTTTGTAACTGCAAAATGATTCAGCCTTATAGTATTGTGGTTTACTCAGAAGCATAGTCGTGCATTATACTTCGAAATAAAAAAAAATGGTTGTTTAACTTTAGGGATGATGTATTGATAAACATTAATAACTACAGTAGAATCAAACCTGAAAACATCATAAAGTTGAAAGTCAATTGCATAATGGATTGAGCATTTATCAAATCTAGTACTGTGAGACCACGTTTCTTGCGTTACCGCGCGTACCTGACATAAAATATTCAATCGTCCTGTAGTGGTTAAAACAACATTATTACTCAGAAGTCACCATAAACCCACTATTCTTACTGCAGAATGCAACTAAACTTGCAAAAGAATATCAATATCTGTTGTTGCAGCTTCAAAAAAATATCGAAGAAGAGAAAAAAATTTCCTGCAACATAGATATCACCAAACGATAAATTTTTAGCTAATGATAAGTTTTGACTAATTTTTCACCTAATATCTTGACTGTCGCACATGGCATGAGCGTGAAATTTGGTTTGTAAACGTTTCATAAACTTTAAAACAGGCAGAAAAGAATTGCTTTTGGTTGCCATATTTATTACAACTCGATACTGCTTTTACATTCGCTTTGCTCTTCATGCCGCCTTTACAGATCCTTTTCTAAACACCTTTTTCGGATTCAAGAACTTATGCAAAGCAATCCTGCTGTGACTTGTTTTCGCACTGTTTAATTTTTTGTTACAACGGTTCTGATCCTTGGTCTAAAGCTGATACGCATCACATCGGTTGTAGAATTTTCGTCAAACATATGCTGTCTATAATCTCTATTGATTCTGTCCAAAACATCTTGACGTTGGAAGATTGGGCAGCGCACAATTGTTTTGGAAACGTTCAGTGGCGTAGCCAGCCCAAAATTTTGGGGGGAGCGACAAATTTGGGGGGAGCAAAATATTTGATATTAGTCGAATACCACTATTTTGCTTAGAAAAACGCCTCTCAAAGCACAAAATGACTATATTTTCTAAAAATTTTGGGGGGACATGTCCCTTTGGCTCCCCCCCTGTCTACGCCAATGGAAGCGTTGTGTTGATATTGCTGGTGATAGTGATTAACAAGCTTTGATAGCTCGTATTGAAAGAATTTCGCTGGTTAGGCTTCACAATCCTCAATCCTTGGGTTTCATCTGATAAGCAGGACAGATCAAAAGACTTCTGGTAACCTGCTGTTAGCTTTTCAATTTTATTTCAATTGTTTCCTTATCATCGTTTACCCAGGAGTGGGAATCATATGCCCTTCTTGTAACAATCTCACTCATTGCGTAAACACTAAAACCTGAAACACACTGGTACAGGTCTTTCAACAAAAGTATCAATAAATAGTTCATCAATGGAAACATTTTCACAGTGTTGAAACCAAAAGTACTGCACTTTGATGAAAATCACTTTCAACATATCTCTCAGTTTGCTGGTATCATTGCTGGAAGTCCTTTAAAGTTTCGAAATTAGATGCAGACATCAACGTAACACTTTTTTTTCAACGCGACAATTTAAGCTGATGGCTTATGCTGATACACATAATCTGTAAAAATGTTTTGACGTCATACTTAGCGTTCGTTTTTATTACTGTATTTCTAAGAAATTAGTTGTTTTTTCTTATCTTTAACGTCATCTTAGATTCAAGCTCTAACTGCAACATTACTTTGGTTTAAACTTGTACAGCATACCAAATAACTACTTCTCAACGTAATTTGGATGAATAGAAACAAGTTTCTTTACTAGAAATGGAATATCGACCAGACCATTTTTTTGCAACATTCATTTCTTTATACTTCCGCGCAACGCTTTGAATAATTCTTTTTTCCGCTTGAAAGGCTTTCTATTCGAACTGTTCAGCTGACATTTTTCCGTGGGTAGATTTTTTGCTTGGTTTGTTTATAAACAAAGCTCTTCCGTTTCATTTGAAACGAATGAGCAACAAATCTGATAAGCGCGTTTTTTCTGCAGACTTGCAAGCTCATCTCTCCGGAATAAGTATAAAACTCTATAATACATGTTCATATGTTCCGGAGAGTGCAATTCATAAAAGTTAGTTTAGGATAAAATAGCAATAATTCAGAGATTAGAGCAGTAGTTCTGAACGTTTTCTCTACCACTTCTCACTTCAAGTGATTGTCCTGTGTTTCAACCCCAGTGACTTTGAACAAGTGAATTGAACGGAACACTTTCCCGTTCAAAAACTTTCCGTGTTGTGGAGCGCGTATAAGGGCTCGCACCCCCTTGAAAATTTATTAACGCCCTCTTGGAGAGGGCGTGCCTCCGGTTAAGAACCACTGGGTTAGAGCAAAGGTCTGCATTTTTACTTTGCTAAATCTGGTCCACTTGCTTTTTGCACACCTCAAAAATTTTGATTTATTAGGATATACAAGAAAAATTAATTGTTGCCTTAGAAACACATATACAGAAACCTTGTGAGGCGTCTGCTGTGACTGCTTGAAAAAAAAGTTGTTGTAACTCTAATTAAAATTTTCTTGTAAGAAATGGTAGTACGTCATAGCTTTCGATGACGTATCTGTTGATCCAAGTTTCGCTCTTGTGTTGTTCGAGAACAGGAGACGATTTACTTTAATGTACTGTAATTGTAATTTTCATCACCAAAAATCTATCACTGCATGTTGCGGCATTGTACGTACCGCATGTAAGCAGTAAAAAGAGCATGAAAGGAACCAAGTGTGCATATCAATGCCAGGTTCACTTCGGTTTCCGTGTTTTCGTGCTATCAAGTTTAAGTTGAAAGCGTTTTTGCTTTTGTGTCGACTTTGCAGCACTTTTCTTCACCTTTGTCGATTTTTTTGTTTGAGACGATGTTTTCAGCTGAGCTTTATTCACTTCAGCAGCGGCGCTGGCTTGGCCAGTTGCCACAGATCCAGCTGCATTTGCTGCTGATGCCAGTGAGTTCCATGGTCTGCAAGACAATTGACACTTGAAGTTCTACCTAAGCTAAATTCTTTCATCATCCTGCCACTAGTATGGTGGTCAGGTGTTACGTATTCTCAATCTCATTATTCACTGTTTTCTAGTTATTTTCAAAGGCGAAGTTTTTACTAATAAAATGTTTTGATAAATAGCTTGCATCTGCTGCAGTGCTTTTCCCCAAAATCAGAATTTTCTCATTAAAAAGCAACGCGGGGTGGCTAAATGCACGCTGTTTAAAGTGAATTGACAGGCAGCCAACTGTTTAAACTTTCAACAAGACGTGTGACATGCAACCAAAGCTTCTTACATGAAAATGAAAAAGGTTTCAAACTACGTAAAAAATCCTTCAAAATTTCGAAGGCGGTTGTCACGCAGTGGCGAATATTTTAAAGATTGCAAGAAAGTTGCAAAACTTACGCTAGAACGAAGACATAAACAGAATAACCGGCAATGGCGGAAACCACCACACCTCCAGCTCCTATCATACTAATCATCATCGGGGATATCGGGAGTTTGCTTCGAGATGTAGGTGCTCCTGTTCCATTCACTAAAGGAAGTTTCATAGGTAAACGCACTTTGAATTACGAAGCAAATGAGTTGCATTTAGGCGATACTTGCCAAAAATACCGGTAATTGCTCACTGGACTTGTGCACTTCCAAAGGAAGGGCACTCACGACTCAGTCACACTGTTAGTGGTACATTGATATCTGCAACAGACGTTTATGAGCGAGAAATCTGTTTTTCACTCTTGACTGTCAGTTTCTTTGCTCTGTGCGCATACTCGAGGCCAAAAATTTCAGTAGTCCAAGATAAATTTTCTACACGCTCATACTTAGATATTTTATTGATAAAACAAATCTTGACACTCAAAGTAGCGAAAGAAAACTTTCAGGAGAATTTGTTGAAGACGTATTTCGAATGATGAAAATTTCATGTGCAGTAAAGTTTCATCAACCGACTTATTTATACGGGATTGATGAACTTTGTTGATATACTCAGATCAAGTTAATGAAAAACTACCCGGCTTATTTTTTCTCATGCTGTGATTATTGCTACTGGTTTAGTAACAATGTGGTGAAGTTAGCAGTTAAATAAATTTAGTCTTTTCATCAAAGATCCGATACTGTATGTGTCAGACCAGGAAAAACAGTTGGGACATTTGTAAATACTTCACTTAATTTCAGCAGCTAGCTTTGAACAAAGCGTTATTGTTACGCAACAGAAAGAATGAGCGTTCGTTGGATTCGAATCAGTTTTTTTGGAAAGCATCAATACATTATCAAGTTTTGTTGCAAGCGCCAAGCACCTACTGAAATTAACCTGAAAACAAACTAATTTTTATTGACAATTGTAGGTCTACTTCGGTTTAAATAAATACATCCAGGTTAGAAGTGTTGCTCGCATCTTTTACCTGCCAAGAAAAAAACACGAAAATAGAGACGAGCTGGTCTTTTCCACATTTTACCTATACAACGCGGAACAGGCGCATCGAATTCTCCTGATTCCAAACATGTGACACTTTCCGGTCCGCTGAGCATGAAGCCTTCGTTGCAGGATATCTCAAGGCTTGCTCCGAAAGGAACAAATCCTCCTTGGTCCTGGTGAGGATTGGGACATCCCGTAGCTTGGCAAAAACAGAAAATCATCTAACAAGCATTATATATCAACTCATATCCTCAGCGAAAACTATCCGCCCTGCAGCTAATTCTTCCAAACAGAGTTTGCTTTTTCTATTAAAATGGATTGAGAGTGTAATGTTTTGAAAAAAGTAAATACAGCTTCATATTTGCACATGCGAGTGTTTTGTCGTATGACCTAACACAACGATTTCCACTGGTTTCAACGCACAGATGCAGGAGCAGGCAAATTTTTGGGGGTGTAAAAGATTTTTGCCAGAATTTCCTCAAACATGCCCCAAAAGCTTTTGTGGTACTTTTGCCACAAATTTTCACCCACAAAATCATGAAGACCTTTCTTTGGTATGACCTCCAAAAAAAACAAGAAGGTCTTTATGTGTTTTTTGCAAACAGTGTGCGTCAGTTTTTGAAATCAAGCAACATCGGGCGCCATTTTCGCCCGGATTTGCAGGGTTTTTGCTCAGATTTTCAAGGATTTTCTCTGAATTTTTGACAAATCAAAACTTTTTGGGGTGTGCTTGCATCCCCTGCACCCCCGCCTCCTACACCAGTGTTTCAACGTGATGGCTGTTACATCCACCTCAAACTGACGTAATTTTTCTCCCAATCACATGATGTCAAATAATGCCCTAGGCAACGCTATACCATACGATCTTACATCATAGATAACCACCATCACCACTTACCACAAAAAGCCGCAGTCATTTGCTACCGTTGATATGTACCTGTACTGGATTTTGTGCTAAACATGCTGTTAGTGTTACGGTGAACAAGATTATGAATATGACAGTAACTTTTAACTTCTCGAAGTACTTGGAGATAGGCCATTGGTCGGTATGCTTTAACTAGGCAGGAAGCATCACTTCAATTTACAAATGCAATAAAGAGGTAAAAAACAAATGTACTATATTTCATGTGCCGGGCTCTCCAACGTAAATATCAGTGTCAGATATATTTGTACGAAATCTATGGAACAACACTTTTTCAAAAATCTTCAAAGGTTGGTTAGACTCCTCTGAGTGAGCATTAGCCAGAAATTGATCCACAAGCTGAGTATTGGTGCAGTTATCACTGAATATTGGTGCAGTTATTACCCAATACTTCAAGGTGGTCACATGAAGCGGCACATTTTTAAGTTATTCCGTCACTTTTGTTTTTGAAGCACTTAATCATGAATATGTAGGGTCAAAAAATTGACGACCTATTTTGCTCCTTATGTACAAAGTGTTGTGACCGTAGGGCCCGATCAGTAAGCTCGCAAAATTTCACCCTATGGCAGCAAGCAACAATAGAGACCACGCGACGAGACCATTCTATCATTATAGTTCGCGCCATATACTTGTGAGTGCTATTCTTGGCCCACATCCAGTTCGTGGTGAATAATGCATTCAACATCTCGCCGACCGAGAGGGGTCGCAGCAAAAGAAAGAACAAACAACAAAACAATGGTAGCGTGCATTAGTCAAGTTAAAGTTCAGAAAATAATTGTTGGATTGATGAAAACCTACGAAATTTCAAGATGAACAAGTACGAAATGTCAAGTATCGTGCTCTTCCTGCAGATTTTCCGCAATTGCAAGCAATTTGTAATGTCACTGCGTTTTTTTTCTCTCTCCCCCAAACTTCAGTTTTAGATCCATCACTGATATCAATAAGATATTGTTTTTGTTAGAAAAACACTGCCGTAATCATAGTTTTTTGTGCTTTGCATTTGGTTACTTTATAAACACACATCACGTGTAGAATGTCAATTTAGATTTTTCTCCTGAAATCTGCATTTCCAGCACAACCAAGGTTTCTCGCTAATAACAGCGCCTTTAACACCCACTTAACATAAGCATAAATTAATCCTTAACGAAACAGAAAAGGTTATCACATAAACACGTCCTACGATGGTTTGTGTGCATTGTGACAGTATTTCTTTGGTTTACATAAAAAACGTGACTTTGACTGATTTTAGCCTTGAACGGTATATTTTCGGAAAAGCGCAAACATACCAAAGCGGTTTCTAAAGGTGCGACCTGTGTCCTGAAGAACAAAGGTGCAAGCCGAACCACGGAAAAACTAGCCAAGTTTCTGAATTCTATTACAAATCCAATTTTAAGCAGCTCTTAGGCCACAGCTTTTACTAAGCCACTTGCAAAGAACCGTGCGATGTGAGAAAAACATGTTTGAGAATCAATGCTTTAAATTCGTACATTTAAATTTAACACGGCAAAAGATTTTGCCATGTTTGTTGTTTGTAGTTCCATCCACTCATAGAACATCGAGTAATCTACAGGTGGAATAATTATCATGAGGTATAAATACTTCTGTTAAAATCTTGATCCTTACGGGCATTTGTTAACGAGTTCACATGTTTGTATTAAGAACATCATCCGTGAAGAACTGTAAATAATCTCTTAAGCAAAACTCACAGACTTTGACATGACAGTTCACTCCGTCCCATCCAATCGTGCAAAGACATCTGTAAACTGTCTGTTCTGTTTGAGCCACCTCTTCGCAACTGCCTCCATTTTGACAAGGGCTGCTGCTACATGGCGCTTCGTTTTCTGCAAGGAAGGCATGAAACAATAGAGGCACTTCAAAATAAAATACCAACTTCATTAGTTAAACAATGTTGTTCTGCAACACGAACGGCCTATGTGTAGTTTGGCAAATTTTCGAAAACAAATGTTTTTTTTTTTTGTTTTTTTTTTTTTTAGGTTTTCATAGATGGGGACAATCTAAACCTGATTGAAACATAGTTTAAAACGTTTTTAAATATTCACCTTGTGCTTTTAATTCAGTTCAAACATCAGTCGACCAGTGTTCTTCAGCAAAACCTCTAGGCTATCAGTCATTCTCAATTTACGCATCATAGCAAGTGGCAACCAAATGAAAAGGTACTCACATGCCATGAGTAAAGCAAGTCTTTCTACAGTGTTACTTTTTTAGGCATCCGAAATCACGTGTCGTCCAGAAAGCACCTTTTTTCAAAGATCTAACTGCTCTTTTCTTAAATCTTATCATTCTTCGTTGTTCTGGAGACAGTGGTCTACAGCTTTCTAGAGACCTTCCGCTTTGCAGAACAGTTGACAAAAATGTAGATTTTATAAGTTGCCCGTTGAATGTATTTTCAGATCTAGCAGTGTAAGCAACCGTTGGTTGTATTATAATACAGTAGGCGATCCCAACACCGACTTCGTAAATGATTGTCTTTCAAATAAGCTCCCGCTTGGAAGTGAACTCAATCGGCAACAGTCGCTGTGTTTTGCGAAACTCACGATTTCACTAGACCAGAGTTTTAGACACAGGATCAATCACCTTACTCAGTAGAAAATCGCTTAAGCAGGGACGCCGGAGAGCAGTGGAATGACGATGGCATTTCCCCCACCCTTTCAAAAGGCCGGCAACGGGGGCTTGTCATAACAGAATCATAGCTAATTTCATGGTTTATCAAGACCGACTTGAAACAAATTTATTGCTGCTTTTGGCGCACCCAGAAAAATCAGAATGTTTTTCCATAATTTCTGCTATTATTTTTGAGGACAAGATTTTGATGCACAGAAACAGACATATTTGATAACGATTTTTTTGTTATTTACAAGTTTTCATTGCCCTCAACGTTTTACTGTCCCCGCTGTCCTACCGCTCCCCGGCGTTCCTGCGCTTAAGCCAATGGTCTTTTGATTAAGAAATGTACGTGTTTGTTCATCCTTGCCATGACTTTTTGCAATATTTCAACCAGTAATTCCTATCTTACCGCAGTTTGTTCCATTGAAGCCAGGTGGGCAATGGCACATGTAATTGTTCAGTTTGTCCTCACAAGTTCCGTTGTTCTGGCATGGATTTGATTCGCATTCGTCCAGTTCTGTCAATGATAAGTTTTCGATTTATTTAGCAAGATGTGGCAAAAAATAAAAAGAATCCGCCTGGGCCACTCAGACGTGAAGCCCTTTTTCAGCCAATTTTCCGTCGCACAGATCATTTCCGCGCAATATCCAGAAGTCCATCCTCAGAGCTCAAGTTAAGAGAATTCCGAAGAAATAGAGTCGACCCCTTTTTAGGTACGCACCCGTCCGCAGGACTGATAAACACGCAAAAATTTGCCACAAATTGTGGATTCACTTTTTTCAGCAAGTTGAGCTTCGAGCAACATTTAAACAAGTCGTGCAAAGTCATCGGATGAATAGAAAAGTTTGTAGCATAATCATCCAAAAACGTTGTCTAGCACAAAAAATGGCAGATAAAATCACAGCAGGAAAATTGAACCAATTGAACCAATGCCTCAATGGATGAAATCATAAGGACACCAAGGTTTGACATTGTGTCGTATCAATACCTTATAAACGCTCCTACGGCCTAAACTCGCACAAACCATTCAGATTCAAGTGGCGTACTGCGGAAGTTAACTTACTTGCATTCAAGTGTAATTCAATGGTTATAAATCTCAAAGTTATTCACTAACTGCCTATACGGTTTCACTGCAATGATCAGAAAATGTTAATCATAACCCACTGCGTGGTTTCTTTTACTTTTTGACTGTACAGAGGCAATTTGCAGGAGGCCCAGAATAACCTAAAATAACCAAAATATATTTTCAGTTCACATCGCATTGTATGAGAACACTCGGTTTGGAAAGCGCTGTAAAAATAAGACCCTTTGAATATCGTGTCCAAAAGTCAGTGAAATACCACTTCCCAAAAATTATCTCAAAGTTTTCAGCGTTTCTTAACATAGTGAATGTATGGGAGGTTTTAGCCTCAGATTTCAACCTATTCGATTATGTCATGTTCGATTATGCCTAGTTGAAGTTGTAAAACTAGCTTTAGCTTTTTGTAGAAACAAGAAATATTGAAGTACAGTAGCCTACACGGCCGGGTGCTGTTGACATTTTGAAATAGAACTCGGTCGCAGTGTTTACTCCTCCTTACCCACATCGCAATCAATTCCTGTGAATCCAGGATCGCACTCCTTCCTGCAGATGTACTTGTTTACCTGGTCAACGCACACAAGGTCATCTTCACAGGGATTCGAAGCACATTCGTCAATATCTTGAAAATGAGACATTTTTAAAGGATAGGAAACGCAATATACTTTCTTCAATGAGGCCTAAATACGACGAACAGGCATTTGCCTAAACCTTTTGAGCTCGTGTAAATCATTGGTGACAAAATTAGTACAAAAAGCTTCACCTTTCACTAACAAATACTGCTTGATGCTACTCTTACTTTTGGAACTTTCACCGTGCTAATATTTTCAAGTCGTAAATGCAAAAAGATATTGTAGTTCTTAATCTTACAAGCAACCGATGCACATTTTTGTTTTCAACAGTGCTATTTTTTACCAAAAGCTCATCTGTCATAAACCATGAAAAACTGGTCTAGTGTTTACTTCAGAAGCTATGCCACAATTGTTTCTCGAATAGCCAAATAAAATTTTTTTGCAAGGAGACGGTTGGCCAAATCACTTAATTTCGTGGCAGTTTCCTATTAAATCGGTAAATTTTGGGATTGAGTGTTCATTCACATTACACGCGCAACATTTACTCAACTTGTAAGGATTTCTTTCATCAGCTACATGCGGTTAACTGAATGAAACAACTTCTTAATTTTTATTGCAAAACAGGTGATATAACTTATGCAAGCTGCTCACCTTTGCTGCACGTTTTTCCTCGGAATCCTGGTGCGCAAGTGCAAGTAAACTCCTCACCCCACGCTATGCAAGTACCACCATTTTCGCAAGGATTGGGAATGCACACATGTTCTCCTGCGATATAAGTACATCATGCTATCTTACACACTTTCATCTGCCAGGACGTGGTTTGCGTTAATCGATCATTTCAAGTGTGAATGCCAGTGATCAACAAAACAGCGAATTTACTGCAATGAATGCCTTGTAAAAATATGAGAGTGTTTTTACTGCACTCTCGCTTGTGATGAAACTTTTTAGGAGTCTTTGTTTCGTCGAAGAAAGCAAACGCTTTCTCCCAAATTGATAATTTTAGCTGTGTAGGTATCTTGGTTAAATCTTCTGCCATGTTCTTTTCTTGATTAGCCATCAGTGATGAATACCTACACGGGCCAGCACATCTGTTTCACCAGAAATTTCAGACATTCTTTGTTTGTTCTTCACTTCATTGAAAATCTTTGCAGTGAATCACCAAACGTGTTACAAAACAATCTCTACATTCACGGTTGATCAATTCATTTTTCAAAATCAGACATTCTTGTCATTTCATGCAAATAACCGACAGACGTGAGTGCGGTTTTGCTGCAGCCTTATGATACATTTTTCTGTAAGTTTTTTTGAAGAAAAATGTTCAAAATATATAAGTTCGTTTTGTAGAAAGGAATGTACAAGTGAAGATCAAAAATTTCATCATGACTTTTATTAGATTTTCCCTTGCTTATGCAGTTTATGATCTTAAGACGAAAGTATAAGATTATTTCAACTAAAAGTTTTGTTTTCTTGACATTACTTCTCAAGTACCGAAGATAGAAAGTGTAATTGATCAAAACTGTTTCTGGATACAGTGGCGAAATCTCACATTTGCACAAGACTAAAGATGTTTTTAACGCTATTATAAAGTTTATTAGGACATGGGTGCAGGATCTCTTGCGACCAGAAGTATTCCTTTTGCATGAAAAAGGAATCGTCCGCAGAACATGAATCAAATTAGAACAGCATGGAGTTGTTTTACAATAAAAGCTTCAGTTATGCGGTTTGCTGTCCCGACCCTGTATCGTTACGGATTTTGAGCTTCGTAGTTTTCGATTATTTCAAATATTTGCCTAACCATCAAGCTGACAAATTACTGAGATGTTGTTAAGAGATTTTATGTCATTTTCTCAAACAGTTGTGGAAGTGATAAAAAAAGAAAAATCAAGTTCACCCTCATCGATTTGGCAAACACTTGTTTAGGACTGTTTGATAGACAATTCTCAGATCTGTCAAAAAAATTTAAAAGCTGCACCAGTTTGAAGGCAGACCTTCCAGTGCCACGCATGGTTGATTTTTTTGGATACGCGGTTCTGCGATTGGTGAAATTTGCTGCCATGTTGCGCAACCTTTACTGAGACACCGGAAATGGCTTGTCTCTGCACAAGGCAATTCGTGAAATGTGCAGTAGAAACAAAGTGACCTAGTCAAGAGTGACATGCTTGGCCAGGCCATGGGAGAGACCGAGTTTGAAATTTTGTAATTTGTTTATAGTATCTAGTTCAATAAGGCGTCATTGTAACTCTTGGAAGAACAGAAGGGTTGTTTGAAAAGACTCTTGTATAGTTGAGCAATTTCAAAACAAAAAAATTGTTTGAGAAATGTGTATAAGTTTCTTGGTGTTGCGTCCAGCAACCTTTGCGTTTGCGAAATACAAGCTTTTCTAATTTAGGCAGGTCCTACTGACGTGTGGACAGCGAGAACATTTGAGTTAACTTCGCCTTAAAACGCATAAATACGTAGTCAGTTCTACAATATGTATCTAGTTATGTCATAGCTTAAATATAGAAATGACAGACTTGGCAACGTAAGCAAGGCCAATGTTTTATTTTGTTGGCTAGTTTAGAGCTTTCTTATCAATTGCAGCAAACAATCCCAATTATTTCATCTAACCTCAGATCCCTTTTTCGGCTATGTCATGTTAATGCGAGTTTATAGCCGCAACCTTTCAAATACAATAATTACAAATTCTCGTGTGGTAATACGTTCATCAGCGAAATAGCGTTATTCGTATATGACCAGATCGGCTGGACACTCGTGGACTGCTTTCTCGAATAGGACCAGCAAAAGAAAGTGACGAACAAAGGTCTCTGACAAAGATGAGCAAGATTTTCTTTGGAACTTGCTGCAAACCGGTACAAAGTACCAACAAAGTTTGTTTGCCTGCCAAAGCACTTTATGCTACCTGGGAGGAAGATTTTCGTTTTATCTGTTTTGCACTTTTTCTCTTCCACGCCCTGATCACTGCTGATCTAATTATGCTTAGGACAGTGGTTACCAACCTGGGGTACATGGGCCATAGGGGTACATTTGTCTATCTGATGGGGTACATTTATTGTACAGCCGCAAAAAATTAACATTGAAACATAAAAATGGAGTTTATTTATAGTACTAAAAATCTGAACTTTTTATTAAAAATTCAGTGAATTTTTGTTATTTTACTCTGCCTTCTTGTCATAGGAAATTTTAGGAGCATATGCTCATCTGTCGAAATGCTGAAGTGGCGCATGATCAGAAAAAGATTGGGAACCGCTGACCTTGTAGATAGTCTAGCAAATTTCAATGGGCGTGACAGTCATATTCATACGTGACCTCGCCACACATCGTCTTATTGATTATTAAGATTTATTTCACCCGACCAAAAGCTTAAAAAGTAAACTTCTAGGACATTTGGAGTGTCCAGTTATTTTACATATGTCAGCTAAATTATAATGTTATATTTTACTTGAGAGGTTTGATGGGAGTAGTTATACGGCAACATTTTGGAAGCTGATCAGCGAGTTTTCTATTCGGGTCTGGTTGAACAAAGCTATCACACTCATTGCGCGACTTTGGCTTAACTTTATAGCACGCTCGTCAGGAAGTTTACATCGTTTTGAAATATAATCTCTTTGAGCAAAATTTTAAACGTTTGTGGATATGATGTTAAGAGCTCATTTCAATAAGACGTTATGAGTCCATTTCAACAAACTTTAAGTTTTATTCCATGAAAATATTAGGTATCTGATAAATAGGTTATCAAGCAAAAATACGAAGACATAAAAAGAGAGATGATTTGTTTCTGCCACGCACGTGTATTTGATAGTTTACATCAAAAATTAATCCCAAACATCACTGATAATATATAAAGCAAATATTAAAGTTTGTGTTATTTCGTCTATCTCGTCGCACCAGACGTGTGATAAAATATTTGTGAATGAAATCGCTGGGCCATGGAAATTTTACTTTTACTTGGATAGACTTCAAGATCTCATATGTGATAACTTCCGCTTCATCCAGCACTTCGTGTTTATGAGTGAAACAAGAAAATGGCTTCCTTGCGTTGGATTACTCACCAAGAGTATTTTTATTGGTATTGCATATGCAACAATCTTCAAATGAATAAACAACTAAATAAACCGATAAATCAAAATTGGCAATTGAAATCCTTTTGTTTCTGCACTTTTAGAATATTTAAAAAAAATTTTTTGCAATTCCTTACTTGGTAAAGCGTTAATCGCCATATTTGAAAGTTGTTTGACTAAATCCTATAGTTGTATCAAAGAATGGATAACTGTTATGTTAAAACTTTAACTTGAATTGTTATCACTCAGGAATAACAGGAATAATGAAACATTTTGTTGCCAATTTTAGTCATGATTAATGCTACGCACGAAGATAAACGGTAAAGCAACAATCAAACGATTGTCTTTTGCAGTGGAACGACCTGCTTACTGTTTTCATGTGCAATATTATTTATTTCATATTTTATGGTTTTTCAAATCCTGCTGCTACAAATTTGCAACGCTTGTCCACGGTTTAACCCTGAACATAAATTTGATCACCAGAAAAATACCAAAAGAACAAAAACGCAAACATTGGACAGATGTATGTATTCGGTTGATCTATGAGACAATATTATCATATTTATTAAAAAATAGCACCTCTATTGTACATAATGCGAAGATTTATTGAAATGAAAGCTAACGTAATTATCAAAAACGCTTTATGAAACTTCATTTATTTGTGTCACCAAAGGATGTATATACACAACTACACATGTCTGTATACTTTCTCCTTCTCTTCATTTTTCAGCTGATGTTTTGCACAAGGAAATATAGTTAAGTGCATAGAATAAAATAACATTGATACATAAAAAACACCCTCTTTCGCATGTACTGCGCTAAATAATTTCAGCCTGATATCACTTTTTGCAGCCATTGCCACATCACCACAAACATCTCGGCTCAGACCCGCCACCGCTAGTGATACCTTCTTCACAAAATTCGCCATCGAAGCCGTCGTGGCAAAAACACATCATTTCACCGCCACCCAAATCAACACATTCTCCTTCGTTCTTGCACGGGTTAGGATTGCAAGGGTCGTTTGGATCGCCTTGTTCTTCAACTGGAATCCACGGAAAAACATGTTTATGTTCAACAACCTCGAATCGACCATTCTGTCACTTCGTAAACAAGTTGCTTTGAGCATACTAAAAAATTTGTGTGTCTTTCGAAAAACTTTGACAGTTGATTAAGTCCTTTTTGAGCCCCGCAACGTTTTTGCAAGTTTCATTCTTCTGTAATTTTTATTATATGTTCGTACTCATAACTAAACCGAATAGGTGCAAAAGTTCAGTTTTCACCTCACATAAATATTTTTTCATACATAAAAAATGTACACAGTATGCATGCTTCATTGCTGTAGTAAGAATGCTGATAAATGAGCTGCCTCTTTTCCGTTTGGTGAGTTTCATGGGGTTTGTTCAACTCACCTATTTGCGGCGCATTCTCACACCTTGTTCCCGAATAACCGCCAATGCACGTGCAAACGTATGAGTTTAAGCGATTGCTGCATCTGCCTCCATTTAAACATGGGTTCGAAGCACATTCGTCCACATCTGTTTAAAGATATCTTGTGATTTGTTGCTTGAAATTGTGTTGCGAAACGTCTATGACGACTATTTGAATAAGAGCTGATTGATTCTATTTGAATAAGATCTGATGATGCCTACTTCATAGGCGAAACATATACTCTGTAAGATCTTAGTGTCTGATTCTTTGCTGAGAAAGGATTTCTTTCCATAGACAGCGTCTCTGACGAATGTAGAATTTCCGATCAAATGTTGGTGAGCTGGCATCGTCATCCAGGAAGAACAACGCATTGTGATAATAAACTTAAAAACACACGACTGTGAATTTCATTTTTGCAAACAACCCAAAATCAGAAAAATTTTCCAGTACAAGCGACAGTTTTTATGAACCTACTCGACTGGTTCAGAACGCAATTAAAATGTTTTGAAAACCGATTGCAGTTAAACACAAGTCAACCTGTGCTTTATTCTTAAACCAAACCTTGGCCACGCCAATAACCTGTAATGCTACTTTGTTTTATTGCAGTTTTGAGTTAATAATGCAAGAAAAGCTCTTTCATTAATTTAATACCACATCTTTGCCTCACATGAACAAAGCGCAAAGTTCAAGTCGAAACCACCACCTCAACCACCACTTAAAACCAGGTGACCATTACCCTGAGTACAAGTGCGCCCTCTGTAACCCGGTTTGCAGAAACACTTGAACCCGTCATCAGCTGCTTGACATGTACCTCCGTTTCGGCAGGGGTTGGGAGAGCAAGGGTCTTCTATCTCTATATAAGAAATGCTTTATGCTCAAACAAATGCAATCGAAACTTAACAAAGGTACAGCGACATTTGCTGTTTCCCAAATGTTGGTAAAAAATGAATGGAATTCATTCTTTCATTATTTTACTACTTTTTTGTTGCAGACCGTAAGGTTAAACAATACCTCTTGTTGGTTTTCGCGAGCAGATCATAGAAGTCGTAACACTGTTGCAGAACTGAAAGTACCAAAAATAGTCGACGAACTGGGTGTTACTATACATTTATAAAAATTCCTGGATTCAGTCATCAATCAATGCATTTTAGCCTACAATCCAAGCAAATCTTTCGCTATTAGTTTCGGGTTTCCATAAAATATGTCAGTGCTAAATTAGCATTGGAAATTTAGCACTCTGGCACTCTGTGGTTGAAAGTATTGACAAGAGGTTAGAAATGTTTTAAGTGAGCATACTGTGTGAATCAAGTACTTTACGTTTACGAAGAGAACAGGCAAGATAATATGGATGTCAATCTTCTTTTATTACCACAGCACGGACAAAGACGGTAACAAACTTTGCAAAAATTGAGTGGCTGTAACAAGTTGAGGGGCTATAACAAACAAACAGAAAAGGAATCCAATTGTTAGGTTTGAACCATGCAAATGTGTGCTTGGTTTATTCAGACCAAATACATGGGGTTGTAAAACAAACAGTGACAGTTGAGAAGTGTGATTGATAGCTATTAGCAGTTCATTACAAACCAGTCACTCATTATGGGCACAAAGTATAGAAGAAATCAATACTTTTGGGTGTCGGTAGGCTGACAAAGAAGTTTTTGCGAAACTTCATGTTATGGAATGCTAGGATTGAGGAACACAAAAAGGTTATTCACCCAAATGTACATCCGATTGTGGAATGCCCGTTGCTGGCCAGTAAGGGCGACCGAGAAGGAATGAAGCAAAAATATTTCATAAAGCAAAAGATAGCTTTAACATACACAAAAAGTTGGCAATGCTAAAAGTTGCTGGTGCTCTGAGCTCACCTTCCAGTAATGGAGTAAGTGGCTACGAAAGATTGCGGGAGCAGGTGTTACTTGCACACAAATCAATATCAGTTCTTGCGAGCTCGTCTAACCAATACAGAAAAAAGCTAAACTTAGGTTCTATCCACATTTTCTATCGACACAGGCGAAGAACAGTATATTTTTAAGCTTGTTGAAAGAAAATCGAAAAGAGCCACTACACGTTGAAATATTTCCACTGTATTCAAAATAATTTTTAACACAGTTGCACTTGTGTAGACTCAAAGTTTTACAGAAGGTTTCGTGTACTGATTGATCAAGAATAGTTTATACAGATGCGCGGCGAGCTGCGATCTGTTCCTATTGCGAGCTTGTTGGATAAACTAAGTGTATAAAAGCTTTGATTTCCAATGTGTGACATGACAAAAATGCAGCAGAGTTCAGTTTTCCCAAGGCGCCATGAGGCAAGACCTTCATAAAGACGAATCCATAAAGGTGAATTACCTTCATAAAAGTGATTCGCTAATTTTTTCATGATTCTATTTTTCACTATGGGAATCACGCAACAAAGTTTCAAAGAATGAATTAAACCAAAATTTCTTTCACGTGAAACCTTATAAAAATATAAGATTGTTCTGAAACCTGTTATGGTTCAGAAGACTGTTTTGCTTTTCGCCGCATCCGCGCGCCTGGCGGATCGACCAAAGGAGATCTCCAATGGCTTTTACACCATTGGGGATGTTATGCTTCTCTCGCTTTGCGCACAGTGCTGTGTTCTCTGCGTAGCGCGCCTGCCGCGCCGCTACAACTGTTACTGGCAAATATCCTGTTTGATGTGACAAATACGCATCATTAGAAAGACATACTCAGTGCTATAGATCAGGACTTCTTAAACTATGGGTCGCGACGCCATATGGTGTCGCGACCCAGCAGAGATCGTGTTTGACTGCTTCACATAGGAAAGTAGAAAGCTTAGATGTAGCAGTGAAAGCTATTGCGTACATTGTGCTGCCTGCATCGACGTTTGAAAAAATTGGCAGTTTATTGTGGAATGCGAATTACTATGCTGAAAACATACGCAATAATTAATAACATTTCTCATAAAGCAGATAAAAATTTTTGGTGCTTTCAACTCTTTTGCAACATGCTCGGTTAACGTGCTCGAAACAATTGTGTCGTTTCTGTCACATCTGCTTGCTACAACTATCGCAATAATGATCTCCTTTTTTAATCTCTTTTGGTTTTGCAACAGTGTTTTGGCTGGTTGAAAATGTAAATGAAAGCTATTAACTGTATTTATTCATATCCAACCCTTAAAAGAAACTAATAATATTTTTCTTAACATAAATTATGGCTGATTTCTCTAGTTGTAATTTACTCAAATCAAAACACAACGCAAGCAGGGTTCATTGAAACTCGACATGGGTAAAAAGTAGTTTTTAATTTGTAGTCGTATACATATTTAATAATCAGTTTCACAAAGCTGCAGGCGAAGACACCGTTGTTTGTTAATATTTTATATCAGAAAATAGATATTCAGAATGTATGTACCTGTGCATGGTGCACCTAGTGAAGAGGCTGTATATTGGAACGTTACAAGTATACTGTGGTAGCTTTAAGTGCAGTTCTTTTCCTTTCGTTTTTTCGCAATAATTCAATAACTTTATCCCTCTTATGCAATTTGCTGAATTGGGTAAACAAAGTTAAACAAGAAAAATAACGGGTAATGCGCAAAAACAGTTGTACGTCTGAAAAATGCTTTTCGTAGGCGATGAGACAAAAGACTGTACCTTCCTCAAGCATACATGTTGGTCCTGTCCAGCCTTTGGGGCATTCACACGTGAAACCTTTCTCGTTGCTTGTACAGCTGCCCCCATTTTGGCACGGTTCTGATTGACAACTGTCCACTTCTGCAAAACAACTCCGCTGGGTCAAAGTAGTGCCCGAAGCCTCTTGCAGTTTTTGGATGAATCACCATGGAAACAGGTTATTTGCTTATTATACTGCAACGCTGTCCCTTCACCATGCTTGACTATGTGTTTCAATTGCGCTTTGCGAAATTTGATATTTTAAGCAAAAGTCTTCAAGGTATAATTGAGATAGAGGAATTTTAATACTGCAAGCAGAAGCGAATTTGAATTACGCATTATAAAAGCACTGGCTTTTATTCTGCAAACAAATTGCTGTGAGCTGAGGCTGCAAGCTTTTAAGCATCTTTGTTTTTCTGCAAGCATTACGTTTCGCATGTCCAGTAGTGGTCTTAGTGAGTGTGTAGGGTGTGCAAAATGGGGGCCTTCATTTTAAATTTACGCACTTTTAGGGGGCCCACATTTTTGGTTTACACGCTTTAAAAATTTCTGAGCTTTCGTTCAGGATTAAATTTTTAGTATGATTATATATTATTTACTAGAAAACTGAGTTTGGTTTGTTAGATAACCTTGTGATTGTTAATATGTTTTAACACATCTGGGTTTTCAACCTGAAGATTAAAAGCCGCACTAAAATGATATAACATAAACAGACTACTGTATAAAGGACAGGGGACCCAGTCAAAAAGTAAGAGGCCCCTAATTTTGATATTAAAGGCCCATAATCAAAGGATAAGCAAGGCCTTTATTATTTGGTCATGTTAAGGGCCCAATATTTTTCGTTCAACAAAAGTGTATGGGATCCCGAAGCAAAATTAAAGACATTTCAAAATAAGAATATAGAGTCCTTACTTTTATGAATAATTTTGTTAATAGTTGCAAGATTTACCTCGTAGCCTGCCATTCTTGCTTATAACCTACCAATTGCTACTAAATGCCCAGTTTACATATCCTTAAGCAAAATACCCTGCACAGAAAGCAATCATAATACACCTGCTGTATTTAGTCACCACGTATCAAAAATTTGTACAGTATTTTTGTGATATTAACTTGCTTAAGTATTTACTGCCATATATGTGCAGTTGTTGTATCCAACTTAGGTCAAGCCAACAATGAAATCTGATTAAAAATAAGTTGCTCAAAAATCCTGAATGGTAAAAAATATATTAAATACAGTGGAAAATTTCACGGCAAACTCTATTTTTCAGGGCAAGGTGAGAAAATGTTCAGTACAGTGTATTCAGCCAGTAAAGGCAATTACCATAACGTTTCTTATCTGGGACAACACAACACGCAAGGAACTTCACCCCCTTGAGTTAACAAGCACGGTAACTACAGAATTTGTCGATAGCGGCACCTCTAGGGGATTGTATAAAGAGCGCTATTGCCGAATTGAAGTTATAAGCGAATTGAAATGCATGCAGAAGATGCCATTGGCACCGAACAAAATGTAACGTTGTAGGCGAATTGACGTTACATGCGACGCCGTTATAAACGAATTCAACTGTATAGAACAGTTTTACAAGAGGTTTCAGCCAGGCCCAATTCGGATTAAACTAAGAAACTTGGTTTCAGGGTAAATTGTTTATTTTTAGGGCAAATTGTTATTTTTAGGGGAAATTTTTCCGCCCCCTCCCTAGTAAAATGCCTTCCCGTACGCCTATGCATGGAGATATTTTTAAGTATTTAAATTCCGGAATGTGGAACCATTCATAAAGCTAAACAAAATAATTACAGCCAAACCACTTCTGAAAACGGCCAAATTTTCATAATTTGGCCGAAAAAAGCCAAGTTCGCAACCCTGTGCTGAAGTGTTTTCTGCTGCTCATTTTAGTTACTGTAAATGAAATAAAAAAGTGGAGTGTTATATTTTGCTGTATGTTGTGAGCAATTGTGTTATTACTGTAGTGGTTTACGGTGTGTACATGGGAAGGATATATGTATTACTCCACCAACTTTTGGACAACATCGGAAACAATATCTTACTGAAATATCATATCATTTCCATATGGACCCAAAAATGTCATTTCCATAATTTGCCTAAAGGGTCGTACTACGGTTGAGTGAACATGATGACGTCATCAACACGCAATTACCCAAACGCAGGGGCCCCCAAATTTCTAAGACCACCAATGCGCATGTCAGTCAGTGTAAATTAGTTGCATGGCAAAAGCAGTGGCACGAGTCTTGCACTTCTTAAAACTGAAAGAAAGATGACATAGACCTCAGAATTTGCTGTTATTTTTGGCAAGTGTCAGTTACACCTATGTGGAGAATGAAGAGTTAGTGCAGTCTAGAAACGACATTCCTGACTTTTCCTACCCGCAGTAATATGTCTTTAGAACTTTTTGTTACAATTTAATTTTAAGATGAAGGAAGAAAATGTCTGAGAAGCGCATTCCTCTTCTACGTTATCTTCAGGAAGTTCAGCTTAACCAGTGTTTTGATTGAAAAAGCCGTTCGTCCAACGCTGTTTTCAATTTAGCAGGTTGGGTGCAAATAATCACCGGAAAAAAACAGAAAATAAATGTTGCAAACGATTTGAGTAACCATGAAATGTGTTTGCATGTACAAGTTCATGCATGTACAAGCCACTTCTGAAACACATAGCTACATAGTTTAGTCTGTTTTCTGAGGTTATGTCATATTCTCGATTGTCACGAAATAGAACACTGAGGAAGTTATAACAACACTTTATCTGCATTTCCATGGTGTTATTTTCAGCTTAGCAAATCTCTACCCTTATTTTCCTTCATCATCAAAGTGAAAAGAGATTTAGGAAATTAAAAGAATTACATGTTTTTCTATAGTAGTTCAGGACTCCTACTTATTTGCAATGTCCTCTGACAGGACAAAGTGTTGTGAGATCGGACATAGGTTGTGCTAAAAATACGAATATTGTTTTCTGTATAGAAAAAATTCTGGTTTACTTTAGAAGAACTTGTGTAAATTATGGGCTATTTGTCTTTTTTAAACCAACACCAGATTATTTCTGCACAAGTGAAAACGAAATCAGTTTACGTTCCCCAAAGCCTTAACATCCACTGCTTCACGTTGACTGGATACAAAATATTATTACCACGACTATCACGAATGGTGACCTTAAGCCACAGTGGGTTGAACTTGCCAAGCAAGCGTATTCAAACCTCTTAGCATTGGAGTCAGAAAATTGTTTCATTCATGTTTCACCCGTTTCGTAAAAAGTCCTATTCGGGGAAACGCGCAAGTTATCATCACTTCTCCAGCACAACGTCCTGTTTCGAATAGGTGAGGTCAAAGTGTGTTCAGTTTTTTCTTCTTGTTCATATTTGAAAAAGAGTACTTTTGCTTCTTGTTGAAACGTTAGCACCACAGACTATACCAGAAATGTTCGGAAAAGTTTATTTCAAATTAAGAGATCATTTCGCTTAAAGGCGCTTTGCAAAATATTTTGTAACATATAACATATTTACTGTAGAGTCGTTGAACTCTACTCTGTATCCCCACACTGCTTTCAAAAGTTGGGTCAGTCTTTCTAAAAGTAAATGCAAGTTACTGCATGGTGGAAACTGAGACAAAAGTGCAAATAAATCAGTAATTGTTTGGACTGGAATCAATACTGCTCATATCTTTCTTGTCACATTTAACAGAAACCCAATAGCTTTTCCCACTGTACAGACAAAACCTTTAACTTTAAACGCAGTGGTGGACTTGCCGTTATGTAAGTATGAAAAAATTTCAAATTACAAGGAGGTGCAATGGAAATTAAAGACAAAGAGTGAAGGCAGAAATGATTGCAAATCGCCTATCACTGAAAGAATTCTAGAAATTTTGATGAAAAACTGAAGCTGTTTGGTTCAACTCCAGATAAAAACTAAGTTGGGTGATTTTGAAGAGATTGCGTTGTTAAAGGCACAGTTACAATTTTATTTGATGCTAGGCACATATCTTGTTTGCAACTTAGGCCAATGCGCATGATACTTATTTGTGCACTTCAATCCCATTTTTTATCGAATTGAGTTTTGCATGAAAGTGTAGAATCACATAAGAGATTTCCGGGCCACTGAAATCTTGAAGTCCTTTGAAGTGGCAAATGCAAATTTTGATCTGTTGTTTTCAAAGTAAGCAGACAATGAAAACCTAACAGAGTTTTGACTGTTCAGCAAAACTTGCATTTTAAATAAAGTCTCGAATTGTCTGGTGACATGCACTAAGTGCAATACTATGTCGCTATAGCGACGTTTTTGTGCTCTGAAATGTGGTAAAGCTTTGTCGTGAATAGTGCAAGCTAAAGTAAGAAACAAAAATTTTTTTTGAACATGATTCTTGGAAATACAATTTTATTCCCTTATCAGCAGCTCGACAGTAAGCATGTGCTAGTGCTCTGTGATTCACTACAGCAGCAGGGTAATTTTTTGCCCAATGCAAAGCGATTTGAAAGCGTTTGCAAGCTTGTTCGTCTTACTAGTTTCACAAGTTTCTCCTGTCCAACCAGGTGTGCAAATGCAAGTAAATGACTCTTCACCATCTTGACAAGTTCCTCCATTCTGGCAGGGCTCAGACGCACATTCATCTACTTCCTGTTCTGTACGTCACTTACACAGTGATAGCGTCTCAGAATTTATCTCCTAATTTCACAATGAATCAAACTCAAGATAATACAGTACGGTAATTTTTGAAGTCATTTTCAAACTCGCATATTAAATTCCACGTGGAGTTCACAACATATCGGATGTTCTATGCTGAAGTCTGTACTGGATCGAAATTAGGCATTGATTTAGGTACTTCGTTTTTCAAACCTATTACAATCGTGGTTGCTTCTGTAAAATTGATACAGCATAGCGAAGCTTAACATTGACTTCCAAAGAATACATTTTGTTGTTAAGTACCCCAACGGAAGCCGTTGGGTGACTTAATTCACCACTTATATATCAAGTACACAATATATCAAGTAGAACTGTTAGCTCTACTGTGACGTTGGTTTCTGGCGTTAAAAGTAAAAACTTTTTTTAATCAAGTACAAGTGGTTCTTCACCAAAATTGCCTCAACAAATGCACAAGCTTTAAAAATGTTACCTAAATGACGAGATCTGCTTCTAATGAGGATAAAAACGTTCATGTTCTGCAGCTTAACCAAACACAGTCCTCCTAAAAGTGACTCGTTCCATGTGCAAGAACTTCAACCTAGTTTTGTGGCAAGAACCACAAGCCGCCAGTTAATTTTTTGACAGATTTTTGCCGATATTGCTACGATGTTCTTACTTGTCTCACATGTGGTTCCTGTCCAACCTTCAACGCAGACGCAGGTGAACATGTCATCTCCATCCTCGCACGTACCTCCGTTCAAGCAAGGACTCGAATCGCATTCATTCACGTTGTTTTCTGTGCCACCAGGTTAGAAACGTTTTGAACCTTGCATTGGAAAATCAGCCATTGATCGCTTTCCTCGGCAGAAATGGTTGTAGGGAAAACAAGGCCAAGTTTTTAAAATATAACCCTAATCACAAATGTGAAATGAAAATCAAGAGACAGAAATTAATGCGCTGTTGTACTGAAATCTAAAATTCTTTGCACAAATTGTGATATATCTTGTGTGAATGTTGTTCTCTGTAGTTTGCAAGAATTAAAATTTTTATACCAGAGCCAGCGGACCAACAACATGGAACTCTAGCGATTTTGAACATCTTGAACAGTTCTTGGGATAATCTTCTCCATCAATGCGCTTGTTTTCACTTTTTTAAAACATGAAATTTTGAAGAAACGCACTTTTTAGTAGTGAAAAACTATTTTATAGCTTTCATTGGAGATCTAATCAACAATAAGATGACTTGAGCATGTATAAACAAAAATCGAGAGAAATGCTGCTGACTCCAGCAATTCGAGTTCTCAGTTTTTGTTTCCGTGGGGGTGCAGTGTGTTATCATACTGCTCCAAAACCAACCAAAATAAAGCATATTTGGAACTTGAATCTTTGAAAATTCTTGACCTCAATCACGTTAAATGCATAAGACTGATACCTGCATAATAACATTCCGAGGCTCAGCATAAAACCAGCCCCATTTTGCGTCACAGCTCACCAGCGAATTCTGCAGTTTTATCAAAACAAACAAAGTCGTTAGAATTCATCCTCTTCCATTGTTATAATACAAAGTTGCGCCGTCTTGTTTTACAATATAAGTGGTGTGCAATAAACAGTGATGGGTGCCTGCGTCCTACACCAGCGGACAACCTTCCCATCCACGCAGGCATCCAACCTGCTGAGCTTCGTCGCAATGTAGCCACACTATCTCTAGAACACCGTGCCAAAAAGCCTGGACACTTGCTCCACTCAGCGCTCATCTGTCCATCAAGTGTAAATGCACGGCTTCTCAAATCGAGACACTCATTTGTACCCGCCGCACAACCACTCACCAGTTTATCAGACAACAGCAACATACATGCGGCGCACTGGCCGGACCACCAATGGAATGCGAGGTGGGCGGACAATCCTACAAGACTCCACACTTTCATCCCCCACACCAGCGCAAACCCTCCCGAAATGACCCTCCCAAACCGATCTGGGTCCGGCTTAAACACCCCCGCACTGGTGTTGGACGTTTCTGCTCCTGCTTGTGCAAACGGAGTATGGTCTGCTCTGCGGCCTGTGAGTGTGGCGCAGAAGAACAAACCGTCGACCATGTTATCCTACAATGTCCATTACATCGACCTCATCATGGACTGCACGGCCTGGCGTTTTTGGACAGTGAGACAATCGAATGGCTGCTCAACACGTGCCCCGAGATCTAGTGCGGCCTAGCAGTGGATTTCAACAACTGGCTCAAAAGAAGACGAAAAAGCAGGATGTAGAGCTAAACAAAGCAGTGTGTGAACGCACCCGAAAACTAGGCATTTTCAATAGCACTTCAAACTAATTTTTAATTCAGTATTTTATAAAGCATTTACTTTCATTACACTAAAAATGAAGACATTCACAGCTTTTAGGGTGCTACGCAAGAAATAGCTTGCCATTTACGCGACGTCTGGAACTACGCACATGAAATCAGAGTAAAAAAAGATCTTTAAATCAGGTCATTATGAAAAAAGAGTGGGAACGCGTTCCCACTCGATCCTGTACCACTACAACCCTGATATCAACTATATAAACGAATTTATTCCATGACAAGTTTGCGTAGAAGTTCAAGCAAAAGTAAGATTTGTAATATTTTAGCAAAGAATTTCCCGGATCCTACCTGCAAGCGGTGAATAGCAAAATAAATTTATCTTATGACAATTCATTTGACGATTACTTGCCGTGGAGTGTCATATCATTTAATATTTTCCGTGATAAAGTGTCAGTGGCGTCAGTCAACGTTTTTCTGCAGCAAACGGATTGCTTACGTTTTCACACCGACACATGCATAACATGAACGCGCAGGTATTCAGTTTAAGTGCTTAGTTGAAGTTCTCTTCAGTTTGTTCTTCTCATGTGCATCTCCTTCTTCACGTTGATAAAACGGCAACATACATTAAAGAAATTGAGCAAAAACTTACTCCTTAAAAATCTAAAGGTCATAATGTTTGGATAGTTGCATTATGTACACATCAAAACGGGTGGTGAAGAGAATAACAGTTTATTATAAACATTAGGCAATTTGTAACCTAGATATTCAACTTAATCTTTGCATTTCTGTCATAATGTTCTTGGCAACATTTAATTAAAGAGTTACACTAAAAATAGCTAATGAAAACTAAACCTCACATTTTGAGTAAAACAACATTTTTCATCATTTAGCAGAATTTAACGTTATGGTTCTTTTCAACAAATTTTGAGGGCTATTTGCAAAATCCATAAAGGAATGCCATGAAACCTCATGAAGAATAAAATTTCGTATTTTCCATCCAGCAATCCAGAGCAATGCGTTTCAGTAGAATTTTCTCATATATGCAGAATTTTCATGATTTACTGGAAACAACTAATGCAAGCAAGCCCACCATCTGCACCATAAAGCCTATTCATCCGCAAGCTTCTCAGCCGGCCATTTGATAACTTACGTATCTCGCAATTTGTGCCTGACCATCCGTCGGCGCATTGGCAGGTATAGGAGTCAACTTGGTCTACACACGTTCCACCATTCTGGCACGGACCCGACTCACACTCGTCAATATCTGTCGAGGTTTACTATAGAGTCACAAAAGCTTGTGCACTAAAGAGAATGTTTCCTGTATTTGCGAATGGTGCTGCTGTTCAGAAAAGAGCAAGGTCCACAGAAGGCGTACAGTATATCAAGTCTGCAGTGCATAGTTTGGGCCTGTTGCAAAAGTCAAACGCTTGTTACATTTAGAAAGTATGCTGTTGTATGCTTGAAACTACAAACCACTTTCAAAATGGGCTGCGTTCAGTTATATGCAGCAAGTACTGGATATAGACAAAAGCTTGCAACTCAAAACAAGAGCAAAATGTGCTCAATCATGAACTTCTTCTTTTAACATTTTGCGCTAAGGTGCTGTTTTTGATTTTCCAGGAAAAAACGTCATCATGTTTAATATCCAAGCGCGACAGGTGGCATTGACAGGTAAGGAGTGTTTTCACGTGTGGAGCGTTTTAAGATGTAAATCGTGTAAGACTGAATTGCAGTTAGTTGATACGCCATTCACAGCATTTCCGCGTTAGCTCTGAAAGAAGCACATGTGTGCCAACAATGTCAAGCGTTTGTTTGCTTACTGGTTTCACACGTTTCTCCAGTCCACCCCAAGTCACACGTACAAGTGAACATATTTACGCCGTCCTCACAAGTCCCGCCGTTCAAACAAGGATCAGATGAGCACTCGTTCACCTCTTGATAAGTAAATTACCTCATTACCATGTGAAGGTATCTTGCACATTTCAGCATAGCATCACGTTCATTTCTCATGTGTCACAATTGCACCGAGGTTCTTGAATGACAACACAAGCTGATTAATATTTCAGCAATAATCTCGTGTTTGGCTAGTAATTCTCTACTTGATGTGAGTGGTTGTTCACAGTTATTTGCACAAACCTGATGTTTGGTTTACACGACCAGATAAAACACTTTTTTTCCAAAATAACGATATTTTGTTGATCAGTACAAGGAGAACAAGATTAAAGTTGCAAAAATTTGGGTAATTGTACAAAATTGTGTGCAAAGTTGCTGCACTTGATAGTAACCTTTTTTTAAAAAAGTGAAGTACTGATTAAAAACGAAAATACTCATCAGCTTCAATAAAAACGATCGAGCTTTTGGTAAGACAAGTGCTATACCTCCATGCCACGCTTTGAACAACGGCTAATAAATGTTTTTGTTGTGAAAATCTCAGTCGCAAAGCCTCTGAAGTTTCAACCAAAATGTATTTTCGGTTGTTTTCAGCGTTTGAAAGCAGTCAAATGTGCTGGTTAGACAAAAGATAAAACAAGGAACCAATTCCAACAGGTTTACCTTCCTCGCATGTGTTGCCAGTCCAGCCTTCCGCGCACGTGCATGTGAACTGGTTTATCTCGTCTTTGCATTCACCGCCATTTTTACATGGATCAGATGCGCATTCGTTGATATCTAAACAACTGTTGTTGAGGCTTATCGGCAGAAACATGTCGCACCGTAACAGAAAGCTTTTTCGCCAAACGCAGCACTACTGTAATCAGGAGTCTTTTTCTCAGACAAAAATTATATTCACGAAAGCAAAAGAAGACAGATTGCATAGCTATGACCTTCTATGAACTACGTTATACTTAATTGCTACTAAGAGAGTGAAAATTTTAGAAAGCGATATAAATTTTAGTCTCTAGATATCATTCAAACGGTTCTAAAAACGTTCTAAGAATTAGACATTTCTAAGAAGAGATAACAAAGAATGTCGACGTTTGGCCATAGCTTGCCAACCGCTAACGTTAGATGGCCAATCAAACGCCTGAATGATGCGGTATTGCACCTAGTTTATTAAAAAGAACAGGTAATTGCTAACTGAACCTTTTGTCAGGGACTAATGACGTCATTTGGACCACTCTGTTTACGTTGGGCTCCCCCGCAAACTTTTCAAAACCAAAAATGCCCAATTTTTTAAAAATCGAATCTAGAAGACCTTCCACATCTTTAGAGGGTTCGATTAACTCTCTAGCTCTATAGGTTGGCGAGTTATGACTGAAAATTTCCGAACCACAAATGTGGCTTTGCGGTCCTTAAAACGTTTATACCTCAGAAAATATGCGAAAAATGTATTCAAATTGGGTTTCGCAACGGCTTTGATAACTTCAAACTTAAAAAAATAGACGAAAATATTATTTAAACATAAGCCGCAGCCAAAGCAATTTATAAATTTGATTACTTCAATTTCTACTCAGCAACATCTTCGAATATTGCCTTTACACCGAAAAATTCTGAGGGAAATGGTCTTGTTTTTATCCCATTTGCAAAAACCACACTTTGCTACCAAATTTTGAACATTGAATCAACTAAATAACGAATGGAAAAGCTGTGCAACAAATCCCACTGAAGTTTCAAAATATGAAATTATTACTCAGAGCTTTTCATATTGCATGCAGTGCATTGGTATTTTTGTGGTATTTTCCCTGGAATGCTTTTCCGCCCTTTGTACAGCTTCATTATACAAGGCTTAGTTCTTGGGAACTGGCGTACCTGTGGAGCAAGTTTCATCCGTGTACCCTGGAGCGCAAACGCAACTGAACTGATTAGCTCCATTTTCGCAAGTTCCTCCATTAAGACACGGATTAGAGAGGCACTCATCAAAGTCTGAAAGGAAGCTTTCATGTTCATGCTTAATTTAACGCAAAATAAGCAAAATGTGACTACGAAGCCGCTCTAAAAGCCGGTGTGTTGTTGACAGCTTTGAACTTCATTCTCTGTCTGCAACATAAAGATAGGTGTCAAAAGTGTTATATCTCAGTTTGACCACGACCAGATTTGGGTCAACAGGTTTTTATTTCAACGCTTTTTTAGGAAGCTGTTGTATTTGTTTTTGATAATGCTTTCTTGGTGAAGCTACACCGTATTAACGTAATACTTCTCATGGCCAATATCTACTCTTTCTGCTGTCCTACATTTTATTGAAGCAGTTTCGGTTTTCTTTTTACTTCGCGCGAAGAGCTCTCTTAAGAAATGTTAATATGGAGAAGTGCAAATATTGGAAAAAGGTTTTCTTTTGTATACTTACTCAGATAAACCCTTAACTCTTACGTGACAAGCTCCTCTTTCGCAACACTGCAAACAAATGGGACCAGTGTAGTCATGCGGAAGCTATTCAAAAAATGAGATTAGATGTTCTGACCCCAAAATTTACTACCGTAAAATGATGCAGTTAGCACGCAAGGTTCAAACGAATTTTCAAATTTTATTTACAGAAGCTTTGCATGCTGCGTCTGACTTTTTACAGCGAATGTTTTACGTTGATTTTTGTGAACAATTTATCTGAGATTGATAAAATCAAATTGAACTTAACTGAAATGATAAAAATGCTTTGCTAACAGATTTAGATATTAAAGCTGCCACTAGCTCTTGGGGTGTAAATGCACACTGTTGATAAATTACATATCTAATCTGCGTCACACCTCTTTTAGTGTTCCTCTTCTTTTGACTCATTGCAATGTTACTGGCATTCTGTTCCTGCGACGTTTTTTCATCTCTATCATCTTTTCGTTGTTCTTTTCTAAGCTGACAGTCATATTAGCTACATCAACAGATGTGGTTTGTTACCACTGTTTTTAGGTAGTGGTTTTGTAATTCAATGCTTTTGAGCTTTGCATACCGCTTATGGCGTAGTCAAGGGAAACGTTTAATATGGAAATGTAGTATGGTTTGTTTAGGTGTGGTCAGGTTCTGCGAGCGGTCTGCCGTGTTAAATAAATATCAAACACAGACATTACCTTGTGTACACGTCTCCCCTTCCCATCCAGGAGTGCACGTGCAGGTGAACAGTTCTCCCTCGCTGGTACAAGTTCCTTCGTTTTCACAAGGATTGGGATCGCACGGATCAACTGCACAGCGCAAAATCAAAAGAAAGAGTTTTGAATGTTTTAGTTTCCACACAACTTTTCACAATGGCGCATAAGCTTTGTGTGTGATTAAGACGTTAGTCACAAACATTCATGGAAAATGGGTTATTATTTGCAATAAGTAAAATCGGTTGTGCAACTATAATCGTTCAGTTTTTGGTTTTGTCTTATCAACATGATCAAAAATCGAAAAAAGTTTGGTTGTTGTAGATGACCGTTGAAAGGTAGCTTTCTAAACATTTCACAAATTTTGAAATTCGATCACTCCACCACTAGAACTACCACAGAGCTCTTCTAGTGGCACATCAAAGCTCTCTATCACACATACAATCTAATGTTAGCATAACTTTTTTAAGTCACTTCCAGTGGCTCACAATCACTGCTCTAAGTGAAAGATGCGAAAAATTGTGATGGCAACATCGTAGAAACCCCTGATTTTCTACTTTGAAGATGTCGGAACGCCTAAGCCCAAATTTGTTTTTCACATTATCTGTAATTTGCACTAATTCAAAGTAATTTTTACTTGTTTGCTGGATCGTGATAAACAAAGTTGTGAAATATGTTGCAGAACCAGTCAACAGGATAACGAATAATAAAACTCTTGGTTCAACTGTTGTAAAATGCAAAAACGACGCCAACGTTTCAGCCAACTAACAGCAGGCTTTCATCAGGTCAAGTTGTGAAACGTTTACCAACACACAGACGTTTGAATTACAAGTATGTTTCAGCAAAAATGCATCGAAATCAAGTTTCAATCATCATTATAAAGATACTGTCGACAACTAGGCTCATGTACAAATACCGATGTAACAGGTCGTTTGAAATACAGTAACATATTACAAAAATTTGTAAAAGATAACAGAGTAATGTAAGGTCTTGTTCATTTGCCAAAATTATTTACATTATTTACAGTAAGTGGATGACTTTGCTGATTGGTCATTTTTTAAACTATACCGAATTCAACATAACTGTCTCTTACAGATCAAAAACGTAGCAACGTTGACAATGAAGTCTTATCACTGAAGAAAAAAGCCTGTTGTTAAATAAATGAAATGCTATATTTTGCTCTGTTTTTATTTTGTTACATCCATATTGAAATGGCTTGTACAAATTTCAGTTCCCACTATTGTGCAATTGACTTTATTGATTCGAGCTTCATTGCAAAAAGCATTACGTTTTGTGTAGACGTTGCTTTCTCAAACATTAGTTTATGCTTGCATTTTGATAATCTACTCCCCATATAGTTCACATTTAGTCATCATCTGAATGGACACACCGAAACAAAAAATAACCACTTTGTTATAGCAAAACATTTTAAACGTTTTAGGTTACTTTTTTGCAATAGACATAATGAAACCTCTGATTTTGTACTTTAATTTTTTTTTTGCACGAAAGACGTTTCAATGGAAACAAACAAACATGCAAATGACTTTTTCTTAAACTGTGAAATAAAATACAACGTGTTTGAACAGCAAACAAGGCTAATGATGACGTAATAACAACAACCATGAATTGAACATCTGTTGCGCTTTTTGTCTTTTTGAAGCAATGCATTTCAAAAGTGACTGTATTAAAATAGACCCATTTATTAAAACCGATCAAGCCAACTCACTGTTCAAAAGACACCGATTCAAATGAATCTCCTTTGAGTACAAACCTGTCTACAAGAATCAACTGCTATTGGCTGCTTTGTTATTAATGAGGTCCGCGAATTGCGTGTTACGGTCCTGTATATTTTTTGCGTACACCCTTATGTGATGCCGCTTGGGAAACTCTGCTTGAAAAAGATCTTTGGACATGTCCGTTCCACTTGGAGTCAAGTTTTAAGAATGAAGAAGAATGATACATCGCGTTCACCTCCACGTTATTTGCCTTTCTTACGTAATGGGATATAACTTCCCAAGTAATCATTAAGAAGTAGTACATTAAATATCACTTTGTCATGCAATGATTCGATTAAACAAGTTCTGACTGCAAAGGTTTTGTTCGAATGCACATCTGGCCGTGCGTGGCATCGATCCTATTCTCGAACAGTGGTTGAAGGTGGTGCGTAACATCAAGATGTAAGAACAATGTCCTTTGAAGATGTCACCTGCAGGGTTTCCTCCTGTGATACAAGATTACTTAACACCTCTGATTTGATCCTCCCGTTGCGGCATTTCTTGAAATGCTTACTAAATCTGTCGCCACGAGAGCAACCACCACTACCCGCGCTGGATGTGTTCGGCGTGGGACGGGTCATAATACGCCCTTCTCAGCAGAAATGCTGACGAAGATGACCCTCGACCCAACATACTCCAGCTGAACACCGAAGGGGTCACTGCAAACAAGATCTCCGTCATTGAGCAGTTAGACTATAATAACAAGGCCTGCATCAACGTCCTACAGGAGACCCACCCAGGCCCGTAACCGGGGATAGCGCAAGGGGGGCTAAGTCCGCCCTAGAAAAATTTTCTCCCCCACTGGAAAAATGTGTTGGACATATTTTAAAGCTGTTGGACATTGTTTAAAAAATTTTTCCCCCTCTCAGAAAACTCTTCGACCCCCTGGTGTCCCAAGCTGGTCACGGTCCTGGACCCACTGCACAACTACAGACAAGCTAGTGATACCCAACTCCTCACTAGCTGGGTCAGTCCTGAGCAGAAATCATGGCGTTTCCACGTTTGTCCACAAGCGGTTGAAATGGTCACTGATCGATCAGTCTCCAGAACAATCAGAGACTGAATGGTTGTGCGTAGACGTTTCAGGGTATAAGAACATTAACGTCTACAAACCTCCGCGCTCGCAATTTACACCAACAGCTATCCCGACGTTCCCACACCCCAGTCTGTATGTTGGTGACATCAACTGCCAACATGTCAACAGGGGTTACAACATAATATCTCCTGCCGGTGAGAGCCTGGACTCTTGGGTAACATCCAACAACCTTGGATTATTGCATGACCCTACGGAAGCAACGAGTTTCACCTCGCACCGATGGAACGTCGGCACCAACCCGGATCTGGCCTTCGCAAGTTTCGGCCAGGATAGCCGACTGCCGGACAAATGTATTCTAGGAAATATTCCCGCGATCACAACATCGGCCCTCCCTTATAACGCCACCAAGACTCAAGGTTCCTGCCCACAGCCATCTGGTAAAACTACGGAACTTTCCCAATGCTGATTGGAAGCGCTTTGGCCTTCGCACATTTGAATCCGTCGAAAGATTGCCACCTCCGGACACACCAAATATATTGAGAGGGCTTATCAGGATTTTTGCGAGAGCCTACTATCCGCGGCCAAACAATGTATCCCACGTGGACGTCGGAAGAACTATGTGTCATGCTGGGATAAAGAGTGCGAGACCCTTTATCACTCCTTCATTCGAACCCCAGTGGGGACTGACTCAGTTAGAGCCGCTTCGTCCGACCATCTCGGCTGGGACAGAAACAGAGAGATGGGAGGAAGCGGTTAGTTCCATCGACTTCTCACACTCTAGCCGCAAGGCCTGGAGAACCATCAACATTACTGCAGGCATAGGTGCTCCTCTCGCCTGTGCCCTGTCTCGGCAGTCTCCATCGCCTCGCAGCTCGTGAAGGACAGGGCACAGAGGACGGGGGCCGCGAGGCAATCAAGCTCGTCAACAAGCAGCTGTCCGACCTATGGAAGATTCCAACACCTGAGGGTCACAGTATCTCTGAACCTTTAGGCCGGAGGAGCTTGCTGCTGCCCTCAGACGCCTGAAGACAGGAAAGTCTCCGGAATTGGATTCCATCTTCTCGGAGTTTATACTCAAAGCCAGGTCGGCTCTCAAATCTCGGTTTTGTGACTTCCTCACTTCTTGCATGCACCAACTCAAAATTCCAAAGGATCTGGAGAAGAGCACTAGTAGTTGCTATCCCTAAACCAGAAAAACCACTGAGGGACCCAAATAGCAACTGTCCCACAACTCCGCTGTATGTCCACTTTAAAATCCTCGAGATACTCATCTACGCTCGTGTCGACCCAATCATCGACCCATTGCTCCCCAGGAGCAGGCGGACCTTCCACACGGGAGGTCGGCCATAGACCAGGTCACCCTGATTACACAGGATATCGTGGATAGCTTTTCGGCTAAGAAAAAGGCCGGAGCTGTGTTTGTCGACCTCACAGCAGCCTACGGCACTGTATGGCACCGCAGCCTCACCTGCAAACTGCTACGATTTCCGCCTGATAAACACATGGTCCACATGCTCATGGAGATCGTTGGCAATCACAGCTTTACCCTTACCACTGGAAACGGTAAAAGAAGCAGTTTACGACGCCTCAAGAACGGCGTCCCACAGGAATCTGTTCTGGCTCCCCTTCTCTTCAACATCTTCATCTCTGAACTGCCATCCACCGTCTCCAGAAAGTATGCACATATGCTGACGATCTAGCAATCATGCATGCTGATGGAGAATGTCAGTCAGTGGAAGTGGTGCTGAGCAGCATGGCAACGCTAGGTGAATACCTTCAGACTTGGAATCTGAAGCTCAGCACTACAAAAACGGTGTCGGCAGTCTTCCATCCTAAAAACAATGAAGCTAAACGTGAGCTGAAAGTCAACTACAGCAACGAAACCCTGCCCTTCTTCTTCGAGCCCAAATACCTCAGGGTAACGTTGACAGGTCGCTCACGTATCGCCGACACCTTGAGTCAATTCGCAAGAAGCTGGCATTACGTGTCGCACTCCTGAGGCGGCTTTCTGGCTCCTGTTGTGGTGCTGGAGCAACAATTATGCAAACAGCCACCCTAGCCCTGGTGCATTCAACGGCAGAGCACTGTTCTTCTGTCTGGTGCCGCAGTGCTTATACCCGTCTTATCGACCCCACCATCAACAATGCCTTGCGAAATGTGACTGGATGCCTGCGTCCTACACCAGCGGACAACCTTCCAATCCTCGCAGGCATCCAACCTGCTGAGCTTCGCCGCAGTGGAGCCACACTGTCTCTAGCACGCCGTGCCATGGAGCCTGAACACTTGCTCCACTCAGCGCTTACCCGTCCATGGAGTGCAGATGTACGGCGCCTCAAATCGAGACAACCATTTGTACCCGACTCACAACAACTCATCAGTTCATCTGACACTCTTCTTCAAACCATGCGCTTGCCTCTTGGCGAATCAGGCGTATGAGGATTCAGAATCCCACTGGCTGTGAATGCAAGGTGGCGACGTGTTGGAACCACGCGAATACAGGCTTCCAAACATGGGAGTTACTGGAAGGTTCCTGCAACTTCTCTGCAGCTCAGTTGTCTTGGGCCAACCCATGCCACTGATCATGCATGCAAGGGGGCCAAGATGGTCTATCAAAGGCTGCGAATCTTTCCTCCACCTCAATCATCAGTTGCGCAATTTCTGCTCAACGAAATGTTCCCCTTTTATCCCGAAAGACCTGCGGCAGGGATCTAGCAGGTGTCGGGGGCTGATCTTGGATGAGACTGGGAGCCTTTAGTCTGTTACTCCCACGTAGGTGGCTCAGGTCAGATGGTCGTTGGAGCTTGGGAGAGGAACAGCAAGCTCCTTCGGCAGCTTCCTGGGTGACTGAGCAGCCCTATTTAGTATCCACACTGCTCACCTCAACAAGAGGAGGGGCCAAGAAAAGGTTCCACAAAAATTGTCTGTTCCATTTTTGACCCGAACGGTAGACTGCGACCGTTAGGACATCCCTCCCAGCAGTCGTCAATGCAAGCAATTAGTAAAATCTCGACACATCAAAGTCTCTACTTGGAATGTACGCACCCTGATAGATGCAGACAACTCTAGCCGTCCTCGCCTACGAACTGCTCTCATAGCTTCTGAACTGTCGCATTACAACATTGATATTGCAACACTGAACGAGACTAGGATCGCAGATGAAGACTCACTGAGTGAGATGGCCAATGGCTATACTTTTTTCTGGAAGAGCTTCCAGCGAATTCCCGGCGAATTCCCGGTGTCGGGTTTGCCTTTCGTACCAAACTGCTTCAGACCTGAATCTCCGGTAGCGATCTCAGAACGTCTGATGACTCTGAGAATTCCCCTCGCAAAACATCAATATGCCACTTTCATCAGCACGTATGCTCCAACACTACTATCTGACGATGAGACTAAAGATCACTACTATGCGATGCTGTGATCCACGTTAATGCAGGTACCTCGCAGGGACAAGCTCATCGTACTTGGAGATTTTAATGCAAGAATTGGCTCTGATTCTACGATCTGGGGAAATGTCATGGTCAAGCACGGCGTAGGTAACATCAACTGCAATGGTAATAGGCTTCTTTGTCTCTGCTCAGAGTTTGGTCTCTTTGTGACCAACACATTATTCCAACTGAAGCACAAACATAAAACAACATGGATGCACCCCCGGTCCAAGTACTGGCATCTGCTGTACTACATTCTTGTCAAAGCGGTCGACCTCCAAGACGTTCAGATAACCAGAGTGATGAGTGGTGCTGAGTGTTGGACTGATCACCGTCTCGTCCGCACTTCGCTCCGCATACGCATTCGCCTCCCAGCCGGAAAACAGAAACCTCAGCGTCGGCTTAACGTGAGGGGCTTGGGCCGAAGAGCAGACCTGTCCAGCCTACGTGCAGCCATATCGTCTAATCTTGCGCAGGTCTCAGATTGTTCACCTCTGCCGTTTCAAAGCAGCTCGGACGTTACAAAACAGGCGGACACACTGAGCAAGGCTATCATAGACGCTGCTGTAGATACCCGTGATGGAGTCTCGAGACTTGGTCTCGGTCTCGAGACGTGTCTCGAGACCCGTTTCTTGGAGTCCCGGTCTCGGTCTCGAAGGTCTCAGGTCTCGTCTCGGTCTCGGTCTCGAAGGATTTTTGTCTTGGTCTCGAGCTCTTCGTCTCGAGACTTTGCATTGGTTATTTTTTATGAAATTTTGCAAGGAGTTCCTTAAAAAAACGGCTTAAAAAATGATTGTTCAAAATTTAGCCATTCAAAGAGGTCAGTGGCTATGTTTTCTTTGTTGTTATGTTGTTTGCGAGTTGGCGAAAACAAGTTGCTCTCTACGCCGTTTGAAATTTATACTGAATTCAATAAAAAATGTGCATGTACCAATGAAACCGCAGCGCATAATCTCTGCAAGGAGAGATTGGCAGTACTTTGCTAGGGACTATCTTTGAACTGTTTTTCCAGGAGTTTTGTTATGAAACCCATAGGCTTATTCAAAAGAGGTGGGAGAAAGCCAAAAAGTTTCTTTTTGAGAAGCCAAATAAAACCATGTCTTTTTTTCGAAGTACTTTCCAAAGCACTCTGTTAAAACACGCTGGTGAAGTTTTTCTTGTTCTGCGTTATGCAGACTTTTTTAAGTTGAAAAATGCCTCGGAACACTCTGAGGAAAAGTTTTGCTCATAAGAGTTTTATACAGAGAGCAGATAATGCGTCATGGCTGATCAGTTACTTTGACATACTGCTATAGGCTTCACGACCTTTCTGCGTTTTCTAACCGACATGCGGTGTTGCAAAACTCTAAGTGTGGCAGCAGAAACGGAAATTTGGAACAGTTGTAAATATCAGTTTAACGTAAAAATATGGAAATTGTAAAAAACTTGAAAATATAAAAACTTGACAATAAAAAGTAGCAAATCTAGGAATTATACATATAAGCATAAAATCAGCGGGAAGGCGCTACACCATTTCACTGCTAGTCAACTACACCGGTAATCCCGAACTTCGCTCATTCTGCTGCAGCGTGCTGCATCCCAACAATGCCTGTCGAAAACATCTAATACTTTCTTTTTATCAGAGAAAGAAAAAATCTTGAACACGAAGTCAATGATTACCTGCAAAAGATCTGCCGCAGTTGTGAAAAAACTGACAAACTACGAGCACCTTGCTCTTAGTAAGACAAAAAAGAAACCCTAGTTACTTCAGGGCTTCATTAGCCCTGTGCCCTTGGTTGTTGTCATGGAAAACGCATCGAATCCACGGTGCCAACTGATTCACAAGTAATGACAAAAAATAAAACTTTCCCGCTGAACCACAGCCTAGCATGTGCCAGCTATGCTATTTATTTAGCCATACATACATGCATGTGTAATGAAGGCAGAGAAAATAGGAAAAGCAATGACTAGAAGGGTGGCTAACAAGCAGAGAAAGCAAGATCCATAATCGAGAATTAAAAACAAGACTTCTTTCAGTTTGAGAGTATTTGATTGTGATGTTCAAGGTGCTTTATTATTCCTTATTGTTATAATAAGCATGATACATGATTTTCTCCCATTTTATGTTGTTGTAAGCAATTGTGAGGAGTGGAAAGAGGAAACATTTTTATCGTCGGCCCCGGGCGACATTAACATCACTACGCCACTGCAGTAGAACATGCGGTGGGATATTACCTCGCTGGTTCAAACTGTAAACCTAATTTGTGCCAAAAATGTCTATTACTCTAATAGGTCTAAATATTTGTTTCTTTGCGTCAACAGCAGAATCACTAGCAACATTTTCAAAACTTGTTTTGGACAGAGTGAGCAAGTTTGGATGGATGAAAAATTAGTTACAATTTTGCTTTTTGTAATTCAATGTAGTGCTTTCGTTATTTTAAATCTCCAAATTTATCACCACTTAAGTCTAAATTTTGGAGCATTTATTAATCAATTACTTGTCGTGTGAGGAGAAAAGTAATTAGGAAAACTGTAGGTAACGTTACAAAAAATGGCAAAGCTTTGTCAGCCAAAATACACGAAATATGTGGCGAAGAAATTTAAGTGTCAGTGCACATGCCCAGTGATGTAGTGAAACAGGTATATAGTAAAAAACTTTAAAAGTTTGTTAATTCATTGACAAATGATATAAACGACGAAACACCTTGGCAAAGAATTGAATAATGGAAAGCAACCTTTCCTGTGGAGTTACCACTTTACTGTGCTGTTTTGACCAGTGCTGTTGGGGCTGTATACACTCGCCTACATCGACTGTGCTTGTTTTAAAATAAAAAGTAATGATTCGCCTCTTCTCCACTTTCTCAAATAACATAGGCCTACTTCAATACTAGGTAGGAGACCAGAACATGGGAGCTTCAATAGGGCATCACCTCCTCTCCTCACACAGAAGGGTTGGTATTGTTTTGTAACGAACAAAAGAATTAAAATTTTTCTGAGCCAAAACAAATTTATTGAAGCATGGCAACGGCAAACACCTGGAATATTCAATTGGTTTACCAACATTTTTCGAGTGAAAAATGCGTAGACCCTCTAAACGCTGCTACCAGTTTCAATGTCCATGCATTTCTCCATGGAATTTGTAAACAAGGCCACAGGTTTGAGGTTGTAAATTCCTAAGAGGAAAGTGAAAATGAACGTTTGCAGTATTTGGCCATTTGCACAAATTTCGGATGATTTTGATTGTCTTGATATTTGGCAATGCGCCAGATATTTTGTTGCAGCATTGTTCAAGGAGTTAGCTTTAATTACCATCAGAGAAATGTTAGGTCTCGAGTCTCGGTCTCGGTCTCGAAATTTGAGCCAGGTCTCGGTCTCAGTCTCGGAGGTTACAGTCTCGACTACATCACTGGTAGATACGCTTGGTTACAGCACCAAAAAACATCAAGACTGGTTTGACAGCAATGATGCTGAAATACAAAAACTTCTTTACGAGCGGAACACTACATTTGCCGCCAAACTTCGAAACCCCAACTCAGCTGAACTCCAGCGCAGATGGGCCTTGCAGCGTTCACAACTGCAAAAACGACTGGGCGAAATGGAGAACACATGGTGGCTCTCCAAGGCTACCGAAATCCAAAACTATGCGAATGCAAATATGGCGCATCAGTTTTATGAGGCAATAAAGGCTCTTTACAGTCCGAAATCCCATTCCACGCACCCTGCGCATGCAAAGGATGGGATCACTCTAGTCAAAGATAAGAAGGAAATCCTTTCTCGCTGGGCGGAGCACCTCCAAGAACTGCTAAATCAGGACAATCCTGTGGATCAATCCACAGCTGATCAGTTGCCGCAACTTCCCGTCATATCAGATCTTGATACTATTTCTTCCATAGAAGAAATATCAGCTGCAGCAAATAACTTAAAAAACAATAAGGCACCTGGCCCTGATGGCATACTTGCTGAAAATTTCAAATACGGAGGCAATCTGCTGCTACAATGACTCACTCCTTCATTAGCAATGCGTGGGCATCGAATATCCTTCCCACACAGTGGAAAGATGCTAATATAATAATGATCTACAAGAAGAAAGGTGATAGGGCTATCTGTGGCAACAGCCGTGGCTTTTCCCTTCTCTCTGTTGCAGGTGAATTACTTGCCCGTGTAATGTTGATCCGTCTTCTGACATACGTCGTTGACGCAGTGGTTCCGGAAGCTCAGTGTGGTTTTCGTCGTGCGCGGAGCACCACTGATATGATTTTCGTTGCAAGACTTTTTCAGGAAAAATATAGGGAAGAACATCGTGACCTTTTTATTACCTTCATCGACCTTACAAAGGCTTTCGACGCCGTCAATCGTGTTCTGCTGTGGCAAGTCCTGGGCAAATTTGGATGCCATCCACATTTTTTTAGCATCTTACGGGAATTCCATACTGATATGAGTGCCCGCGTCGTGCAGGGAGGAGAAATGTTGAAGAGTTTTGGTGCTAACACATGAGTTAAACAGGGCTGTGTCCTAACACTTGTTATTTTCAACCTCTTCCTTGTGGCAGTGACTCTCTTTCGTCACAACATCTTTTCTGCAGATGGCGTTCGCATCAAGTACAGGCTCGATGGCAGCTTGTTTAATATCCGCCGTTTACAAGCAGTGACGAAAGTAACAAACGACACCATCTTCGATATACAATACGCGGACGACGCTGCCCTGTCCAGCCACACACTAGACGGCCTGCAGCGACAGCTGGATGCAATCTCTTCTGCATACTCTCGCGCAGGACTGGTCGTTAACTCCAAAGAGACGGAAGTCCTTTACCTCCCCTCAGATTCGTCGCTGCCCCCAACTTTTTACATCAGCGGAGATCAACTTATCCTCACTGAACAGTTCATGTACCTGGGAAGTATCATTACCTCCACATGTGATCTCACTGCGGAGATTCAACATCGTGTTAACCTAGCGTCCGCTTCCTTTGGGAGGCTGTCCAAGCGAGTTTTTACGAACCGTGACCTTTCCACACGTACTACGATGGCTGTTTACAACGCTATCTGCGTCTCGACACTGCTCTATGCATGTGAGGGATGGACACCTTACCGTCGTCACATCAGAGCCCTCTAGGCCTTTCACATTCGGTGTCTTCAAACTATCCTGCACGTGCACTGGTGGGACAAAATACCTCATGTTGAGATTCGCCGGAGAGCAGGCACAACATTCCTCGAGACGATACTACTCAGAAGACAACTGAGGTGGCTTGACCATGTGATAACGATGCCTGGAAACAGACTTCCCCGCCGCCTACTTCATAGTGAACTCGCCGACGTTTTGTGGGGGGGTCAAAAGAAGCGTTTTAAGGATCACATTAAGTCGTCCTTAAGTAAATGTGGGATCCCTTTCGACAGACTTGAGGAATTGGCCGGGGATCGAGAAGAATGGCGAAGAAAAAGAATCGAGAAGAAAAAGAATGGTGCAGTTTGCGACAAGGGGCTGGCAACATGTGAACAGCAACACACTGATGTGGCAGTAGCAAAGCGTGCGCGCAGACACCAACAGTACAACCAACCACCTCCAACGACAACGCAGCAGAGATCCGCCTGTACAGTTTGTGGCCGTGTTTGCGCCTCAGCCTTGGACTAAGGAGCCACATGCGCCGACACAAGGAAACGCGTTGAGCAGCGTGATCGTCGAACCGACGGACAACTAAGAGAGAGAGAGTTCATCTGACAACAACAACAACATACGTGCGGCGCATTACCAATGGAATGGGTAGTGGGCGGACAACCTCACAAGCCTCCGCATTTTCATCCCTGACACTGGCACACACACCCCGAAGTGACCCTCCCAAGAAGAACCTGGGTCCCGCTCAACCGCCTCCGTACCGGTGTCGGATGTTTCCTCTCCTGCTTGCACAAACGGGGTGTGATCTCCTCTGCGGCCTGTGGGTGTGGCGCAGAAGAACAAACCGTCGACCATGTTATCCTCCAACCCATCGACCCCCTAATGGACTGCACGGCCTGACGGTTCAGGACGATGAGACAATCAGATGGCTGCTCAACACGTGCCCCGAGATCTAGTGTGGCCTAACAGTGGTTATGAAGAACTGGCTCTAAAGAAGAAGATGAACTTACCCACTTCGTTTTCGCAGTTAACACCCTCGAACCCGTCGACGCAGTCGCAGCGATATGCTGTGCCTTCTGTGACGCACGTTCCGCCATTCTTGCATGGGTTGGATTTGCAAGGATCCGGAGGAGGATAGAAGTTTGATTTGACTGCAAAGGTTATGCTCATGCTCAAAGTAATATCACAATTTCAGCCATAAAAAGTTTCCCGCAAATTTTCTTGTCGACAACGCAAAGTTCGTCGGCAAATTTCGGCAATTTTTACTTCCGATGTGTACGACGTGAACATTAACACGCATCTTTAAAAATTGTTTTCATAGCCCAGAGGGACTTCTGAGCTTCGCAATACGCTTTTTCCTGATGTACAAACAAAAAACAAGCTGAACGTGTTTCTTTTGCAATAGCAAAAAAGATATAAAGCCTTCGTGGATGTTGTGTTTCAGTTGAGTAGACAATATATTTGCTGACTTTTGTCGCCAACATTTGCATTGAATACTTTGATCTTTTGCGTCGGTTTTCGAAAATCTTTATCGTGCACATTATAGAAAGATATACGGTGAGTTGTTATTTTGTTAGCTTCGGTGGACTGATTTTTCCTTAGCAACTGCACACACAAAAGCTCGTCAAACAGTGAAAGACGTGAGATGCAAAATAAACATCTTCCTACAGTGACACATTACGGTCATATATTCACTCGCAGAGGCATTCGTTTTACTTAATCTAGATACAGCATTTATATCTAAGGTCAATAATTTGTTGCTGCGATTTCGTGCAAACGTTTTTAAGAAACCTAAACAGCCTTTTTGTTCATGAACTCAAAACAGCTTTTTTGTTCACGAACCAGAAAGAGCATGTTTTGTTCATGAAAATCTAAATTTCAACAGAAACAACATTCTTTCTTTTTATTTTTACTCACGAAAGATCTGCCCTTTTTCGCAATACAAAGAGCGATATCGTTCATAAACCTGAAGTAGTTATATGAGGAAAGCGGAACACTTCAACGTTTTTGCTGTGACAGATCGAGAATGCATATGTTGAAAAGGTATTATTGTGAAAACACAAAGCATGCTTCCTTTAATTCATCACAGACTTGATAGCCAAAAAGCAGCTTAACAACTAAAACTTTAAAGTAGATTTCTTATAAATAAAGCTGATCAAAGTAAACTTTAAGGTAGCTCAGCGAATTTGGGTTTGATTTTGTTAATCAGTTGTCCTAACAACAACGTTTGAGAAGAAACTGCCTTTGTTTAATGTGTTGTCACCAATTGGTCGTTTTGTTAACCCTAAAGAGTATATTTGTTTCTTTAGCGATTACATCAATTGCTTCTTTAGCGATTTTCATGCAAATTAATGCTTACGAGAATCTATGACGCAACCGCTTAATGTAACTGAGGTTCTCAGGTCAGCATGCAGCTGTTTTACTTTTAGCGAAAGTACTGAGTAATCAACCGATCATTGGTGTTGCTTCCATAACATCACCACCCAATCGTGCGACTTAAATGAGGAGTAAGACTTGAATGAACTATTTCAATGGTGGTGATGTTAGTTGCAGAGTTGAACGTAGTGTTGTCGCATTGTGAAAATTTGATAAAACAGAATGCACACGTGAAAAGTTCTGCTAAATGGTATTTTGTGTTAGAGGAACTGCCTACTTGATTCATTTACTGTGAAATTTATATGTTTATGGGTACACCCGCAGGACAGCGACCAAAGTTGCTTCGATTTCAACACGTTTTCCATGAGTTGACCACTTGTAAAGAAGCTGTAATGCGATAATGCCGCAGATGTAAACAAAAGTCAAAAACACGAATCTGCTAGAGCGTTATAATCACTTTTCATGGATGCCAGGTCAGCACGTTCTTAACGTCAGAAACCAACGCGGTTTTAGGTTCATACACGTAACGTAGTTTCCCAAGCCGTAACTCAAGCCACGTTTTCCAAGATTCTGATATACGTGCTATGCTATAGATTACAAGATTGTGCATCAAATCTTAATCGGCCTGATGCGTGTTATACTTAAGCTGACGTACAGGCGCTTATTTCTAATGCCTTTGGCTTATACTTACTTCTTTGAAGGATATTTATGTTTTGCGAACTGCACGATGTCGATATGTCTGATCGTGTCTGGATTTTTTTTGCCGGTTTGCACTTTTGAGTAATTCAACCTTAATGTTTTCAGAAATTAAAATAATAAAATACCATTTCGATTATCGTCTAGACTCTCTAGGCGCTGCAACCTTTTCTCTTTTGCGCAACTGAGTGCCGTGGATTTTTTCTGTCACAAATTCCTATCATTTTGCCAATTCAGGAAAAGTGTGAAAGAAATCTTCTTCTTGGAGCAGAAGTTGCTGACGATGAAAAAATTGTTTGCGGAAAGTCCCATATGATTCATTCTAATCTGTGGTTTCTACTTTGCTGTTTTGAACTGAACCTTTCTTCTTTTTTGTTTTTACGAGGAACTTCGCTCACGATTCCGGTGCCTTATTCGCATGAATACTCTATTTCCAGTTGACACAATAAAAGCACCTGTTTCACGTATGACGAACATTAAACTTTTGCGATGTAGAAATAATGAAAACTCTTTCGACCTGGACTAGTCCCACAAATTTTGATCACGAAAATTCTCAACGTTCCATATTCGTGCAAATCCAAAACTTAAACCATATGAGGTTGTTACAAAAAATTAGTTGTGCTGTGTAGCATAGACACGATAATCTTGTTGGAACGTTTTGACGAATCAGTTTCACAAAAAGCAATTTTTTGTTGCGCGTCCCCGTTCATGGTGAATGATTTCACATTGGGAAACATTTAAACCAGTCAAACAAGCCGATTGGGATCACCTTATGGAAGCAAACGTCTTTTTAACCTCGTTCTACATCGAGTACTACCTCTTGATATTTGTATTTTTCGTAGTGATTTTGAAGTAAATCGTTGCCATGTTGGAAGGTTCTGAAGCTCTATTTTTGTTTCAATAAGCTATATAAAATTAACACAAATTAAAACAAGGGTTGGTAGAAAAGTGATAAAAAATTTTGAGAGAATTTTACTACTTCGCAATGTACATTTTGTGTTATTGAGACTTAAAATAACGGATTAGTGATGACATGAATAAAGTGAAATATGTGGTGTGAAAGAATGATGTTTGTTTCATTGCAATGAGCTTAAAAATATGACCTGACCATAATACTCAGCAGTCAAGTTGGGATATGTAATTCGTTCAGCTTTTCATGCATTGTTTATTGTTTTGGATTTTGAAGGTAGAACAACTGGACAAAGGTTCTATCAGAATGAACATGGTGAAAACAACATGCGATTCAAGCTCTGAATGTCGAGATATGTCTCTCGTAAAAATGTACTTTATTTAAAAACAATTTTTTGAGAAATTGAATTATTTCATCTCTAAAAATTGGGAGTATAGAGCCGCTCTCTTCAAAGGGGATGCAGGGTGCACCACAGAGGGCACCGGAAAAAAACGCAGGGGTGCATGAGTATGAAGAGTTGCGCAGAGGTTCACCACAAAATCTGTACATGTGCATGGCGGTAAAAGCGTTTACTGAGAAGTGAGATGCAAAATGGCTGCCATAAGGATGAGGCGACGAAGGTATACTTTTTTGTTTCATCTGATGGGTGCTTTATTAAAAGGCTATATTTCAAAAAGCACGGTAAGCATGTTAACCATTATTAAAAAGGGTCATATCAGCATATCACCTTTACCTTACAACAACGTTTCTCTTTTGCGTCATCAGCTGTTGTGTCACTTATGAAAGATGCAGGGTGGGTTGCGCGGTTAGTATCTGCGCACACGTTTTGCTTCTGGCACATCAATGTGTTGCTGTGTTCAAATGTTGCCAGCTGCTTGTCACAAACAACATGCCATTCGTCATTCCCTGGCGAATCCCTCTAGTCTTGCGTAAGGAATTCTGCATTTACCACGTTCCACTCCGGGGTACGAGATACTCGTACTTTCTTGCCAACGCTTGCCTACGGGTGTACGAGTATACTCGTACTTGCAATCCCATGCCAACAGTTCCCTCCCGGAGCGCGAACTCCTGTTTGCACAGTGGGGTGCCAGAGATTGCCTCCAGCAAACGCAAACTCGCGTTTGGCAGAACGGGATGCCAGAGGTTGCTCAAAATCGCAAATCACAAACATAACTTTCATCATTGGTATTGATGGCCGAAGTGGCGAATAAAAGTAACCTTGGCCAAAAATGTCCATGAAAAACAAAAACTTTCACCGTTGGTAACCTTGGGCAAAAATGACCAAGCAAAAGTTTCACCGATGGTATCCTTGGCCAAAAATGACCAAGACCAACCAAAACTTTCACCATTGGTATCCTTGGTCAAAAATGACAAAGAAAAACAAAAACTTTTACCGTTTCTATCCTTGGCCAAAAATGACAAAGAAAAAACAAAACTTTCACCATTGGTGTCCTTGCCAAAAAATGCTCAAAATCAAAAACTTTCAGCGTTGTTATCCTTGGCCAAAAATGACCAAGAAAAACAAAAACTTTCACCTTTGCAAACCTTGGTCAAAAATGACGAAGAAAAAACAAAAACTTTCACCGTTGGTATCCTTGGCCGAAAAGGCTAAAAAAACAAAAAATTTGACCGTTGGTAATCTGGGCCAAATATGGCCAAGAAAAACAAAAACTTTCACCTTTGGTAACCTTGGCCAAAAATAGCCAATATTTTTTTTGAAACGACTGAAATTCGCATGAGGTCAGTGTTGGTGTGACATACCAACAACGTTAGCATTCCAGGATAACTTTTCAAGCAGTGAACATTGCACGAATGTTTTTGCTTGATTCAACTTGTTGCTTGTGTGCGAAAGAAATTTGGCGAAGTAAAAAACATCTCGCCAAAAGGCGGCTCCACTGAGATCATTGGCATTTTTACTCTCGCAAGAAACCCTTCAGGGACCGCAGAAGCCGATATATAGACATTACTGCACGATTTTTGCGATAAATCGCAAACCGCTAAAGTGACGTCCACCAGGAAGAGATTGTAAGAAAGTTTTTTTCACCGCGCATATTTTGAGGTATTGGCGATAGCTTTGTGGTGTCATTGGCGAACTCAAACAGGGGAAAAACTGAAAAAGCAGAGTAGTCAAAACAAAAGCAGTGGGTATGTTCAAAAACCTGTAGAAAAATCTACAAACACTTTAGAAAAATTCATTCGGCACAGAAAATGTCGGCCAGGACACAAAGGTTGTAAAAATATTTATACAAGAATTGTGCAAATTTTTTGGAAAGTACTAAAATAAATTTGTTGATTTTCTAGGGGAGTTTTGGTCATTTTTCACATGTAAAATATCATACCTGCGGGACCAAACACAAAAAATCTGAAAGTTGCAGTACATTTTCACATCTGCGTCCTACAACATCCTACCAAATTTGAAGCAGAAGTAATGAGAATAAAAACAGTTATGCCAAGGATCCAAAAAAATTCTGACAAGTATCCGAAAATTGAAGAAAAGTTGACAAAAAGTGCAATAAAGCCTTTTGAAAAGTTTCGAGTTTTTGTTATTGGTTGTATTTTTGCGTTGTTCCAATGCTGCACTCCGAAATCCAGTATCGGCAGCGAGTTTGGCGTAAAACCTAAAAAATCGCTTTTTCAAATTGCCTTTTTTGCCCCAATTTGCTTTTGTTGCTGCAACACTGTTTTTCCCCATCCCTAAAAGAATGGTAAGTGCCTTGGTATAGTCTTTGAAAGCACTCGAGGTTAGGTACAGTCATTGCAAAAAAGCTAAAGCGGTGGCAAGAAATTTTTTTGAAAATCATCAAGAACTTTTCCAAAAAGGCAAGAAACAAAGCAAAAAAGCGGATTTTCTCAGAAATTTCAAGTGCAGACATAAGTTGCTGTTAGACCTATTTGAAAGATCTCACGAAAACCTTTCTTGCAATATTTTAGCTATAGATATACCTTCAGTGGTTCGCGAGGTATCGCTGAAAAACCGCCGAGCAAGACGATAAATCGGATTTTGCGGTCCAAGCCATTCCGTGTCAATTCTCAGGAAGTGGTCAAAGCACCCTCTCCAATTTTCCTGAAATTTTACTCATATTTTCATTATCCCATATGATGAACATCTCCAAAATTTGAATGAAATCTGTCAAGAAATGGCATGATTATAAAGCTTTTCAGTTGGGGGCCTAGCCAGGGGGGACGCAAATTGTTCATATTTGGCCATGTTTAAAGCCTTATTACTGCCAAACTACATTAGTGAACAACCCCAATATTTCAGGGATGCTAGTAACTTTGCCAAATATTGAATGAATAGCATTATCCAAATTGTGACTTTCAAAGGTCAAAGGTCATGCCCCGCCAAAATTGTCTGTTTCTATCTCTTGCTACAATTTTTCGAAAATTTTCAAACCTCGCCACGGTTTTATTTCTTGATAGTTTTCACTCATACTTGGAAGAATTGTTGCTGCTAAAATTATCTTTGACGTTAGAAAATTTTATTGCAAAATATCAGAAGGTTTACCCATGACTGGGTAACCAAGGCGACGATAATACCCTACTTTTCTAGTTTTTTCATTTCGTGTCAAGTTTGGCCCAAGGTATCTCACAAACCTTTCGATATTTTGCAATAAAATTTTCTAAGGTCAAAGATAATTTTGTCAGCAACAATTCTTCCAAATATGAGCGAAAACTATCAAGAAATAAGACCGTGGCGAGGTTTGAAAATTTTCGAAAATTTGTAACAAGAACTAAAAACAGTCAACTTTGGGGTGTCATGACCTTTGACTTTTGAAAGTCACAATATAGAAAATGTTATTTGTTCAATATTTGGCAAAGTTACTAGCATTCCTGAAATATTGGGGTTGTTTACTAATGTAGTTTGGCAGTAATAAGGCTTTAAACATGGCCAAATATGAATACTTTGCGTCCGCCCGGCTACGTCCCCCAACTGAAAAGCTTTATAATCACGTCATTTCTTGACAGGTTTCATTCAAATTTTGCAGATGTTCATCATATGGGGTAATGACAATTTGAGTAAAATTTCAGGAAAATTGGAGAGGATGCCTTTACCACTTCCTGAGAATTGACTCGGAATGTTCCCAAAAAGCATTTTAAAACTTTTCAAGCTATGAACTTTGAACCATTGTCTTTGTTTTTTCAACTTTTTGCTTATTTGCGCTTGAAATTTGGCAACGTTGCAGGGGTTGGTAGGATACAAATAGGAAAGAAAACGCATCTCACAAAAAGGGAACTTCATTTACAACATTGGTGGGTTTGGTTTTTGCAAGGAACAGACTTTTGCAGTGATCACAGCATCAGCCAAGGCATTGATGGGTTTATATCTTTCCAAGAAATAAAGATTGTATAAATGTTTGTAATTTTTCAAATTGTTGCTTGTTTGCGCGCGAAATTTGGCAACGCTGAAGCGACTGATAGGCTACAAATTCGAAAGAAAAAATATTTCGCGATAAGGCACCTCCATCGAGAACATTGGCAGGTTTGAATTCTGAAAGGAACAAAAATCGCAGTGAATACAGCATAAACCAAGGTGTCGATGGGTTGAAAACTTTCCAAGCAAAGAACAATGCACCAATTACTTTAGATTTTCAACTTGTTGATTATTTGCACATGAAATCTGGAAAAATTGATGTGGTTGGTAGGCCACAAATCGAAAGAAGCTCATGAAACCGCAACTCCACTGAGACTGTTGTTAGGTTTGGTTTTTGCATATATCATGAAACACAATGAATGCAGCGTAATTGGAACGAATGTTGTATTTAAAACTTTTATGAATATTTGAAGCACTGTGGATTGCATGAGGAAAGGGTATAGGCAAACCGGCAAGCCGACGTTTGATCTGCGACAAGCGCCAGACCGACTCTTACGCTCACATGCGCCTGAGACGAAGGTGGTGCGAATTGTTGCGGTTTGGGCGACTTTTCAAAGGTGTCCTGCGAAAGTGCGAAACTTCTAAGGACAATTGCCGAAAAACATACCGGTAGAGAAGGTTTGGCAAATAATTCAATCAATTCATAAACCCGGAATGGAACGTGTTAGGACCATTAAATGTGGTCATTGAAACGCTTCTTCTGCTCCCCTCCGAGCGTCGGTCATAAGGTAGCTCACTGTAGAGTAGACGGCGATCTAACCATCGTCATCACGTGACCAAGCCACCTTGATTGTCTTTTGAGCATCATGGTCTCTAGGCATGCTGTGCCTGCTCTGCGGGGGTTCTCGTCATGGGGTACTTTGTCCCAACAGTGCACGTGCAAATTAGTTTGAAGACACCGAATGTGAAAGGCCTTGAGAGTTTTGATGTGACGACGGTACGGTGTCCACTGCCCATCCCTCACAGGCATACGGCAGTGTCGAGACGCAGATAGTATTGTAAACGGCCATCTTGTTGCGTGAAAAAGATTATGTTTCGTAAAAAAGCGCTAAGAAAGCTTCCCGAAGGAAGCGGACGCTAGATTAACACGACGTTGAATCTCCGCAGTAAGATCACATACAGAGGTAACAATGCTTCCCATGTACGTGAATTTTTCAGCGACGTCAATTGGTCTCCATTAATGAAAAACGGTCTGATGGGGTTAGGAAACAGACTTGACAGCCTCATAAAGCTGATTGGCATTCGTATAGTTTTGAATTTCAGTAGCCCTGGAGAGCCACCATGTGTCCACCATGTCGCGGAGTCGCTTTTGCAGTCGTGAACGATGCAAGACATCTGCCCATCTGTCAGTCCAGCCCATCTGCGTTGGAGCTCGATTGAAGTGGGGTTTCGGATTTTGTTGGAAAATTCTATGTTTCGATCGCTGAGCAACTTGTGCATATCAGCATCATTGCTGCCGAACCAGTCTCGATGTTTTCCAGTGCTTTAGCCAAGCGTGTCAAAGGCAGCATCCATAAAGGCCTTGCTCAGTGCGCCCCACTGCTTTGTAGCGTCCGAGGTGCCTTGAAACGGCCGCGGTGAACAACCTATGATCTGGGCGGCAAGATTCGATGCAATGGATGCACGTAGACCAGACCAGTTAGTCGCCCGTCCCATGCTGCTGATGTTCATCCGACGCGGACCTTTCTGTTTGCGAGCTGGGGGACGAATGCGTATGAGCAGCGAAGTGAGGACGACGATGATCACTCCAGCACTCAGCACCAAGAATCACTCTGGTGATCCACACGTCTCGGAGTCGGAGGTCGACCGCTTTGACAGGAATGTCATCCAGCAGATGCCATTGCTTGGACCCGGTTTGCATCCTCGTTGCTTTGTGTTTGTTCTTCAGCTGAAATGATACGTTGGTGACAAGCAAGCCAAACTTCGATCAAAGACTAAGAAGCCGATGGCCATTGTTCTTGATGTTACCAATGTTTTATTTGTCCATGACGTTTCCCCAGATCGTAGAAACAGAGCCAACTCCACATTAGCGTGGATCACAGCAGCGCGGAGGGGTGGTCTTTAGTCTACTCGGCGGATGGAACTGTCGGAGAGTACCTGCCTATGAATGTGGAATATCGATGTTTTGCAAAGGGTATTCTCGTAGTCATCAGACGTTCGTAGATTGTTACAGGAGATTCATGAAGTTTCTAAAGCAATTTGCTGGTAATGACCAATCTGACACCGTGAATACGCCTAGAAATAGCTGGAAGGCTCTCCCAGAAAAAATGTAGATGCGAGCCTGGTCTCGCTCAATGCTGCAATGTCAATGATGAAACGCGACAGTTCGGAAGCTATGCGAGCAGTTCGTCGGCGGGGACAGTTGGAATTGTTTGCATCTATGAAAGTCCGTGCGTTCCAAGCAACAACTTTGATATGATATGAATTTGCCAATTACTTGCGTTTTTGTCGACTGCTGGAAAACATTTCCTAACGGTTGCAACGGACATCTTGTGTGATCATAGAGAGACACAGGTCCGCAACCAGAGGGTGATAAACCGGGCAATTACCCCCCGAAATTTTTAAAAGCATGTTAATTTGTTAGGTACATCAACAAGTTACAATCATTGTAACTTGTTATCCCCCCTTGAAAATATCATCTGGTCGAGGCCCTAGTTAGACATCAGCAAAACAGATCTAAATCAAACGTTTTGATGTGGTTGGTATATAATACCAATGTCAAGGGTGCGTGAAACCAAAGAATTACTTCTGAAGCGTACATCAGAAGAAAATGTTTGAATAGCCGTGTTATGAAGGTCATCCGAAAGAGAAACTTGACAGAAAATGTATCTCCAAAAATGTTAAACTTCAAGCTGTTTTTTCTGGCGACGGTTACGCAAAAACACGGTGGTTAAACCAACACTATATAACTCTGCACATAGGCAAGAAATCTGGCGTACATCACAAGTAGCTAAAGCCAATATTACACAGAATGTTTGCATATATGCAAAATCCTTCATATTGCACTTGTTCTGCGTTTCGGCATTTTTCAAATTTATTTGATCCTTTTCCAGTTTGTGATGAGAACGGAAGACTACAAGGAGACACAAAGCTAGACAGATCCATTGATACATACCATAGAACATCACGAGGAAAACACAGACAACATCAGAGTAAGAGAATGCAGGAAACGTACATAGAAAGGATAACGAGAAACTTACAAAAAAGCCAGAACGAGATAAAAATGGAAAACTAGAGAAAATGGATAAAAACAACATTCCGCTAATGTGCGTTTGATTTATTTTAAAATATTAACGCTTGGCCAACAAAACTCAACTAAACGAACATTACCGTCAGTCAGTGCACGTTAAAGTAAAGCTAATTTCTAAACGTTTTCAACAGTTTATCTGCTTCATTCACGATATAAAAAAGAAAAATTGTGTTGGTAATCCAGCATGTTCACATTAGGGAAAATATCACCTTAAATTTTTTGACAGCAACAATCGCTTTCCAAAGGCACCCGATAAAACTTCCAACGATGCTGAACGACTTTATTCGCAAATGATTTTCAAACCCTTTTGGTATATTCAATTCGCAAACGTTAAATTCTCTTGTAAGGTTTCAAAGCTGAAGCAAACGTGTTTTAAGTTATTTTCAGATTGGGTCATTTCAAGAATTACTGCAAGAGGTGAGGCAAAAAAGATGATTCGTGAAATGAACGGACAAAGTTTACCTTTTCTGGATCCACTCACCCAAGTTATCTTTTGACTCAATTGAAATTAATTAGATGTATTTTTCTTAGAACATGAATTCTATCCACCAACCTTGATATTGCAAGTAAAATCCACGATATTCTGTTTTTGCGTCACTGGCAAACGTCACTTTTACTGGTCCTGGTCCTAAAAACGGCTTCCTTATGGGTCTGTATCCACAAATGCGAGAAGATTTTCCGTCTGAAAACTCCATGATAATGTAATCTTTCAAGCAGCTTCCACCGTTTTCCATGACGATATCTCGAACGTGGATCTACAACAGTTAAGTTTGCGTTGCAAGAAGACAGCCACAGCAAATTGTTTGAAAGGCAAGTTCACCATTTTAAGCACTTCTCCGAGCTTTGAATGTTTTGCGTCACAGAAGTCAGTAAAAACTATTGACTTTCAACCGAAGCAAATTTTTCGTTGGAAATGGTACTAACGCTAATATTTTCTTATAAGGTTAACCCACTCCATTTTCTTACCGCTTTTCCTTTTGGGGAAGGTTGTGGGGACAGAAGCCTAAGACGGTCTTGAAAAATCTCGTGATTTTCAGCAATAGTTTTGTTTACTCGACACCAAGGTTGGGTCAAGCGGGGTAGGAGATGCAATCATGGCACCTGGTTCTTGATCGACCTTTGGGCCGATTTCTCTTGAGTGTAGCCTCGTCAGTGTTTCTCGGGACATTGGCTGGACATTCGGGTTTTTACGAATTTCACAGATGCACACTTTGTCGCACAGTGTCACGCTGCGAGCTCTTCGAAAAAATCCCATCTCTGCCGCATTTACTTGAGATAGCCCTCTAACAGTCAATACGTAATGTTCATGACTATATGTGAGGTTTGGCAAAAAGATTGATGCAAAAATTGAACAGCTTTGCTGTGTTTGGAAGCTCCCGTTTTGTGACCAGGGAGCGATAAACTCATGCAGAATGCATTTACATCACCAATCTCTCTAGCAAATTCCTTGTTCCGCCTTCCATAAATCGTGAACACGACTCAAAGGTGCTTGCTCTTCTCAACCTGCTGCAGTGCTATTGCCGCTCTCTTATAGCGTATATTGACATGTCTTTCTGGAAATACATGATACCGAGATCACTAGTTCTAATTTTCATTCCCGTTTGGTTGCATGCAGTGGAAAATTGATTAAGAGCATGTTGAAAGCCCTGTCGAGAGAATGCAAGCAGCTCGCAATCCACTGAGAAAAGGAAACGGTTTACCTTGAAGCCCCCAATAGTGATACCTCCGTCGACTCGGCTGTGACTTCTATATGGAATATGAAGAGGAGTCGTGACACCCTTGTCGGAGTCCAACACTTAATAGGAACCGTTGTAATTTAGGGCCACCGACATGAACACAAATTCTGAGCAGTAACACAGTGGTTTGACGGCCAACAACAAGCGACCGTCAAATCCGTACTCCTGCAACACTTCTCAAGCTTTTCTAGAGGTTCTAATAAGACGTAAGTGATTAACAATATACATTGACTCCTAAAATTTAATCTCGGGTTGATCCAAGGAATACCAGCACGACTTTTATTAAGTTGCTGATGTTGGATGGTTTGGAAAAAATTAAAGCTATTGGTTTGAAAGATCTCGAGTCAAATGTTAAAACAAAATCAATTTTTTGTCGATATGCTAAGCTCGGCAACTAAAAAGTTGTGAATGAGCCCAATAATGTAGATCATTTGACAATAAATGATTAATACAATTAACGCCCAGAAAATGTTTCCATGTAGCAATCAGACAATCATAGAACAAGTTTCAAGTAACTTGAATTGTGTTTGCATTCCTTACGAAACCTCATCCTCTCATTCTTTTCTGTCAGTTTTTGAAAGCCAAGTATCCTCTTCTCTTAAAAAGCTTTATCAAAGGAGAGCATGAAGAAACGTGCATGGATTACAACAGCTTGTCAGTGCCGCTGAAAACTTTTACAAGTGGTGTAGGACGAATTGCAAGAGTTGCTATACCAAGCAAGCCACGAAAAACGCGATGTTGATATGTTTTTGCCAGAAGCTATACGAGATGCTTACAGCAGCCGTTGCTTTCTTGATACCTGCAAGTGGATTCCCTTTATTTTATCACAGACACTACAGTACAGATAAATAAACTTGTTCCGTTTTTTATTTCTTTTATGCTGATTTCTTCATTCTACAATTCACTACCTTTAGCACTGATCATGTCAAGTGGAGCGAAAAATATTTCCAGGATACTAGCACTGCACAAACCAATTCTTAAAGTGCCGTCTTGCAAGACCAGATGACAAACATCAACCTCAAAATGTCACTCAGTTTCTAGGTGTGCTTTCACACTATAACAAAGCACAGTTCATGCAAAATGGAAAACTCACATATCTCTCAAGCTTTTAGAACTGGACCGGCCTAACATTGCACGTTGAGAACAGTATTCTACTGCGTCATATGAATATCTGGCTACAATCACCTGCATCATTTATACAAACACTAATTTTACTCAGCTTATCACTGTCTCTACTGTAATTATGGCACAGCCATAAATAAAACTTGAGTGCACTCACTGTCACTTGATCTGTAGGTTTGAAATCCATGCTCCAAACACAGAATAGGTTTGGTGCGTATGGTTTGCTGTAACCAGGAGAAACAATAAAACCGTTTGGCTTGTTTACAGGTCCACCGCATCCTGGAATTTGAGTTTGTGCCCATCCTGCAAAGTCAAGCATCTCCGTTAGCGCAATTTGCCATATACAAATTATTGTTACAGTTGGACAAATACTTGCTATATGAAAAATTTACCTAAATTCGTTTACTTTATGTTCCAAATTTATAAGCCTATCCGTTGATGTAGTCGGATATATTTCCAACTAAAGAATCTTCATGCATGGAATGCTTGTTATAATGACTGCATTCCTGCTATTACGGAAAAAGCGTCTACATTGAATGCTAACAAGCAGAGCCACCATCGATCTATAGAACAAAAAATAAGGACGGCGGAGGAAAATTTGATTTTATTACCTAAAAAGAAAGCAATTACTTCTGTTTGCACGACTAACTTCCGATCATATTATTGCCTGTTTATCTCCAGGAACCATTTGCTTCAAACAATGTCTTATTCTCGACTTCCTTCTTGGAATCGTCACAGAAAATGTTTTTTCGATTGCGTATTTCTATTCTTTTTAGAATTTTTGTTTTCTTACTTTTTAGAATCAAATAAATGCTAAAACTTCGCTACAAAACCACCTTTCCTACGAATTCTAACGAGAGTAGACAGCTCACAGTGCTAACAATGCCTGATAGTGCGTTATGTCTCTGTGCTGCAAGATTATACTACTTTTATGACATCAAAAAACTTTGATTACAAAATGTTTACGATGAGATGGAAATGGTCTGTATCCATGTCTATCAGATACTGCTTATTTGTTATGCTACAGAAAATAACAAAAATTAGGACGCAAGTCACAAGAAAGGACATTTCTTAGAAATAAGGACAGTAATATTTTCTAAGACGTAGCACTGCAAAATAAGGACAAATCTTAGAAATAAGGACGGTATGGTAGCCCTGCTAATAAGACACTAACCAAAGATGTTTCTGATCTTGATCACAGAGCAAGCACTAATTCAAGAGTTGACTTGCCGCTACGAGAAGTCATTAAGCTTTCGTGGATCTTTTGAACATTGTAGAACTATACTTGTCGTGCATTCTGTAACGTTTTTAATTTACTGTAACAATCGCGTTGAAAGATTCTTGTCTAAAATAGCTACGGAAACTAACTGCGTAATCAAGGGTTTCTTTGATTTGTGTACGCTACACTCTGAAACATCATTCTATAAATTATTTTTAGAAGCAAGTTGATTGATTGATCAACTTCTACTTTCGATTATGTGGTATATTCGTTTGTAATCAAGGAAACTATGTAAAAATTACCACATGCTGTATATCCCCTCCGATCGTAGTATTTTCAAAATTTGCATAAGATTATACCCGTTACTTTCTAAGGTAGAAGTTACTTCCTAAGAATCAGAAGAGTTTCTGTTTGCGCTCCGTTGCCAAGAAAGTTCACGAAACCCTTAAATGAAATAAAGCTACATACCTGACGCAATGAAAACTAAGAACAGTTCACACTGCCTTGACATCTTGAAGGAAGGTTAAATCTTTAGAATATTAATGTACAGAAAACTCGTGCTCATTGCGTTAGTGGAGCAACTGTCATACTGTTCCATTCATTTACTGCTGGGGTGCTAGCAGAGTGACACAGAGTATTTTTGTGCCTGTTGTCATCTCAATTGCAAGGTAAGTGTTTGTCAGAGGTTGTTCAAATCTGTGATACACGGCATATGCCGCTGAATAAACACTCCAGACATCTTCACAGAGTTGGTTCGATGTTGTTGGCGAGCAAGTTCCTGACCACATTTTAGTGGGTTGAAGTTGGTGCATACCGCAACTTCGCTGCAATATTGGTAAAAGTATATTTTGGCCTCTGTGAAAAGTTTGGATTACCAATTTAGCTCAATTGCTTCTGCTTTTTTTCAATAAAATTGCAACAAGTTTAAGATAACGTTCTCATCTGCAACTAAAATTCTATTTAATTTTGCAAAATATTTTCCGGTCTGCTTAAAAAAGTGTACATACCGAATCTAAGGATTTCTGATAACTACTGTACAAGGGCAGATAACCACAACTTGACCAGCTATTACAACAAACTGTCTTGACACAATTCGTGAAATGTTTCAAGCCAGAAACTAAGCAGAACTCTGCTTGCACGAAAAAGTTGCTGATCAATAACAGCTGATCTTTCTAAAAACAACTAGCAATGAAATGACACAGGTAAAGGTTCTACAAGTTTGAAACAGTTTCGGAAAACCTTGTAAGGGTTGAGACCACTTAAATTTGCATCAACAAACCATGCAAAATTAGACTTGTTTGATGTTTCACAGTAAATGTTTAGCAGAAGTTAAAGGGAATGTTAAACTTTTAAAACCTAGACCAAATTTTGGAGCATATTTAAATAAATTATGTGTTGATTCTTAAAGATGTTCAATCAAGCACACTGACGTGCAACTCAAAATAATAACCTAAATTAAACATGTCTCATGACCCAAATGACTAACCGGTTTCATTATTTAAAATAACCAAGAATATCATATCACGTTTTATGTGAGACCTTTTTTTTTCTTAGGAATTTCTTCATACAACATCGAAAAGCATAAAAACCGCAATATAAGTAGCTCTCTTGATGAACACCATGTAAACTTTGCTGATTTCGGTTTCTGTCTTGGTTGTTCAACTGTCTTATCACTGTTAAAATTGTATGTTTACTTTCCTTCTCAAAATGAAAACAAACAAACCGCGGCAGTAGTGTACTATTAGAACTGAAAAAAGATTTCAACAATGTAGATCATCGTGTTTGGTTGAAAAATTGTCGTGATGTGGTATATTCAGTGTGGCAAATGTCCTTTTTCGGAATTGCTAAATTGAAAATGGTTAGTATTTCATTAACCAACGAAAACGCAACCAAATATCTTAAAATGTGATTTCTTTCAAGGTTCCACTGTTGGTCTGCAGGCGTAGTGCTTTTTCTAATGTACATTGATGATTTGGCAGCAGCTTCTAAATGCAAGTCCTACCTCTTCGCTGACAACACCACGCTACAGCTTTCACATAAAAATAACAAGCGGGAATCGAAACGCACCTCAGATTTCAAAAAATTCAAAATTGAATTAATACAAACAATTAACTGTAAATCACACAAAAACTAAAAATATACCTCAACACTATTTAATCGAACTTGCTGTGATCTTACGTTGGAACATTTAACGGCGTTAAACACCTAATTGTTACAATAGATTCGCGACTGAATTGGGATTTAAAAATCGCTAATGCCACAGCAAGAAGAACAAGATACAAATAGGTTTTGAACATGATTAATTTAATCACAAAGAACGCTAAAGCGATCAGCTGTGCTATCGCGCTAAGCTATTGTATACTGAGGAGGCTTATTCAAAGGAATATAAGACAAATTTGGAGATCGATCTACAGATCGGTTAAAAACCGCCTTGACCACAACGGAACTGGCCACAACAATCGTTAGGAGCAACAATCAACGTTTCAAACGCGCCACAACTGATTACGTTGGTGATTTTTGGCGCTCCACAACAGTCAGTTTTGTAGCGCCAGGCCATATTTCCATGACTGGCATACGCAATTGTAGAAGCAATAAGCAAGAACACAACGCAATATATACAATGAGTGACAACGCACCTACTGCGAAAGATTGCACCGGCAGCTCTTCCGTGCACCGTGCAACTGACAAGAATGCTACCAGTACCATATTACAAGGTCTTGGTCAGACCCGGCCTCGAGTTAAACCCCAGGCCTACCAACAGCGAGTCACGTGACACCAGACCTTGCAAAAAAACTAAGTCGTGGCGCTACAAGACCGTCATTGCCATAAACGCCATCAAAACTCTATCTCAGAAAAACAAGTAAAGAGAATCACACCCACATACAATAAAGATCTACTCATTACAAATATTTTGTTTTTTTGTAAGCACCAATTACGTATTTACATAAGCACGAACATAAGAATGATTGATGAGAAGCACACGAATGATGCAAAATGATTCGCGATCTTTCTTGCACATAATTGTTGATTGCAATTTGCAATCACTAGGGACGAAAAACATTTGTGAAAATTTACAGAGGTACGGTTATTAAGGTATAATTACAACCCTAAACAAATTGTATCCATAGGAAATCAACTGAGGCAACGTGAATCGATCGTGATATATCCAGAGCTAAAGTCAATCCAGGCTGTTACACAAAGAAACATACCACGCGAACTTGCTTTTTTCACCCACGAAGTGCTAAGTAGCACGCTACTACTTGGTACATCCAACGCCGGATTAACCATTGTTCTACTAGGCCTACAGCCTTAGCCTTAGGCTCTCGAAAAATCCATCGGTCAACATTTTAATACACGATGACACAGAGTTGCATTTATTACATGTTTTCATGTTATACTTACGTAATTCCGCAATAAATAATTTCATTTTGCATGTACGTATTTCCATTATTTTTGTAGCGACTTCCTCACAAGGGTCTGCAGTGATGGTGTCTGAGTCCGTTGTTTGCTCTGAGTCGGTTGCAGAAAGCGATTTTTTGTCGATGAACCTGGTTTCCACCGTTTATTTTTGTCTTGCTCAATATTAGAGTTGGTTGCTGTCAGCGAAATATTTCCAACAAGAGGAGGGTTTGCGTCACGATGGTCGGCCAGTAGCAAATGGTCAGGCATGAGTCAATGACTCGCGACACTCCGCGTCCATGGCGATCGGCGTTTGTGGTCTTGAGTTAAGGATGCGCTCCACCTCCATCAGCAGCGTCGCGAGTGATTCGTCCATGAGCCTGTTCTGATAACAAAGCAAATAAATTTCTTAATTACACGTTCCCAAACGCGGATTAAACTGCGAACGAACACCGACTTGACGTAGCTGCCTTAGAAATGCACCTTGGTTCCACTCAATCAAGGAAAGCCGCGGTTTCTTCTCAGCACCAATAAAATTCGTGCCGTTGCCACTGTAAAACGTCTGCATCCCCCCCCCTAAATGCGAAGCAAACCTTCGAAAAGCATGAAAGAGAGGACGGTCAAGGTGTGATGAGCCAACTTCAAAAAATTTCTCGAGATACAAAGCAACTAAAGATACAGCCGTATTTTTGACGCTGTTTCTTCTTTGGCGGACTCCAAAGTGACAGAAAAACTAACACCAGCACAATAGTAAGAGGATTTTCTGGTGTCAGTCTTTCAACAGGTAAATTCGACATCAGTTGAGTATTTAATTTGACATTCGGGCGTCGTCAAAACAATTATTTACCAAGTAATTTCCTGATTGTCGCGGCACATTTGATAATCCAACAGGTTTGCCACAACTGTGTTCAAGTGTTCTCCATGAGGCAGAGTCCAGTCTTTCCGATGTTGGTCCACGATGATTAACCTTTTCGAGACTAATTTTGAACCAATTTCTTTAAAACCCGTTTTTAGTGGAAAATCTTTTCTTTTACGAACACAACTGACATGACTTTTGGTTTCATGTGATTTTTCCTAATATATGCAAACGATCCGAAGTGGGATGTATTTGTCCTGACAGCAATAATCCCGCAAATGTTCACGTTTATGGGTGCCCTTGTGAGAACTCGAACACATCAGCAAAACCACATTGAAAAATGACTATTTGCATCGATGTGGTTATCTCAACAACTGACGCCTCCAATTCGTCTATCTACGGTCAAGTTTATTTTCTCATAAAGGTTGCGATTTTTGTTGCGATGAATCGTTTCAGAACGTAGGATCCAGGTCATTCACAGCAGTTTTGTGACGATCGTTCTCTTAAAAGCGCACAGCGAGGATCAACCGAACTGACATTGAATGACCCATCTATGGGGCTGCATCACGCCGTGCTTAACCCTGTCGCTGAATATAATGTGTGCCTTTCCCAGAGTCAGGCGGCTCTGCTGCATTCAGTGCAGTCTGTAATCATAACTGTATTTAGACTGGATTTGACGTGTCGTGCTGCCTTTCAAGGATCGACCTTCGCAACTCACATGTGTCCATTTGCAGAGCTTTTACGACAGCGAAGGCCGTACGATTAGTTTTTACTTTTCGTTTCGGGCTGAGCAAACCACCATAAATTTTCCGCTCTTTCCATTCTCCGTTAGTGACGTTTTTGGCTCAGCGTATAGAGTAAGTTCCAGAATTAGAAACAGCAAGTTTTTCTAATAAAAGGCAAGCAACGAATATCTGAATTGTGAACACACATCGTTTTGATACCTAATTGAGTCCACCACGCTTTATTGTTTGCAATAGGATCAACACGCTAATGCAGATCGCTAGTTACCACTGACGTTGCAAATAGGATTGCAGTTGTGTGGTGAGCTGTGCATTTGATTCTACCCTAACGTAAATAACCGTTATTGTGTACTTGTCTATAACTGTTAGTTGATGTCGAGCGTTCGGTCAGCCGACAGTGGAGTCTGATCGCTCATTTCAGCTGCGCTGGTAGAATCGCGTGGTTCTTGTTTCCGTTGTGTTTCAGAAAACCGTGTTGGAACGACGAGTCGCTGGTGAAGTCTGCTTGATTGTGAGAAAAAGTGCTGATTGAAGCAATTTCTGTGCGGAACGCGAGGCTGAAGCTCTGTGGTCGCGCGGAATTTTGCGAGGTGTCAGAAAAGGCGCAAGATTGTCGAATGTACGTTGAAAAACTCTTATTGCGTGCTCTTCAATGCTCGCAGCAACAAAAGCTCGCGGCACAACACTCACGACGAAAAGCGAGCAAAGCTATTCTCTGAGAAAACATCACCGACCGCAAGAGTCGACATTTGATGTTGTTGTGGCTTCAGGAATTCGTCCGGCATTTCCGGAAACCTTCGCAGCTATTCACGCCACTCTTTAGGAGCGTTCAAGAATTCTGCGCCACCGATTTCTTTCCCGCGTTTGGACTAACTTCATATAAACAGACCGCAAGAAGTGTGGCCTGCATTGGATTGAGAATTAATATATCCCCATGGCGTAGGGCTGGAAACTTCGGTATTTGCAACTCTGATCCCAAGAAAAACTGTGAAACGAGTAAGAGTGTTATTTAAAGACAGCAACACAGACATTCAATGAGTCCAAAAAGCTAAAGTTTTCTTTCCAGCAACTCTGCTGTAGCTCGGAACAAACATACACTGTCAGTGTGTACAGCCAAAGTTGTTGCTAACGTTAACCTGAGCGTTTTCTTTTGTCTTGTATTTCACTATTTGTTGCCATCACTGATAGTTTGAAGTTGGAACCGTTCGGATTGTTTTGTTACGGACACAAAAACAACCCAGTTTTTCTCCTGATTTTTATGCATCTAAGTTGTTTGACAGAACCGACGACAACCCATTATGTGCAAATTAATTAAATGCCGCATGTTACCACGTGTATCGTAGAACTTCTGGTGATTTAGTATAGGGAAGATGGCAAGGGAAATGTGGCACTTACCTTTCAGACCATTAGCTCTAGATGAGAGGAGGGAGTACTCAGTCCATATCTATTCGTTAACTACCTTGATAAGCTTTCAAGTCTATTGGGCTCGGCCAAGTGGGATGCACTGCGGAGAACTGAACCTGATGATTTTATGTGTTTGGTCCTCGCATAAGTAAGCGATCAACGCCTTCTGAATGTTTGTTGTGATTACGTTTGAACATGAAATTATCTTTGCGTGAATCACGTAGGAGTTGAAATTACCGAAAAATGTAATATCTTTCTTCATGCCTCAGTAAGGATGAGAATGGCATTCAGAGACAGTGGTTTTTAAACTGTACTGCGTGGTAAACAAACTCAAAAGGCATCTTCCCTCAATCTTCTACCGTTCATAAAAACAACTTGTTTTGTTCTGTTCCTATTTTAGGTCAATGTACGCCTGCCAACTGTGCTGGGGCAAGTAAACATAGTCGGTATTTGGTACCTCTTCTGAGTTAGCAAAATGACCTCATTACATCGTAAGGAATGAAAAAATGTTCGCCCATATCAAGTTGCACGTTTTGATGCCTTGAGAAGAAACAATTTGTGTGCATTGTTCAAATATGCGCATTTTTATCTAACGCAGGGGTGGTCAATTAATTAGGTTCGGGGCCACTTTGAGAAGGCCGCGCATAGCGGAGGGCAGTACCTAGCAAATCTTGGTACAAGTTAGCCTCAGCACTAAAGTTTACTGTGATGAGTTGGAGAATAGTTCAGATTTGAAGATTTTCCTGAATGCTCCGCGGGCCACTGAAAACGCTGTTGCGGGAAACATGCAGCCCGCTATTTGCCCACTCCTGATCTAACGTATTATATCCGGTCACATCGGTTGTCTGATTCGTTTCACAAATCTTCAGTTCTCTCAGCATGTAATGGTTCTGCACGAGATTAACCAAAGTGCAGCAAGTCTCCTCATCTTGAATATTATGTGTTTTGCGATGTGTTGTCTTGTCAAACATTTTTATAACCTTGTGTTCTTTTGATCGGGCTAACCCCGCCTTGTCTGGATGACGAAAGTCGCAATTTATTCTTCCCGTTTTATCGGAAATATGCAAATATATTTAAAAGTTCCCAAACCCTTGGCCTCTGCAAAAAGATGAAATTCTGTGGTTACAAACGACGACAGGTCTACCGACAGTGGAAAAATGCAACAATAAATTGCCACTTTCGAGAGTTGAGGTAATCCAGATAACCCAGGGGTTCCCAAACTTTCTCTACCCATGTGTCCTTCAGCATTCCGACAGATGAGCATGTACAACTTCAGCATTTCGAAAGATAAGGACGTACCCCTTCCATATTTCGACAGATGAACATATACCCCTAAAATTTCTTATGACAAAATATTTTATCATAATTAATCACAGGTATATTTGAAAATAAGCACATAACGACTTTTTAAAATAATGTTTACTGATATATGTATGAATTTTTGGATATAAAAGATATGTAAATATGTATATTTCTCTTCTATTGCTAACCTTAAATGTACGCCTTCGGATAGGCAAATGTACCACTAGGGGTGCATGTACCCCAGATTGGGAACCTCTGAGCTAACCTGTCATTCAACCGATCAGGAATCTATTTTTCCACTTGGTTGTCTCAGCCGCTCGTATCAGCCGGTGCTTGCTCGGAAGATCTTACAGTGTGACTCTAGCAACAGGAATTATTGCAGCCAACATACCCATTCAATAGGATAAAACGCAGAGCGCACTAGCGACCAAATGTCTCCTCGAGTGAGCGGATTAGACTTCGTTCCAGGGTAAATTAGTCATTATTAGCGGGTAGCGTAAGTGTTACAGGTTAGAATTCAATGCAAAAATATGGCAGCATGACTTTGCAGATCAGTTTTGCCGTTTTAATCATTGAGCATGACCTTGCTGAACACAGCAGCATGTCTTAACTTTATTATTAAATCGGGATCTTTAATAAGCGTTATGTGGACAATGTCTGAGAGCGGTTGCATGGCAGGTTGATATTATTCGGACGATATGGAATTGCTTGCTACCTTTAGAGTGTACATTTTAAATTGCGATTGACAAACTTCGCTCTCGGTTTTGGGCAAACCAGCATCTCACGACTCGGTCAAGATCCATGTCTGTCTCCTGCGTGCTCAGCATGCTGCTCTACGGCTGTGAAACCTTGTCGATACACCGACACCAGGAAAAAAGCCTCAATACGTTCCATTTTCGCTGCCTACGATCCATCTTCTGTGTAACTTGGCATGACCGTGAACCAAATACCACCATTTTGGAGAGAACTGATGCTTTCGATATATTCTGCTGAGGAAACAACTCACACAGGTTTTTGCGACAAACAACTCTATTTTATCACGGCAACCTTTTGCGTGAAACAGCGTCAGCGGTAAAAAAAACAAACACTTCCATTTCCGATTTTTCAAAGTCTCATTTTCTGATTCCCATTACCATTTTGATTAGCGCGCGACGAGCCACTCGCGGTTTTTAAGTCAGCTCCAACGAATGCTTTGCGCCATCAGCGTGAGGTGTGTTCGGTCTATCATTGAACACATCAAGCGCCGGTTGTCTGGAAACTTTCCCAACCGCAGAACGCCGGCCCACGGCATATTCGTGGCCAGCGTACGATATACTCGTACTTCACTTCAAATGCCAACCGTTGAGCGCCGGTTCGTATGTTTTCCTCTATAAAATACGAACATTTCGAACAAGTCACTAGCAACCAGAAACATATATTTATAATGTTCGCTGACGTACGGTATGGTCAGGAGAGCATTTCAAAGCAACCATGGTATATTTTGCCTGCAGTCATGGTGGTTTTTTCCTGCAGTCACGCACACGTTTCGCAGAGTACGGAAATAAGATCGGCCTGCTGTGACCATGTGGCTGATTGTCTCGTCACATTGCATTTCATTGGGAGCGGTTTCGAATGTAATGTGGATAAACAATCACTCAGAAATTTTATTACTGAGTTTAAACCTATCATGTAGAAATTTGATGATTTTTGCTTGAGCATAAACATTTTTTTCGACAGCAAGTAAATGCTTCAGCCGTGTGTTCGACACTGCTTCACAAACATTTGCTCTTGGCAGATTTTAAATGACCCGTTTGTGTAAAACATTTGTGAACGCATGCCAGTGTGATGTGGATAAAAAATTAGTGTGAGGTGGAACATTATGTAAAAAGTTGGCGGTTTTGGCTGCTGCAAAATTGTTTTATTTTCAACAGCAAGTACCTGGTGGAGCCGTCTGTTCGGGTGCTTCAAAAACATTCGCACTTGGCAGCCTTCAAACGGCCCGTTAGCGCAAAGCCTTTGTGAGACAGGAAAAGCATCGCGAAGAATAACACCCGCTGATTTGCGAAAAAGCAGTAAATCAGTGATCGCGACTTGTGATCTTTTCGCTGCTACCTAACAATACATATCAATGGAGGTTTAGAGTTCAACAGAGAACAATGAAGGTTGCTGCCAACAATAGCTCGCATTGCACCCTTGCCGCTCGTCCTTTCCCATCGAAACAACGCCAAGCAGCTGAACGTGCATGTATAACTTTTTCACAAATCTCAAACCATATTTACGACCAGCTGATATGTAGCTTTTTTCCTCTCGTTTCATGCATTACCATCTTGACATGCGGCTGCAAGGTAATCACAACATGTTTTGTGATATTCACATTTTTTCTGCAACAACAACAACAGCAGAAGCGTTACATTTCAGCATCCAAGAGCTGATAATTGTCGAATGCTCAGCCCACGTGCAAGTAAAATTTTGGGTTTTTCTTTGTGCAAAGAAAATTGTGTGGCTTTTTAATGCGAAAATATAATTTTGCGTGCATTTTCGTTGCACAATGTGTGTAATAATTTTTTTTCGAAGTTCAGTCAGTACAACGAAAAAATCTATGAAAGTTTTTAGTATCGAAACGAAACTGCTGTACGTTTTAGTCAAATCGAAACCAAACTGAGTTATTTAGCGATGGGCAAAGCACAGCTGAACGCATGTGCGTTTCCGGACGGAGTCGAAAAGCAGAAATGCTGTCTAGGACGAGGTGATATAAGAACTGTTATAACTTTTCTTCTCTACAATTTTTTAATTCAAAACTTGGCAGGATGCTTTGTAACAGCTATAGCAACAGGTTCTGCGGTTTTTACATTTTCCCATTGTTGGAATAGGCGCAATGAACTTTCAAAGTCAAAAAACAGACAATCCACCATTGTTTCAGGGTGTTTTTTCTCTCCAAAAGAAGTGGAAAAATTGTTTGATTACGATTTTCATAAACTACACAGTATGATTAACGTTTTTGTGCAGAATTTGGGTTTCTATCGTGCAAGGTTTTCCATCCAGACCCTTTTTAAAACAACGCCTTGCCCACTCAAGCGCCAGCGCGAAAACCATACCGGCGTTCTAGCATCAGAGAGCAGCCACGAATATAATCGGCGGTCAATTAGTGAATAGCAATGCATGCAACGCAAACGATCGCATACCACACACTGCAAGTCCATGCAAAGTTCCCGCAGCCGCTGCACAGCGACCACCGATCAAGCTCAACTTCACAGATTTGTTTCGGATTTTCCAAGTCACTCGACAGTGTTTGCACCTTGCCTTGCTTTACAGCCGAGTGCTCCACAGCAGCAGCCTTGTCTGTGAAGGCTGCTGCTGTGGAGCATTAACAGACTTGTCTGTAAAGTCATCATGATTCAGACATAAGACAAAAACAAAACCAATAGTAATACACGAGGGAATAGCGTCACAATAAAATCGTTTAACTCTGTATGTTACTTTTTTTGTGATACAGCAAGTAACACTAGCAATTGCTTTCTCGCGTCCAAACTATTACAATGGAGAATGCTCACCCAAAGGAATATAACGCAATAAAGAGATCAGGTATAAAAACGATCTGGGCACAACAGTTGTTAGAACAGCAATGAACGTTTTAAACAGGCCAAACCTAATTCAACTACTATCTTCGCTAATAAACTCCTCCGCGTTTAAACCGACCAAGGGCCGCGGGAAGCCGTGATAAGCGACTGCACGAATGTCGGGATTGTTTGTCATTGCGGTGATTTACACGGTCAGTAAATGATTATATATGCAAACGCAATCTTGCCGTAACAGCTCATGTGGGTAAGAAAATTGCCGGCGGTAGCGTTTCACTGTATACGTTACAGCCTTGTGTAAATTTGCTCCGATAAGTCTATTCTGAGTGTTGTTTACTTTTGTAAGATTGCATCAGTTCACAATTATCAAACAAGACTTGCTTTCTCGCAAAAAATGCAATTCATCCAGGATGAAAACATCTCCGGGTCAGCTTTGTTTAATGTGCACTGGACGCGAAGTATGGTCTGAAATTCCTCGAAATCTGAAGCATTTCTCATCTTTTCCATGTGCAAAAAGTCCTTGGTCTCTTGGCAATATGCTATGTGATTCTTCGTTCACATGTTTGTTAATTTTATCTAATTTTGTGTATGGTGCCTCTTCTTTCTGTAGCACCCCTCCAGCTGCTCACCCCATCCTCCAGGCACATAGGCATTATTGTCAAACTCTGTGTTTGTGCTTCCCTTTGGTGTTGTGCTTTAACCTTAACTTCCGTCTGACGTTCAAAATACAGTTTGCCATGTTGTCACTCCATTTTTCCTCTTCAGTTAAAATGTCTTCATGTTAGTACTGCCAGCCTTAGACAAGGGCTCCACTGTGGCCTTGGTGATGTTGAACCAATCTGCTGCCTTCGATGTGATTGATCATGATATACTCCTGCAGCGCCTTGAATTTGCCTTTGGTATATCAGGCCGAGCTCTTAAATGGCTTGGCTTGTACCTGCAGGATCGGAGTCAGTGTGTCTGTGCAGGGAAAGATGTCTCCAAAACTCTTCCTGTGGTTTGCGGAGTACCACAAGGCTCAGTACTGGGTCCGCTCCTATATACTATGTGCACCAAATCAATATGGGAAATATGTCGGAGACATAATGTGTTGTACCATTGCTGTGCTGACGACACCCAGCTCTACTGCGGAGCAGAAAAATTGAGTTCCACAAACGAATGTATTGACGAGCTGAAACCATGGATGGGATGCAATATGCTCAAACTTAATTCTGAAAAAACGGAGCTCATCATATTTGATTCGAAAAAGTCTCCTGGTCGCAATATGACACCGTCGTTGCCTTGGCACTTGCGAGACATAAACATACCTTCTTACGTACGGTCTCTGGGTGTAATGTTTGACAGTGCCTTGTCGTTTTCTAAACATATTGACTACATTATCAAATCTTGTAACTTCTACATTAGAAATATTGGACGAATCCGACAGTTTCTCTCCAAAAAAACCTGAAAGATCCTTGTTGTTGCACTGGTAACATCCCCACCTTGACTAATGTAACTCTTTGCTAAACGGTCTGTCACAAACGCACATGTTTCGACTACAACGCATTCAAAACACTGCCGCACATTTGATCTGTCGTATTAAGAAATTTGAGCACATTTCGACGTCTCTCCAGTCTCTTTACTGGCTTCCCGTTGTGTTTAGGCCGCGTTTCAAACTTCTATGCATTGTATTTCGAGCTTTGCGTGGCGTTGGCCCCCTTTATCTTCAGGAGTTGATCTGTCCTTACCGCCCCACATGCTCATTGCTTTCTGGAAGCAAAAACCTTCTCTATGTTCCAGCCTGCCGCACAGCCACTTACGGCAATAGGTTGTTTACCGTAGAAACAGCAATAATCTGGAACGACCTGCCGCAGAAAGTGCGAGATGCTGAGAACCTTTCCTCGTTCAAAAGACTGCTCAAAACCCATTTTTGTAATTCTGCCTTTCCTAAAAATTGTCGTTCATTATGTTCTTAGTGTATTTTAACGTATTTTTGAATTCGTTTTGCTTGTCACTTTCGCAATATCATTGTTCAGCGCCTTTGAGGGACATGTCGGATTTCGGCGCTTTATAAATGCATGAAATATTATTATTATTACTGATTTATGCCAACAATAGGGTTTGCTGAGTAGTTTACACAAACTTTGGTTTTCCGTCAATCTTTTGGGATTCAAAGATGTTGTCCACAACAATTCGCAGAATTCGTAAGGTCTTCTGTAGGTTTCTCATGTTGTTTTATATTAATATGCAATCAATTTTTCTGCACTTAGGAGTTTTGTGTTTTTTGAGGAGGTTTGCGGTGAGTTTTTCTAGCATTTTACTTTTGGGGTTTATTCTTCTTATTGCATTTGTATTGTTTCTTCATTTGAGTTATAAAAATGCATGAACAAACCTGTATTGTTATCTGCACTACGAAATACTAGCCTGGGGCACTGCCACAACAACTTTGCTAGATGGCCGAATTAAACTGTATAATTGAATCATATAATTAATGCTTGTCAAATGCACATCAACGAACAAAAAAAAGAAATTAATTTTCCATCAATCTTCTTGAAATGAAAACATCAATTTTGAACTAGCGAAATAAATTTATAAAACATCCAACTAGATGCTGCCAAACCAAATTACAGTTTTCAAAAATTTCGTACAAATACTTATCAAGTTATCATACTTTTCGTACACAATAACGTGATAAAAAGACATTAAGGATTTCTTTATTCAAATTTGTTGGTATTTGCCTCCTGACATTTTAGTTAAGGCAGCATTGTTTCACCAGCGTTTGTCAAATACCCTTTTCAGTTTTGTAAAAAGTAAGTATGTAGTTTCCTATATATTTTGTTCAGCCTTTTTGAAGGAATAGTCACTGTACATTATTAATTTGTGAAATCATGTTCTACCCCAAGGAAGAAAATCGTTTACAGTTAAATCTTTTGTTATGGTTGTAATATTGATAAAACAATTTTATGGTCAAATTGTTCTTAATCTGTAAGCGGTTCCAGTGAACAGTGGGTATTTGTCCATAAGTGACAGCCACGTTGGTGACAATCTCCGTAAAGAGAATGGCTTAGCAGTACAAGCAGTAACGCAAAAACAAAATGCTGCACGTCTTGTTTGAAGCTCGATTATGACACTTCACTACTTTGGACGATGCTCCTTGCGCAAACAGGAGTTGATGTTTACAACCATAGTTATGGCTCGAAACAACAAGTAAAGCTGCAATGAATAAGATCATTTGAAAGGTACAACTGCTTGTCAAGGAGGTGATTGCAACGCGATGTCAACAGATCTGATTTATTCGATAACAAATCTTCAGAAATCTCATTGAAATAGAAATTCTACGAGGATGCATAGGGTTATGTGAAATTGAATTTCTATTCAAAAAGTTACTGATAGATACAACTGCGTCACCTTAGTGGAAATTAGTCACTACAACTTCCCATAATGGAACACTATTTCAGAAACTCACGGCCGTTTTTCGTTTCGCCAATTCAAAATTTTCACTACTGCAGAGATGGTTGTTGCTGGGCATTCTCTGCGGCATGGAATGTTTTGTAAATGTTATGAAAATGAAGATGTTTGATCAATCAAAAGTATCTTACTTTATTTCAATTCCACAAAAAAATCAGCTGTAATGAACACAATCTTCTAATCCTTTCCACCAATTAGCACCAAGGAAAATGCTTTCCAGCAAAACAAACCCGAGTAAGTAAGGTTACCCATTTTTTTGAAAATGTGACTTCCAGTTATCTGATATAAGAAAATCGTGTAGAGCAATTTTTGAGAGAAGTATTTAATATCTCCAGCCAGTTTGAAAACGTGTTGATAATTTAATTTATTTGTTTGTGAGCAGACACGAAGTCCATAGTATGAACACACACACTCTGCAGAACGCAGGTTGATAAAAACAGACAATACAGAACGTAGTACAAGACATTGAAGCCGGCGAAATCACAGGGTTACAGGCACTTTTTGCAACTGCATTGAAGACAGAACCATAGGGTTACAGACACATTCTTAACACTATTGTTAGCTAAAACGTAACACTTGATAAAATCGAACCTTGTGCTTAATCTTGCATCTGCCGAGTGGAAACTTTTGCCACCCTGCGCTTCAACTTAGCCACATCTCTTGGCATTACTTTTTACTGCGATGAAGTTGGGTTCAGATTTTGTAATGACTTAATTCACTGTTAGCAGCTGTTTTGACATACACGGGTAGATTTACTTCAAATTTTTTAATTTCACATTACATTAAACTTTCCCATATCCGCTTAGGGCATGCCAAAGTTCAGGCTTCATATAGCACGCATTAAGTGCTTGTGTTTGGGTTGTCGCGGTTACTTTTGCTTTACTGTGATGTGAAAGTTTTACACAGTTTTGCAAAACTGTTTCCTATTCAAACGATTAAATGCTCAATTATGCCTAAAACGCTGAGAAAAACTTTACAAAGCAAATGGTGATGGTTGCGGTTCGCTCATTATGGTGACAACTGGATAAAGTAACACAAGCGAACTTGGGCCATCTGGGAAAAGCACGAGTTACATCCGCGGCGATTCACTAAAGCCTTCATTTAATTACTCATGATCCGGACAATATTGCGACTGGACGCATATTATGACAAACATTATTTTGCTTCTTATAAGTTTATGCTGCGACTCTAAATACCGACGCCATTGCCCAGGGGCGAATGAGTCGCAAGTGGCACGATAAAGCTTCGACATGAGTATATTGAAGTGCGATTACTTTTAAAAGAGTCTGCAGTTTTGCTGGTGAGCGTTTTTACTACCAGGACGTCGATAAGTGTTGTTCTCGTTATTCAATTTTAAATGACTCAAACTCGTTGCTGTTATACAATTCTTGTGTTGTTCTGAAGGCGTGGGTAAAGCGAGAGAGGAAAATAAGATAGTTGTATACCGATTGCTCGCCAGCAGTAGATTTGTTGCTTTTGAGTCTCATAGATTTGTTGCTTTCGAGTCCCAAAGATACAGCTCTGTTGAAAAAGTATAAAGCATTCCTTTTATAACCAGACACAAATTGATTCTTCACGAAGTTCTTTGGATTTGCGCAGTGACTGCACTGCTTTCAGGTTCAGGAATCCACACGATGGAAAACCAGCTAAAAACTGTAAAACATTGAATGAACAGACAATGCAGACAGTAGAGCGTTGCGTTCAAGAAGAGTATATATATAGAAAAAGTGCTATGAAGTTTACGAAACTAACCTGTACTTGCAAAAAACTGTTGTTTTGCACCACAGCGAGGAATAGCAATTTAACAAAAGTTTTTTACTCTAGATCATTTTTATTTGTACCATAACCAAAGATGTGATTTCCATTTTAATTGTTTTAAAGCTCTTAACACAGCAGTCCAATTATAGGCGTGGAGAGTTTTATACCACCTCTTTACGGTTCAATTTTTAACCACAAAAGTTTTGAAGCTTTTACGAGATAGGAAAAAAGCACTACGTCAGCGTCAATATTTGGTTTTTCTGAGGATTTGTTTCCAGTATTTCTAACAATTTCTGTTTGCAGAATCAAAACGTGAATTTGAATATTTTCCCACAATTTCTAAAATAAACAATCCTCGCTGATTATACAGAAATGTCTTTTGAATATCTGTAAATGTTGCAGTTTCGACAAATATAACTACCTATTACATTTGTCGGAATAGCAGACTCTGAAACGGATTGATGCGGTACAGCTGCAATTACAAGTAGCTTATCTAATAAATAACCTAGTCACAACAAATTTGTTTATCAGTTTTCTCATTCATGCTGTTGTCATAAATGATGTTTCAGTTTTAACAAAACTTCAATTGTACAAATTGAATCGTGTTTTAAAGTGTTATAACATGGAGAACGTGTCACAAAATTGCTACTTGGAGCTTATTGAGCAAGATATTTTTTCGCACAGTGTCGCCAAACTTGCAAAATACTGAAACGAAAGTTTTGGTTTTCACTCATTAGTTTTGCCTTTATGAGAGCTTTGTTCTCACACGTGATGACAGCAATTACATAAACAGCAAAGCGGCGTTGAAGCAACACGTCCTTGCTTTGGCGATACTATTAAAGGATACGCCACTTGACTGCTGGAGCTTTTCATTGGGTGTTGTTGTCTGACTTTCAAAGATGTCCAGCTCGTGTGAGGTCATAATTCTTAAGTTTCTCACTATTATCTCGTCTTATTACTGAATAATCTCTCACAAAACGGTGTGTGCTTGACCTTAAACGGCATCGTGCGCCGAAATCGGTTCAAATCTTAAAACGCCTCCTTTCAGAGAAGGCGTTGCGGCAATCCTCTCCAAAAGCTTGTCGAAATTGACTGTCATTAGGCGGGTGCCGCTTTTTCATCGTTACTTCTGCACAAGAAGCACCACACTGCCCTGCAGAAACCGTCAAGATAACTCTCTTAAAGCACACATTTTCTCACGTTGATGCATTCTTGTGTGGATGTGAAACGTTATCTGTGAAATGACAGGGCCAACTAAGGACGATTCGCATACTTTGCAGGTTTGTGACGAAATAGTAGAGCTATCGATGTTTTTTCGATTTTATTCTACTTTCTTCGTGATTTGCAAACAATCATTGCATCAGCAATGCACTACCAGACAGAATACTACACAAAACGAAAAGGATGAAATACCACACTTAGGATGATGTGCACAACCTTCCAGAATTTGTTTGAAAAAACTCTTAATAAGTTTTGCAATATGCTCTATACTCTTCGTGTGCAGTCATGCTCTCATCTTTGTGGCCTATAACTTTGAAAAATAGATACGCTTGCAAGTTTTATTCGTCGCAGAAGAATGAGAGCAGAAAGCAGGCAGATTCCTCAGAAGCTGCCACCAGGCTAAAGTTTCTTTGCAGTCATTTATACTGGTCGCCAATCAATTGATGCGGTCATTTCTTCCATTAATCTTCGACTAAAATGTGCATAAAAATGCTATTTTGCTTTATTGTTCTTCATAATGTTTCAGCAAAGAGCGCAAATTGTATCGGAAATTTTGGTAAATTCTTCAGTTTTTAATCAATTCAGTTTCTAATTCTGCACAAAAGCAATTGAGCCGATGTCGTTCTATGTAACTAATAGAAATGAAGCTGAGCGGAAAAAGTTACGTTTGCTGAGTAGAATTTGCAAGTGCTAAGAAATGAAAATATATTAACATCCGCTGGAGAGTTCCCTTCTTCTATTTTTGGGAAATTGGCAGACTGATTTTCAGCGATAAAGGGACATCAAAAACCAACCAGTATCAGCTCAGCTACCTGCCCCCTGGCAAACAATTTATGTCGCGTCACCAGTGCCATATCATGGAGTGACGTGTACATCACTCTCTGCCTTTCGGAAAAGTTCAAATGTTGCACAGTGTGAGCCTTAGACAGCTTTTTTTTAACAATTTAGAACTATTTTTTGTCAAGAGGATTGGCATGATCAGCAAGTTTATGACTGTAGATCTGTAAAAGTTATCACCGGTTCCTAAAAGAATAAAATACTTAAAAAGCTTTTTTTCTGCAGCATAGGTTTGTAGCAAAAATGAAGGATGATGGAATGGCAGAGGCTATTGCCCTGCATCCTGTTTGGCTTGGTCTTGTATGTTTTAAGGCGGCCTTCCTTCCACGACGTACTGTACAATAGTTACGCCGTGACAATCAAGAAAGATTTTATTGTAAGTTGGAAAGCGACATTTTTCGCTGGAAAATCATTTCAGTTCAGAGCCATCGAAGCTCGTTTCATTCCACGTGGAAAACTATTGTTTCCTGTTCCTTCCGTGCCAAGCACTTGTCGCACTTGCAACATTACACTGAAATGTGAAAACTGGAGGCCATCCAGCAAAATATTGCTAACAGGTGGAAAGCCAGCAATTACCACGCGCTCAAACAAGCTACTCTTGCCGTGGCTTTACAATGGACCAAACAATCAACTGTATGGCTTCCGTCAGGCACTTTACGTTGCGACGAGGCTGAACAGAACACTCGTCATGCCGATTTTCATGAAACATTTTACTGATTCAAAAGATCAAGAGATCGATCCCAACCATCGGTAGGTACATTTCAAGCGCAAGGAAACTGAGCTCCAGGTATAGGTGGTAGTCAGAAGAAAATAGAATAACTTGTTTCGAAAACTGCATGAATTTCGTAGCTTAGACGAAATAACTCACCATTGCTATGAGTTCTGAAAATAACGATCCGTTTGTTCTTCCTCAGAATGCTTGACATGTGAATGTTTTTTTGATCATTTTTGACTTAAAAATATGTTATGCATTTTTTACAATTTTGCTTCTATAAAAGTTGCATGAACCTTTAAAAAGAAAATTTGATAACCTGTATACATTTGTAAAAAAACACTGATGTCTCTACGAACGTTTTAACAATTTTGTTGTCTTGTTACCTTGATTTGTAATTGATAGAAAACCAGTCACCTTGATTTTTCATTGGTAGATAACCAATCATCTTGATTTTCCATTGGCAGATGAACAATCATCTTGATATTTCAACTTGATCAAAAACATTCCCTTCATTTGTTTAAGCTCATAGCTAACCTGTCGATAGCTTTTTCGTTATCTAACTCCTTGTCATCAGGCACAAACTTTTCAAAGGATTTTATGCATGACTTTGAATTTCGCATCACAATTGCCTTAAAACATTTCTTAACAATATCTTTTATTATTGATTGGTTTTGCGAGAAGCAAAAAGAAATGTAATTATATTCAAAAGTCTTGGAAACAACAAAAATTTGTTGAACAAGTTGAAAAGAAGTGAAGCATTTTGTTTTTGAGGATTAGTCATCCAGAAACCACCAGACCTGGCGTACGGAACATACTTTAGATATTCGTTGCCTCACCATTAAACAACACCTTTGAAAACGATTCAATGGGTTTCACACTTTCTCTCACAGGATAGACGTTGCGGGTATCAGGAAGCTGGTGAACGTAATATCGCTAGACGAATACAAACAACTCTGTGGCTCTCGGACTGACGTCATGTTCCTTAGTACGTCTGTGAGGAAGATGTGGGGAGTGGAGAGGCTCCAAGCAGCGCAGACAACCTTGGGCCTTGACGTCATCCACAACGTGGTAATTTAAATCTTGTATTTGATGGAAACGTCGACAGAAGATCTGCAAATTGAACAATCGTTTGCGCACTTAATCAAATGACCCAAGCCGTTTTTGAAACTGTCTACCAAACGCCGGAAAGCTGCATTTTGCATATTCTTGAGATTTAGAAATGGTTTTCAGTGTTCAAAACGATTTCTTTTCGCAAATGTTTCGAAAAATTTTGTTTTTATAACAAGCGTTTTCGCAGATGTTTTCTTAATGTTTTATGTGGCGCGAAAAATTGGCGCAGGAAGTGCTGTGCGGAAATGTTCAAAAGCATTCAAGAACCTATATGCAACCATAATAGAAACGTTGTAAATGCGAGTTGCAGAACAACTACACTCGACGTGCTTTGTTTCGCATGTCAGAAAGATAACCACAACTTTATCAAAAGTTGTTTTAGGTGCCGTTTGGTACGTTTTTAGCTATGTGCCGATTGCGTGAAACCTTTTCTACAAAGTCTCGTCCCGGTCTTAAGTAGACGGCTCTTTGTTCGCGACAATCAACCACGCGTCACAAAAATGTGCAGTGCATAATTAACCGAAAATAATATTGTGCTTTTAGAACTGCTCTCGAATGCTGTAAGAGCTATTTTTAAGCAGAACTGCCGGCAAACGTTATTCAATGCGGGGGCTTCACGTTTGTGCAGGGGGCTTGACATTCTGAAAATTTGATAAAAACTCTACTGATCTGTAGTGTTTCATATTTCAATTTGTGGGTGCTTGGCACTTTGTTTGAGGGAGTAAATCCACAAAAGATCCCTGTGGAGAGAGGACTGGTTTTAAGACGATTACGCCAAGTGGAAAGGCAAAGAATTTAAGATTAGTTCTGCAAAAGAGGTCACCTACCGAAGACACCTAGCAAGTGACCTATTGTAGATCAAGCATATAATATTAAAAATCATCAACCTTTATTGCAAAAACAAGCACTTGTCTGCGTTGGCTCAAATGTGTATTATCAGAATTGCGACCGAATATGTTATTGAGGTAATAACTGTCGCTTACCACGATCGATTAGGGCTTAATAACAGGTTTATAGTTGTTGCAAATTAACTTTGACGTAAAAGCGGATATCTGCTACATCTCAGTCGTGTTATACATGTCAAATAAAGATTGGCTGTATCCTGTAGCTGCTTTAAGGTCAATTCATTAAACAAGTTAAAGGAAAGCTTGTGCAAATACTGATTCATTTGAAATTTCCCTTAGGAAGCAATAAACTTCTCGTTAGAAGTGATCGGAGGATGTTGATAGTAAAATAGATTTTACTATTTCGTTTCATTTCCCAAACGCTCTTGAATAAACAGCCACTGGATGATGAAACGCACTTTATATTAGCTATGTGCAAACCTCGCTCCCCTGATTTACTTAAATACGCCAAGGTTATTCATTTTTTATCATAATAAAATATCGCATATTACTGAGTCTAGTGATGCACCTGTCGGATTTGCACAAAGTACTCTTCAGTTTTCTTTTTAAAAGCATTATATTTAATCAAAGTTAGCTGTACGCAGTTGGTTTGAAACTCATTAGTAAGACATTATGCATTTTGTGATGATGTGTTTTGTTTTCATTTTGTCAACAGACCACAAACACCACCAGCATCGTTACGCCTTTAGACAAGTTGTTGAAAGTGCCTTATTACCCCACCTCAAACAGATATCGTGTCCAAAGCGATCGAAAAAGCATCTTAGCAAAATTTAACTCCACTTTATCGTGTGCCTTCTACGCTCTTCCATTCCGAGAGGTGGACTTTCCAAAACTGGGCCCAAAGGTAAGACTGTAGAGTGAAAGAAAAAATGCAGTTTTTTCTTTCCCTTTCAAGGGTAGCATCAGCCAGCCAAGTGAAACTGAGCAAAACATTTTCAAAAATAATGAAAATCGCAAAAGTTGTTACTGGACATTTAGGATGCAGTAAAAAAAACAGTTCCCTCAATGAAAACTAGTGCAACATTTTTCGAAGCCTCTTTTGCTAGGGTAGGAGAACAAAATTGAAAAAGTAGATTGTTTTAATATATCTGCTTTTTCCACGTTCTCGGCAAAAATTATTTTTAAAATAAGACATGTTTTGATACAGCGGTGTTTTTTTGATGGAATATATTGTTTGTTTTTCGACTCCCATGCAGAAAAACAAGATTTGAAAAAACGCAAGAAAGTCCCTGCAGTCAGGTTGAAAGTTTGACAAAACTGTTGAACAAAACCCTTTTGATCCACTTCTGCAAATTTTTGTGAAAAATGAAAAATGTCCTGAAGTCTTGGACATTTTCTCTGCGGCTGTATTTTGTCGGCAAAAACTTTTTGTGACACTCAAACCAAATCATTCTGCGTTGTGATTTACGTCATAGTAAAATATATAGTGCTGTAAATTGCATTAGTAGTGAATGCTGATTTGTTTGATGAAGATTATCTTTGAACTGAGACTGCGTGTTTGCAATCAGTGCTGCCAGTTTATTTCCTGGGAGCATTTTGAAACTCAAAGTTTCGTGTACAAAAACGTATTTGACATAATATTTAATTTGAACCGCTACATCTTTGTATATTGCTTATCCGAAAATAGTTTAAATGCAAATTCACAAAAAAAACTGCGATGCTTCAATTCATGCCCCAAGCACCACTTCTAAAGAAACGTAAGGTATTTTAGTTTGTTTACACAATGTCAAAATGTCAGTCATTCGAGCATGGTGACTGCATGACAGCATCAGCACACCTTGTTCCTTACCGATTTAATGACGTGGAAAACCTGTTTGGTTTTGTGAATGAACTCATCAGGTGACCTCGCAGAGGGCAGAATGTTTCCACACGAATGTTAAGCTGTAGAATCCTCAGCAGATTGCTACAAATACTGTTATTCACTATGTACGTCTAGTTTGTGATTCACTACGTACCAAGCCAAGATTCTTGTGGAACGACAAAATTTCATATAGATCTTAAATTCATTTTTGCAGCTATGTGTGTCTACAGCAAAGTTGAAGTTTCAAGAAAATAAAGCAACAGAAGGATATCACAATGTTACTTTATCTTCGTGAAACTCCATCTGCTTATAATGAACGTGGATGTTGTGCCAATTTGTATGGATAAAGCCATTTTAGCAATGAAAATCACGCAAAACCCTTAAAATACCTTCAGAAAACATGTACGCGTTTTCTTCGCAGACTGAGGCTATAGTTCGAAATTTGAACATACAACAAGACTTTCGCAACTCAACCAATATCTCCGACTGGGCTCTAAATGGAATGATCATGCAACTGACTCAACCTCCTCCCTATGTTCGGGTAACACCTCATTTTATGTTGATTTATAGTTGCACACTTTCATACTGCACGTTTGCAACTAATGCAAAATGGATGGTTGCTTCTCCAGAGGTTTTCGCCGATTGGCAAGCTTCTTTCTGGCGAACTCAGTTTGTTTGCTGTATAAACAAATGCATGCGCCGGTCTTCCCAGAAATTAATTTAAAAGCGTGAAATTGTCTCAAACAAGAAACTCCACGTTTTCTTTACAAAAATCTGAAAATTAAGAATCACATTGCACTTCGTGTTATGATGCTTTTGAGTGAATCGAATTTTTTTGCTTCATCACGAGATTAAATCAAGTAATAGGAAATATGCAGAGCACAGTTTATTGTTAACTTGAAATACCAAAACGTCCTCAGCCTAAACATTAAGAAGAAATACTTTGCGATATCTATTGCGTTACTTCCATCCCCTTCATCATTATGTTATACTGCATTTCACTGCTGAAGAACGTAACAGAACCTCATCCGTGGTTTCATTTTATTGATATAGCTTTCAATCTTTGTAATAACGCAGTTACATTAAATTTCACAATAATATTATATCTTGAAATTAAACAAGGTTCGCTGCAATTGTTTTTCATAGGAGCTGGCAAAGCTCTTCATAGAGAAAATGTTTTCTGGCGGAAAGTACATTTCATTGCACTGGCGATATGACAAAGTAGACTTTTACCAGTTTATGTGCACACAAAAGGGAAATCCTCAGCGTGGCGGTGAGTACCATTACAATATCGATTGATCTGACGAACATAAAGGAGGCAAATATTTGTTTCACTACTTTATCAAAAATAAGCCAAAATTCTTACGTTTATTAAGTCAGAAAAGTGTTCTAATGTTGTTCTTCCCTAGTTCCCGTTGCAAACTTAGCATCATTGTTAAAAATATGAATATTCTACTTGGAAGCCGCATAAATATCAATCATTTATGTTTTTGGATCATTTATTGATGTGCAGTTCAAGCACTACGATCGTCATTGGACAGAGAGCCACTTATACTGGATACATTTGTGATTTAATGTTTTATACATTATTCATGCGTGATTTCAGCCAATTTCTATTCGTGGCTCAATGCAAACCACTTGCTTGCGAACAGTGTAATAACGGTTCACATGGTAGCCTGCCAACGGCAACTGGTAGTCGTGTGTTTGCGCTGTTATTCGCCAATTATTCCGTACAGGCGTTCCATCAACATGTGTGGGCCACGGACACCTGGTATGTCCTAATAAAGGTTACGCGCCCCTCAAGAAGAAACGTTGCAATAGATATTTGAAACTAGGTCTTAATCATCGTATTAGTAATGAGATGTCTGCAAAGCCTATTAAACCGGAAGAGTTATTAACGGACAAAGTGGTGAGAACCTTTATTTCGCTTTGCTTTGCTTCGCAGTCTCGACACGTCAGGTTGATTAGGTGGGACTGACCCGTTCTACTGCAACAGCTAGGTTGATGCTTCAGCTATGGTAGGGAACTTCGTGGAATCGCAAAACTACAATGAGTTCCTCGAAACTTTCAGTTCTTACGTGCTCACATGTGTTTTACTCTCTTGTACAACAATATCTTGAACGTCCTGGTTTTTGACAAATGTCTCTTGAGACTCAACAAACAACAAAAGCTGCGCTTCTGAGATTCAAGCAAAACTTTCTTTGGTAAATTTGAAAAGACAATGGTGGCTGCTATGACATCTTGCAAAAATCCATGTGACTCCCACACGTTTGCCTTTTGCTTTGCAGACTTAGATAAATGTGCGATTTTCATCGCTAAATAGTTTTTTTTGCCCAACACTATTGCCTTATTAGGCTCGAGGGTGCAAAACATCCTGAAGGATAATTTTAAACAATCTTGGCCGTGAAGGCTTCAAGATACACAGTAACCATGCCATGCAGAAGGCGTTAGATAGCATTAAATTGGTATTTGGCCCTCGTCTCCAGCAATCCAAAGCGAAAGAAAACTTGTCCAAAGCGATAGAAAAACTTGATATATGTGAAGACGTAAAAAGTGGTTCTTAAATACTTTATGAAAATGAGAGTTTCTCTGAAAACTTGAAACCTAAAACCTCAAACAATTGTAAATCTTTGTCGAACATCGTTTTTCAAATAATGTTGTGAAATTCGAATAATTGACAGGTAAAAAGGATTGTTATCAAACGCACGTGAAACTGACTGCTTCAGAGCATTGCACTTCCACGTTAGCGTGACTGTTTATGTGAGCAGTGGTTTCACGAACGAGCATCCGATTCCCACCATATTTCAATAAAGTCTGCAACGTTGTCAACGGAGATGCTTATCCAAACAGTTCTCAAGGGCGTGACTGTTTGACTGCTATTTTAAGAGGCCTATGACGAATGTAACATGCCATTAACGTCTCATATAAATAACAATTTGTTTTCCACAGCAATTCTGAAGAAATCAGCAGAAAAGTAAATATTCAGATTTGCAATCTGTCGTTTTTGTTTCAATTTCAGACAATCCATTGAAACCAGCCATTCAAGCGATGTGCAACAAGGTGAAAAGCATCAATCCTGCTAAACTGACCAAGCTTGTTTACTTGTACATGAATAAGAACGTGACAACTTTCCGTGACAATGAAACAATGACGCTATATGTTTCTGCTCCAAGTTCGACACTGCCATGGTTCATGAATAGCTTGAAAAATGATCTTAGGTAATAAGCTCAACTAGCCTAGAATATATTTTGCAACAGTTCTTGATAGATGTTTCAAATAAGAACCTCTAAACTTATGTCAATGTGATACCACGCACAAGCCATTGTGATTGCATTACAAATATAAACAACATTCTTGCCTAACAGCACTTTGTGATGATATTTGCTAAACGTCAGGTAGCGCAATTTTACATCAATGAAACCTCACACGCAACAAAGCTTTCAAACATTTTTTCCGCATTAATGAAGGAAAATATAATGAGGTAGATTATGAGTATATCACGGAAAAAATTTCACCGTCATACACCCAAAGTGCTGTACACATATTTTACCTTAATTGTTTTCAAAACTTTAACTGAACATCAAACTAACTTGTTCCTAGAATCTGAGACCTACTCAAACCACGAAAAGAAAAGCTGGTTTATTAAATCACTGCCACTTTTTTACAAGAGATGTGACGGTTCTGCAAATGTTTTGGTTTCTTAATAATGCTCAAATGTTCGAAGGTGTTGTTTAGGATAGCTCTAAAAGCTTTGTTTAGCACGACTAGCGGTCTGCATATTTCGCCATAGGGGAATCGTTGTATCATTTGTCTTCTGAACCAAACGCAACGTATTTGCACAATCTATATTTCTCGTTCGCAGCATTCCGCTTCAAATCTTCAATTCCGAACATATCCTTACATTCCTTGAAGAAGACCGTGTCTTGTCAAGATGTCAATCCCTTAGAGGAACTGTGGCCGACCTCGTCGCACTGCTTGAGTCGGAAATATGTGGAATGAGTCAGGTAACGAATTGTTGCAAAAACATTAAAATGTTTGCGAAAATATTTTGCAAAGCAAACTCTTGCCTCCTGATCTTGCCAGAAAATATGTTGCATTCCGTTTACCATATTCAGCAAAAGGTTTCATCTAGACTTTTCAACCTTCGTCACTTTGTTTTGTACAAAAAAAAAGAAAAACATATATTTTGAAGTGTGAAAAGCATAACTGATGTGAAACATAATTCAGCAACATATTTTTGTTGAATGGAGTCTATCTTATTCGTAATTTGTCATCATAGAATATTTCATGCTTTGCTTCAAAAATTTTAATACTTAAAATCAGCAGTTTTCAAGTGAAATTGGGAATAACGACAAAACGTCTTCTAAACGCCCGTTCTCATGAACTCTCTCCACATGCTGTAAATTCATTGAAATCATTATGTGCTGATATTCTCAAAACACTTCAGTCAAATTGGCAAAGATCTCAAGCGTCGAGTAATGTATGATGTCTCACTGTAACTATAATTACATGAACCAGATTGCATACGCTGACATTAGATAATCAGGTGTGATCAACCGCAGATCCATGCACGTCCATGGTAGTCCGGCGCTAATCACAGTATGTTCTTTCATCATGACCTCAGCCTCAGTGATAACTTTAGTGGCGTAAACGTTTTGTAGTGAAGTTGTATTTTCCATTCGTTAATTTGGTGCTTTATTTCTTATTCTAACGTCCTTTGCTTCGAAAACACTGGCGCGAAACGAGATTTTTTCTTGGAATCAAGCTTCGTAATTGCAATCAATGCAAGGGCCGTTGAGCATCCGCAGAGGAGAATTATATTTATTCAATTACGGAATGAACTTGACCTTCCCTGATGATTGCTACCTTGCAGGTCTTCTTCCGATCTTCTTATTCCACCTATTCCGATAACATCTTCACGACCAGAAGAGTAACGGGCCAAAAATATGTGAAATACGATCGGCGGATTGAGCAGCTCCTCGACGCTGAAGGATACATGTGAATGAAGTTTCTACAATTCTGTTTTCATCTGACGTCACCACATCTTTAGTCATTCGAAGCGCATACGTGTTTGAATGAGTTCTTAGCAGCAAAAAGTAAATACCGGTTGTGAAAGCTATCATGTTTTCCAGTTTGAAAGCAATGGCTAAGAGAACTAATTATATCAAAAAATTTACAGACTGTTAAGAAAAGTTCAAAGAAATTATAGGAAATGCATTTTTTCCACAAGGTTCAAAAACACAACCAAACCACTCCCACAATATTTATTTATTTCAACTTGATAGCCTATTTCAGGCATTAATTCTAAAACCGATACCTTTTTCACGGAATAGTTGCCTTTTATGGCTTTCTCGAATAAAATCCTATGCAAGTTTTTTCTTACATTCAACTTAATAATCTTACCGTCCATAGCATAGACTCTAAGAAGATCGCTGTTAAGATATATGCTTTGTCATTAACGTTTTGTTCATTTGTATGCGTGTGCCGGTTCAGTGTGGCGCAACTTTTGTAAATGGTTATCGTCATATACGTATCTGAAACTTCACATTAGCCACAAAACCTCATCTGCTTTGCTTCTCAAAACCTTCTAGTCCAAGTATTTCTGTTTTTGTGAATCCTGACTATATTACCAGCTTTTGGTGCAGATATATACAAAATACTCTTTTCTGCCAGATTTATTGCCTAAATAGTCAAACCTTATTTGTGGTTTGAAAATGAAACTAAACATGTTTAAAAGACGTAACCGGTGGTTTAGGCAAAATTAGTGGAATAGATTGAGGTAATATATGAACATCACCTCATGGCTTTCTACTTATTTTTTAAGTTATTTAAAAGTGTTATTTCAACTGTGTTTGCTTCTAGTTAATTTAGTGTTTATTTGTTGCTTTCTGTGTAAGCAAATCTATATTTTTTTTGAGTTCCGCTTAAACGTTTACACAAAATAAAAGTTTTTCTTTTCAAATATTTTGGTGGTAGTGTACATATTAGTTCAATATTAGGACTGCCATATCTGGTACAATCTTGGTTTTGCAACATCAATTTATTCGAATCAGTTTAGAAGTTTAGACAGGACATTTTTACAACAGTTTCATTTCTCAATGTCCTAAACTTAAACGGAAACAAAACATGGTTTCGTCACATCGTGCAGACATGCTAGATGTTTCCGGTTTAATTTAATCGACGTTGTTTGTGTTGTCAAAGGAGGCGCAGAACCGTCGAGCAATCGCCATCTGGTGGTCTGAAAATTACGTCTTGAAAAACCAACAGGATCGCAAGTACACAAACGTGCAGGACCAATACGTTTTACCTAAATAAATTGGGAGGTCCTGGCGTACAAAGACGTAAAAAACACCTTTCTAGACAGCACATCGTCCTAGTTCCGAGTTCTCCCGGACGAACGAGCGCTGAGGTAGAGCGGCAGCTTCATATGCTGCTCACGTACGCGGACATAAACGACTTGGTGTGGCGAATATTGGCAAAAAAGCAACTCACTGGTGTAGCCAAGCGGCGGAAAATTCCGCTGCACGTACGGTTGAAAATTCCAAAACGCAAACTTGGGAGAATTTCGGACATAAACTGGATTCCAATTACTGTTAAGCCAGGAAAATGTTCTGTCAATTCATCCGGCGTCTTCGTGGCAAAATATATCATAATGCTAGATCCATCAAAGACAAAAATGCTGATTACTCAGCAAAGATGGCATCCTTGGTTGTTGGAGAGAGTATTCCAAAGAGATTTTGAACCGAGACACTATCACACCATCGGACAAACACGAAGTTCGTTTGGGGGAGGAAAATGAAATCACTGCAGTTGACGTCTTCCTAGCTGTCAAAACACTGAGGGCTGGGGAGGCTGCAGGCTGTGATGAAGTCCGGCTTGAAATGTTCAAAACCTTGTAGTTTGGGTTCATTGGGGCTTCCTCATGTATGTTAAGTGGCCTGGTGTTCTGGGAGGGCACCGGAAATTGGTAAACTGGGGTGATCATCCTCATACACAAAAAGGGAAACAGGAATGAATGCAATATCTGCCAGGGCATCTCTTTCCTTAGCCCCCTGGAAAAGTGCTTTAAAAAAGATGCCACGAAATAAGTGAACCAAAATTGGATGATACCCAGTGCAGTTTTCGTCCCAGCCCTATCACTGCAGACCAAATTTTCACTCTCCAAAAAATTTTCGAGAAATCTTGGGAATATGCGAAAGACGTCCGCACATGTTTTGTCTATCTCGAGAAAGCAAATGACCGGATCGCTCGGGACAAGCTTTGGGGTGTGTTGTGTGAGTTCGTTGTTGACGGCCGCCTGTTACTGGGTGTCACATCACTGAATTCATACTCAAACGTTTGTCCGTATAGGCAGAGATAAATCACAACGGTTCATTATGGGTGTTGGACTCCCACAAGGGTGTGCGTTCTGGCCACTCACCTACGACCAAGCGGGTATGGAAATCAGCACTAAAAAGACGAAGGTAATATTTGTATCCAGAAACCCAAGACAGCGTAGGCTTATGCTGCAAGTAAGCGGCAATACACGACAGCACGTACACGTTTTAAGTACGCTGGGGTGGTATTCACGAGTGGCGGAAGGCGGAGAAAAGGACACTGATACACGCACCCGGAAAGCAAATGTAATTCTGTCTGAGCATTACCATTCTTTGTTCACGAAAAGGGAGCTTTCAAACACCGTAAAGCTGTCAAACTTTAAATTGGTGTTTGCTCTTATTCTCACTTATGGCATTAATTTTGTGTAATGACTGAACGCATACTATCTCAATTACAAGCGGCAGGGGTGGGATTTTTGCGGAAGAGTTCACGGTGCGACACTTCGTAACAAACTGCTCGGCTGTGAAATTCGTAAAGCCCTGAATGTCGAGCCACTTCTCTCCTCGAATGGAAAATACCAGCTGTGTTGGTCCAGACAAGCTTTGGTCTGATATATCCAGACATTATAATAAAAAATAGGGGTAATTCGTTTGCCCGCAACACTCCACAGGTGAAAAGCGGCTATGAGAACGAATGAACCGAAAATGAACGATGATGTTTTCAGTGCATTACACGAAAATGTACCTGTAGTTATCATCTTCCATTTAATTTTCCATGTGATTGGTGAAGGCTTTTGCGTACTAAAAAGCAAGAAAAGTCTAGTATTTCCTAATTTTCAACAGTTGGTTAAAGTTTGAACTACGAATGGATAGCTTTTATTTCCTTAAACCATTGTTGTAACGTTCGATTAAAGAAATGCTTTTGAGTTTCTGCATTTTATGATGGAATTTTCGGAACGTTCTTTATAGGTTTATAGGTAAGGTACACTCTGTGAACAATCATATTTTAGGCCAGAAATCTTAAGTTTTTTAATGTTTGCGGTTTTGTTGCAAAATGGAATACAATAAAACATAATGCACTACACATGATATTTTTCCAAAAACGCTCTTAAATTGTGCTATTGGTATATCTAGGCTCCATGCCTTAACTTGTTACTTGCTGAAAGAAAAAAAGATCCGGTTTGAGGTATTACAATAGACCAGTTAGTGTTGACCATATCATGTCGATTGCACAAGCGATGCGCACCGCAAAGTTAAAAAAATATAGATTTAAAATCTGTATTAATGTGAAAATGAAATTTAGAAAAATAAAAACGTCAATGAGGGAGCGCCATTTCAAGTTGTATGTGCATCTTGAGAAAACACATATTATAACAATTAAAATGAGATATTATCCTTTTTTGGTAACATTACATTGTTTGTTACTCGACGGCTTTAGTTCTAGATGATTTTAAAACATATCATTCCATTTTTCTGTTTGAATTACTCTGTATGCACTCTACGTACTGCACATCAAAAATATATAAAGGAAACCTTTCCATTGCCTCACATTTTTTCTCACGACAAACTGTGAAGTTGCACTGATCTTCTGACCAGTTGTAATCGGCACAGTTGCTTTTATTTACCACGACTTTGTTGCAGCACTGAGCGACACAAGGTAAAGAATAGAGGCCATGAAAATGTCTGCAAAGTCTAACATAAAATAAAAGTGGAAAGGAGAATGATATAATTCAAAACACGCTGCTGTTTATATTACGTTGCATAGTCAGAGAAACAAAGAGAAAGCAAGCGATCCAACGCCGCAGCGAACAGATTAAAATGAAACAATCAGCAGCCCCAGCAGCCAGCATGATACGTCACTATGAGGAATTTGATAAACTTTCTTGTGGGATGAAGTTCCAAATGTCGTTCGATGTTGCGCAGTAAACTATCATGCATTTCGGTAAACGATTCACAGGGCCTGTGCAGATTTGTATGGTGAACCAGAAAGCGGCTAAAAGAAAATAAATGTTTTGCATTCAACATTTCTACCTCATCTTTATACACTCGACGAATGTCACAGAAGGAACAAAGCAAATACGTCGAAAAAATGGCATACAATATAAAAAGGAATCTTGGTGGAATGCAATGGGTTAGAACGATTTGGCGTCTTTTAGCACCTACTTGGGCACCAGAAACGCTAGGAAGTCGATCTAGGCCTCTAAAGCTCCATGTTCCAGCCTAGAATACAACCAAATTTTGAGCCAAAATTTTGGCCCTTTGTGGAGGTGATGACGTCATAACGAAACAACCAAAAAAAGCCAAAACTACCTTTTTTCTAACCCCACCCACCGAAAACCCCGAACCCAAATCTAAAATGTTTGTTTTTCAGTGCAACTAGAAGACTTCCTGAGTCTTTTGAGGGCTCGTATAGCTCGCTAGCATCTTCTAACGTGGTGGTATCGCGGGTTATTGCGAGCTACAGTAGCCGCCAGTGGGAGACTCATGCATTTTCTGATTTTGGGGGTAAAATGATTTTTTGGGCCATAACTTTGATTCCAAACATGCTAGAAGGTCAATCAAGGGCTCTATCGACGCGGGAGATCATCTAGTTTCCACAAAAAGTTTGAGCCAAAATTTTGGCCTATTGGATTGGTGTCCAGGGCCCGTCAAATTGGTCAAAAAAACAAAAACACCCCCACTTTGCGAGCCTCTCCCAGGCGAACCCCTCGCCCAAATCAAAACATATTTTTTTTAATAGAACAAAGAAGGCTTGGCGCATCCGTAGAGGGTTTGAACAACTCTCTAGCTATAGCGGCTGGCCAGTTATGATCAAAAACCTCGCGCCATTTATTGGCGCGCGCGATTGTTAAAGGCTTAGAAAATGATGGTCCACAACCATGGGACTCTGGTGGTTTTCCTGATTGCAGCATCTCCAATGAAAGAAGTTTATTTCTTTTGATGTCATTCCCTAGTTCCTTGGCACTTACAATTAAGTTGTTAAGTGATGTAGGCTGATTGGGCGATAGTTTGAAAGATTTCATCATATTTCTGGTCGTTAAATAGAATAACCGATTGAGGCCTGCTTTTTTACTCCGGTGCATTATTCTATGAACAACATGTAAATTGCAGTGAAGTTATTATACAGTGTATCTTTAGCTGGAACAGAATTTTCAGGTAGGTGATCCTGTCAATGCAGCGCAACTGAAAGCAAGTTTTCGTGTATCAGTGCCTAATTCTTTGCAATACTTTAAAATTTTTAGACAAGATTTCCTGAAGGAAGTGTTGAACAATATTACCCCCATTCCAGTAATCTTCAGCAAACACCAGTGGTTCTCAACCGTTTCCCGATCGCGTAATACTTGCTGCTTTTCTACTGTAGCTGCGTACCATCTATTCCCGAAGGCATCAATTTGTTCAAATATGCGTATAATTAGTGAACCATACAAAGGATTCAACAAAATTAATTTAATATGGAGGCTGCAGCGTTTTTTTGCAGGACACAGCTTACCTCACAACACATCAGAAATTGCAGGTGCAGCAAGATGATTTCTAACTCTTGGTCTTAATGGCCTTCAAGGCCGAAAACTCCTGTAGTGATGAATAACGTATGTGTGGAGCAGTGTTACGGGCGCGAGCTAGCGTCGGGTAGGTAGATGCCGTGCTTAGCCAGAAATGTATAGGTATTAGCTATACTATTTAATGTGTTTGTTCATCTGAAACCAACGCAGGGTCTCTGAGAAAAATTTTACCAGGTGGTACGAAGACCAATTCTGAGCCCCCTAGCTTCTGGGCCCCTCGTCAAAGCTTGTAGAGTAATCAGAATACAGAAAAAACAGTCACCATGCTAATGAAAACTTGCTTACATCAGTAATGTTGAGCGTTGGGCTTACTTACAGAAAAACATAAGGTGGGAGCTTTCAACCTCCCGGGACCCAGTATCTTCTTGTCCCGGGTACGATGTACTTCGTACTTCTTGTATCCCCCTCTCGTAGGCCCTGCACCAAAGTTCATATATGACCTGGAAACGTCTCGCGTACTACCTGGAAAGCGCTCGTATACCACTAATGGTACACGTACCACATATTGAGAACCACTGATGTACAATGGTTTTGATCTACAATGGGTAATTAATAGGTATTCTGTTACCAACTTGTCTGTAACACAGGTTCAGCAGCTGGACGTCAACCCTGACGTTGATCCACAATTTAGTGTTAACACATTATAACCATTTAATGCACAGTTTAACTACTATCACGTTTGTCTTTATTTTTCTATTCTTGTTTTTGTTTTAGTTTTTTTCCCAAGTATTTACCATAAATCTTTGAAGATGAATTTACGTTAATTGAAATGTCGAATCAAAACAGCACGGAATGGGGCTCCTACTCAATATAAAGGCCGTGCTGATGTTGAGAAGAGCCACATGACAGACTTGCAAATGAACATTGATAAAATTTCAAATTCCTTCTAAGAAAGGACAGTGCGATCCTCACAGGGAGACTAACTCCTAGAAACTACACGTGATTACATCACTTAATAGAATGAGCGTTATACAGATCATACTGTATTTTCTAACCCAGTGGTTCTCAACCTTTTTTAGTGATGCACCCTTTGGGCAATATTTTGTCTACCAAGTACCGCTTGATTGCAATTACAATATTTAGAAATGTACCTATGATTATTGTACTTGTACGCTAAAATTTGTTAGTGAAGACACTTAAAAAATCTTGTACCCCTTGGAGCAACTTTGCTTGTCCCAAGGGACACGCGTACCCTTTCGAGAAACACTGCTCTCACTTATTTAACGATGCGATGCGACAAACGACATAAGGTTTGTTAGTTTTTGCGAAGCACTGAAGAAAAAAAATTTACATGACCGTCTCACATGTAATAGTCACCTTGGTTAAAAGGCACAGTTGAGTAATTTATGTAACAGGATAAGTACAAAAAATTGTGAGTTTGGGATTTTTTTCCAAAACAAAAATCAAACATCCTTTTCGCCTTCGTTTTTGGACGTTTAAGCTTTGAATATTCACAATAAAATATTTTTGTTACTTTCCAATGTTAATTCAAAATTTGAATTTTGAAAATGTTATAATTTCGTGATCAAACAACAACTATGTTGTCAAGTTAAAGTAATTGACTGAATAAAATATAAATAAGCCTCTCAAACACGAGGAGATCTTCTCTTCCACCAAAGATCACATCGGTCATTTAGCAAGAAATACAACGCCCAGGTTAAACAATCATCTCGCAGTGTTCAACTATGGTTTCTTACAGTAAATGGAAGTGTTGACATGGGACGCGCTTATTGTAATTCTAACATGGAATTGCAATGTAGATGCGAGGTAACATCCAAACAGGCAAAATTGCTTGCTTAAATCGTCGTTTAGTGTACAAAATATAAGCAACCCTGAAAACCATTACTGATTTAATCTGAAAAATGATTGCATACAAAAAGCCATTTGAAAGCGTGCATTGTAATATTTAACAGTTTGGATTTGGAAATACAAAAGTAGCACTTACAAAACCAAACAGTACTGAAAATTCAGAAATCTCAAATTTAATTACAAAACTTTTCGTCCAAGCATCTAGGCATTTTTTGCTTAGGGAAAAATAAGAGCATTTTCAAAAACGAATCGGATATGTGAAATTCAGATTTTTTGCAGAACCGTTTGTGATTACCACACACTGATTTCAGCCAGGTACATAAAGAGCCGCATTTATGCATCTCATTGAACCACAGCTAACTTTAAAGAAAATTCGCAGCTTACCTCGTCTGAAACTTGATAAATCGGCTGGTTTTGAACACAAACAGGCTTAGAAATCAATGGCTGGCAAAATCAATAAAACCGTTAGTATTCTGAAAACCACAAAAATTTTGTAAACTCAGAACTTGCGACAAAATGAAAGTTTTTACAGTTTTTATTGCTTCCTAATTTCCAGTTGTTGAATGTTGTTTAATCTGAGGTGTTGACTGAAAAACCGGTGAAAAATAACAAAAAAATATTTTTTTGTCAATAAACAACAATACAAACACTGCCCATGAATGACACGATCTATTGTTGCATCATCTTCTGTTTGACTTTTTTTGCTGAAAAGTTTGCAAATCAAACAGTTCGACTTTCCTCATCGATAGGTGCTGGAGCGACATCAGAGTTTCTTGCCAGATGTAACTGCAAAACATGACAACACCAGGAATGATTTTCTTAGAGCCGGCCTACGGTATATTTGTACTTTGATTTCGGCCTAAAAAACAGCAATTTTCGGTTTCCTTACCAACGCCCTAGCTCCTCCGCCGATTGCGCTAGAGAGCGGTTCAACGGCTCAAACGGATCGGCCAGTCCAGTAGATTGCACTCGAAAAATATTTTTTTGCCTGGGGGGTGCGGGTTTTCTGTGAATGACGTCATAAGTGGAGGACTTTTAGGCCACCTTGGCCCACTTTGCCTGGCCCTGGGCACCAACCGTTAGGTGGTAGTATTTCGCTGAAGTTTTTACTGGAAGCTAGGCTACAATCCGAGTCTTTTGATACTT